>Ga0065707_10081764_pt1 | contig 47065 bp, 23 predicted proteins | sample SwiRhicommuniRL3_FD_59094 | JGI IMG/M metagenome (GOLD analysis project Ga0065707, IMG submission 59094) | Switchgrass rhizosphere bacterial communities from Rose Lake, Michigan, USA - RL3 v2 (version 2) | ecosystem: Host-associated > Plants > Roots > Rhizosphere > Soil | place: East Lansing...
GCCTGCTTTCCCGCTCAAATGATAAATCTGTGATATCAGATATTATACTCATCAATCGTCTGTCACATCCCATCCACGATACTAAAGTAATCTGTGGGTTTACACCTTCGTCAATGACCGATATGTCTTCGTCCTTCTTGGCAGCAAGAAGAAAGAAACTGTTTACATCTTTGCACGCTGTTCGTCCAATAGACTCCTGGTAATCAAGAAATTCAAGAGCAAATAACAAAAGCGTATGCTCCATGGAGTTATGTGGAAAGACAAATTTTTCGGTATCAAGTAATTTCTTACACTTTTTCAAGTATAGAGTCCAATTTTCATCACAGTCATTTGCAAGCTCATACAACATCAAGAGGACTAAAGATAGTAAGCTATCAGTTCTGAAGGAGATATTCGTTAAGCTCGTTGCGAAAGTAAGATCATCAGGATGGAAGGGGATTTCATCAACATATGTGAGATTACCAACAGTACTGAAAGTCAAATCATCACCAATACTACCTAAGGATTCCGTGCCAAAAGGTATGACATCGCCATTTGTTTCAAAATTCAAGTCTCCGTTTATTATATCATCACCGACACTTTCGATGGTAGGAACACTTCTTGGGAATTGATTTTCAACGCCCTTTATGGCCATTTCTTGGAAATATCGGGCCCTTGATCTCCAGTCTTTCTTGGAAGCTATTCCGTGAGATTTCGATATATATATAGATCCTAATGACAACATCATGTAGAACAAATGATTTTGATCTTGAGAATACTTGATTAAAGAAGAAAAATCCAACCCACTTTCAATAACGATATTCCTATTCAGATATTGCAGTACTTGGTTGTAATATATGTTTTCCCGTCCTACTGGATTTAAAATCGGTGAGATAAAATCAATGTAGTAGTTTAAAGCAAAACTCAAATTCAGAATGTCATCAGAAAGATTTGTTCTGATATCCACAGGTATAATAGATGGTTGTAAGCACCTTCTAAGCGTATGAGATTCACGTATGATATCGCGATAATGCACGTTAATGAAACGTAAAGCATCGGAGTTTCGGACAGGTTGATAGTGTGACGATCTACTTTGTAAACTGAGGTGTTTGCTGGTGTTTTTTGAAGTCCCTTCTTTTGTCCACACCCCCTCCCTTCCAAATTTTCTACCCTTAACTTCAAGATCTTCACGGAATTGAAGAAGTATTTTATAATTACAAGATATGCCTTTTTCTGTACACCGGGAACATTTTGGTTTGAACTCGTCACATTTTACTCTTCGCGACTTGCATTCTTCACATCCAAATCTAGAACGCTGTCTCTTACTGCTTGAAGTTCTTGGTGTCGGAGATGATGAAGATGATGCGGATGACGTGGAGGAAGATCTTCGTTTCTTTACAATATCGTCCATGTGCTCTACTTTAAGCTTAGGTGGTATAAATACCAGACGGTCTTGTCTAGTGATCATTATACTTCAAGACTCAAATCTAATAACTAGTAATCTTAGAAATGCGGTGCTTTGCTCCGCGTTTTGAAACCCATCCGATTTCAAATTTCTGGTCGTGCGTGGCGCGATTAGTGTATATAATTTACCCCATATCGATTCTGATTTGGGTCAAATCCCAACTATTGAATTCCTGAGTAATGGTGTGGCGACAGGGAACCCAAAGAAAAATGCTTATTAGTAGTTGCTCTTCAAGTATAACTTTGTAAACTCAGAGAGAGTATTATTCCTGGAGGTGAAAGAAACATACTTCTGAGGGGTTGGATTCCTGGAGTATATTTAAGCATTGAAAGTACTTGGCCGTGCAGTCCACGACATCAATAAAATTAACAAAATTGACAAAGAGGTGACTTTCCCATTACATAAGTCTACATTTAAGAGTGGTCCAAAGAACTTTTTATATTCCAATCGCCAACTACAGAGATTACAGAGATTACTAAATCTAGGGTCCCAAACACTTAAATATATGGGAAATGAAATAATACCATTGAAAATTGCCTTGGATGAATAGAATATAGAGGAAATTGCCCGTAGTTTCTTCAGTAATTATTTGCAGAATCTCCACAACTCAACCACAAAATCTGTTCACGCCGTGTGTAGTAAACAATAAAGGGAAATATTTTTACGCACCAAGGCACTGTTCAAGAGCTGGGCTGACTATACAAAATATCAAATGCCTATTCCAAGAAAACGAACAATTTGTGTGTCCCGACTAGATCTTAAGTTTGTGAAGCGTGATACAAAACAGCAAATAGTTTGAAAAGCGGGTCGGATTCAGTATCAAGGTTTTGACAGAAAATCAACAACCCAAAGTTTAAATACATGAAGCCACGCGATTTCAAATGTATGAAATTCGTTCCTATAATTACTGAATTTTGACCGACTGGTCTGGTTCTACTCTATTCGTCTCTGAAATTGAGTTCCGAGACCTCCATTCTGAAAATATCCGTGATTATTCTTTAAATAATTCATTAATATCTGTTTTGGCATTTTTTTCTTCAATTAATGGTTTTATTTTTAGTATTAATTATTTTATTATTATTATATTATTACTATTATTTATTTATTTATTATTGAATTATTAATTGATATAATATTAGATTTAAAGATGTTATTCAAGAGTTCCAACTCTATATACAAGCGTCGTAAATGAACTTTAGTTATAAATTGATTTTAAAACATAAAAGGAAATTCTTGTAAGTTATGTCCATTACCTCGGATACTAGAGGTTCTTGTGCTTTGGTTCAATTTCACTGGAAATAGTATCGGAAGACTCAAGATCGTGAATCTCTTTATCCAGATTTTCAATCGCTTCAGCTTCAGTTCCATTACCTTCCTTCTCTCCAGCTTTTTCAGATGAGGCTCCACCACTTAATTTAGGAAGTCTTTCATTTGTCGTGAAAAAACATGCCAATGTACTTACGCAACTGAATCCAAGACCCATGTAGAAAACATTTCTAATCGAATCCATAATTTGTTGCTTCACAAACAGTTCAGCTTCTGGGGATAAAGTATCAAGAATCGCGGTTGAAGAAATCAACTGTTCAACAGTAAACTTGGACAATTCTTGGAGTAAGGCCTGGTTCGTTTCCTTAGCAATTGCTTTGGGATAAATATTTGTCAAAGACGATGAGTAAACAGTACTTGCAAGTTCAGCTGCCACAGCTGCAAAGAATGATCTGCTAAAGTTAACAAAAGTTGTAGTCATGATAGTTCCCCCAGGAGTTTTTGGAGCTGAGACTTGGGAGGACATAATACCTGCTTGAAGAGAAGCCCCTGTTGCAACACCAGTAATTATCAACAACCCAACTCTTTGAGCAAAAGAAGAATCAACATCAAGCAAGGTAATAAGCCCACCACCAATTGGAGCCAATACACCAGCTGCAATCGAGAATGGTTTGATGTAGCACAGTTTTTGGATTATGATACCACTTGAAATCGAGGTAAGAACAACTGAAACAATCGTGGGTAATAAGTGTAAACCCGAACTCAAAGGACTACTGCCCCAAATGACTTGAAAGTAGACTGCCCCATAAATCATAAATGAAATAAAAGAACCAAAACATCCAGACATCACGAGAGTCGCAGCCATAATATGACGACTAGCAACGATATCGGTTGCTATAAGTGGATCCTTTGAGAAACCAAAGTTCCATACGCAAAAGGCAATCATTGTCAAACCTCCAAGCACGAAACATAAAATAACTGGAGCAGAATCCCATCTAAATTCATGGCCACCAAATGTCAAGGCCAACAAGAATACAACCGAACCAGAAACCATTAGAAATGTTCCAAGGAAATCAAATTTCTTTAACTTCGGCCATATCTTTCCTTCGATTTTTGGTTGCTTGAAGGCGAAAATGAAACATGCTAAGGCAACACCACCGATTGGTAAGTTGATATAAAATGACCATCTCCATGTTACATGCTCAGTGAAAACCCCTCCTAAAAGAGGCCCCAAAACACTAGCCACTGCGAAACAACAACCAATGATGGCCATACTGGCAGGACGCTTTTCAATAGGAACGATTTCAGCAATAACCACAAATGCACCACCTTGAATACCCGCGGCACCAATACCTGCAAGGACTCTTCCACCGATCAAAACGTTCATTGATGGAGCTAACGCACACATCAAGGAACCCGCTTCAAATAAGACTATAGAAACAATCATGGTATTTCTTCTACCGAAAATGATCGAAAGTTTGCCAATTGGTTGAATAAACACAGCCATAGTAAGAAGGAAACCCGACGATAACCAGCCGATATTTTGAAACGAATTGAATTGATTCCCGACTTTTGTTATTAACGTAGCGACAATAGTTTGATCCAATGCTATAAGGAAAACACATAAAAAGATGGAAATTATACAGAACACTAACTTAAAACCGTGAAGGTAGTGGTCTTCCCTATTTGTACCATCACCGGCATCACTTTCTATGAATTTCTTGAGGACCTGATCTGGCTCGTCTGGCAGAAAAACTTGAGGTTGGGTTAAAAGAACTGATGGCTGCGAACCTGTGTCTAAAGTCATCGACTGACGAACATCAGGTTCGGTATTTACTTGATCAGCTCTATCAGTCATTATGGTAATATGTAGTTTAAGTTAAGCTTGTTTTGTTCAATGTATTACAAGAGGCAAACCATACTTAATTTATACTTGGGTGCTAATGTGTCACGAATTCAGCCTTGTGATTGAAAGATTCTTTTTTTCCGTTTGAAACGGAAATAGTGCGGACTTAACGAGAACGAGACGGAAATGCATATTCAATGAGGTCTGCGACACGGATTTACTACACGGCGGAGATGGGCGGCTGAAATACGTCTCCGCTGCTTACAATACGAGTAACGAGCCAAGTGGCAAATTCCTATACCAGGTACCACATGTCCGACTCGGGAACCATATAGTTGAAATAATCAGAAAGGTTAAATTCATATCAATATAATCACGAACGGCAGATTCATATACGTATTTCTAAAGGCAAGAAGTCTTGTTAAGCTCTTTTATCTCACCTAATCGGAGGGCCCATCGACTAACGAAGAGTCCAGATGGCTAGAACTTTTCATCTGATAACGTGCATAATTGATGCTCTTAACATTTCTTGGCAATTTTTGACATTTTTTGACCTTTTTCGCAGCTAAACTTTTGTTATTGAGAAGTGATGTAGGCTCTCAAAATGTATTGTTTTATGACGGTTTACATCAATTGATGAAAATGATTCTCAAACTAGTCCGTTTTGGATAGGAATACTACGAATACATCAGAGAAATAGAAAACTGTAATAGTTATGGAGCAAAGGTCGTGACCTAAGAACGAGATTGGCGACAATAGATGCGAATTATACGCTTTGTAATCCTGTTCTAAGTGGAGAGTTTCTCGTATTTAGGTGGAACTAAGTTCATAATTCTAATCAGTCCTGATTGTTAGCCGCACGACTCTAGCTCACTTATGTCTATAACACTTTTTATCTCAAAGCACGTTTGATTAACTGAAAGTCGGTTTGATTAGCTGAAATTCCCGAGTCTTTAGTAGATTTTTTCGGAAAATCTTTATATTTTATCTTAAAGCGTAATTCCAAATCCGCAAATTACATAATCAGATAGAATTGATCTCAAAGGGAGAGTTTAATTCGACCTTGTAATCAGAACAGCTAGTGGTTCTATAAGTAATTTCTGCAGCGGTAGGCAGTTTGACTATTTCATTTCAGCCACGATTTCGTATATTACAGCTCCATTAGAAAGAAAAGCATTAAAGTTCCTTTCCTCAACCAATTCAGACTAATCAGAACTCATCAGATCTCAAAGACTTCTAGACATATGAAGAAAAACACGATTAACTAGTCCGTTTCAAGAATCATACCCAAAATAGCTGAAACATCGATATGTCTTCTCTAGTTCATTCTGTTAAACGCTCCTTCAGCTTATTTTACGACGAAATCGGTCTTGCAACTTTGATCAATGCCCCCAATGATGTATACTTAATCATTATCTTGCGTATGGTCCGTCTTATTGGATTTGGTGGTACTTCATTAATCCTAGCTCTATACCTCCGTGAGATCAATTTCAACGAACTGTACATCGGTCTTTTCATGACGCTAACTTTCGTAGGTGACCTATTGACCAGTTTCTTGCTTTCTCTCGTAGCAGATAACTTGGGTAGGAAAAACGTGTTGATTTTAAGTTCAGCAGTTATGGCCTTCACCGGGTTCGCGTTTGGATACTTTGAAAACCAGTATGTACTTACTGCCATTGCTGTGTTTGGGGTCTTAACTCCAAGCGGTGGGGAAGTTGGTCCCTTTAGAAGCGTCGAACAAAGCGCTATCGCTTCCTTGATGTTGCCTGCTGAAAGATCCGACATTTACGCTTGGTACACTTTCTTGGGATTATTTTGTGCAGCTCTTGGTTCTGTGGTTTGTGGTACATTTATCGATTATGCTCAAGAGATATTGGGCTATTCCTTGGTTGAGAGTTACAAGTTTGCTTTTGTTGGATATGGAGTGTTATCCTTGTCAACTTTGGTGATGTCGTTATTTATTTCTAAAAAGATTGAGTGGGATCTGACCAACGGAGCACAAAGTCAAAGTGTAGCTCCTCGTGAAAGCGAAAACGAAGTATCCGAAGTGGAGGGATCAGAAACCACACCATTAATTCCATCACTCCCTGCCACCAAGCTCACTAAGAAATCTCAATTCAATTTCTTGCCCACCCTCCATCCATCTACTTACTCCATTGTCATCAAACTTTCCTTGCTCTTTGCCCTTGATGCTTTTGCCTCCTCACTTGTTCCTTTCTCATGGCAAACATATTATATTAAGAAGAAGTTTGATATTTCAGCGTCATACCTTGGCTCGGTGTTTTTTGTGGTTGGTATTGTTTCTGGGTTTATGTCATTATTGAGTACTTCTCTTACGAAAAGAATTGGTCCTGTTGTGACTATGGTAGTTACACATCTTCCTGCTTCTTTGCTTTTGACTTTGGTTCCATTCCCAAATTCAATGAAGTTCACTATGGAGATCTTAGTCCTCAGAGCATCTATGCAATCGATGGATGTTACTCCAAAGCATGTTTTCTTGGCCGCTTTGATCCCTGACAGTGACAGGACTGCTGTGTTTGGATGGGTGAATGTTGTTAAGACGCTAGCTTCAACCATCGGACCTATGATCGTTGGTGTTATCACGAAGCATGGTTATCAATGGGTGACTTTTGTCGTCGCTGGTTTGTTGAAGGCTACGTATGATGTCGGTATTTTGGTGACTTTTTTGACTTTCAACCGCCATGGCCAACATTAAGAGTGCTGGAAGGGAAATAAGGAATCAAAACACTCATAATAACACATAAAATTATAGTAATATAGTAGTTTACTGTAAAAGTTCAAGAAGCCTATTACTTCACTGGCTGCAAATCTCCAGCATTCTTTAAAGGACCGAAAATACACAATAGCATTAAATCCCAGTTCAATATTTATTCAACCTGGAAATTGGTATTGGAATTCCAGTCTACTAAGATTTAACAAAGCTTGTATTTAAACATACTTGGCAGCAATAACTGTATTTAGAGCAATTTGATCCTCTACAAGGCAAATAAACAGCATCGTGAAATAGAATTCGAAAAACACCAAAATTCACCTTCCTTGTATACTGCTAAACTACTAATATAACTTTATGAAGTCAACCACCTGTTGGCGTTAGTTAGTAGTAAAAAATATCTAGAATCAATTTCTTCTCAACTCACTTAGAAAGAACTCATTCTTATCGGAAATAATATAAATATTCTATAAATTTTCTCTCTTACAAAGATGGCGACAATTTCTTCACCTTCAATACTTGTTCAATTGTATCCACTATGATTTTCTGAAAATCAATAAATTCAAATCCAAGAAGCTCTCTTGTTTTATCATTGTTTGAAGTCGCTAATGTTAAAATATCGGCAGGACCTGATCCTGGTGACCCTTTTGGAATCATTCCCTTTAATTGTGGAAACTTTTCATTCAAGACATCTACCATCATTTGGGTGCTGAATTGTCCATTGGAAAGAAAGAGACGTTTGCCAATAAGATTATCGTCTTCTACGGCCTTTAAATGGGCCAGGGCCACATCTCTAACGTCGATAAAGCTCCCCTTATCGTTGACAAACTCATCTTCTGGAGTTAACTTTATGAGAGAATGGATGAGCTCGTTGGATACGTTGAGAACAGGACCCACATCAGAGTCAAAAGCCTGTGGTCCAAACACGTACACAGGATTTACGGTGGTCAAGCTGAAGGAGGTCTTGTTATTATTTAGAAATTCCCATGCCAATTTTTCTGCAAATGATTTTGCTCCATAATAAGCAGCAACTGGATCTTTCACTGCCTCTTCATACGATATATTATTCCAGCTTGTTTCATCAAACGAAAGGGCTGAATTCTGTTCATCTACTGAAGAATAAATTGCAGCATCCGATGAAGTAATGATTATTTTCTTAATTTCTGGTCGATATGTATGAGCTGCATTTAAAATATTTTTTGTTCCGTTTATTGCAGGAATTATTAAATCCTTCTCTGGATCAGTAGTATCGTAGAAGAAAGGAGATGCCGTGTGAAGTAAGTATTTGATATTGGTATGTTTTTGTAAGGCTTCATCGAATGCTCCTGGTGTTACTATGTCTGGAACAATAACATATTCAAAATTGGATCCAAGTTGAGTTACAAGTCGTTCACCCTTCTCTGCTGAACGAACAGTACCAATGACATGGTAACCTTTGGAAATAAACAATTTGACGATATGTTGAGCAATGAATCCGGAAGCTCCTGTAATGAAAACTCGAGACATGATATGGGTGTGTAGGAAGGCTCTTGAGTTTAGGCAATTTTTAGCTAGTACCAACTATTAAAGAGACACCAAGTATATAAAACTATCACTAGTTAGTTGTAGAAGTTAATACTGGAAGATATTCTAAGAAGTGATTGGGAATTGCTGAGATTATATATGATTTCGGAATTAATTTCCCCATGCAGAAACTGGATGCGAATTATTTTAACCGCGATCCAGAATACAATACGACCAACAAATATATCCCTAGAAATGTCGTTTTAAAGACATATTAACTATCTAACCACATGATTCGAGTGTCTAGGTACTCAACCATTTGGTAAACAAAGTCAATCATGGTTGATAGACTTTATTAGCAACACTCTTCAAATTTCAATCCCACCATTTCTGAACGGAAACCTTATCGAAGAAAATTATTATAGTATTGGGAAGAGAATCTATGAACGTGTTATCTACGGCCCAAACAAGATGAAGTATTCAAGGTCTCTTGACAAAATCTTATCTATATAAAATTCATGATCAAGATTCGGCTCTGCAAGAAAATGGAAAAGTTTGATAAACCACATATGTATGATAACGCACTTTGTATATAGCCTTTGTTCTCCATAATGTCCCCAAATACCTGTCCACCTTGCTGAACATTATCTAATATAATGCGGTAGTGCGAGTCTCTGTGACGTTATATCTCGTGTGAATTGGAAGATGAGGTCGAAGTAGGATGGGAAGTAAGTGACAATTCTGAGCAAGTACTAGTTGCAAATACTTTGCGACATAATTTCAAAAAATCTGCGACAAGATCTGCGACAAGATCTGCGACAATATTTATTTCGGTCACCAACTCAAAATGGGTGCAAAAATCCTATAGGTCAAAATTCCTGAGTAAGTTGATCTACTAGAAATCAAAAGATTTCTAACTCCAGATAGCCGTACCGTACTACCAATATCTCCATGAACTCCGCTACGAGAAGAACTGCCCATTCATGTCTTCAGAATCTACAGGACTTTGCGATTACATGAACAAAAGTTATTACTCTTGAAGCCTTTTGGCAAGAATACTAGAATTCAATATATAATTCTAAATGAGCCATGATAATATGTTCATGGGCATGAGAAAATCAATATGTTAACATGTAGCAATACTTTGAAGAACTGAAATGCAATTTTGCGAAGTAAAAGTTTCGGTAAGGGTATGAATCTTCGAGAAGATGAGAGGTATCACGCAAGATTGCGATGCTTGCGATACATTAGAGAGAGTGACTGTAGCATCAAAGGGAATAAACAGGCTTATACGAACTTGACAGCGATTATTACCGTTCGTGAAGTGTATTCAATACTGAGGATTAGTTGTTGGTGAGTTCGTTTCTTTCGCTTAGATCTTCTCGTGAGGCTTTCCACTATATTCATGATACCAAAACGGTTTGCTTTCCTTTCCAGTGATCAAATCGTTGTAATAATCCCAAGGGTCTTTCCTAACAATTGGTAAATCCCCTTCTTTCTCAACTTCGTAGTCTGATGGAATATCGAGATCTTTATTTAACCTCAAATGTCTGTCCTTACACTTTTCCACAATTTTGTATTCATCCTGTAGATGAATATCGTTACAGGCACCTGTGAGCGTGAAATCACCATTTTCAAATCGCTCGCCATCTGGAGCAGCTCGGCAAACATCATCAGGTACCCAAAGAGAAATATCTTGTTGAAAGTTATGGCGTTCAAAATTGAAATTTGTAAGTGAATCTGATCCATACTTCAACAGCATCAATCTAGTCACATTATGGGGGATATACACGGAACCGCCGTCGAAATAGGTGTGTCTTATTGGAAGCAACTCCCTCAAACTATGCCAGTTCCAGTTCTTACAATGGACAGTCATAGTTTTGAGAGAATTGTAGATTTTTGGTATCTTGGTGTGGGGATATTCTTCGGTGTGGGAGAGGGCAGAAAGATCAATGTATAAACCAGAGTTGACATCAATAAACCGTCCATCTATAAAGTTTCTGCCATTTCCGTGTCGGGTGTATGTTGGAGCAATTTCTAACAAGTATTTTCCGTTACCGAATCTTGGGTTTTCGATGAAAAAAGAGTTATTGAACTCTCTCGCCATCCTGTCAAGATGTAATATGGGCATCTGGATGTCGATATCAGTATCCCAGGGTAAATTGACCCCGTTGAAGGCCCATCCCATAAGATTTCCATAGTTTATCCAACTTGTGAATCCATTGATTTCAGCAAATTGAAACCACACACGTACAAGATGTTGGAGAACAGCACGCCGTTCAGAGTTTCCGATGTATCTGGTGAAAAATGGGTAGGCCAAATGCTTTGCCCTTCCAACGACAATATCACTATAAATCCAAGGATACTTAAAGTAACGATCAGAATATTGAACGAGTTCCTTTGAGTAGCGAAGAAATTTAAGGTGCGAAAGCTCGCTTGCTGAAATCCGGTCCAGGTTGAGTTTCCGCTGAAGCTTGAAGATTTCTGCATCTGCATCGTAGAGAAAGTCTTGAGGTTGAACATTAATAGATTTCTGAAGAGGTTTGAAAGTGTGAGTTTCAAAAACTGACTTTATGTAGTCTTTATTGGTGAGCAATTCCATTTTCGCAACCAACTCCTCTTTGGTAGGAGTGTTGAATTTGAGAGATGTCCGTCTTTTGCCAGCCACAGGAACCTCAATCATGTTGTCATCGGTGACCACATATATTTTGGAGGGGATATCCTTAATGCAATATGCATTTGCCAGACTTCGGAGAAGTTTGGTGTTGTACGATTCGATCCAGTATGCGTTCACACTTGCGAACTTGTTGAGTGTTGAGTCGCACTGGCCGTTTGGATATTTGGTGCGGAAGTGGTTGAGGAAGATATTCCCAGGCGAGAGATCTATGAACGAGTCCCAATGGAAGTAAAACGGTTCTGTTGCTAGCTGCAGGTTCTGTTGATGGAATGATTCATGGTCTAACTGATCTTCATCAGGCGACGTATGTTTTGAATAGGAGTCTCGTGGAAGATTTTGGTTCATTGCATCTAGTTTTCCACCACGATGGGACGTCTCTGTCTTGTCGGTGACTCTTTGTATATAGTCGTACACTTCCATGGTCAGTCTTTTCGGGTCGAAGCCCGATTCCTTCAACTGTTGTAAGGCAGCATCTTCCAACAGTTCTTCCGAGAAATCGGGAAAGAGGCCAAAGTGAAGTATTCCTCCGACACTCAATATTAGAATTAGAACCGTTAAGCACCGTGTCGGGTAAAATCTTGTAAACTTCATTGGAAAGAGAGTGGCGAATACGTGGGGCATTTGTTGGCCTTGTAAGTGAATTTCATCAGAGAAGACATCAGAACCGCCGAACATAACACTTGCTGCACTTTGTGTCAACCTTGCGCAATTCAGACTCGATACAGCCTCGCCTCAACAGATCTTGTGGTATTACACAAAACACATTGAGTGGGGATTGCGACCCATTCCACAGCACACGTAGAGGGAGAAAAGGGGCATACTTCAGCAAGAACAGGCTCCTGATCTAACAGATGTTTCTTGTAATATATCTACGTCTGAATTACGAAAATCGCTCTGCAAAATATCAAGAGATAAAAGATTGAGATTTGAAATTTCGCCGAACGATGCCAAATACAAAATACATATTATTTGGCCAATACATGTCATTTAGGGGTCCAATAAAAGAAATTCAGCAATCTGGTCGACTAGCTACAAGAAAATGACCACTAGTTCTCTTCAAGTTGCAAATTTGTCACTTTTAAGGTTGCTCCCAAGGCTGACCGACGAGCCTGAAAGCGGAAAGGTTTGTCCAAGGCACGACTCATTATGAGCAAGTGAACATTTTATAGGGGAAATTTAAGGTTCGCAACGATGGGGATTTTATATTACGCCAACTAAACGGCTCGATCTCTCAGGAATACATCGCTAGTTTGCATAGATGCATCCATGATGACACGATAGGAGAAGCAGACCGAAATTCCAGTATGGTACCTGCACGTGATGCGGAATATATAGGCCAAAATCTATAGCTTCAATGTCCATTAGAACAAGCGGAACAATATAGAAAAGTGAATAGGGAGTACTGACCAAATAAACCTTTACATTTTAAAAATACTATAAATGTTGTACTGAACTAACGAAAGCTTCTCAACCTTACCGATATTCAACTTATAATGTCGAAGTTGTTCTTTAAACAGTAGTCTTTGTTGAGAATAATGTTGAGATGAACTATACTACTGAATACAGAATACGCAGTAGAGAGACCAAATATTCCTGATAACTCAAATCTATATATCTAAACCATTATTAGAAGGACAGTAAGAAAAGGAGAAAAGGAAATATTTAAATCTATAATAAAACATCTATATATATTTATCTAAAATTCAGGTCTATAATTATTCAACTGGGATTCAATCATCCATATTTATTCTCTCTTCGTATCTATATATAACATTGGATATTTATATCTAGGGGACCGAAATTGATTTAGCTGTCAAAAATAACGGCTTGGTAATTATAATTCCGAGAATTTGACAATTTGAAACTACTGAGCCTCCGGCGCAGTGACGGCGATGAATAAATTACGTGTATGATTACTATATCATATATACTAGCATTAAAAAATATAACCTATACTGAATCACCGAGGAAAACATCAATGACAAAACTCCGACCTGTTATACTTCTGATTAGTAACAGTTGATCGGTCTTCTTCGGAAAACTCCGTTGACGCTCGGATCTCTCACAACGGCATTAGTTACAATTAGTCATCACACGACAGGGGCGAAAATCTATAACCTTATTAATACACCATCTCTGAAGCTTAGCGAGATCACGCGTAGAGAGCTAAGCCAATATAAGCCACCTCCCACCGTTACTAGGTAGTAGCCATTTTTAAAACCAAACTTTCCCGAAGTTCCCGGCTCCGTATCACAAGACTACAACATAATTTTAAACTACACACGACTGCTTGCGATGTTCTACCCGATTAGTAAGTGAAATTTGTATAGCCTTCATTGCTCAGTGTTGACATCTAGATTTATTTAACAAGTTCATCCACTTCTTTCCAAAAGTTAAGAATTCGTCTTTCTACATTTCTAGCCACTTCAGCTAGAACGACATATATATCATCCAAGATAGTAGTGACATCTAACCACACACTGCTAGTCCTTTTATTCCATTAAATCTTGTTCATCGATTCTATCAATTCCTGTCAATTTCTATTTTATTAATCACCCAGTGATTCTTTATAGATTCTCGGTAATTCTTACTAATCTATCATGACACCTAGATTACTACGTTTCAAGAAAATACACTACTATGTCATTCCGCTCATATCGTTGGTTGTGTGGTGGGGAATGCTTATAGCCATGCTCTCAGCTTGGTCAATCCAGGGTCATCCTATATATTACTTCATGGGAAACTCCACCCAAAATCCAGTATACATATCTGATATTGGAGCCACTAACTTACAGCCGTTGTTTATCAGTTGCGCAGGGTTCCAAGCAATCTTTTTCGTTGGTACGTTAGCCATGGATTATTGGTTGCGAACTCACGGAGAAAGACTCCAGCCATTTGTCAGCAAAAGACAACCCAAATTAGCCATAGCTGCCGTGATCAGTGCTACAATTGGTCAACTCGGAATTTTGTTTGTTGCCATCTTTAATACAAACAGTTTCCACCATGTCCATATTTCCATGGTCGGAGTATTTATCGCCTTCAACTTTTTGGCATGCGTCTTCAACTTCTTAAACTCATTCATCTTTGGGAACTATCCAACGCGACTCTCACCATATCACGAAAAGGTTGTCTTCGGTAAACATAGATGGCAGAATCTCTACATGGTTTCGTTTTTCTGTAAATGTGTGTGGTTGGTGTGTGCCGCAGGGTTTGCTTTGGCATTTGGAGTGTTGATGAAAAACGGTCAACTGTCTCTTAGTGCCACGTTTGAATGGACAATATCATTTTGGTACGGTTTGTTGTTGGTATTCTGGGGAATTGATTTGTTTCCCTCCGCTGTAAGACATTATAGAGTCAGTCATCCGGAGATTTATGGACCCGAACCTCCCAGAACTCCAATAACCTTCAACAAGGAAGACCAGAGATCTATCAGTACTATGGGAGAACCAACATTTGTTGGTGATGTTGAACAGGGTAACACAGTGATAAATTCGGGAACGTTGGCTTCGGATCGCAGATCAGTTTACCAAGATGCGAATTCTGAAATTGGCCAAGGATTTGAATCTTCACAAAATGAACCACACAATGCTATATCAACACTTGAATCTCACAATTTTCATAAACAAACTCATTTGACACCATATCCAATATCACCTACTATACCACAAGCAACAGTTCCACAAGCAACAGTTCCACAGGCAACAGTTCCACAGGCAACAGTTCCACAAGCAACAGTTCCACAACCAGCAGTTCCACAACCTACTTATCAAGTAGAGTCTTCAAGACCAATAGAGAACACTTCAGGTTCCTCTTACCCTTCACCTGTCTTCAAAAGGTATAGCAAAAACGAAGAAGAGGAAGTATAGATTCAGATATGTTTATCTATGTTTTGGACAATCTATTCTTAATCTTGTTAGAAACGATCACGACCTGTATAATGCCCTCTTTAAATTGTCATTTTAACCAATCACTGGACCACTCTCAGTTGCATAGGACCACTGATACTTTTCTCAAAGAAGCTGCTAAATCTACTTACATCACCAGTCACTTCTATATCATTTCTTCATCTGCTCATAACTTCCTCCAACACTTTAGAGAAATCTCACCAAGCTCTTCTAGAAATCACACCAAACCTTTCTAGAAACATAGCAATCCAACTATTTTTAAGGACTAGAAGTTTAACTTCAAAGCAAAGTCTTAGACTGTTTCACTTAATACAGTACGCGTCCCTTAAAACACGATGAAATCAGTTAGGTGAACTCAAAAAAAGATGAGCGTCGAAACGATATTCCTCTGAACTGCTCACTTACGACATCTCACTACTCTATCACGAGTGCTTGCATGATACTTCGCATCTATATATTTCTTAGAATTCAATTCGATTTAAGTGAAGTGATATTTGTAGACTGCACATAAGATAAATATGGAGAATTCCGGCGATGTGTGACAGATTCCGCGAAGCAATAGTAAAGGCAAAAGACGAACCCAAAGAGCTCGCAACTCCAAGAAAGATGGCCCCACTACCAAAGCTGCATTTCTACCATATGTACCTCTAAATTTCCTTAGACATTCACCTCAGATATAACAAGTTAAATCACTACTCTGACACCACAAAATTGATTCCGTACCTCAGAGATCACAAAGCAACAGTACTCAGTTCTAGTAGGCCCTAATAAAGGAATCAACACCGCACTAACCCATTGAGAAATGCGCGGGATTTTTATATCTCACTAACTCATAGAGAAAAGCGCAATTTATATAGCACCCTCCTTCCCCATTTAAACGTAGGGTGGCCGCTAAATTTTTTAAATTGCGTACTTAAATAGGATAAACGGCTCTTGTTTCTTGAGATGACAAAAATTTTAGAACTTATAAGAAAACCTAGAGCCCTTGTTTGAGAATAGTGTCGATAAAAATTGTACAATGAACAATGATATAGAACAAATACCGCTGAGCGATCTGGATGTGTCGGGACCTTCCATGCTCAGCACTAGTAATACCAAACAGCATAACTTGCAAGAAGTTGTACCTTACAGAATAAACACCCGGGCCACAGAGTACGACGAAAACAAGAGTATAGCCGAAAAGACTCCCACCATTGCATCTAATTCCATACCGCTTGTCGATGATCCAGACAAATTTCCAGACGGTGGCAGAACCGCATACATGGTTCTCGCCGGATCGTTCATAGGACTTACTGGGGTCCTTGCGTTTGTTAATACTGCAGGTGTGACCGAACATTATATAGCGACTGCTATATTGCCAGATACCGATGTTTCTACTATTGGGTGGATCTTCTCTATCTATAACTTCTTGAGCTTCGGGATGACCTTGGTTTCGGGACCTGTTTTCGATAGGGTAGGCTGCCGTATACCGATCTGTATCGGTATAGTTCTCATGATGGTGGGGTTTATGTGTGCGTCTGTGTCGACTAAAATCTACCAGTTCATCTTAGCATATGGAGTCGTCGCAGGGCTTGGAACTGCCTTCACGTTTGGACCATTTGTCGGTGTTTTGTCCCACTATTTCTACAGAAAAAGAGCTTTTGCAATTGGTTTCGCATATATTGGAGGAGCCATCGGTGGAGTTGCGTTTCCGATCATGTTTCGGGAGTTGTTGCCTAAGATTGGATTTGGCTGGACCATTCGAATCGCTGCGTTTATCTGTCTTTGTCTTCTTTCTGTTGGGTTGGCTCTCGTAAGAGACCGTCACGTTGAGTTCTATGTTCCAGACCCAGACAACAAAGATTCAATTGTTAGTCAGATCTTCAAGTCTATTGACTTCAAGATCTTCAAGGATAAGGTGTACTCTTGTTTGGTGCTTGCGCTTCTTGGTAACGGTCTTGCATTTTTAGTCACCACTACATATCTCACATCGTATGCTGCTGCCTTTGGATACTCAGATGCTGCCTCATACATGCTTTTGACAGTTTTCAACGCTGCATCGATTCCTGGAAGATGTATTCCGTCCATATTTGCCGACCATTTCGGTCGTTTCAATGTCGTTTGTTGCATCAGTCTCATGTCCACAATAGTATTTTATGTCGTATGGGTCAACAGTTTTGTGGGCCATACTTTGCCAGGTCTCTATGTGTTTGCGGCATTATTTGGATTCAGTTCCGGTTCAATTCTTTCTCTTGCACCTGCCCTGATCGGTCAGATTTGTAGAGTGGAGGATATCGGTCGTTGTACAGGTACTGCATTCTTTATACTTTCTTTTGGGGACTTGTTTGGTATTCCTATCGGAGGTGCAATTACCAATGCCAAAACTCGAGCATCCTTTAACAATATGGTGTACTTTGTATCCACCTGCTCAACTCTTGGGACTATCGGTAGTTTTAGTGCAAGGTACTTGTACGCGGGATTCAAGAAGGTTAAGGTATGAGAATATAGAAATGCTGGTTTGTATTGAAGCTCTTAGTTGACGAGCTTCTTATAATGACTCTTCTACATCATTGGCACCACTAGCCAACACTCTTGATTACTTGAAGACTGATACTCTTCAAGTACTCGCTTGTCCACTCTTTGCTATAGACTTGGTGGCATTAATAATCTTCGGTCAGTGGTTTGTCCTTTAGCTTTATAGAGGTGTATAATAAAAGTTTAGTATTTGCATACAAATATCGGTTATTTCTAAGAGCGTAGAATTGACTAGTCCTTATTATTGACCAGTCCTCATTATTGACCCTTCATCAATAACATCTCGCAAGCAACTTCGCTTAGCTCAGCTACTTGCCATTCCTCAATTACATCCCCACAAGCAACTTCGCTTCGCTCAGCTACTTGTACTCAATTACAAGAAATCGATATTTTCTCGTACAAATGTTTTCTCATCTGTTATACCCTCGATAGAAACGGCATGTAAACGCGACCTGCCTCCTCTCATCATCATACGCCACAAGGATCTAGTAAGTTTGAATTCTATGATGTCACCCACAACCTGTTTTGAAGATAATCTACGTTTTTTGGAAGAAGCTGACGGCTCTTCCTCCTCTTCGCTAACCACACCAATAATGTCTTGCACCCAGGTATCCTTCATCTCCATCCCGTTGATGAGAGTCTTACAATCCGAGAATCCAGCTATAAACGTAATTGAAGGATTGTCAGAATCAGAGCTTTCAGTCATAAAGTCATCACTGAACTCCTTAAAGACTTGCATGATTTTTTGACACAATTTGTTTGTGATTTGGATCGTGGACATTTGTAGCTTCTTGTTGAGAATGAGTTTTACCTCCGAAAAGCCATGGTTGAACTTTTCATAGTTGCAATCAAATTGAAACACAAGACTACGACTCGGTTCCTTTGGCATAAAAGGACGGACATATTGGATGGCCACTTCGCGCAGCATATCGGGAGGAGAGATGTTTGAAATTCCTCTACGGTTAAGATCCACTAGGTTAAGAATAATTTCCTGCTTACTTGGAGAAAACGGATTGTTAATGATGCGATGTTTGACGATACGTTGTTCCAACTCCAAGAACCGGTAATATTTACATTCGCGTATGAGTAGTTGACGATGTTCGTCGTTCTTGATTATAAGATGGTTTCCGCGCAACAACTCAAGTAAATCATTAAACAACGCAGGTGACCTATTTGCGACTGTCGCTGGACGTTGAGGAAGCGGTCTAAGCACATCTATTTCTTCTACCACTGACAAATCATCGGAAATCATCGAATCAAAGTTGACAGTGAAGAAATTGGGATAATTACCTGTGACAACGAACAAACTTTTTGAAATCTTGAAAGATTTATCACCAATAGTTGCAAATATATCTTCAGATAAAAACTTCAACATTTTCTTGAATCCAAAGTAGAAACAATCAGACCAAAGATGTATAAAATCGTAGTCATTTTCCACATTAATTGGGTAGCCCTGTAGATGGTTATATATCCTTTCAAACACAACAGGACTACGATCTATAAACAAGACCTTTTCGGTATTTTCAGGTTGACTGAAGTATCTGGTGAAATATGATGGAGCATCGGAAGATAACGAAAGACCACTGATTCGAAAGAGCCGATAACCTACTTGAACAGAAAAGACTTTCTCATGAGGAAGTACGATGGGAATGCGTGGATCATACTCGTCAGATATCTCGACTCTAATTGGATGGTCAGCCATTTTAGCTCAATTTATGGGAATCTTTTCAGTACAACGGAGTGGGATTCGCTATTTGTAAGGTTTTAGTTTACTGGAGAATTGAGGGTTTAGTGACTAATTTGACACAAGATACTCAATCACTGTATCCAATGCTAGCTAATGAAACTGGATGTCCTGTGGAAGACTAAAAGGAACAATTGATGTTGCGGCCACTTATCTCTAGTGGTAAATAAATAATTTACGTCAATTGAATTTACTTACCATTTCGCACGACTAAGTATATTTAGATTTTAAATCTCATATATATCTTCATGATACTTAAGAACTGGAGGGACATCATATCAATAGATGTCGCGTAAGACACGGAACTATGATGGATGTTGGACTTGCCGGTCACGAAAAGTGAAATGTGATTTGCATCGTCCGAGTTGTCACAGATGTTTAAAAGCACGAGTTGAATGTGCAGGGTTTGAAATAAAGTTAGGTTGGGCTCCACCGTTGACAGTTTCCGATGACAATTCAATGGTTTCTATTAGTGGAATAGAAGACGAGACTGGAGAATCGTTTCAACGACGAAATGTTGATCTTGTAAAGTTTCCCCAATCTATGCTCTACGAGACGTTTAAAGAATTGAATGCAAAAATGAATGAGTTGGACGCCAAGGTGGCACTGAAAGGATCATCCAAATGGAGTGTAGGACCATTTTGTGCTTATCAGATGGATATTTTAAGTAATGACATCAAAAAACCAATACGGCAAAGCAAGATTCACAAGTTGGAGAAGTCAAGGAATTCTGGTCAAATAATAAAAGCCACCTTGGCCAAAAGAACCCCAAAGAGTCTTCCTACAAAGCAAATGAAAATTTCGCAAATTATAACCGACGAAATTGAATCTAATGACGAAGACCTGTCAAAAAAGATCGAATACCATTCTGTTTTCAGTAAAACAGATAATTCATGGGTTTATTTCACACTACTAGACTATGCCAAACTTTCAATCTTTGCAATCAAGGGATCAAAGTTCCAAATCAACGAACAGAACATGTTACATATTTTATATCCCAAATTTTTTCCCAACATCGACTCTGACGATTGGCTAGCAGATATTCAGATCCTTTACAAACTTTTTCAAGCAGAAACAGGAAGTTTGAGACTCACCAAACTCTTTAAAGATCTTATCGATCATATTCAAGGAGATTTGTTCCTGTTTAATCGTGTTTACATGGAGAGTAACTACTTTGACACCATCGTTATCCCATACATCAACAATATTCTTTCTGAATTTATCTGCTATGACTTTACAGACTGGAATGTCGAAGATATAAATAAGAGCGAGGACGAGAAGGAATATACACCTAAGGAACTCAAGCGAAATATCAAGTTGGGAGTGATATACTTAGTTCTTGGGTTAGCAGCATTTAAAAAGTCACAAGTATATAACAACCCCAAGGTTGAAAACTATAATATGGATGACTATCTCAAACTAAGCATGGAACTTAGGAAATTGGGAATCACTATAGTGAACTATCACTTGGATGAGTATGACAATAATTCCCAAATGTTAGACGGTTTTGAAGAGGAGAGAGTGACGATGGAATATGAGACGATTTTTCTACTCAGTCTCTATCTCCAAATTGAATTGGACAACAGCTTCAGTGTTTTTGAGAATTTCGATTTGATATTCGCCATAGGCGATTTCGTGATCAAGAGCCAGTTCAAAAAGAGACGAATGGGAAATATGGCCAAGTTTTTGATCGCCGTATTTAAAGTCATGTTCATCTTTTTCGAGAGTACTCAACTGATTAATTTATTCAACTATTCGATCCTGGAAGACGAAGCGGCAATTAACTATGGAGATTTGAATGAAAATTACGACCTAGTAACCTCAGACGAAGAGGATACAGAAGCTGACATGCAAATCAAACCTCGTGATCTAGTAGTGTCTGCGGAATATACTCCAATGTCATTTACCGTCAGCTTCAACAAAAATGAGGTGTCCGGAAGCAAGCATGCCGAAGAAGTTCACAAGAGTAAGGGAAAGTTTGTGCCTCCAAAATACCTAAACACGGTGACAGACTCGAACAGTATTCATTATATGTTTGGGCTACCCAAAGAATTGTTAGATATCTTTCATGAAATTGTGCACTTGACCAACCACAAGAATGTTTTTGAGAAACGTAAGGTGTTTCCACGCAACTTTCCAAAGATATGTGCCGATATTGAAGATAATCTTCGGGATTTCGATGTTTTACAATTCTGGAAATTGGAAATCGTCGACAACCCCACGCACCGGTGCGTGTATCTAAATGTCAGCGCATTCCAACAAGCGTTGATGGTTTATTACCATAGACTTATCAAACAAGCACCCATCTCAACATACCAAGATATCATAAAAGGTGCGCTTGGGAAAGTGAAGGACTTGCTTGAAGTGAGCAAGAAGCATGATGTGAGGGTTCGTCCATTGTTCTGGATATTGTTGGTGTGTGGCAGTGATGTGGTGGAGAAACTGGTACAGAAAGATATCGAATCTTTATGGATGCAATGGCCTCAATATGCCCGTCAACACAATTACTGGAGATCAAAACAGATTTTGTATGAGATATGGAAACGACGTGATGTCGGTGAAGAATTTGGATTCATGGATATGGTTCGTGAATGGGATTTTGTGTTGTGTTTGGGATGATCTATTCAGACGACGAAGTCAAAAGTGGATTCTCTGATCTTTCAGATAAGTATGAATTCGGTAATATGTTTTCTTCAGAAATTATTCATGCTTTTAACTTATGTATTTAATATTCACTATTCTTGTATTAATTGTTATAGAAGATTCAGGTTGTAAGTAGATTGGGTATAGAGGTGCCCTTAGTTAAGTACATTGATTATGTAAGCAATCCATTATGTTGAATAACATGGGTAATAATTCTCTAAATTACTGGGAATTCGTGTAGGAAATAATGAAGTATATATCAAGTTATTCTAGGTGTTAGGTTATTCAATATCGGCAATTTTGGTCAATATTCTACTAGATGAATCTATTGATGTTATTGTACTGCATATAAAACAATACATATATAAAACCCTCTAAGAACCTTAAAAGTTATACTACAAGCTATAAATACTGAGAGAATTAATCACTTTGCTCATAGTTCACTCTGGTGTCTGTTTATTGGGGAGAAAATGAATTCCTTGCACCACGTAAATTATTTAATAGTCCACTATGTTGGTATTCTGGGTTCTCGGTAATCTTTAGGCTAAATATATGACTGAGCGCAGCAAAGCTTTCAAAAATTCATAAATATTCCATTAAATATCAATAATTCTTCTAGCTCCTTTAATATTTACAGAGATTCACTAATTCTCATTAATACTCACTGTTCTATTCGAAACACTTCTTATTCACAAATAATGAGCAGAATATCTCGTTAGTTGCCCATAGACCAAGGATCTCATTAATCAAGGTACGGAAATTCTTATTAGTTAACGGTATAGAAATTGTCATTAGTTAACGGTATAGAAGATGTCATTAGTTAAAGGAATGGAAATTTTTAATAGTTAAAGGTATGGAAATTCTCATTTATACATGTAGACTGGGAATATCACTAGTTACATGTAGACTGAAGTACTCATTACTTAAAGTTTTAGAAGATCTCGTCACTCGGATATAAATACTGAGTACTGAGTCTCATCTCAACTCTCATATATTTATCATACCTCAAATTCATAATTCTCCAGAGGTTGCAAAATCTGTCCCCGCCAGACCCCACTCTCCCCACCCTCTCGGAATATCGGATTTTCAAAGGTCGCGCGCCTCCGAATTATTTATCTTCCCGGATGGAGCTAGGCACACAAAGGGACATACGTCTGGACCTTCAAGTGAAGTGTGGTCCGAGAGTGTTCGACCCCGAACAGACCAAATACCTGTAGACTCCGAAATTTAAAAGAACCAATAATTTGGTGGACCCTCAAAAGTCTCGCAACGTGAAAAACACCATCGGATTAAAGGATATTCTAACCCTCATCAGAGCGGAAATATAAACTCAAACTCAACCAACGTCTAGTCACACTGATATTACTTCTAATAGCAACATCTCCGATTGGTCGGACTATGGATTTCAGTCGTGTACGACCAAGATTCTGAATCTCGTGTTTCCTTTTCCCTCCGTACATTACAAAGAATCTGACCATGGTTTGACGGCTGATTAAATGAAAATGACGCTAACAAGCTGACTAACTCGGAGCCTGCCAGATTAGAACCCTCGGACATTCACACATATTTTGGAGATGGAACATTTACGAATAAAGTTTTTATAATATTCATTTGCCAAGGCCAATTGGATCGACGTATTTGTCATACCAAAAATACATTCGCTCACCACAGTACGCCCATTTAGCGAATGTGACATAATGTCGGGTTCATTTTTCAGTCTCATCAAGTTTTTCGGGAGTCGGTTGGGGTATGAGAATCGAGAGTTGTTGCGACGGCTGCTTCACCAATGTAGAATCCGATGTAGAATCACCGGTAATATATACACGCACCCCAGGACTACCCTATTTCCGGTATCATTGGTGAAATTTCAACTATTTTCTCGTAGTTTGGATCGTTTTGGAGCGGCCCCACATCCCCAGATTCGCCTTATAAAAAATCACGTTTTGTGTGACATTTACCATTTTGAGAATCAATCATGAGTTTTTCCGGATGAAATTTTTAAGGAGTGCTTTTCTTCCTTTACTCTCAACATTGGTTGACTCTACGTATTTTACTTTACGTGCAATATATTGACACCAACATAGTACGGTCCGTACTCTCCTTATATCCTTTATTAAGCAATCCTTTAAATTGAGTATTACCATATTTGCGTGAGTTGATTTGTCGGCGATAAATACTCACGACTCAACGCAAGGAAGACATCCTGCTAGTCTCAAAGAACATCGGAAAATACCTGAGACTATTCAGAATACAAACCCCACGACTCAAAGTATACAACTAGAGAGCTAGACTCATTCAAGAGAGCTTAGACTCATGCAAATACTCTACATTGAAAACCGACCAATCTTAAACATCTGTTGTTTTCATTTAGAAATACAATCAATTAAGCAGCGCTAGACTCAAACAAATACAGTTTACTTCTACTCACTATCAACACCAATGACAACTTTGGATCAAAAGCCCATGAATATTCTAGTGAATGGTGTGGAGAACGTAGACAACAATTTAGAAGAAAAGAGTGGAATAACCAGTGGAAATGGAATAACCGGTGGAGATGGGATAACCAGTGGAGATGGAAACAGCCTAGAAGATGGAAAGCTCGAGAAAAATGAAATCGAAATTGTTGCTGATGCGGAAGATAACCAAGCATACGATACCGAAATTGTCATTACTCACGATGGGAACCCTCCTCGTAAGCGTTCAAAAGTTTCAAGAGCGTGTGATTCTTGTAGGCGCAAGAAAATCAGATGCAATGCCGAATACAGTTCCTCCCTTCAAAAAGTTACCAAAATATGTAACAATTGTATGAAGAACGATGAAAATTGCACGTTTTCTCGTACACCATTAAAGAGAGGACCTTCTAAAGGTTATATTCGTGATTTGGAAGAGAAATTGGACTCCTCCAAGTCAAAGGACACATTTCCTCAATCTCAATCTCAATCCCAATTCAATTCTTCCTTACACCCTCTTCATCATCAACCACTTCCCTTCCCTCTGAATCATCTTAAACCAGTATCTTCACCAGGAAACACTTCTCCAATAATACTTCCTCCGCTTGTCGGGTATGGTTCCAAGATCCTTCCACCCAAACTTGCTCAGAATTCAACATCATCATCAACTTTAACCCTCAATGGTCTTGCAACAAATAATCAAACCCCCACCAACAATTCCAACCCCTCAAGCCCTCGCAGTAGTGCTATAACTGGACTTTTAAATACAGAGAATCCAAGCTTCAAGAATTCGAGTCCTCCAATTCAAGGTCCTTTCTGGAAAGTTCCTTACGAGATGCCGGTGTCCTCGAGCAGAAAATCGTCTATTCCCACAAACAATGTGTCTGTTGCCAATAATGCGACCCCGAACTATAGTTTAGGCTCCAGCCGCAGAAAATCCTCGATCGATTCTATTTCTTCCACCTCCACAAATGGCTCTCGCTTGCCTTCCCTCAAAAGGAGTGTCTCCATCAATAGTGATTTGATTTCTGATAGTGATTCTGAAGACTTTTATTCTGTAAAGTCCAACATGACCTCGTCAACATCTTTGGCCATACCTCTGGGTCATTATCGGACCTCGTCTGCAAGTTTCAGGCAATCACAATCTTCGTCTCCACGCAACTCTGTCAGTTCAATGCTGAGTCTCACTGGTAGAATCAACAAGAATCTTAATATTCAATCAAATTCCTCGGGAAGCAGCGCTTTCCCATCGCCTGTTCAAAGTTCAGCCATGTTAGCCAACCCTCAAGCTCAACCTCAATTTTCTGCGGTATACCAAAATCAGATCCCTCCTTATGCCCAACAGTATCAACAACCACAACATCCTGGTCAGCATTTTTATCCCCCACAACCACCTTTCCAACAATTTCCTCCACAATTTCTGCAACAATTCCCACCACAGTATGCGAATCCTCAAGTCCCACCTCCAATCGCAGCTCAACCATATCAAGGACCAGGAACATTCTCTAAAATACCTGTGGCTACGTTAGAAGAAAACTTGAACAAGTACTACGCGACGTTTCACGCGTGCTTTCCAATCCTTCCCTTCGATTCATCCCATTTACTCTATTTAACTGAAAATATCAATCGCAGCGAGGACTCTAGAGATATTCATATTGTTGAACTATTCAATTTAGCACTCAATAACTTGAATAATTTCAAGGAGACCCCAATTAACAGCAAGATACAATTGTTCATAAGCTTTCTCTCCATCTATCCCTTCAACAACTTTGATATAGCTTTGAACGATACCAACTTGGTCTTTTTCTTTTCGGGATTGATCCTCTTGAATTATGCCATCTTGTTGAATGGAGACATCTATTCACTTGGAATCTCTGCAACAATGTCGATCTTTAACGACTTCAAAGTTTTGGAGAACTTCAATGATTTGGTTCATGAGGTCGAAAGAAGCCCCAACAACTCCGTCATCGATTGTGACAACATCAAATTATACTTGCCCAAAGTCTACTTCTGTCTCACCATCATCGACAACTTGTATGCAATCAGTTTTGGAATACAAAAGGTTGTGTACAATAACGAGTTGGTCAAGTTTTTGAATTCCAATATTGCATACTTGCTTCCCACAGAAACTGTCGTGCACGGAATTGATATCAAGCCTGGTGTTGATATCTTCAAAAGTTCATCGGTTTTCAACGATTTGATATTGGCCCGTGATCAGACCTTCATCAATGCAGATTCTAAAGTCAATGTTGTCTTCAACATCCCAACCGGCAACGATTTCTCGTACCATTTCCTCAAACTAATCTCTGAGAAGTTTGAGTTGAAGAAATACTTGGTGGAAATCAACCAATTCTTAACCAATGCTACAGAAAGTGGTGATATCGACGAGTTGAACGAAAACTTGCTAGACTACAACTTCAAGCTTGTACGGATTGTCAAGCGTTTTTCCAGTATAATTATCAACTTTGCAAACTACAGCAGTACCTCAACCACAGCGGTGAACTCTTCGTCACCAACTAATTCAGATACTTCGATATCCACCGCCAATGGAACACCAGATAAAATCTCCACCAATAATACGAACAATATGGCAGGCATCTCGCCCACCTCGTCGTCTACAGCCGTTTCCAAGCAAGGAGAATCGGTATTGATCAATCCGTTGTTGAATATTTCCATCGCACAATTGTTTAAAGTCACCAAGCTCAACAAGTTGATCATTGACTCGCTAATTTCATTCTTTTATGCCCAAAAAAACACAGACAACCATGGATCTGACTTATTGAACCGTTGTCTCAAGATCAACAACGACTTATCGATCTCCTTCAACTTATTGAACTTGAATTTGGTCAATTTACACTTGGGATCCGTCGCTTCAAACATGATTCGGAAAAAGTTGGTAGCATACAAGTTCAATTTCGATGTTCAACACATCACAAACGGCTCCAACCAACTCAATCTCAAAAACACATTTAACTTATGGAAAAATGAGATCCAGAACAATATAATTCCGTTCGTGGAAAAGGAAAATGTTGAAGGGTGGCTCTGAGAGGCTAGTAGTGGTGTTCACTGGGTAGAATTTATGAGGTCTACTAGTAATTATGAAGTTTCTGAGAATTTCTGAGAGTTTGAGTTTCTGAGAAGTACTCAGTATTTGTGAATTAGAAGCGTTTTGAATAGTGATTAATAGTGGAGATTTAGTGATAAAACATCTAATGATAAGAATAACTAAGAATAACTAAGAATGCCAGAGACCTTTTGAGTGTTTTTGGAGAGTTTTAGAATATTTATGAGAAGTTTTTAAGAAGTTCTAGGGCATATTGGCAATACCCTGGACATATTCCGGACATTTTCTGGTTATGCTTTTCCATTGTTTGATCCTGGTGATAGTGAAACATCCTGATACTTAGAGATACGATCTTTTTCCCTCTACTATACCTAGAGTTGCTCTCACTCGACTAATATGCCATTTGTAATGTAAATAAATTGAGTTCTACGGAATTAATCAGACATCGTGATACTGATCTTGATGTAGTTTGCTGATTTCGAATGCGTGCTAGACTGTCCTCAACATGCCCATAAATATGTGATAGCAATAAAGTTTATAATTTGCTATCCAAGCTAAGTAAGTAAACGATTAAATGCAGACCGTGGTCAGACGACATTTGTATCTTTAGTTATTGACGGAGTTACCATAAAACGAGTCCACAGATCCATGTAACAGACTCACAGATTCACTAGAACTGAGATAAATCAAGTTAGATTTGGCTCTGAAACGCGACACATTGTTCACGATTCCTCAAAAATAAATTTTAGACTAAAGGCTATCCCAGTAAATCAGTGATCTTGTGGTGTTTAGTTTATGGAGACAACAGCAAGGAGATTCTCATGAAGAAAACGGAATACTGGTGAATATTCATTGGAAACTCTCTAAATGGATATTTGATGAAGATTGAATAGACTTGAATTAAGGATCGTAGGCACGCATTGACTGGTCTTTCTTATTGACCAGTCCTCAATAACATCCCACAAGCAACTTCGCTTCGCTTAGTTACTTGTTATCACTTCAATCTTGGTTTCTCCATCGAAAACATTTCGTTTCTTAATCAATCTTGATTTGTGCATAGATTTGTCTCACGAAAATGAAACTACTAATGAAGCCGACGGCACCGGTGCAAAGGAACACAATCAATGAAATAACGATGGAATAACCAACGTACAACACCATCGACGTCAATCCTCCTAAACTCTCACCACCGGTCAACATTAATGAGTGCAAGAATACATAGATCGCACAGCCACCACCAATAAATAACGACTTCCACTGCCATTGATAGTTTTCTGCACACAAAGTAGAGTAGATTGTCATGACTGCAATCAAAGAGGTGGTCAAGATCATCAACACAAAGCAAAAGAACAAGAATCCAAACATATAGTAGATTCTGTTGAACCACAACGAAGAATAGATAAAGTACATTTCCACAGCAATGGAACCGAATGGGAAAATACCGGAAATCAACATCAATGGGAGGGATCTCAAGTACCAAGGCTGAGGTGGAATTTGTCTTGGGATTTGGTTTGTTCTAACAGGAACACTGATCATTGGTCTCTTAGAGGCCAAAATAGCACCAATAATTGAGAGAGGGATGGAAATCACAAACCAAATGACGATAATTGCCAACATTGTACCGACTGGGATGGCACCCGAGGAGTTGACGTAGATCAAAAAGAAGTTAAGCAAGATGAAAATGGCAAACAATGTTCCTGGAACAACAATAGGAGTCAAAATCAAGTTCAATTTCCAGTTGTCACCTCCAAAGAATCTGTAAAGATATCCAGAGACAAATGATGAGACAATACTGAAGACAATGTAAAGAAGGAAAGTAAATGTTGACAAGGAACCTCTGTTAGATGGAGACAATAAGCCAAACAATGCAAAAGTTATACTAACCAACGCCATCAAGAAGATTTGTACACCACTTCCGATTAAGATCGACAAAAGCATTTTATGCTTTGGAGGTCTGAAAACGTCTCCGTGAACCAACTTCCATCCACTTTCGTCGGAAATATCGTCATCCAAGTTAACTTCGTTATACTTAACGATATCGTTCTTTAATGTTCTCATCAAAATATGGGCAATGATAATACCAAGAATTAAAACGATTAACGAAAAGTTAACCAATGAGTACCACTGGATCTTTGGGTCGTAAACATGTAAATATTTGTCCCATCTTGTTGCCCAGGCCACGTCAGATTCAATGAACGACACAGAGTAAGTAAACATTACTTTAGTATCTTCATTCTTACTAAATACAACCTTTTTCAAGTCATTTGAACACAATTCTTCACCTTCCTTGACGTCACTTCTATCCAAAGATTTGGCATTGACTGTGACCCCAACAACTCTAAAGATTTCGGTGTCTCTCTTGTGGTATTCAATAATGATTTCAAAATGGTTAGATAAATGGGCAAGATTCTGGTCGTCAATTTCACCAATTCTGAACCCAGATCCATAGAACTCTTCGTTAGTTCTTGCTTCATACACATGTTTGGCACCTGGTAAACCATCGATTAACCAGTTGTGACTATATCCTGCTCTAATGTTTCTGTTCACAAAGACTGCGTCAACCTTACTGTAAATTGATGTGCAGAGCTGACTACATGATTTTTCCTCCAACATATTGATCTCAAATGGAGAGTTGAAAATACGATCCCCAAATATAATGGATCCCAAAGATTCCAGCTGTTTGACTGGACCCCCTGCTGGTTGGCAGAAATGGAATTTAGGATAGTAGTAATCATACGAATAAACGTACGTGTCTGATTTGGTTTTCGTGTTTTTATTTGACAAATGATGTAAGGATGGTGTTAAATGATTCACAAGTAAGGGGATCTTGTCTCCCTTTTTATAATCAGTTGGGGCTACCCCGGGTAAGTAAAACCCGCTGGATAACGAAACCAAACATAAAGTAATAAGTATCAGATACAAATTCATAATGAAGTTATCGGGAGGTAACTAATTCAGGTAAATTAAATCGTTGTTGTTTTTCATCACCGTTCGAAAATCTGTTGGCACACTAAAAAATTAAATCAGGAAAAATTGCAAGGTACACCTATTTTTAATAGATTGCTTATATTGTGCGAGGCTGAAAGAGGGATGAATTGTATTAGCAAATCAGACTCAGTAGCCCCCTCTCACGAATGCTGGCAAAGTTTTGCTAAATATATTGTGATTGTTGTGTAAGAAATTCTGTATTTGTCTCCGTACTAACTCCCCGGTTCTCTAGTATACCTAGTATGCATCTTGTAGTTATTTCGTAATTCAAGTACTTCCATGGCTTTATGGACTTTATAATTGAGTATTTTATTCAATAAGCCTCTTTCATTCGCTCGTAACTGCTGCCAGGGGTTCCATATTAGAGTTTATTTGGAGAATCTGGTTATGAGTACTTGTAATTTGATCCCAAAAAATATGCACCAAATCCTATTAAGAGCTACCAAGTCCCGGTCTGTAGTAGTATCTTCGATAAAAAGAATTATATTAATAATTCAATATACTCAAGCCTATTAGAAGTGCACGGGTCTGGTTGTAAAATTTGGACATGCACCTCTTCCTATATTATACCTTTCAACTGGCTGCAAAAGATTGGATAGACTTATTATTTCGCCTTTGCTTGATGTCATTTAATACCTTACCATATCTCTCGAAAGTCTTTTATAGCTTAATATTTGCATAGCATTTGAGTTCTCAAATTTCCTCACTTCAACGCGTCTATGATATCAATGGCGCTACTTGTTAAATACCTGTTTGTGAATCTTCTTGTGTTGACTGGTGAATGATTTTATTTCTCGTAATTTATTGGCTTGTGCTGAAGAGTCTGACATGTATTCAGGACGAGTTGACGAGTAATCACAAAACAACCCGAGTCTTTCACATTGACTGCAATGTGGTCTCTCTTCAGGACATGCTTTATGACGTACTCTGCAAGTCCAGCATCCCGTCTTCGATCTTGGACCTAGCCTTCTCTTTTTTTCTGGTGCAAATACAATACTTTCTGGCTGACGATTTCTTCTTGTATTTCGAGGGTTTTCAAATAGATTAACACAATTCTCTTCTTTTAATGGTCTACCTGAGAAAGATATGTCTGGAAGAGAAACAGGAAGGGTGATTACCAATTTTGGCTTTCGAACGTATTTCCGTTTAGGCCTAATTGATGACTTAGTGACTGATTGAATAGGTTTCTTGGAGGGTATTGTTTTCTCAACTCTAACACAACGTTTGAAAGATATATCGGAATTTGAATCGTCGATGATTAAGCTAGAAGAAAATTCCATTGTCTCACACATATCTTCAAATCCTTCTTGACTCTCTGGACTCTCTCGATAATTTATTTCTTGACTCACTCTATAGCTTACTTGGCCACTCACTCTATATTTTTCTTGACTCTCTTTACTATATATTAATTCTGGACTCTCTCTATAATTGACTTCTTCCATGCTTTCTAAAGTATCGTTCTTCCATGAGGCATCGCTTTGAATAATATTGATCGACGTATCATAAAGAGTTGATTGCTTATTCTTCATGTAATTGTTCATTGATTCGTCGTTTAGTATATGGTTTAGGACCACTTTCCTCTCATACGAATCGTTTTCTGAAGATAGAAATGCTTCATCGATATCCAAATCGATGCTCTGTCTAGTTGACGTTATTGGCGAGCTCTTGACCTGACTTCCATACTCATGGTCAACGTCATAAAAACCATACAATCTTGGAGAAATGGGGGCAAAATGAATTGGTCTACTTGAAGAAGTCAAATAATTCTTGGATGGACTTTTGTATCTATGTTCCTCCAATCCAGAAGAACTTGTCTTAGACCTGGTAGGAACATAATTTGACTTGACACATTGTGCAAGAACCCCGCCTTTCGATACTGGTGTCTCTGAATCCTCGCCCAGTCTCAAACGCTTCCACAGGCCTATATCTCTTCGAAAAACTGGTGAAGTGTCTGGGATTGTTTTGACAAGATCTTGGCTGTAAAAAAACCGACTTGGACTGTTTTGGCACGAGGAAACGGGCGGAAAGACTGATACTCCAAACAGATCATTGAATCTAAGTGGGGTCATCATTTATGACATGGACTTGTCCAGTATCCTACAATTGTTTGTATAAAGAAATGAATGGCGGCTAATTTGCGTCTAAAATTAATGTAGCTTGAGAAAGATCGCTACCGCAATATATATTATCAATAGTCTCAGCCACGAACCCTAGTAGTTCATATATTCTTAAACAAGTAGAAGGAGTAGAATCAGTTGCATGATTATTGGAGGTCCAGTAGCTCTCATGTTAAGGAATATTTCTGGAGGTTCTCATGCTTCACTAGTTCTATATTTCAGTACTTCTAGATTTCTATAGTCCTCTTATCTATATTCCATTTGATGACGTATGAACACTAGTGTAAGATAAGATCCAGCTTAGATTTGTCAACAAAAACTTACAACTATGGGTCCATTCACTATTTGAAGTTACTCGTATACTCTTGCCTCCAATTGCTCCGTTGGAAGCAACAATTTTATAGGGCAACTCCATTTCATCGTCGATAGTTCTCAACTTTAATTCAATTTGTTCAACAATCTCTAACAATGCAATCATCGACACGTCTAACTTGTTGAAATTGAATAATTTTCCCAAAGAAAACTCATTGGAAGTATATAAATTAAGAATGGTTTTCGTCTTCACCCTTCTGGTAGTTGCATCTTCACCTTCTTGATGTACTATGGAAAATTTGGCGATTTGGGATTGTGAACCCATTGGAATCAATTGATAATCCTTCAACTTTAGACTCAATCTTTTGATTATGAAGATGAGCAATAGTACAATCTGACCCAATGCAGCATTGACTTCTGGCCATATGACTTTGTAGCCTAACCTAAATCCATTAATGGTCGCATATTTATTATCTTGATCACAAGATATCTGAAAGATTTTATTGTATATGTTGAGATTTCGGAGTTTATCAAGATGGTTCAAATGGACTTTATATGATGACTTTGATTGTTCCAATTTCGAATACTTTCGTTGGAGTTCTAGTTGTAACTTGTTTTTGAGCTTCAATATATCTGTAAGTTCATTTTCTTTAAGATCTGCCAATTCCTGTTGATAATTGGTGAGTTGTGATTTCAAGTCGATACTAGTGACTTCTAGTTGTTTGAGTTCTTTCAACTTTTCTTCTTCCACAAGCGATAATCTCTTGCACTCGTCTACGGATTCCTTCAATTTCAGATCTAGTCCGTCATTTTCGACCACACCCTCTCGATCTTTCAATTTCTTGAGGAAAGAAAGGTATTGGTCTTTTTCCTTCTGACTTTGATCGAACTTTAATTTATAATTTTCAATCAAAAGCTCGGCACATTCTGCTGATAAGGGATGTTCGATATCTTGGTTATTTGATAAGATCACAAATATTCTGTTTAATGCTTTTAACCGGGCCGATCGTTGAAATAAATCTTCATTTTCGTATCCTGGAGAACTCTGTTCAGATGTGTTTCGAGAGGTGTCTTCGTTTTTTAGTATACTAGCTTCTTCGGACAATACCACAAAAGTCGAATTCTCCGACCCTTCGCCTTCTTCATCTTCATCTTCACTTTCCAATAAATTATGGATAGGTCGTAATTTTGGATCATAGATCTCATTAAAAAGTTCTAACCGATCTTCTGGTATATATTCATTTGGATTCAAGTCACGTATGAGTTCCTTGGAGTCATTAGAAGCATTGCTGCTTCTATTCATAAGCAAATTTAATTGTGCATTGGTGGCTTTGTAAAACGACTCGTCTAGTTTCAAAGGACTTTCACATTTCTTACAATTGAATTTATCATCCGTCATTGTGGGATATTGAACAGGCGGTAAGTAATGGGTATACTCAACTGATTAATGATGTAATGAGACGACATTGTAAACGACATAATTGACTTACAACGACATTGTCAAATGATTGCAAAATCATCAATGATCTTAAAGTTACGGTATTTTCAAGTATAGTTGGAGAACTAGTAATAGATATCATAATTACTATGAGAGCAATTTCTGCTCTTTGATGTTTTATTTGCCACGTTATTTGTATTTAAATATGGCATGAGATCCGTTTTACTTTATTGCTTGCTAGTTTGACAATATTGGTATTTATCGTTGAGGATAATCAAGGAAAGCTAAACTATAGTAGGTTAACTTAAACTTCAGTTTATAGCGACAAAGATGCCAATTGCTCTATACTATTGCCTCGGTATCAGTAAGCTCGGAGTATCAATTATTGGAGCTCGGAGTATCAATTATTGGAGCTCGAAGTATCAATTATTGGAGCTCTGACGACGCTTGTACCCTAATTCGATTGCTTCAATTCATGACAACATACAGACTATCACCCAGTTATTCTACACCACATACTCATTAGCTATTTCACACTTAGTCTTCTTGAATTCGATCAGTTTTCATGTTGATTGAGGTTATCTATTATTATATGGTAGCCCTAAAACTTACCCGGCCATTGCGATAAAATTTTCTACATAAAAAGCGGCTCCGAGTAAGATATTTTAACACTTTCTTCTCTCTGTGTCGTAATAAACTTGTTCAGAACTGATTTTGAATAAGCTTATTATGTTCTGCAACGTTAGTTCCATATCGTAATTGTATGTTAATTTCAAGATTTGAAAATTTCATGATTATTCACCCATACAACTTGTTTTACCTGATGATAACTTGATAAGTGACTCGAAGATTTACGTCAATGTGAGCACATGATTTCTCAAATAGACTACAACGGTATCTGATATTACAAGGAGTGATTAATTAAATACGATACTAACTAGACAGATAAGTAAACGAAGTTCTAACTATTATTCTCAGTAACCTACAAATTATCGACTGACTTTTCTTAGATATCAAGTAAGAAGTGGCGGATATCACTGAAGAACAACAGGATATCACAAAAACTCCTCATAGATCACCAAGAATCTTCGATGGCAAAACGTAATAGTAAAACTTTAAATCAGCAATATGCTCGACCCTTACCACTTGTATTATCCTCTGAAAAGTATAATGTTGTGATCCCAACAGTCTTTCCACATAACCCAATATCTTGGATATATTTGCTTTGGAAAATCGCCGAAATAAATGTGTTTAGGTCAGTTCCTCAATCATTAATTCCACAAGTAGAAGTTGTCCTCGATGGCGGAGTTTTCAAAGTTAGCCTGGAACAAGATATGAATTATCTTTGGTGTTCGGGATTCTTTGGTAAGGGGGTCTTGTCAAGATCAGAGCCTACATGGAAGGATCGGACCATACAGCGTTTGAATTTGGATGATGATGTTCATGGATCTAATTTTGCCATGGAGGAGCTCACAAAAAAGAGAAGAGAAGAAAGAAAGAAGTTTAAGACTCAAAGAGCAATATTCCAAGAGTTGGAGTTGAAACAACGTCGTCAACCGATTGATGAAGTAGAAACGATACAATTTGAGGAATTGAAAGTACAGTTGAATGCCATGCGTAATGCCAACCAGGTCACGGTTCATGAAGACGATGAAACGATAATTCGGATTGAAGATCAAGACTTAATTGATCCGGAAACCAATTCGCTCAAGGAGAACTTGGAGTATTTGCAGCTCCAAGCTATCGAAACCTTTTACTTGAAGTTTTCCATAAATTCCATCAAAGTTATCCAGAATGATAGTCAGCTTTCAATATCACAGCTTTTCCAATGGTGTTGTGCCGAGAGAGGTGGTTCAGATAACAAGTTTATACTTGACTACGTTGTCTATCATCATTATAGATCGTTGGCCTGGTGTGTTCGTTGTGGTATAAAGTTTGGTTGTGACATGTTGCTATACAAACGAGGCCCTCCATTCACTCATGCCGAACATGCCGCAATTATAATCCCGAACGATGAAGGAACAGAAACCAATCGCGACTGGTTCGAATTGGCTTCCATAGCCAGAGTCATAGGGACTGTGAAAAAGAATCTTGTCCTAGTATTTGTTGATTATCCATCTCAATCGACCTTTGATGAGATTATAGGTCTGAACTTGGGTGAGAAGGAAAAATTTACACAGTTGTTTAAACATTACAAGGTCTCTGAAATTCTATATAAGAGATGGGCCCCTGGTAGAACCAGGGATTGAATAGTTTAGAAGAAGATAATGAGGAATAATTTAGAAGAAACTAGTTTAGAAGATCATAATTAAAACTAATTTACTTAAAACTAATTTAGAGATCATAATCGTAATAATCTAAAAGATCATAATCGGACTAATATAGGAACATATTTACTCATAATCAGTCCTTACTATAGATATTTTGCAGCTTCTTTATAGAGAATATCTGAAATTCTCCATAATTCATAATCTTCATTGCAGATATCTGTAAAATCTGTAGATCTCTCTCAGCATCAAGCCAGCCCTTGAACCAGCTCAATATTGGTAACTCCCCAATTTGATCTTTCCTCTACTTTTCCAGTATTTGAGCTTTCCTCTCCTTTCCCCACAGCCTCTGTTGATCTCACGCAAATTTAAATCTTTTGACGTCTTTTCTTCTCCCCCACGCCCCCACGATCCATTCGATATGGGTATGGATGAAAACACTCCCATGACAAAAGGGTCTCCTGCTGGCAGATATGAGTCAATCAATCCCTTGCAATCAAGAGTCGTGCCACCCTCTAGCGCTGGCGCCGGCTTTGGGAACTCCAACACTCGTCCCCCAATCTTTTCCATGACCTCGCAACTGTCTATCAAATTAAAGGGGACACATGATCCCAGCTATATCAGTGATGGCGACGATCTGTCGTTTTTTAACTTCAAGGTCTTCTCCTTGCTCAAGGGATCCAATGACGAAGATTTCGACTTGTATGCCTACTTCACCTACTACCTTCCGATTTTGCGATGGTTACCGAATTACAATTATAAGGAGTTGTTTATTGGAGACTTTCTAGCAGGATTGTCTATGGGTTCGTTCCAGATGCCGTTGGTGATGTCGTTTGCGACCTCGTTGGCACATTTGCCCCCTATATCAGGTCTCTATTCTATTGTTGCTGGTGCCTGCATCTACGCTATTTTTGGAACAGTCCCGATATTGGTAGTGGGAGCAGCCCCTTCCACGGCATTGATCTATGGACAGACTATTGATTCGTTCAGGCATAATGACATTGGCTATTCCGAATCGGAGATTTCGTCTGCAATCTCCGCCAGTGTTAGTGGAGTGTTGCTTGCAAGTGGATTACTAAGACTTGGGTTCGTAGATAATGTTCTTAGTAGAGCCCTACTTAAAGGCTTTATTGCAGCCATGGGGATCATCATGATTATCAGTCAATTAAGTACAGAAATGGGTCTTGTGAAGTTGGCTCTGACTGAACCACACCAAACTTCGCTTGATAAGCTTTTGTTTGCAATTAGACATATCAAAGATACTCATTTGTTAACATTTTCAATCTCCTCCATAACTTTGACCATTGTTATGTCTGTCAGATATATCAAAAACATCTTGGTTGAAAAGTATAAAAAGAGAAGAGCAGTATATATTCCAGAATTGCTCATGATGGTTGTCGTTGCCACTTTTCTTTGTCTGCGTTATAAATGGCATGAGAAGGGAGTGGACGTTGTTGGGAATATCGGTGGTGCCTCTAGTTTTAAACTTGTCAACCCATTCAATCCTACAAAAGTTGACCTTTATAAAAAGACGTTTGCAACGGCATTTTTGTGCACCATCTTGGGATACTTTGATTCCACAACAGCTACCAAGGCATTGGGAGCAAAGTATAACTATCAGGTCTCTTCCAACCGTGAATTGATTGCATTGGGAGCAACCAATTTCGTAGTCAGTTTGGTTAGTGGGCTTCCTGCTTTTGGAGCTTTTGGTAGATCCAAGATTAACAAGTTGGCTGGTGCAACTACTCCAATGGCAGGAATAGTCATGGCAATGGCAACTATTGTTGCCATTGTTTATTTCATTCCCTTGCTCTACTTTTTACCCGAATGTGTGTTGGCATTAACCACGACAATCATTGGTATTACTGTGATTCAAGACGTTCCTGCCGACTTAAAGTTCTTTTGGAATATCAGAGGATACGATGAGTTGCTGACTTTTATTTTTGTCTTCTTTGTCACGATATTTTGGAGTAGTGAAGCCGGAGTCACTTCTGGAGTGTTGATTGCAGTTGTAAGAGTTGTCAAACACAGCACTCGTTCCAGAATACAAATTCTCGGTAGAGTACCAAACACTGCTGCGTTTAGAAATGCTGACGAATTGATCGAAGAAAGCTTTATTGCATTTGCTGAAGAAGAGCGAGCAACCTCTCCGGAGAGCGGACTCGTAGGAAGCAGCCAAACATCCCGAAATTCGGATAACATCAACAATTTGATTGCAGAAATTGAAGGGATTGAAGGAGTTTTGATCATCAAAATCCCCGAGCCTTTGAACTTTGCCAATGTAGGTGATCTCAAGAACAGACTCTCACGTATCGAAAAATATGGCTCGCTCTTGGTACACCCGTCACAGCCTCATAAACGAGACTTCAATAGAGAAACCATCAATTCCATAATTATTGATTGCAAGGGTATGACCGAGATAGATTCTGCTGCTACTCAAGTGTTGTATGAAATCATTAAAAAGTATATCACGGAAGATCATATTTCTGTGTGTTTTTCAAGAGTTGCTGCTGAATTCAAAGTCAGAGATAAGTTCAAGAGATCGGGTCTTGCTGAATTAATAAACCAATCGTTTCAAAGAGAAGCGGCGTCTACTTTCTCTGACTCTACTACTTCCTCGCCAAATATGGGGGAGGGATTCTTTTTGAGTATAGAAAGTGCGTTGAGTGCAATTGAATCTTCGGTTTAACTTAGAAGTTTTGATCCAAATTAACTCAGCAAGAATTGGGACAGTAAGCAATTGAATCTTCAGTTTGACTCTACAGTTAATCCAGCTCAACCCTAAAATTGATTAATTCTAACTCAGCAAGAATTATTTAAGTATAACTCTTCCAAACCTTATTCAAGTCTAACTCATAGCAAAAACTAATCTTTAGACTTTATCCATTCATACAAATTACCATTCATTTCATCAGATATAGAGCTGTAGAGCAACGTTGATGAATAATAGAACTCCTAAGAAAACTGGGATAGTTAAAATTCATTTGTTATGGATATATAACTCTGTGTAGTCGGTGAATCCTCTATATATTTGGTGAATCATCTGTATATTGGTGGACCCTCTGTATATTTAGTGACGCCTCTATATTTATTGGAGCCTCTTTTGTAAGTACTATATTTATCTAACAGAATTCGCAGCCGTTGGTCGCACAAATGTCATCAAAAAGTTGCTTCGACTTTATTGGTGGACAAACTCTGGCTCTATAACACCAGCATTAAAGAGACATTGTCGGTATTCTCAGTATATCTGGACTCTAAGTAAGCGAACTCTCCCTCAAGACTGAACAGTATGATCAACAGGAGTACTTTTCTTCGGAGTATTTATCTTCGGAGGTTCTCGCAGGGACCCCCAGTTGGATCCTCCTTCGATTTTTACGACCTAGTGGTAAATACTCCACGAAACCCTACACATCCCATAGAAGCGAGCTTGATGTCAGACAGAGATCTTCGTGACTTGAAAAAAATGACAAAAACTACATATACCGGCAACTATGCCTTGGACGAATCGCTCACTCCCGAGGAAAGGATTGCAAAAGTGTTTGGAGGAAGAATCAAGGGAGAAGCTCCCAGATCTTCGAGCAGAGTGGATAGAGGCGAGCCCCGTAATATCGCCGGAGTCATTGTGCCTGAAAAACCCTTGGAACCAGACAATTGTTGCATGAGTGGATGTATAAATTGTGTGTGGGAATTATACAACGATGATGTCAAGGAGTGGAATCTTCAGAGGAAAAAGGCGGCTGATATGTTGGCCAAGAAGGGTGGAAGATGGCCCGAGGGTTTTTATCCTCCTGTCCTGAGATTGAAGAAAGATAACTTGCCGTTATCATTGGTAGAGAGGAGAGAGAAGGGAGGAATCAAGGAGGGTAAAATGCTGGAAGAGGAGGAGAGTTGGGGAAACGTACCTGTAGCCATAAGAGTGTTTGCTGAGATGGAGAAGAAAATGAAAGCAAAGAAAGCAGCGGCGAGTCGTGAGGCTGGAGCCATAAGAGGATAATAGAGAATTGAGTTTAGAAGTGCCTATGAAAAATATGAGAAAAACAGACCAATTATACAACGAGAACCTATAGAAACGATACGACAATAACCCGTTCTACTGACCCTTTTCTTGATGAAATATATGAGAATATCTTCTCAACTAATATATTAGAACATGATGAAAGCAATTAAATATTGTTGAAAAGATGGATATTTGTGGGTTTCTAAGACACTAGGAAAATTCTGAACTTCTAGGAATCCATGATTTCGAGTCTCTAGGATTCTGGGTATTGTTAGGGCATTTTATTTGATTTATTCGCCATTTTCCTCTCTTCAAATTATGAAGATGTTGGTGATAATTGAGCAGTTGCTTACAGATTTTGAATCTTCATATTATTCGCAACTTTGTCACTTGACAGATTCTATTCTGCTCTACATTTTCTCAGTTTCGTCACTTTCACAGACTCTATCCAGCTCTACATTCTCTCAGTTTCGTCACTTTCACAGACTCTATCCAGCTCTACATTCTCTCAGTTTCGTCACTTTCACAGACTCTATCCAGCTCTACATTCTCTCAGTTTCTGCTCTGAAAGGTGTCAACTTGCCATCTCTGCATCAATTACAAGACGGTAAATTATACTAGTCACTACCGTTTCTAGTATCATGTATCAATAGATTGAACTACATTAGCATTACAAAATTACAGGAATATTTCAAGAGGATTTCTAGTGATATTTCTAGTGATATTTCTAGTGATATTTCTAGTGATATTTCTAGTGGATTTCTAGTGATTTGTACATTTACATATACACCTGGTTGAACCAGTGTATACAATGAATTATGGATAAACATATCATAAACTCTTGTAGTGAACAGTCGTAGATGATTTCTAGGTTAGATTAGCGAGAAAATAGAGTTCTTTCTTTAATCAGTGACTTCATCATTAGTGACTTTCTCTCATTAGTGACTTTCTCTCATTAGTGACTTTCTCTCATTAGTGACTTTCTCGTTAGCCAGTCTTCAGAATATAGAACCAACTTGTTCAAACAGTGAAGAGCTCACATTTCCTCGCTTCTCATACGCCTTTCTTCTCTACCTCCATTACATAACCCATGAAACTTTACTACTTCCCACTCCTACATGCTTTCAATTGAATGTTTATTTGATATATTTTGTATCAAAGGCTGATGAATATTCTGTCACGAACAATATAATATAATGTAAGAACTTGATGGATCACTGGAGGTCAAACGTCTGTGGTTTAGATTAGTGAGAGTAGTGAGTCACAGAGCAATTGACTTATATGGTGATCTTAATGTACACAGTCATGAATGAAATGGATCCGATTTGAGGTATTCACCCGAAATCAGTTACATTTTGTGGGCCTTCCATTCGTAAGTCAGGTTTTAGTGAGCCAGTCTCTCATAGACAAACACACTTCTAGTCATTTCTCTACCCCATCTTCTCACTACCTCGACCTAATTCTCAAGTCTCACTACTTCCTCACTCTCCACGCCGTCGTTTCTCTAATCCAAACTGATACCCTTTGCTTTATAAAACTCTTGGGCTTCCTTGATTTGTCCCCTCAATTCATTGTACTTGTCTTCCTTGTCCTTGAAGGTATATACACCCCATCCTAACGTACCCAAGGCATAGGCACCAAACGTCACCAAACTCCAGAATGGTAAGTACGGCAAGATATCGTCGTGGATCTTCTGACTGGTTGGAATCACGCCGGAGTACAATCCAAAGTATAATGCTGACAAGGAAAATAAGGTTAAGAATGCTTCGGTTGCTTTAGTCATTTTTGTTGATACGTGAATGTTATGGTTAACGTGTTTGTTTGAAAAATTCAACTGGTATTTTGGTACTGTATATAGTGACGATTGCGTGGCTGCAAGAAGTCAAAGATATAAGGGACAGAAAGAATAAAAATAGATTAGAAGTACTAATTACATACAGAAAGTAACAATTACAGATTGCAAGACGAAGTGGAGAAAGAGTTGATTGTTCTTGCTGGAAGAAATCCATATCAGGATCTTCTGGGAGACTCTGGGTGTTTTATCTCGGTGATTCTATGCTAAATAAATATCTAAGGGGTCTGAATATTGATTAACTCTAGGTCTAATATCATTTATTTTGTCATACATTGTTCAAACCACTATTACTTATACCAGTGGATACCTCAAGGAGTCTAGAAAGTAGTAGGTTGACCACTATTAGCGATCAGTATGTACTACTCGTTGCTTATGTGACTTGGAGAGTTGATGAATTCATGATTTACCTACGGATTTGAAATAATGACATTTCATAGTATGGTACACATAATTTTTGACCTTGATCATCGATTTTATATGTGACTAGACAGTCAATACCTTGAAACATTAATCCTCTAGCTATTGAATCTAATTATCGTGCAAAACAATTCTTTATTCCTCTATTGAATCTTGTTTTATGAAACCAATTAATTGACTAAGTTTGCTGGAAGTATCGTTGTTTAATTGGTCGAGCTTTTTCAACAAGTTTCCTTCATTTTCTACAGAATCTTCAAGTATATCTTCTTCTTCCTTGACTTCGATATCGATTTCTTCATCAGCTCTGAATTCATCGTCAGCCTCATCGTCTCTCGCATCTTCGTATCTAGATTCGTCATAGTCCTTTGCATCCGCCATTTCTGATTTCTCGTCGATTTCGTCCGTTTCAACGTACGTTGTATCCAAAATCTTGATGATTTTGTTTTGGTCAATAGATTCCTCCTTAACTATACGGTTGAGCTTGTATCTGATAATGCGTCGTATCACCTCCATGGTCTGTCTGTTTATCCATCCATCTTGAAAGTCAGGAATTTCACGAAGAAAATCACTTCCCATTTTCGACCGGTGGTCTTTGAGTATAGTAGTGATATCTAAATCCAAAATATCACCAATTTGATACGTCACTGTCGATGGTAAAGTTATTCCGTTGAAAAATAAATATTCAGAGACTGTGATTTCTTTTTGTTGGTTCAAAGTATTGGGAACCACTCTGTTGGAACTGTCTTTGGCTAGAACAAATTTAAGTCCTGGAATCCTGAAATATTCACTTTGATAGATCCAAAACGAACTATCACTTTTTGGGTTTATGCTGAACTTGACATTGCAAAATCTCCATGGTCCACTTTTATATATGTACGAAACATACGGAAGTGCTTGTTTTATGAACTTCTTCAAATCAGGAGGAACAATATCTTCCAACTGCTTTCTTAGCCAAATAGGCTTGATGTCAAAGATTTGACGTAACCACTCTATACATTTCTGCAAGTAAAATTCGGGGACATTTACTGGTAAAGGTTTTGATTCAAGGGTTTTCAAGTTTTCAACAAGTTCTGGTGCAGGCGTGGTTGGGATGTCGTTTGTATTGTAGTCGATCATTTTAGTATACAATTTCAAAGTGTTTTTCGTTGACACAACCTTGATCTCTCCGCTTTCAACATCTTTTATAGCAGTTGTGAATGGATTTTTCTGGTATTTGAAGTCAAACGGATATTTTATAGGACTGAGTATTGGAGGTGGAGGCAACTGATGATCGAAGTTGTTATAGTACTTATCTGTATCTTTATAGTCTGAAATGCCGTTGAAGTTCTGGTTCTGTGCAAAGTACTTTTGAATCGTTTTGAAATTATTCGTCTCTGGAATGGCTTGGTTAAATTCTTGTACCATGGAATTGTTTTTGGTTGTGATCTGAAAATCGGCAATAGATTTGAACGAATACGTTTTATCCACAATCGCCACCGCGTGCAATTTATAATTAGGAGTATCTGAATTGGCTTCGTTGAGTTTTATGAGATGTTGAACGGGATACTTCTTTGGGTTGGAGTAATAATCGGCCGGAAGACTCTTTTTTGGAATCGAAATTTTCAACAACACCTTTTCGCTGCTATTAAATGATGATTGTATGGGATGATGGAAAGGATCTTTGCGTAGTTTTAGTTCCATTGTGTTCTCTGCCGCTGTTTGACTCCCCGATTTTATAGATGAATTGATCACTGCTGCGATGGTTTGTTTACCACCGAGCATTAAGATTGCGGCATCCGTGTTTTTCACATTTAGTGGAAGCTCAACGGTAGTCACATGGGGTATATCCATGGAGTTTTTTGTTGCTATCTGTTTGGGATTCATGGTGGTGATGAGTGTTGTGGTAAAGTTATGTTTACATTGTTTTGATTTCGTATCAAAAAATGTCGCGGTCCAGAGTTAGACATTTGGTTGACTGATTGTTCTACTAACCAGTAAAGTCTTGATAATTAGTTGTCGTAAATGACTAGCTCCTAAAATGCAGTTACTATTCAATAAAATGATTCGTATCTAACCTGCCTAGACTTTTATTTGAGAAACTAACAAAGTTTAGTTCAATTTGTAACTACTGAATGAATTGGACAATTTCTTCTAGCCCGATCAGAGGAGGAAGTGATGATCGATATGAGTAAAGTTTCAAACTTTGGCTGGCCCTCTAACCACTCTTCGGCTCTAATCCTGTACTTAGCTGAAAAATTGTAGGTATTTCCAAAAAACATGCTACTTAGTCCCCAATTGTGTTCTTATCATTATCCAAACGTTAATTCTTGCCCCGTATTTTTACACCTATTGCACTTTCTATCACTTTGTATCACTTCCTCTCCTTGCTTTCCTGGAATATCCTGATATGTCAATTGAGACACGTTTAGGGTTGTAAATTTCGGGCTTTAACTTTTTGTCTGATAAGAGTTCTGGTCAATGTTGAGAGAAGATATCGATAACCATTTTTAATCAAGCAGTGATGGGCTAAGTAAGGGCTGGCCAGTACTAGCGGAGTTGTTTTTTATTAATTTAGAATATCTCTATAAATTTCGTCTATAATTAAGCCACTGTCAACCTGGGTTCACCTGATAACTGGGTACACTTGAAACTGATAAAAGCCTAAAAATAACCTTATTTAATGGATCATTGTAAGCATCCTGGGCCACTTTCAGAAGTTAACCAAGCATGACACTCTCTAAAAGTTTCATGTGAAAATTTTCAGTAAGCTTGTCTTGTCTGAATGATCGAGCCGTACTTATAGCAGTGCTTTCCGTTCCTCTCTACCCCCAAATTCGAAAGACGTGGGTGTCACATTTTTAGAATGGAAGCATATAACAATACAACAAGGAGTTTGGAAAAAATAATGATGGTACTTTCAAGCCGACGTCTGCGTCTTAACTAAAACCACTAAGTTACTTTGGAATTAGACACCCAGTGAACTTTCCGGAAAAAGGTGAAGCACACAGTTTATAAAGATGGCGTTGGGGCATCTCGGAACGACTAAACACACAATTTCATATCGCTTTTCTAGTCAATTCCTCTAGATCAACGGATTATACAGATTGTGTGTCAGAAGAGTTCGAATGTCCTACTAACACCCATGAGACCTGGACACTCGAGAGGCAGCAGGGGCCAAAGAATAAACTGATACTGAGAAACAAGAATATCACAAGCTTGAAATACCCAAAGGCTCAACATCTTTGAATGCTTCATTTTAAGACGAACTAACTGGCCCAATTTCATGTTAGCAATCACACCTATCTCATTACTCTGCATTTCATCTACGAAGTCAAGAAAAGTAATCAGTTCATCAAGAGCGACTCTAGCGAACAAAGCAATAACACATATCTACAATTGGTGTACATCTACATAAGCTATTAAATACAAAGGTAACAAAGCTTACTGATATGTTTGTGCAATAGTAGGTCTTAAGGCTTATCTATTAGAGTTTAATGAAAGAGGATATCGGGGTGAAGTTCCTCTACAGGAGTCTCAACCCATGGATATCGGAGGAGGCTCAATGAATTCTAAAATGGCGGGGACAATTTAAATGAACGCATAATGTGTGTGATGGGATATACATACACATAAGAATCAATGTCGCCAAATAAGAAATTGGTTTGTGAAATATTCCCTTGAATGAACTGAAAGTATGATAGGAGGAAGCTAAATTTGGCAGAGAAGAAGTAGGGAAAGATCTTATATCCCGAATGGATGATTTCGAGGGAATATAGAGAAATTCCATATAATTATGGGTCTGTACATGAACTACTAGAATATATTGGTATAGATGAAGGTTCTAAGAAGGAGCTGGAAGACGGGAAGTTAGAGTTGTCCGCAGAGAAATGAGAGATCTCACACACTTC
>Ga0065707_10000504_pt1 | contig 47061 bp, 50 predicted proteins | sample SwiRhicommuniRL3_FD_59094 | JGI IMG/M metagenome (GOLD analysis project Ga0065707, IMG submission 59094) | Switchgrass rhizosphere bacterial communities from Rose Lake, Michigan, USA - RL3 v2 (version 2) | ecosystem: Host-associated > Plants > Roots > Rhizosphere > Soil | place: East Lansing...
CTATATAGGCGGTCCCGACGGGATTCGAACCCGCGATCTCGGCCTTGACAGGGCCGCATGTTTGGCCGCTACACCACGGGACCAACTTTCTTTCCTTACAAGCGGGCAGGAGTTTACCATGCGCACTAGTAAGTGTCAATACGCCCAGTCATGATAAAGCGCCGGATCCGTTGGCGTTACACCTGATGGATCGTGGACATATACATAATCACCTTCGTGCGCCCAATTGAAAAGCCAATGTGCATCGCCGACCGATAAATTTACGCATCCGTGTGATTGTGGATATCCAAAGCGTGTACGCCAGTAAGCACCATGCAGCGCGCGTGCCTTATCAAAATACATGGTCCAGGGAACATTATCCAAATAATAATAGTCCGTTGGATCGTTATTCCGCATGGTCTCAGTTTCTTTCTTTTGATAGATCTGGAATAGTCCAGGACGTGTCCAGAACGGCTCAAGTCCGGTAGCAATGACTGTAGCAAAGATCAATTGAGAATTGTCATACACGGCCAGGGTTTGTTCTGCCAGATTTACATCGATCCAGCGTCCCGTGGTTACACCTTCAGGGGGCGTGACGTTCGGAGTAACGGTAGCAAAAATGCGGGCTTCAACCCACTGGTCCGGACCGATCATATTCCATTCCACACCATCCGCATTTTGAGTAGCATACACCTGAACCATATCAACGTATGGATATAGGATTTTGTCCGTAAGAGGCGCACTGTAACCGGGCGCGCGATAAACAGGGATGCTGCCCGTATAAAATGGTAACGGCCAAGCAAAGGCATTCGGCGGCGTTGCGCGGAATTGCAATCCCTGGAAGCGCGAATATTCACCAATGCGGGAGCCTTTTCCAGGAATCCAGCCGCCGTTTTGTAACATATAATAAATGCCGTGACCCGTATCCACACGATCTGTATAGGACACGTAAACGAATCCCGGCAGGAAGGGTTGTCCAATATCGCTGCCATCTGGACCACTCAGGACAGGAACACTATCCTCATCCAACTTAAAATAATAATAGGGCAGCTGTGTAAGTGCTGGATCGGGCTTGAAGGCTGGCAGGACGCGCTCTGGAAAGGTTAAACCTAATTGCGCCATTTCGGTGATATACGTTGATGGACCTAACGGCAGGCAATCGTCTGGTGCGGACAGATATACATCTGGTGCACAGACGACTGCGCCGCTGGCCGGTTCTTCCCCTGGTTTTGGCTCCTGTGCAATTGCGCTCCCAGACGGGATTAGGCTCAACAGAAAAACCAAAGGTGTGATCAAACGATAGATTTTTTTCATAATTCCTTTTACAGCGCTCGCGATTATAGCATGCGGTGTTTACATTTCTGTTAGTGGGCCGCCGGTTTTCTGTCAGGCTGGCTTGACACATTTCCTCCACTATGCTAAATTATCCGCAGGCCAAAATTATACGCACTTGGCTGGCAAATTGGATTCATTAACTCCATTCAGGAGGGGTCGTCTTGTCAAAGTCACGTACGCAACAAATGGTAGACCGTTTGCGAGAACTGCAAGCCTCATCGCCCGATATCGAAGCCTCAGCAGTCGTCAGCGTAGATGGTTTAAGCATCGCGTCTGCCTTGCCCCAGGGTGTTGAAGAAGATCGTGTTTCTGCCATGTCTGCGGCAATGTTATCGTTGGGTGAGCGAATTGCAACAGAGTTGGGACGCGGTTCACTCGAGCAGGTTTATGTCAAAGGCGAAAAAGGATATGTTGTCCTGATGTCGGTGGGGGAAGAAGCTGTTCTTACTGCCCTCGCGCGTGAACAGGCAAAACTGGGCCTGATTCTTTTGGACATGCGTCGCGCCGCCGAAGATCTGTCGAAACTGATTTAGTGGAGTCATGTTATGAGCCCTGTTCAAAAGACTGGTCTATATTATCCCAATAAGTTTGGTCTCATCATCATCAAGTCTCTTGAAGAAGTGATGGGTAGAAATGGTCTCAATGCCATCCTCAATCTGGCTGGTCTGAATAATTACATTGAAAATTATCCACCAGATAATTTGGATAAAGGCTTCGATTTTGCCGAGCTTTCTGCGATTGGTGTTGCCTTGGAGGAAATGTACGGTCCTCGCGGGGGCCGCGGCCTGGCGCTGCGTGCCGGACGCGCCACCTTCTCGGACGCGTTGAAGAACTTCGGTGCGCTGGCCGGCGCGGCGGATCTGGCCTTTGTAGTATTGCCTCTTCAATCCAAGCTGCGCATTGGTTTGCCTGCCTTTGCAAAAATTTTCTCTCAACTGAGTGACCAATACAGCACGGTGGAAGAAAAAGATACCGAGTTTATCTGGACGATTCATAAGTGTCCTGTCTGTTGGGGGCGCTCCAATGTAGACAAACCTGTCTGCTATATTGCTACCGGGATTTTGCAGGAATCCCTGAAGTGGGTATCGGGTGGCAACGAATTCCGTGTCAATGAATCAAAATGCGTTGCCGTTGGCGATGCAGTTTGTGAATTTGTCATTCAAAAAGAACCGATTGCATAGCAGGTGGGATAAACGTGGCAGAAGCCAAATCCAAGATTCTGATTGTTGAGGATGATCTCGACGTTGCTGAAATGCTGAACGCCTATTTCCGCGTTCAAGGATACGATGTGTTCACTGTCAACTGGGGGGAAGATGGTGTGCGCGCCGCTCAAACTGTCCTGCCTGATCTTATGATCCTTGATATCCGCCTCCCGGATATCGACGGGTACGAAGTGGCCCGCCGCGTCCGTACAGACCGCCGCACCAACGAAATCCCCATTATTTTCCTGACCGAAAAGCGCGAACGGATCGATCGCCTGCAGGGATTTGAAGTTGGGGCCGACGATTACATCACCAAGCCGTTTGATGTCCAGGAGTTGCGCCTGCGGGTGCGCAATGCCTTGAAGCGGGTGAGTCAGGGTTCGTTAACCAACCCGGTCAGCGGCTTGCCCGAAGGCCCACTCGTGGAAGAACGCCTCTCGGATGTGATCCATAAAAGCGGCTGGGCACTGCTTCATATTTGTATTAACCATCTCGATACATTCCGCGAAGCGTATGGCTTTGTCGCTTCCGATGATGTATTGCGCGCCATCAGTTTGATGGTCCACAACACGATGAAGGAAAGTGGCTCGACCGAGGATTTTCTCGGTCATATCAGTCCAACTGATTTTGTGGTTGTCCTCACCCCCGCGAATCTTCCATCGTTTCAGGAACGCATTCGTGCCCGGCTGGAGCAATCCCTCGATTATTTTTATCCCATCAAAGACCGTGAGCAGGCTGCGAAACAACCCGATCGACTCGCGATCCAAATCTCCGAAGTTCCTTCTGTGTACGGACGTTTCTCCAGCGTTGAGCAACTCAAGAAGGATCTCTTGAACAAAATCTAAATGCGCATCACGATCATAATGCCCACTTATAACGAAGCGGAGAACCTTCCCAAGCTGGTCTCCGCTTTATTATCTCTTCCACTTGATCTTACCCTGCTTGTCGTCGACGATCATAGCCCGGACGGCACAGGGAAGATTGCAGATGAATTATCAACTCGTCATAGCGACAAAGTTTTTGCCCTGCATCGCGCCGGAAAACTTGGACTACGCTCTGCGTACATGGAAGGATTTCAAAAGGCCTTCGATCTGGGCGCGGAGGCCGTTGTCCAAATGGATGCGGACTTTTCGCATGATCCCGCGGCGTTACCAGAAATGGCGCGTCGCCTGGCTTCCTGCGACGTGGTGACCGGATCCCGTTATATTGAAGGTGGATCACTCGATGAGCGTTGGCCCACCTGGCGCAGGGCGCTTTCCGCATTCGGCAATTTTTACGCCCGGACGATTCTCACATCCCCGTTGCACGACATGACAACTGGATTTCGCATGTGGCGCCGTGAAGCTTTACAATCCATGCCACTTGATCGTATCCGATCAAGTGGTTATATTTTTCTGGTCGAAATGATATACATTGCTTACATAATGGGGTTTAAGATCACGGAAGTCCCCATTCATTTTGCAGACCGCCGCTGGGGAAAATCAAAGATGTCTTTGAAAATTCAGCTCGAGGCCGCGCTTCGCATTTGGGATGTGTGGTGGCACTATCGTGATCTCCGCCATAAAAGCCATTCGCATGAAGTAAAAGTCCAAAAGTAAATAACTATTATTTTTTTAGGTTCTCGCTCAGCTCCTCCCACTCCTCAATACTCAAAGTCTCCGCGCGGCGTTGCGGATCGATGTTTACCTGTGTGAGCAAGTCTGCGGCTTCAGTAGGGGAGATGTGCAAGCCAGAGGAAAGCGAATTACGGAGCGTCTTACGCTTCTGGCTAAATCCGGCTTTGATCAGTTTAAAGAAAGTAGACATCAATTCTTCCTTGATTTGTGGGGAGGAATAGATATCTACCATCAACACCGCGGAATCGACTTTTGGCGCAGGGAAGAATGCATTTGCGGGAATATGAGCTGCGATGCGCGGCTTGCCATAAACTTGTACACTTAATGCCAGCAGACTCATATCTCCTGGCTCCGCGCAAATCCGCTGGGCTACCTCTTTTTGAACAGTCAACACAATCCGACGGGGCTTTGATTCGCTTTCCAGCAAATGCCGGATGACTGCCGATGTGATGTAATAAGGAATGTTTGCGACAACAATGTAATCGTTTTCGAGTTTCAAGTCTTTGGGGGAAAGTTTGAGGATATCACCGTGAATTAAACGGATATTCTGATAAGGGGTCAGAATTGCTTTTAGGGGTGGGAGCAGGTGTTCATCCAGTTCGACCGCAACGACCTCTTTCGCGGAGACCGCCAAATAGCGCGTTAAACTTCCGAGCCCTGGGCCGATCTCGAGAACGGTATCCCTCGATTGAATCTCCGCGGCGGAAACAATTTTTTCAAGCACCAACGGATCCTGTAGAAAATTTTGCCCGAGACCTCTGTGCGCGCGCAAAGCGTAGCGCTTGAGCAATGCCGCGGCATTAAGGGGCGGGATTTCGTTCATGGACAAATTGCTGCCTCTTCCTGCGTGCTGGCTGTTTGCGTGGTTGGCGCGGTCGTCTGGCTGGGCCAGGTGCCATTGTTGAATTGACTAACATAATCGCTCAGGATTTGAAAATCCACGTCCCAGACAAAAACATTTTTTTTGAAAACCGGATCATACTGGCGCGTCTGCTTAAAGTATTCTGAGGGAAACGTTGCGAAAACAATATTGCCCGATTTGATTTGTGTGCCAATACAGGCGAGCTGACCGAGTTGCTCGGGACTCAAATCAGTTTGGATCGCGCCTTGAAATGAGCGGATCAGGTCCGGTATTTTTGGGATCACAGTAGGGCTGGTGAGTTTGTCACGCAAAGCACATAAGACACGGTTCTGGTTTTCAGCGCGTGCAAAGACTCCTTCGATACGAATCCGTGCCAGAGTGAGAGCCTGAGTTCCATCCAGATGATGGGTGCCCGAAAGGAAGAGAAGTCGCTTATTGGTGTCTGCAGCTGTGCGTCCATCGACAGTTTCAGGCAGGGTAACATCGAGGCCGCCCACTGCATTAACGATTTTCTCAAACGTCCGCATGTTGACCGCGGCATAGTGGTCGATTTGAGCTCCAAAGTTCAGCGTGAGCGTACGCGCAAGCAGACCCGGTCCTTGGGCAGGCTCGTCGGTGTATCCGAAGCCTGGATTCCCATACAGATAGGCCTGGTTGAGTTTTTCGTGGTCCTGTCCATTGAGGTTATCTGCAACATCGGGAATCTCCACCCAGAGATCACGCGGCATCTCAAGCACTGTCACTTTTGGATTCACAAAATCGATTCGCACGAGTCGAATCACGTCTGCCAGCCCATACGTGTAGTTATTGCCGCGCGCATCCGTGCCAATCGTCAGGATGTTCATTGCTGGTGGCGCACCGCATAGGCCAGCATTTGCAGTGATAGTGGGTAAGGCAGAGGCTTGTGAAATGGGGATCCCTGTGGACGTAACTTGAATCGTTGGGATCGCGTTGGGATCAGGCGTCCACGTTGCAGGCATTTGAAACGGAGCCACAGTTGGAATTTGTAGAGCGGGTCCCAAGGGCTGTTGCCATTTACCTTGCCATAACCAAATTGCGAATACAGCTATAACGCATGCCAGGATGGAAAGAAAAGCGAGAATAGTTTTTTGAATTCTAGTCATTGCAAAGTTTATTCCAAGACATAGATCACGTTCGCCGGAACAGGTGTCAGAAAATAGACAGTGACCCATGAATGCCATGCTTCAAAGTTGTTGTCACTAAAACCGAGGTCGATCCAGGGTTTGCCGACACAACCGTTGCACACATCTTCCACCGATCCAAACCCGTAGCCAGGAATATAAAGCTGTTGACCCTGCATGCTCAAATACCAGCTATATCTCAGGCCTACCATTCCTTTTCGCAAACTCTTGCCACTCGACGTGCCAGTGTAACACTTGTCGCCGCCTGAGCGGCACGGTGAATAAGAGGTAGCATACATTTGTACCGCACGCCAATATTCGATGTTCACACCCTCTACAGTCGCCGTCTTGACCTCGATCTTCGTTCCATAACCAAGGACGCGTGTCTTCGGCGGCCGCACTATCGTCTCATCTTCGGTGAGGCGCGTAATTTCCTTTCCATCTTCATATCGAATGCGGATGCGCTCGACAGTGAGTCCTACCTCGCCAGGCTGGACGATCTGGGTTTGATCGAGTGGAACATCCGCGGAAGCCTGAAATTCATTTTCAAAGGGGATGGACTTTTGTGCGAGCAGAACAGATTCACTGACTCGTACAACTTTGATCTGCCCATCGGAGGGAAGCGGTTCGTTCTCCGCTGGAAGGCTGTAATCCAACCGGATGAGCGGGATTCTGGCCTCAGTCAATGCCTCACCAACCGTCCGTGCGGAGGATTGGATCTGCAACGTTTTTCCATCCATACTAGTCGTTAACGCCCGTGCGGGAGTGATTTCTATTTTCATTCCGTCCTTGACAGGTGCATTTATATTTGGCGCGATTTTCTCGCCTGCGTGTAACCAAAAAGATGCGTTCTGTAGTGCTTCGCCAATAGTGAATGCAGAAGATTGTATTTTTTGTTGCCCATCAAGTGTAACCAGAGTTAAAGTAGTTGCACGGCGGGTTTGGAGAGTAATTGGATAAGTCGTAATCGGCTGATCTAAGGGGACGGGGAGTCCATTAAGGAGAACGCGGTCATTTGGATTGAGTATGATTCCAGCTTGATTTAACAGCGCTGAAGGAACACGCTCATCTGTTTGAAGCGTAATGATTTTATCGTTATCAATGATTGTGACAGTGGGAAGTGTGGTTGGCTGACAGGCAAAAAGCAGGTAAATTCCTGCAAATGCCAATAGTCGAGCGAATTTCATGGAAGTAATTATAAGCTACCTAATCTCATGCACCATCCACACATTGGGCTCGATGTAAACACCTGCGTCTTTTTCAACATTCATCTCCATTGGGTTGAGCGCGCCAGGGATAAAGTACGATCCACTTTGAGGGAATTTCATTCCAGTCCATTCCTCCCATTCGGCGCGCGTGCCGGGGATAATCATGGCTTTATGACAGGGCTTGAGGATTCTTGCACCGAGCCGCGCATGGACTCGCAGCCACGCATCGAAAGGCAAACCTTCGTCATTTGTCCATTTGATGTAATCGTCAATGCTAATCAACGGATATTTACTTTTCTGATTCGGACGCACCGGCGCGACGAGATATTTAAAGCCCCTTGATTGTCCAATATCGCGCATGGCTTGCACCATCCTTGAACTCAATCTCTGGCTTTGATAATCGGGGTGAATCGCAATCTGGATCGCGGATTGGATATTCGGTGTTACACCATTTTTGTGATCTTCCACGGCTTTGACGAAGACCCAGTCCCAGCCACCTTCGGGCAGTGCAGAGATATCTTCGTCCCAGTGAAAAGGTAGGCTGTTTCCCATGGATGCCATTCGATTCGTCTCTGTGTCCAGTAAGGCAAATTGATACTCACTGAAACGATCAAAAAGCTCATGCCAGTATTCGTTCGCGATGGAATCATGCATCATGAATTCGGGCCAGGATGCTACTCCAATGTCGCCGGCAAGGTCGCGATAATCGGCGAGTTCGCTTGGTTTGATGACTAGAAAACGATTTGAGTCCATGTTCATTATTTTACCTATTCATTATTTTGTTCAGCCAAAACTTATCAAAGCGCGTTCCATCAATTTTTGTAACGAGGCGAATTGGTTTTCCCACGGGATCAATCCGCTCATATAACCATCCATCTTTTTCTTCCAGGATCAGCGGAACTTCTTTGAACTCTACTCCATCATTCCAGCCCAATGCAATGGCACAGGCCAGCGGGTCATGCAGAAAGTTGATGATATCATTTGGCAATCCCTCGCACGTTTCGCCAAATTTCTTTTCGTTTTGCTCATCCGCAGCGAAGGCTTCCGCTTGCTGTGCAAGGAGCTGTCCTAATGGCCTAGAAATTCGCAAGTCATCGAGAAAAAGTCGGCGCAACGCCGTCTCGACTGTGACTGTGAGTGGAATGAGCGTAGGATTGGAATGTTCAATCACGTGTTTTGCCGATTTCACATCCACCTGAATGTTCCAATCCATTTCATTGCCCCATTGTGGGAAGCCGGATCGAATCGGGAAAACATATCCGCCCATCAGGAATAGATTTGCCTGCCTCAAGATTCCAGGATATTGGAGATCGAGCAAATATAGATTTGTAAATGGACCAATGGCGATGATCTTTGCGCCCCGTTCGATGCTTTGTTTTAGAAGTTGAATTGCATCCTCGACAGGATTCGGCGAAGGAATAACAGGCTTTGACCAATACCTCTCTTCATCAGGATAACCTAATTCTGGATAGCGATAAAACCCTTGCGAGACATCCGCCCCAGCCGCAATTGGAATGTTATTTTTGCCATCAAGCTCCAACAAATAGCGGACATATCCTGCCCGTCTGCCATTTTCTTCTGCAACGGTTGTGATGCCAGTGAATTCTACAGCATTCCAGCCGAGTAGCATTGCCAGCGCACAGAGATCGTCAATGTCGCCTCCCAGGTCGGTGTCAAGATGAATCTTGCCCGTCATTGGTCCATTATTTTTCTGTTCAGTCTCAAACGTGCCTGGTTTGTTCTCTTGTAAAGCGGATTAACTCCAGGGACTCTTCAAAGAGTCCGTGGTCTGGTTTGTCATGCCGCGCCGCGAGCGCGCGTTCGATGATCTGACTCCACCTTTTCCCGAGTGCCTCCTGTGCCCAGCGCGCGGCAGCGGGTTTTGAGACAATGGTTCCATGTTTCAGGGCGTAAAGCGCGCGACACATGCTGAGGATGGCAAAGGCATGATACTCCGCTCCATGTTTTTTCAGCCAGGAAGGATCTTCAAGCATCGGGAACCACCACTCATGCAATACTCCCACCACCGAGCGGCGGATATCCTGCGGGCTGACCGGGTCGATCAAGGTCTTCGGCTCGGTGCCCACGAGAACGATGCCTTGCTCACGAATGACATGGCGCTGGATGATCCAGTCACTGCCGCGCTTGTCCAGATAAAATTTCCCCTCGTTGACGGTTGGACATGGCGCACTATGAGGGTTATGGCGGCGAATATCCCGTTTGGAAATATACGAGCCCTCCAGTTTGGCTGCCCATTTCAGTCCACTTTTCCAGAGTTGGTGATGCATGGATTCCAGTTCCGCGATCGTCTTATCGGAAAGCGTACTGGTTGTGACGACAAGAAAATCGATATCGCTGGTTTCAGGATCGAAATCTCCGCTGGAGAGGGAACCGTATAGATACATACCAACCAGCTGACTGCCTAAAACCCGGGTTGCACTTGAAAGTAATAATTCCAGGATCTTATTTATTTCCGGATACTTGGTAGGGGAGTTAATGATCAAAGGTAAACCTTTCCTTTTCGATCTGCTTGCTATATTCGAGTGTGTAACGAATCAACTCAAGGGTTCCATGGATATCTTCCGGTTGTGCTTCCAGGCCGGGGTTTTGCCTGCCCAGCCAGGCACGCTCAATCAAATTCGCCCAACGATTCCAATTTTCTTTTGCCCATTCAGCGGCAAATGGCTTGGAAACGATCTCACCATATTTCAATGTATAAAGCATTCTGCAAAGCGATAAAACGCAGTACGATTGATATCCACGTTTATCGATCTGAGATGGATCGTCAAGTATTGGGTTAGCCCACAATGGTAGCACATCTGCAACGGCTTGTCGCAAGTCATTTGGCGAGACAGGCTCGATCAGGATTTTCAAGTCAGGACCGGTAATCACAATTCCACGTTCGCGCAAGATATGGCGTTGAATAATCCAGTCATTTGCATGTGACATCCTGTGGAGGGTCTCACCGTTTCCTCTATCCATGTGTGGGTGAAGGATGTTGGCTGGGTCAAAGCGTCGCAAAGCATTTTGTGGAATGTAAGAAACTTCTAGTTGGATCGCCCAGGGAGAATCGATCATGTTGATTTGCTTGTGTATTTCCTTTAAGGCCGAAAATCCATCCTCTGAGGTTTCCGCCTTTGTAACAACGAGAACGTCTATGTCACTGTGTTGGTCGAAGTCACCGTTTGCGAGAGAGCCGAATAGATATATGCCGATGAATTGATCGCCAAGGATCTCCTTTACGCTTGAAACGAAGAATTTGAGAATTTCATTGGCCTCGGGATAGCCTATCAGATAGTTTAATTTAGGATGCATTTCATATACCTTAATGTTCTCGCCGCCGAAGAAGGTGGCTTGAGCAAACAGGATTACCATTTCTCAATGTTTCCATCTTTCACGTCCCACACTTCAGAGGCGAAGCGCTCGATGAAGTAGCGGTCATGGACGACGGCAAGAATTGTCCCTTTGAAGTTGGCAAGCGCCTCCTCGAAGCGAGCGCGCGAGGGAATGTCAAGATGGTTGATAGGCTCATCCAGCAGAAGGAATGTACATCCTTGTGCGACGAGTAATCCGAGTTGCAAGCGGGCGCGCTCACCATAAGAGAGAGCAGGGGTGGGGCGAAGTGCGTCGTCGCCTTTAAAAAGAAAGTAATGCAGGAAGTTGCGCGCCTCTGTTTCATTGAATGGAGCGACACTTTGTATGGTTTGCAACGCATTGAAATTTGGATTTAGCAATTCCTGTTCCTGAGTCATATACCCGAGTTTGACGGTGACACCGAGTTTCAAGGTCCCCGCCAATGGATTCAGTTTTCCAGCAATCGTGCGGATCAAAGTCGTTTTGCCTGCACCATTCGGACCTGTCAATGCAATGCGTTGACCTGCGCGGATGTAAAGATTCAAATCTGTGAGCAATGGTTCGTCATATCCAACCGACAATTTCTCCGTGACCAACACATCCTTGGATTGATGGGTGGGCGCGCCAAAATCCAGTTTCATTTGCCAATTTTGTTTTGGCTTTTCGACGAGCTCTTCTGTCAGGATTTTTTCGATGCGCGCCTCGATATGCTTGGCGCGTCCAGCCACATTCTTGGTGGCGCGGTTGCCAAAGAAGCCTTTGGCGAATTTATCTCCACTATCTGCTTTGCCACCTTTTTTCATCTTTGTCAGCCCGCGGATATGAGCCGCGGCTGCATGGAGTTGGGCGATCTCGTCTTGCTGGTCTTGGTAAGCCTGAGTTTGCTTCTCGCTCTCCGTCAGTTTTTGTTCGAGATAATCTGCGTAATTGCCCGCATAGGATTTGAGGCGATGGGTGGATGGATCAAGCTCCAGAATCGAAGTGATAGTGTTGTCCAGAAACGCGCGGTCGTGTGAGACGATAAGCGCCGCGCCCTGAAAACGATTCAACCAGGCTTCAAGCCACTCGAGCATTTCGATGTCGAGATGATTGGTGGGTTCATCGAGTAACAGGAGTTGTGGCTCTTCAAGTAGAACCCGCGCAAGCATCAGACGCGTCTTTTGCCCGCCGCTGAGAAATTTAACTGGAATATCCAATGATATTTCGGAAAGTCCAAGCGGACCCAAAATTGTTGAGGGCTGATCGCCGATGGCTGAAAGCTGATGAAGAGCAGAATCGTATTTGGCCTGGATTTGTGAGTCGTTTGGATTGAGCGCTAAGGCTGAGGATAGAGACGCGATCTCAGATTCGAGGTCCGCCTGGGAAATGGAATCAAGACTGAGTGTCGCCTGGAGCGTTTGTTCCTCATCAAAATCCATGCCTTGAGCGAGATACCCTATTCTTAAGTTTGGGCGCGTCGAAGCGACAGTTCCTGAATCGGGCTGTTCAAACCCAGCAAGGATATGCATGAGGGTGGTCTTTCCGCAGCCGTTAGGACCGATAAGACCAACGCGCTGGTTGTTGGTGATACTGAAGGAAATGTCTTCCAAAATAGGCTGAATGCCAAAGGATTTGTAAATATGGTGTATGGTAAGCATAAGTACCTGTGTAGGATAAATTAAAAACAAAAACCGAGGGCAAGCCTCGGCTGTGAAACGACAGCATGTTGCTGCCGCGCCTGATTACAGCGGGTTAGTGCCCTGAAAAATGCTTAGACTACAGGTTATCAGTCATTCCCATGCTCCTACCGCCGTGTGGCGGCACTTCGTAATTACGGACATGCAAATTATATCATTGGTCCTCAAAATGTATACGCACATGCCTGCATTTATTTTGTATCGGGGTGTTTGATTTCGGGTTTCATAACTTACGCAGCCTAAAAGCTGGATACAAAATTGTAATAACTTCCACTCGGTGCGGTTGCCAGTAACGGTCTAATCTCAGCCAGCATTTCAGGAGGAATGTTTTTCACAGATGCTTTATGTGATTCCATACGATCCCAAACTTCGATCATTGTGAACTTTGTTGGATCGTGTTGACATTGATATAGCGTGACAGACTCGCATCCCTGCGAAGATTTGATGCCCGGCATAATCGATAGGAGAAAGTCGCGTATGGCATCAACAGTTTCTGGTTTCGCTTGGGTTTCGCCGATTCGCGCAATAGACATTCATTGCTCCTTTTTATTATCTTATACGTTTACCGGATTTCGGAAAGACCAGGTTTTATAAAGTTTTATAAACTGGCATCACCTTATTATTGTGAGAAACACGGATTGTAAAAATTACTCTCTGTAGCGCAGAGAAACTGTTGAAAATGGCCAGGCCCCACAATGCGATCATGACTTTACCGATCAGCAGACCAATCACCAGGAGGAAAATGCGCTCACAGCGCGTAAAAACGCCAATCGTTTTTGTATCGATCCCGAGCATCCCGGCGCGTGAACGCACGTGACTGCCAAAGACAGAAGCGAACAATGCGACAAAAATTAGAATGATCTCAGCCGTGGCAGAGTTTTGAAGATATAAGCAAAGCAATCCTATGTAAATTGCGAAATCGCCGCAGTGGTCACAAATTGAATCGAGAAAGCCGCCGAACGGTGATTTGTTTCCGGTGATGCGTGCCAATTCGCCATCAATCCCATCGAGAAAACCTCCGAACAAGAGTATCCATGCCCCCCAAATTGTTTCATGGAACGCGAATAAGATACCTGCGATGGTCACTACGAAAAGACTGACAACTGTCAGCATATTTGCCGTAACCCCAAGCCATGCCATGAAATGAAGGAATGGCCTCAATAACGCACTATACCAAGTTCGGATCCATCTTGAAAGCATAATTACTCATCCTTTTGTTATTTCGGCGAAAGGAAATGACCAAACCTAAATCCCAAATAAGCACTGATACCAAATCTTATGGTCTTGCCCAGAAAGCTGGCGAGCAGGAATTTGAAATAGGAATAGTTGTTCCGACCTGCAATTAAACCAGCGATATCGCCCAGCAGATTGGGGATCGCATCAAGAATAAAGATGGTCAGGAACGGATGGCTTCCCATCCATCGAAAGATTCTTTGGTACCAGGTATTGCTTCTCTCCTTCGCCGATATCAATGCCCGAGACGCGTGCCCCGCGGCATAGCCAGTCGATTCACCGATCGCTGAGCCTAGACCTGCTACAAGAGCAACGATCAATGGATTTAGCAGGGCGCCAACCGCAAAGGTTGCAATCATCGTGGGCCCCGGGATGAATAACGTGGCTGCCCCAAGCAGGGTAACAATAAATACCCCTGCATATCCATAGGTTGCTAAATCATCAGGATTAAGTGGAAGGAAGAAAACACTAATACTTAATGCGATCGAGACGATCAGGATCAAGATAGAAAGAAATTTGTCATATTTCTTCAACAACTGCAGCATGTGAAGGGACCCAGTTCTTTCGAACCATCTCCAGGGCTTCGAGATCATCCATAGGCGTGGGAGGAGATTTGAAATAGAAGGCGCAGGCGTCAGGAATATATCCGCCAAGGTTTCTGTCTATCGCGCCCTTCGCGATGCGGATAAGGTCTACGACCGATCCCGCGCTGTTCGGTTTGTCGTCACTTTCCAGTTTGATTGAGATTTTCAGAGGTGAGCCACCAAAAACGGCTGCCTCAATTTCAATAAAAGCATTTTTCAAGGGTCCCTTGGTAGGATCATAGTGATGTCCGACATGAAAATCCGTGTTTTCATTCAAATAGCGTGCCAAGGATTTCCGCTTTGAAACAAGTTTTGATTCAGCCCGATAAACAAAATTTGCAAAGTCGGTATTCCCACCAATGTTGACTTGCGATGTTTTATTTAGAGTTGCCCCGCGCGATTCAAGAAGGTGCAATAAAGCACGATGCAATATCGTGGTGCCAATCTGACTCTTGATATCATCGCCTAATAAGGGCAGATGATTCTGACGATAAAGTTCTTGAATATCAGGACGTTGGGCAAGAACTGTGGGGATGCAATTGATAAAACCGCAACCAGCCTCCAATGCAGCTTGAGAGTAAAACTCGGTTGCCTCCAGGCTGCCCGTCGGAAGTAAATTCACCAACACGTCCACGTGATGGTCTTCTAATACTTCGACGACATCCACAGGTTGTTGCGCCGACTCACTCACGAAGCGCGCCAGGTGTTCTGGATTCCCGTCCAGTGTTGGACCACGAAAAACACGCGCCATACCATCAACCTGGACGTCAGGGATCCGGACGAAGTTATTCGGCAATTGGTACATGGCTTCTTTTATCCGCTTCCCTATCTTTAAACTCGATATGTCGAATGCAGCCACAATTTCTATGTCGCGAACTGAATAATCAGAGAGGGTCGGAAAAAGAAGCCCTGCCTCGAGCCCAGGATTCTGACGATAATAGTGAATCCCTTCGATGAGACTTGACGCGCAATTACCCAGCCCGGCAATTGCAACCCGAATACATTTGGAATTATTCATCATTTCCATTCTCCTTTTCGTGCGATAAGGTAGGCTGACGCCGATGTAGTCTAATTGGCAGAAAATCAGGCTATTGTGATTAACGTTGAAATCTTGAATATGAAACGTATTAAACCCCCCGCCTTAGAGGATGATCAGAGAATATGGGTCACTTTGTTGCACTATCTTGCTGATGACACTAGCCATACTTCCATTTCGCCCTTGCCTTTTATGTTTACAGTTCCGCGTGGCTCGCAAGCAAATTCATCTTTGATCTGTTCATAGGTTGTTCGTGTAATTTGTATCGTTCCACCTGTGCCATGTGACTCCATTCGGCTGGCGACATTTACTGCATCGCCCCACACGTCATAGACGAACTTGCGTTTGCCGATCACGCCTCCAATCACTGGACCGGAGTTGATGCCAATCCGAAAACTTACCTGCTGACCGTTACGGAAGGTGTGAGTCGCGATAAAGTCGCGCATTTCCAGTGCCATACAAACCAGCGCCTGGGCATGATCTAAGCGATGTCGCGGCACGCCGGAAACCACCATGTAGCTGTCACCGATGGTTCGGATTTTTTCCACGTCATATTTATCCAGCAGCGAGTCAAAAAAGGAGAACGCTTCGTTGAGCAATTCGACCATCTCTATGGGGTCGAGTTTGGCAGAGAGTGGAGTGAAGCCGACCATATCTGCGAATAGGATACTGGCATCCGTATAGTGATCTGCAATCGTGCGGCTTTCGTTTTTGAGGATCGAGGCAATCTCCTTAGGAAGGATATTGAGAAGTAGGCTTTCCGATTTGGCCTGTTCTCCACGTAGGAGTGTGAACAGCCGGTTTTTCTCACTCACAAAATACGCCAACAGAAAAATCGCAATCGCTGAGACCGTGCTAATGTTCAGAATAAAGAAGACTGTCACAGTAGCGGGTGAGAGGGAAGATAAGATCAATGGGTAGAACTCAAAGTAGCCACTGAGGATCGCGAGGCTGAGGTAAGCCGCCAGCCAACGCATTGCCCGTCTAGGCTCATCAAACAGAAGCGCGCCCAGGGGAGATAGGAGTGACCATAGAATGACAGCGCTTGATCGAATGAAGCCGCCCAATGCAATCATGAGAAGGAAGGGTAGGAAAAGAATTAATAGAAGTTGTGTAAAAAGAAAGGGCTGATAACGGTGTGTCAGATGAAAGACGATTAGGCTGAGAATGGAGATAATTGCATAGCCAAAAGGGATGGAACCGGCGATATATTCCCCGAATGAAAAATAAATGAGGCCCCACAAAGCACCGGCCGCAATAAACATTATCGAGCCGAAAACCAACAATGTTTTTTGCAGTCGTATTTCGTCGCTATCATCGGGGTCGCTGCCAATTCGTGCAATCAATGGCAGGATTTGCTCAAGGAGTCTCTGAATCAAGTTTTAATGTAATGCACAAAGACCCCGACGATGCGGGGCCTTTGTCCTGGAATAGGAAAATTAAACAGCGTCTTTGAGGGCTTTGAGCGGACGAGGCTTGATCACCTTGCGCGCGGGCTTGGCCTTGAACATGGTCTTCTCTTTCGTGAACGGATTGATCCCTTCACGTTCCGGCACAGCCGGCTTCGTGACTGAGGTCAGTTTTACCAAACCCGGCAGCACAACTTCATTTTCGGCTTTGAGCTCTTTATAGACAACCTCGTTGAGCGCATCCAGCACGGCATTGACTTGTTTCTTGTCCAATCCGCTCTGAGTTGCGATTGCCTCAACAAATTCACCTTTGGTCATACGGTTTCCTGCCATAGCGTTCTCCTTTAATATTAATTTTGGTTTCGAAGTTTAGAGGAATGAAAGCCTACTATTCAGTATACTTAAAGTCAGGAAAAAAGGCAACTTTGAAAATGGGGTTAACCCTATAAAATACGGGGAAAATAGCGTATTTTTGCCATTAATCGGTCTTTTTTGCCGTCTCGTCCTCGCAACAATCGTCCAGCCCAGCCGCTTTTTCAAAAGATTCTTTGCCTTCGCTATAAGAGAAATAGATCAGCCCGAGCGCGCCTATTGAATCGACAAACCCAAATCCGGTCAGTTGATAAATCAAACTTGAGGCCAGCAGAACCACTGACATGTAGATGCAGATCATGGTGCAATTCGCGTCCGCAAGGATTGGTGCAGAGTCAAGTATTCGTCCCACCCTACGTTTGCCGAACACTAATACCCACATGACAGCAATGGAAACAAGGGAAATAATTAACCCGGGCAGGGTCGTTGTCGGTTTGTGCGCGCTGAAGAGATTGTAAATCGCGGTGGCGCCCAATCCGATTGCCAGCACATAGAAAGATGTACCTGTGACTCGCAAGGCGGTCTTTTCGAATTGTGAGCGCGGTGTATCGGGATGTTGTCGAATGCGCAGCACCATGGCAAGTATGCCAATCCCTGACATCACCTCAATGAATGAGTCTACGCCAAAGCCGAAGAGGGTCAGTGTCTCATCGCTGAGGCCGAAGAAAATAGAGATGAGTCCTTCGGCAAGATTGTAAAAGATGGTGAACAATGCCAGCCAGAGGGCATAGGCCCAGTATTTGTTTGTCGTTGATTGAGTTAAAGTCGCCATAATATTCCTAAAGTCATACCTATTCTGTTAGTTGAGTAGTCCCGCGTGTTCTTTACGGGATGCATCGAGACCAAAACGTTCGATGCTAATTTTTACTTTCCGGTGGCTTACGGGTCTTGATACGCCCGATGAGCACAGGCTACTCGACCAGCGGTTTCTCAATTACTTCAACAGTTCTCTCAACGCGCCGAGTAACAAAGTAACGTTCTCTTTTCGACTTGAATAACCCATCAAGCCGATGCGCCAGACTTTGTCTTTCAGCGCGCCGAAGCCGGCTGCGATCTCAACGTTGTATTCATTCAACAACCTCGCGCGGATTTGATGAGGATCAACGCCTGTTGGCACTTGTGCGGTGGTTAGTGGCGGGAGTCTGTATTCAAGGGGGATGAACGCAGGCATGTCGAGTTCTTCCAGGCCGCGCCAAAGAGTTTCAGAATTTCCACGCAAACGTGCAAAAGTATTATCCAGTCCTTCCTCGACGATCACGCGCAGACCTTCTGCGAGCGCATAATGCAGATTCGCAGAAGCCGTGTGATGATAGGCGTGTGCGCCCATCCAATAATTGGCGTAGGCTTTCAGATCAAGATAAAAGGAAGCTACTGGCGATTTTCGATTTTCGATCTTCTCTTTCGCGTGTGCTCCAATCGTGATGGGAGCGAGTCCGGAGGGCGCGCCGAGTCCTTTTTGGCTGGCGGAGTAAGCCGCGTCAACATTCCATTCATCAATTTTTAGAGGAATGTTTCCAAGCGAAGTGACCGTATCGAGCAGGAATAACGCGCCGTTTTGATGAGCAAGATCTGCAATCTCCTGGATATGCAATTGCTCTGCGCCGGTCGACGTTTCCGCGTGGACGATAGCAAATAATTTGTATTTCTTCTGTTTGAACGCCGACTCGATTTCCTCTANTGTGAAAATTTCACCCAAGGGACGCGTGATGCGATCGACTTGTCCGCCNACGCGNATAGCAATATCGGCCAGACGTTCGCCNAAGTATCCGTGAATGGCAATCAATACTTCATCGCCCGGCTCTACCAAATTGACAAGTGCAGCTTCCATCCCAGAGGTGCCGGTGCCGGATAGGGCGAATGTCCACTCGTTTTTTGTTTGAAAAGCTGTTCGCAGAAGATCCTGTTCTTCAGCGTAGAGCGCCAGTAGTTCAGGGTCAAGGTGTCCAACCGTGGGGGCGCTCAAGGCCCGGATCACGCGCGGATGGGTCATACTGGGACCGGGTCCAAGAAGAATGCGGGCAGAAGGATCAAATTTTGGATAGGTGGTCATGTACGTCTCTCTTGAAATGTTAGTTTGGACCGATCTTCATGATCGGATCAGGATTAGTTTACATCAGAATGGATTCAGCAGGAAGACAAAAACCTTTTGGAAGAATATATTACAATAGTCGGGCTAAAACTTTTTTAGGAGACTCTAATGAAAAGAACTCTCATCATTGTGGCTGTATTCATCAGCCTGATGCTTGTGTCGTGCGGTGGTGGTGGGGCCTCAACGAAGATCAATGTAACCATGACAGACTTCCAGTTTCAACCCAATCAATTTACAGTCCCAGCCGGACAGGAGATTACCTTTAATTCCGTGAACAACGGAGCGGTTGTCCATAACTTTGTGATCATGAAAAAGGGAACCAGCGCGGGCCCATTTTTTGACGACGAAGATGTGCCCAATATATTTTGGCAAGTCGAAATCCAGCCGGGCAGTTCTGTGGACACCTCGTTTACAGCTCCCACAGATCCTGGAGATTATGAGGTTGTCTGTAAGACGGAGGGTCATATCGCCTCCGGGATGACCGCCAAGTTGACGGTTGTTGCAAGCGAGAAATAAATCTGGACTCCAAAGTCTCCTGACCTTGGAATTCCAACGACAGGCGGCGTTAAACTCCACCTTCATCATTAAGAGCTATGGAAAAACCCTTGATCACGAGTTTAAGCAATCCGCTTATTAAGCAGGCGCGCGCCTTGCACCAGAAAAAGGCACGGCTTGAAAGCGGATCATTTCTCGTGGAGGGAATCCATCATGTGGGCGAGGCTGTGGAGGCAGGCTGGGAGGTGGGATCTGTTCTTTACGCGCCCGATTTATTGGCCAGCAATTTCGCACGCGACTTGATTTTACGACTCGGAGCCAAGCCTCAGCCTGTTTCCGCGCAAGTGCTGAAATCATTGGCTGATAAGGAAAACCCCCAGGGGATCCTTGCCATTGTTCATCAAAAACAAATGCGGCTTGATGAGCTTAGCAATTCCGCCGCGGCTGTAGCACACAAAATCACACGTGCAGCTGCGCTCATTTCTCCGCAAGACCCAGGCAATGTTGGGACAATTCTCCGGACGCTGGACGCGGTTGGCGCAGACGCGCTTTTCCTGCTCGATGGCGGCGTGGAGTTGTATCATCCAACGGTGGTGCGATCCAGCATGGGAACTATATTTTGGAAGCCCATCATTCAAACTTCTTTCGATGAGTTTGTGAAGTGGGCTCGCAGAGGAAATTTTCAGTTGATTGGCACATCTGCTCACGGCGATGTAGATTATCAAACACTCGTCCCGAACGTTCCGTGGATTCTTGTGTTGGGCAATGAACAAAAAGGGTTATCCATCGAGCAAACCAACGCCTGTGACGTGACAGTCTCCTTGCCGATGAAAGGCAGAGTTAGTTCGTTGAATCTTGCGGTGGCAATGGGCGTGCTACTATATCAATATTGCACCAGTGACAGTCATGACTAAAAAAGCCTTCTCACTTGGAGAAGGCTTTTTAAAAGGATCAATGTTCGGCTTCGGAGACCGGGCTAAAATTCGTCTTCTTCCTCATCCCAAAGTTCGTCATCTTCATCTTCTGCGTCGTCCTCTTCCCATTCTTCCAGATCTTCTTCCTCCCATTCGTCCTTGGTAGCTGTTTCGTCGCTGGGTGAATAGGTGGCACAGCCTGTATCCGGATCAATTTCCACGGCTGCGGCACTGCAATAACCTTCATCCAAAAATACACAATCTGCGTAATGGCACTTAATTCGGGGCATCCTGTCCTCCTGAATTTAGGGTTGTCTTACCAAACGTATTACTGAAATAATAAAGATAATAGTCATCGCGGTTTGTGATGTAATGCAAAATGGACAATATGCTTTTATCAGGACAGTTTCCACAAAGATCAAATACAACGTGAACAGGAAACCTGTCAGGGATAGTCCAAAAAAGAGCAGAGTACCGTTCTGCTCAAAGAAACCGGGGTTTCGTTCCAGGAGCAGCACGGCTAAAATTGCCGAGTACCCAACTATTCCCAAAACTGCCACCGGAATGCCATAGACTTCGGCGTAACGGCTCGCATTGACTGTTTTGCAATCACCGGAACCGATGCACATACTGTCGTTGGAGGTGATTTTGTAGATGGTCATGTAGATTGAAACGAGTAAACCGATGACTGTGAGTATGATTGCGAGCTGTGATAATCGTTTTTCCATGTATCCTCAGATCAACCAGGCGTTGACTTCCTGACCAGCAGGCACGCATTTTACACCAGCGGGAATAATAAGTAAAGCGTTTGCTTGTACTAACGAATGCAAATTCCCCGAGCCCTGATGTCCCGTCAGACGGGCGATGAAAGTGCCCTCCTGTTCGTGGACCTGGGCGCGCAGATAACTTTCCCGTCCATCTGAATCGATCTGCGCTTCGCATCTCACGCGGACTATTGGCCGGCCTCCGTTTAATAAGCCGCGCAATCGCTGAAGCGTAGGGCGGACGAAGACCTCAAACCCAACAAATGACGAGACCGGATTCCCTGGCAATCCAATAAATAGAATCTGTTTGTATTCACCAAAGGCGAGTGGTTTTCCGGGGCGCATGTTGACGCGCCAAAAATCCATTTTGCCATTTGATTCGATCACTTGTTTGACAAAATCAAACGCTCCAACGCTCACACCCGCAGAGGAGATGATTAAATCTACGTTGAGATCTACGGCTTTTTCAAGCAAAGCTCGTACAGCCTCAGGGTTGTCTTTTGCCACGCCCAGTCTGATCGCTTCCACGCCGGCTTCTTCAAGCAACGCAGCCAGTGTATAGGAATTTGAATCGCGGATCTTGCCCTCCTCAAGGGGAGCATCCACTGGAAGTAATTCATCGCCCGAGGAAAATAAAGCGATGCGCGGTTTTCGATAAACAAGCACATTTGCAAACCCGAGCGTCGCGAGCAGACCAAGGTCTTGTGGCTTGAGGACGCGCCCCTTGTTTAAAACTACCTCGCCGGTGCGCAAGTCCATGCCACGTGGCCGGACGTTCGCGCCTGCTCTTGCCGACCTGAAAATCTGCACTTCCTCCGGCGCAGGAGTTCCTGCAGCCCGGTTGTCAAAGTTGGTATCTTCCACGGGAATGACTGCATCGGCTCCACCCGGGACAGGAGCACCAGTCATAATCCGTGCGGCTTCACCCGCAGCCAGAGAAATCGTGGGTTGCGAGCCGGCCGGTATATCGGCGACCACACGCAGGCTGCGCGGTGAGTCGGGAGCGGCGTCCACCACATCTGCCGCACGGACAGCAAATCCATCCATGGAGGAGTTGTTGAATGGGGGAAGGTCGTTCGTTGCGGCAATATCCTGTGCAAGCACGCGGTTGGAACATCCCGCTAATGACAATGCTTCAGTTGTGACGGGTTGAAAGTGCGACAGTATGCGCTCGCGCGCTTGGTCTACGCTCAGTAAAGACATAGGTGTTTGAAAACGGCGAGATTATACCCTACTCTTTCCCCCTCCAAATTTGGAATGTGTGACTCTTATCCGGGCTTTGTGCGTTGTGCTTCGAGTACGTTTGGTAAATTCTCAATTCGCGTGAGTACGCGGCTCAATTGGGCAAGGTCACGGATCTCAATAACCAGTTTTATGTCCGCCACGGTGCGGTTGTAGTTTACAGAAACGTCTGCGATATTTACGTTTTCGCCTTGCAGTAATGTAGAAATATCGCCCATCAATCCCTGCCGATCATAGGCTTTGACAGTGATTTGCACAGGGAAAGTCCGTTCTACTTTGCCCCAATCCACTTGCAAAAGACGCTCGGTATCTTTGCGGCGCAAAATGTTTGGGCAATCCTGACGATGAATCGTCGCGCCGCGGCCGCGGGTAATGTATCCCACGATCTGATCGCCTGGCATTGGGTTGCAACAGCGTGCTATGGTCGATAGCAGACCTTTCAAGCCCACAACTTCCACCACATCTGTAGAAGGTTTTGCTTCCTGAGCTGGGATTGTGGCTTCAAGGATATCCGCGGTCTCGACCGTCTCGGATAATTTCCGGATGACTTTGTTGACCGAAAGATCTCCACATCCCAGCGCGATGAACATATCATCCGGGATTTTGAAGCCAAGTTCGCGCGCAAACTTTTCGTAATTCGTACTTGTGATACCAAGCCTTTGTAACTCACGTTCGAGCGTCGCGCGCCCCTGCGCGAGATTCTGCTCATCTTCCTGTTTCTTGAACCAGGCTTTGATCTTGGAGCGGGCGCGCTGGGTCTTGACCAGGCCCAGATTCGGATTCAGCCAATCACGGCTGGGACCGCCTCGTTTCGCGGTCAGGATTTCGACCTGGTCGCCGGTTTTCAAATCCTGATACAACGGGACGAGTTTCCCGTTCACCCGCGCCCCGCGACAGCGATGACCAATATCCGTGTGGACGTGATATGCAAAGTCAATCGGCGTGGAACCTGCTGAAAGATCGATGATGTCCCCGCGTGGTGTAAAGACATATACACGATCCTGGAAAACATCCGTTTTCATGCCTTCCACGAATTCCTGTGCATCGTTCACATCGGTGCGCCACTCCATCATGTTACGGAGCCAATTGATGCGCTGCTCGTAAGATTTGTCGCGATGCGTGCCCTCTTTGTAGCGCCAGTGCGCGGCAATACCATACTCCGCGTTTTGATGCATTTCGGCTGTGCGGATCTGTACTTCAAGAGGCCGCTTATCATCATAGATGACCGCAGTATGCAGGGATTGATAAAAGTTGTCTTTCGGCGCGGCGATGTAATCGTCAAACTCGCCCGGGATGGGGCGCCAATGGGTATGGATCACGCCCAATGCTGCATAGCAGGAGGGAACATCCGGTACGATCAGGCGCACGGCCCTTACGTCCCGCACGAGGTCAAATGGCTTTCCCTTTTGTGTCATCTTCTTGTAGATGGAATAGATGTGCTTTGGGCGCCCGCTAATTTCTGCGTGAATATTGTGGCTGTCCAATAGGCTGATGAGGTTGGTCTTGATCGCCTCGATTTGGGTTTCGCGGTCCGGCCGGCGTTCCTGGATTTGTTCAGCGATCTCTTTGTATTTTTCCGGGTTGACGTAACGGAATCCCAGATCTTCAAGCTCCCATTTGATCTGCCAGATACCAAGTCGGTTTGCCAGAGGCGCGAAAATGTCGAGCGTCTCTTTTGCAATTCGCTTGCGCTTGTGCTCGGGCATAAAGCCCAAGGTGCGCATGTTATGCAAACGGTCTGCCAGTTTAATGATCACCACGCGGACGTCATCACCCATGGCAAGGAACGTCTTGCGCAGGGTTTCCGAGACGAGATCCTGCTTGCGCCCCAGAGTCACCTCATCCAGGATAGATTCAGCTAGCTCCATTCCATTGTTGCCGTTGGCAGTCTCGGCATGCTGATCGTCACGCGAGACGCGCGGAAGATTGGTCAGTTTCGTGACGCCGTCGACAAGCACGGCAATTGTGTCACTAAAATCCCGCCGAATGTCGTTAAGGGTGATCGTTGTGTCTTCCACAGTGTCATGCAGCAAACCTGCCGCGACAACTTCCGGCGGGACACGCAGGTCAGCGAGAATACTGGCTACTGCAAGACAGTGGTTGATGTAGGGTTCGCCGGAATGACGTTTCTGCTCACGATGGGCTTCTTCAGCGACACGGTAGGCGCGATGGATCAACTCCCTATCGGCCAGTGTGTAATTTTCAGGGAGTTGTTCCAGTAATCTTTCGAGTGGAACTGCAGTTTTGGTTGCTTTCATTAGGAATAATTGTACTACGTGCGCCGATAAGCGGTAAAATGCGGGATGTTAGGCTCAGATGGATTTCAAATGTCCCTCGTAAACAATATCACCCGTTTCCTGGATTCCCGCAAAATTTCCTATACCGCTTTTGAAACCCCGGCTGAAAAACTGGGTGCTCTGGAAACCGCAAAATATTTGAACGTACCCCCTGAAACCATATTCAAAACGATCGTGGTAACCCGTGATAAACCCAAAAGACCAGTTTTGGCAGTCATCCCTGGACCGAACATTGTGGATCTGAAACAACTGGCCGCGACTCTTGGAGAGAAAAAAGTCTATTTGCCCACCGAACGCGAGGCTGAACAATTGACCGGTTTGCAGGCAGGTGGGATTTCACCGCTCGCACTGATCAACAAAGGCTTCCAGGTGGTGATTGATTCTGCCGCACAGAGTCTTGATGAAATCCATGTTTCGGGTGGACAGCGAGGATTGAATATCAAGTTGCCGGTTACAGATTTGATCAAATTGACAAATGCGCGTGTGGCTGCTGTGAGTAGAGTCGAAAATAGTTGAATTAAAGTCTTCTTCGATTCTATTACTACGAGTCAAACTCACCAGCTATTTTGTTATTTACCCAAACCGCATAATGCCCAGTGGAAAAAGCTCCAAGATCAATATATTCCTCGAATGGTTCAAGGACCTGTATGCATACTTTGTCCGGGTCAATTAGGGAGTATACATCTACCATGATTTTGTTTTCCTGATCTGGTGGATCAATCTTAACTCGTAATTTATTACAGGGTGTGGGTAAATCTCCCTTAATGGATAGGGAGATTTGCGGTGGATAACTTTCGCGGATCATCAGACTGGCTGTATTGATATAGACGTTGCCACGAGTAAGCTTCTCATCGCCGGGTTTCGGTGCAAACGGGTTCAAGTTCGGTTGATTTGTGGACATATTGTCTTCCGGTGGGCTTGTTACGGCAGTATTAGGATCGGATGTCGCCGGAGATTGTGGAATACAGGAAACAGCGAAAAACACAATGAGCCATACTATTCGATATTTCATTCGGCCTCCAAAACGTTTATGAATTGACGATCCGTTTATATAGATTGTTCCTCAGTAAACAAAAAGAGGTGAGCAAATTTTACTCACCTCTTTTGTTTACTGAATAATTCAGTTTATGGTCCTATGAATTTTATATTGCTTTCACGGACTTCAAACGTCCATTTGTCAGGATTATTGATACAGCCATATCCGCTTGACGTGAATTTACCTTTGGCATTGTCGCTCCAGGCCCACAGGCTATAACATCCCTGAACCAAATCTTTGAAAACAATATCATTATTCTTGGCAATTGTAAAGGATCTATAACCACAGGCACCCTTACTGGCTGTTTCGTTCAAGTAGAGCGATACAGTCACTCCGAGCTTTGTTGTGTTCACAATCCGAATGGTTGTTTCCTTACCCTCCGGAGCCGAGAGCACGCGGGTCGCGCATGGATCTGTACTGGTAGAGTTATTACTACTGCTGACTGATGCAGTCGTGGGAGAGGAAATAACAGCTAATGTTGCTGATGTTGGGAGGGGCAGGGGCGTGTTGGTTGGCAAAGGTGTTTGCGTGGGCGGTTCTGTTGGCGGCAAGGGCGTGGCAGTTGGGATGGCTGCCTGGGTCTCTGCGACCATGGTAAAGGCGGCTGCAACAGCCGTGTTTTGTACATCAATGGCCTGCATGGTTGGCGCGGCGGGTGCTCCACATGCGCTAATGAGCAGGGCGATGGCGACTACAGTGAGGATGGAAAAGCGTTTCATATTTTGTGAATATCTCCTGATTAATTTAGCAATTGGGAAAGCAACCGCCTAGTGCGGTAATACTGTCATTTTTTACAACAATTTTCCAATTGCCTTCTGTGATGTTGAATCCGCCAAATGCTTTGAAATTTTGCTTCCCGGTGATAAAGGCTCCCGCGCTATATTGTCCAATCGGTCCGGAGAAGCTGTCACCGGTGATGATCAGGTAGCCACATTGACCCAGGGCTGTCACCACATACATGGACAAAACAATCGTGCCTTGTGGTTTGCTCTGATTGGCGATCGTGAAATTCGCAGTGGGTCCCTGCCAGGCCGTGAGGGGTTGATTACAAACATCCTGACTGTTATCTGTATTGGTAGAAGTGTTCGGTGATTGCAGTGTAAAAGTGGGTATGCCAGTCGGAAGTACTCCTTGCGTAGCTGAGGTAGGCAAAGGTGGAGGAGTATCTGTGGGCAGGGCAGTCGGGAGCAGTGTTTCCGTGGCTGGGACGGATGTGGCAGTTGGGTTGGCCGCCTGAGTCTGTGCGACCATGGTAAATGCGCCTGCTTCAGCGGTGTGTTGAACATCTACCGGGTTGGCTGTTGGCGCAGCTTGAGGCGCGCATGCGCTTGCAAGCAAAATCAATACAACGCCAATGATCAATACATTTCGTTTCATTTGCTGATTCACTTTCGATGGATTTTATGAAATTGTGTCGTTTTATTTAATCACAATTTTATCTTTATATAAGAGGATCGATAAATCGTCGTTGTTGTGGAGTCTAAAGTTTCCAACCATTTTATTACCGCCAACCCACGCGACATAAAGATAAGAGCCTACGGGAGCCTGGATTTTTACGCTGCCTTCCACAGGATACTCAATAATGGAATACTTGCCATCCGGCATTGTCACCTGGAGGGAGATATATGCTTCTGTTTTTGCCTTATTGACCAAAGTAACCTGGCTAAAAGGAACCGCTGGCGGCAGCGTTCCATACGTACGGACTGCCAGGGTCCATATGGCAGTGACCTGACCGGTCACAAGGGTGGCCGTGGCTGTCACATTGGCCGGTGGGACGGTTGTTGTAACGGCACCACTGGTCGCCGTCACGGGGGTTGTCGTCAGGTTGGCTAAGGCAGTGGGTGTAGCCGGTGGTGTATCAGTGGCTACGAGAGTAGGCGACGCGACCGGGATTACAGCTGTTGGAGTAGCAGGAACAGATGTAACTGTAGGTTGAGCCGTCAATGTTTGTGCAACAGCTGTCTTGAATAAAGCATCTGAGGTCGCAGCTGAATCTACAGTGGGTCCAGTTCCGGGCGTCGGTGTAAAACCTGGGATTTGGCTACAGGCGCCAAGCAGCAAGGCAAAAATTGAACTGAGAACGACAACGGTCTTTTGCATCATGCCCTCCTTCGGGCTATGACTGGCCGACGACCTCCATGAACTGTGTTACAACATCCCGTAACATGCGTTCTGGCAACGCGCCAACCTGCCGATGAACAATTTTTCCATTTGAAACGAATAGCATCGTGGGAATTCCCTGAATGCCATATTTCATCATCCATTCAGGATTTTCGTCCGTGTTTATCTTTGCGATAAGAATCTTTCCCTCATATTCCTTTGCCAGTTTGTCGAGGGTTGGCGCAACCATTTTGCATGGATTGCACCAGGGTGCCCAAAAATCCACAATCACAGGGATGGAAGATTGCAGAACAGTCTTTTCGAACGCCGTATCGGTAACATGAATAGGTTCGTTTGGCATGGTCATACACCTTTTGTTAATTTTGCCCTGAAAGGCAATCGACATCTCAATAAATTGGAATTGTGCTCAATCGAAAAAAAAGTATATCATAGAAAACCCTCATGATATAATCCGCCGACATGGCTGAATTCTTTGAAAAATGGAAAACCGGGCTTGCCAAAACGAGCAAAACAGCATTTGGACAACTGGCGCAATTGCTAGGGGCAACCCAAATTACACATGAAACCTGGGAGGATTTAGAAGCTCTGCTTGTCCAGGGGGATTTGGGAATTGAGACCACTGCTGAAGTTCTGGAATCGCTTCGCCTCGTTGTGCGGGATCAAGGCTTGATTTATTCCGAAGAGCTTTTCGCAGCGTTGCGGGATGAACTTCGTTCCAGACTCGATCCTACACCAGTGCTTCAATGGAAAGATAAACCTTCCGTCATTATCGTGGTTGGGGTCAATGGATCTGGCAAAACGACCACAATTGCAAAACTAGGACAGCGCTTTCGATCTGAAGGAAAGACTCTGCTCTTTGGCGCCGCCGACACCTTCCGCGCAGCCGCGGTGGATCAACTGCAGGTTTGGGGAGACCGGCTAAGGGTGGATGTGATCTCAGGTGCGTCCGAATCGGACCCCGGCGCCGTCGCGTTCAACGCTGTCCAATCAGGCGTGGCGCGCCATCTCGATCTTGTCATTATCGATACCGCCGGTCGTTTGCATACTCGTTTCAATTTAATGGAAGAGTTGAAGAAAGTTGATCGTGTCATCGGAAAAGCTTTGCCCGGCGCGCCCCATGCAGTTTGGCTCGTGCTCGATGCCACCACTGGACAAAATGCTTTGCAACAGGCAAAAGCCTTTAAAGAAGCCGTAGGTGTGACTGGGGTGATCTTGTCGAAATTGGATTCGTCTGCGCGGGGTGGTATGGCATTTGCCATTCAACATGAGCTTGGGCTGCCGATTTTGTTTGCCGGACTCGGTGAAAAACCAGAAGATCTTATTCCTTTTGACCCGGACGCCTTTGTCAAGGGTATTCTTGGTCAGTAATTTTAGTTGATTATCAATATCGCCGAAGATGGCGATAATCGGGTTATAACCTTGGAGGAAAAATGCAAGACCTTGTAAATCGATTACAGTCCGCTCAGGACTTGACGCAACAGCTATTGGTGCGTCTTTGACTTGGCCTCAAAGGAACTTAAACTTTCTGAGCTTGAAAAAGAAATAGCCGCGCCCGATTTTTGGAGTAACCCTTCGCAGGCGCAGCCCGTCATGAAGCAGTACAACACCATCAAAGCTGAGGTGGAGTCATGGCGTGACTTTTCGCGTCATCTGCAGGACACCCTCGAACTTGCCCAGCTGGATGATGAAAGCTTGCGTGCCGAGCTGGAGCCAGAAATTTCTGGCATCGAAACTGAACTGGAAAAGCGATCCTTCAAGACGATGCTTTCGGGCAAGTATGATCGTGACTCAGCTATCCTCGCTATTCATGCTGGTGCGGGTGGAACAGATTCGCAGGATTGGGCCGCGATGCTTGAGCGTATGTATTTGCGCTGGGCGGAAGCGCAGGGTTATGAAACTGAAATCCCTGACATCACTGAAGGTGAAGAGGCAGGAATAAAAAGTGTGACAATTGCTGTGAATGGTGAATATGCTTTTGGATATCTTCGCTCGGAGAAAGGTGTGCATCGTCTGGTGCGGCTTTCTCCCTTCGACGCGGCCCATCGCAGGCATACCTCTTTTGCCCTGGTGGAAGTGCTTCCGCAGGTGGCCATGGACGAGGCCGAGATCCAAATCGATCCTGGTGATATCAAAATGGATGTTTATCGGTCGTCGGGAGCAGGTGGACAAAACGTCCAGAAAAATGCCACTGCAGTCCGTCTTACCCATATTCCTACTGGAATCGTGGTAACCTGCCAGAACGAACGCTCGCAGACTCAGAACCGTGAATTTGCGATGCGGATTTTGCGAGCGCGTTTATTGGAACTGAAGCAGGCTGAAAAAGAGGAGGAACGGGCGGTCCTGCGCGGCGAATATACCAAAGCGGAATGGGGAAGCCAAATCCGATCTTATGTGTTACACCCATATCAGATGGTGAAAGATCATCGGACCGATCACGAATCCGGAAACACGCAAGCCGTCCTGGATGGTGACCTGGCAGAATTCATGGAAGCTTATTTAAGAAATCCTGGCGGATCGTGATGTGAAAAAGATATTTCAAGTTCTCTTTACTCGTGAGAATCTTCTGGCTATTCTTTTTTGTCTGATATTGATTGCCCTGGTTATCTTCACTGCTGATACCTCGCCGACCTGGATATATCAGGGATTTTAGATGTCCATATCGCAGCTTTTCATTATTGCGGCAATTGCCTTGCTGGTTGGACAAATGAAAAAACTTTCCGAAGGATTTTGCTGTGACAGATTCCATTATTTCCGAAATCGAAAAATATATTGCTACTCAAATTCTTAAACAGCCTAATCGTAAGATAGCGGCAGATGAACCATTGATATCAAGCGGATTGATTGATTCTTTCAGCTTGATGGACCTGGCTCTGTTTGCCGAAGATACGTTTGGCGTGCGCATTGAAGATACTGAATTGAATGCAAGTACGTTTGACAATTTGACTCAACTGGCCTCCCTGATTGAATCTCGCAAAGCATGACGACTTTTTCTGAACGCCTTAATGCGCTCCATTCCCGGATGCCCGACCGGGCCGCGATAACCTTGCAGTTTTCTGGCCGCGACGATCTCCCAATAACCTACGACCAGCTTTTGCGGGCATCCAGTAGCTTTGCCCAGACATTAGAGCAAGAGGGGATCCGGCCTGGTGAAGTGGTTGTGCTTATCCTCCAGCATGGCGAGGATCTGGTTTACTCCTTCTGGGGAGTAATTCTGCAGGGTGCGATTCCTTCCATCATGCCTTTCCTTACAGAGAAATTATCCCCTGAGCGTTACAAGGCTGATTTGTCAGCCCTGATTGCTGTAACCAAACCGGCGGCCATTGTTACTTATCCAGAATTTGAAGGAGAAGTCCGGGCCGCGTTGCAGGAGGGAGATGCGGTTCGCTCAGTGGTTGTTGCAGATCGCATTGAAGCCCGGGCTGATATTGATTTCACTTCATTAAAGGGCCCTCGACGGACACCCGAAGATATTGTCTTGTTGCAGCATTCATCTGGAACGACCGGTCTGCAAAAAGGTGTAGCCCTTTCTCATCAGGCAGTTTTTAATCAACTCATTTCCTATGGCAAGTCACTTTCACTCGCTGAAAGTGATGTCATCGTTTCATGGCTGCCCCTCTACCATGATATGGGCTTGATTGCTGGATTTCTCATGCCCATCCTCTCAGGGATTCCTTTGGTGATCATGTCACCGTTTGACTGGGTGCGCGCGCCCTACAAGTTGTTGCAGTCGATCTCGAAGTATCAGGGGACTCTGACATGGCTCCCCAATTTCGCTTATAACTTTTGTGCGCAAAAGATTCGCGATCGTCATATTGAAGGCATGGATTTATCTTCATTGCGCGGAGTCATCAATTGTTCTGAACCCGTGCGTTGGGAAAGTCATGTGGCTTTTTATGAACGCTTCAAGGATTATGGCTTGAAATTCGAGGCGCTTCAAACGTCATATGCAATGGCGGAGAATGTTTTCGGCGTAACGCAAAGCCAATTGGGGAACGCACCCATTGTCGAGGAGATTGACCGGGAAGCGTTTATGATCGAGCGCGTTGCGAAGAATCCGCTCGATGGGCATCCTTCCATCAGGATGATGTCATCAGGCCAGCCGCTCAAAAATGTCAGAATGATAGTTGTAGATGAAAACGGGAATGAAGTACCTGAAGGTGTTATCGGCGAGCTTGCACTTCAAAGCGATTGTATGTTGACAGGTTATTTCAATCGCCCGGATCTTACAAAAAAGGTATTCCGGAATGGTTGGTATTTGACTGGCGATTACGGATATATCTCAAAGCGTGAGGTCTTTGTCTCAGGCCGCAAAAAAGATATGATCATCGTTGGAGGCAAGAATATTTACCCACAGGATTTGGAGGCTTTGACGGATGAGGTGTCTGGCGTGCATGCAGGCCGGTCTGTGGCATTTGGTATGTTTGATGAAACGCAGGGTACGGAAGATGTCGTGGTCATTGCAGAAGTAGCTTCAGAAGATGCAAACGAACAACAAAAGATTGCGGATGCCATTCGCTTGCATGTGACCAAGAATTCTGCGATTGCCTTGAGATACGTAAAGGTTGTAGGACCGAAATGGATTTTGAAAACCTCCAGTGGAAAAACAGCTCGTTCGGCAAACAAAGAGAAATTCCTGCTTGAGCTACAGGAAGGTCGGGGAAATTAATTGTATGTCTGCGGTGGAAGTTCTTCAGATAGCAATCCAGGCGGCGCGTGAGGGCCGCAAGGCGGAAGCCCGCGATTTGCTGATCAAGATTGTAGAGGGTGATCCGCAAAATGAGGTAGCCTGGATGTGGCTTTCTGGATTGGTTGATTCACTGGAAGATCGAATCATTGCTTGTGAAAATGTACTGACAATCAACCCTGCCAATGAAAAGATTCGGGCTTATCTTGAGAAACTTCAGCACCGGCAGAAAGCTCTGTTGGAAAACAAAAATCGTGACGATGCAATCAATCTGTTGAATGAGGCAAAAACTCAGGCAGAGCGAAATGATAGAACCACTGCGATTCGATTGGCGAAACAAGCGTTGGAAAAAGACGATAGCTATGAAGATGCATGGTTATTGATCGGAAAACTCTCCTCTGATGGGGATCAGCAAATAGAGGCGTTTGAGAAGGCGTATCAAATCAATTCTTCCAATGAGGAGACTGCCTCGGCGCTGGAACAATTGCGGCATCTAAAAGCGAATCCGATGAGCGCCGCGGCACGGTTGGAGCAATTGGGACAGTTTGAAGAGGCATTGAAAGTTTATCAGGAGCTGGCTTCAAAAGCCAGGAATTCAAAAGAATTTGATCATATCTATAAGCAAATTCTCCGGCTTGAAGGTTTGCAAAATGAGAAGATCCGTTATGTGGCGCCTTCCACTTCAATCCTCCGTCTGACATTTGTTTGGCCGTTGCTATACCTGAGCCTGGCTCTAGTGCAAATGGGATTAAACCCTTTTGCACATTTCAGTTTTTATTCTTGCCTGGCGCTGCCTTTGGTCGTTGTGGGAAGCTTTCTGCTCTCATTGGCAGAGGTGCGTTCCAACCATATCATTTGGCAGAAGTTATTTGATGAGCATGGCGATGGATCTCAATCTGCTCGTTTGGTGACTGCTACGGCAGGATGGTTTTGCGTCATTATTCCTCATATCCTTCTATTTCTTGATTCATTGAATCGCCTAAGGAATTTTGCCATTCCTCCCATGCCATTTTAGGTCAATGTTATGATTCCCTTAAACGATACGGAACAGAATCGATATTCGTTTTTCCCTATTATGACTGTGCTGTTAATCATCGTAAATTGTTTTATTTTTTACATTGAGATATTTGTCATCGGAGATAATTACTGGCCCTTCTTTATGAAATACGCAGTCACCCCACGTGTGATCCTAAGCGCACAGGGTGCAGGCGCGCTTTCCAATGTCACTGCGATGTTTTTGCACGGGGGCCTTTTCCACTTGCTTGGAAATATGCTTGCTTTATGGGTTTTCGGCAGGCGCGTGGAAGATGCCTGTGGTCCCTGGCGGTTTTTGGCTTTTTATCTACTGGCTGGGACATGGGCCCACGTTCTCTTTATCCTGATCCAATCCGACTCGCGCATCCCTGGTATCGGAGCAAGTGGAGCGATCTTTGGGTTAATGGGCGCGTACCTGCTCCTTTATCCCGCGGGACGCATCCGCACACTGGTTTTTGTCAGCTTTGTCCCGCTGTGGCCTCGTATCCGGGCAATTTGGATCGTGTTGTACTTTGTGGGAATTCAAATTATTCCTGCCATTCAAATTTTGCTTAAAAAGGAAGATTACAGCGTCAATCATTGGGCCCACCTGGGAGGGTTTTTCTCGGCAGTATTTATTCTTTTGTTTATAAGACCTGAGGCATTCGCAAGATATCTCAGCGATACATCAGTATAAGAATGGCAGGAAATAAAAAGAGCGGATCATTTCGTGATCCGCTCTTTTGCTATTTTAGCAATTTTATCCGCCGGTGGGGAGGCGTTTCTTCATGGTGCGTTCGAGGATATCTTCCTGCTCTTGTGAAACATTGGATTTCGTACGCTTGACCTTGAAGGCCCGATCTGCATTCGCTTTATTGAGGGCTTCCTGCCAGGCGATTTGCATCACGGTCAGTTCGGCTTCTTTTTCAGCATCCTGCTGAGTGACCTCTACAGTTTCTTTCTTGGGCGCGTGCTTACCGCCTTTCTTAATTTCTTTTTTCGCAGGCTTGAATTCTTCAATTTCTGGTTCAAGAGCTTTCATGCTCAACTTGATCTGTTTCTTTTTGCGGTTTACATCCAGCACTTTGGCTTCGACTTCATCCCCTTCTTTTACGATTTCGTTGGGCGTCTTCACATAGCCATGAGCCAGTTCACTGACATGGACCATGCCTGGGCGCTCCGCACCGATATCAACGAATGCGCCATAAGCCTCAAGACGAACCACTTTTCCTTTGACGATCATATCCGGTTCGATCTCTTTCCATTCCAGCGCAAGGGGTTCGATCATCGTAAGTTCAATGCGATCTTTTTTCACGCGACGAACCCAGACGTCAATGGTCTGGCCTTCTTTTACAACATCTTCAACTTTATTAACAGGATCATTGCTCAGTTGAGAAATGTGAATGACGCCAGGAATGCTTTGGCCGACATCCACAAGTGCCCCCGCCAGAGTTGTTTTTAATACCTTTCCACTTAATTTTGTTTTTGGTTCGAGCGTCGTGGTGGACGCTATATCAGGTGTCGTCATAATTTTGCTCCTACAAGGTTGTAATAATGCCAAGCGTTAATTATACCTGTTTGACAACCTTGAGTCAATGTGAAATATGTTTCAATAAGAATTGGTTGGTTTTGTAAGTTTGTTTAATTTACATTCCTTCACTTCCATAGATGTCTTGAGAAAAGATAATCCTACAGGTACAAATCCATAAAAATGTTGGAGAGCCTTGACGTATATGCATGTTTCGATGTATATTTGCGCATCCTCTGTAGGTTTCGGAAAAAATAATAGAAAATTATGTACAATTTCGACAAAATCGACATAAAAATTGTCAATCTGTTACTTGAGGATGGCCGGATGCCTGCTTCAGAGATCTCACGACGCATGGGGGATATTTCAGAGCGCGCAGTTCGTTATCGTATTGACCGCATGGTGAATGAAGGCGTGGTCCAGATCAGCGCCGTGGCGAGGCCCCAAGCATTTGGCTTAACGACCATCGCAGATATTTGGCTGGAGGTTGAGTCTGATCGCATTCTTGAAGTCGCAAAAAAAATGGCTGAGTTCGATAACGTGAGTTATGTCGCCTGTGGGATTGGGGAATCGGATGTCAGTATTCAGATCGTTGCCAAAGATACTGCAGAGATTTATCAATTTGTGACGGAAGTGGTTCGAAAAGTACCGGGCGTTCGCAAGACGACCACTTCCATTGTGCCATTGATTATCAAGGATGTATATCAGTGGCGAGTCCCGGAAAGAGTTGTGCGCGAAATTTCTGAAAAAGAAGTTCCAGTTACCACAGATTAAAGCATTTGGAGGAAATACATGTTTGGACCGAAGACGCTTGCGCTGCAAAAACGTGCTCAAGAAGTTATTCCGCTTGGTGTGAATTCCAATTTTCGATTCTGGGGAGATGATATCACCCCATATGTTGAAAAGGCGAAAGGCGCATATCTTTGGGATGTGGATGGAAAAAAATATATCGATTATCGCATGGCCTTTGGACCGATTATATTGGGTCATTCCTATGCTGAGGTGGATCAAAAGGTCATTGAAGAAATTCAGCGCGGTATTCTGTTCGCAATGACGGGTGAACTCGAAATCGCCGTAGTCGAAATGATCATAGAGATGGCTCCGGCTGTAGAAATGGTTCGCCTTGCCTGTTCGGGAACCGAAGCGACTATGCATGCGATCCGTGTGGCACGGGCATATACGGGTCGTGATTTGCTCTTGAAATTCGAAGGTAACTATCATGGTTTCCACGATCACACCTTGTGGTCGACCTATGCGCCGGTGGAAGCTTATGGAAACTCGCGCAGTCCAATCCCTGTCCCGGGGTCGTCGGGGATTCCGAAGCCCATGCGTGAATCTATTATTACACTTCCATTCAATGATTTTGAAGGGTTCGAACGCGTCATGCGCTCGTATGGGGAACAGATCGCGGCTGTGATCTCTGAACCCTGTCAGGGGAATTGCGCGGCGATCAATCCACAGCCTGGATTTTTGGAATTGATCCGCAAAAAGACCGAAGAATATGGCTGCCTTTTTATTCTGGACGAGGTGAAGACAGGGTTCCGCATCGCAAATGGCGGCGCGCAGGAATATTACAGTCTCCAACCGGACCTGGCGACGTATGCGAAAGCTCTGGGCAATGGCTACCCTGTCGCGGCGTTCGGCGGCAAAAAGGAGATCATGTCCATCATTGGACAGGGTGTCGCGCAAGGTGGGACGTATACCAATAACAAGCCCGGCGTGGCAGGTGCGTATGCGACGTTAAGCCTGCTGAAATCAAAACCGATCCTCAAAACAATCGCAGCGCGCGGACAACGACTCATGGATGGCTTGAAAGAAATCTTCGAGGAAAATAATCTTCCGGCTGTGTTTACAGGCTACCCCGCTATGTTCTCATTCTCTTTTGGCGTAGAGTCTGTCTCCTCTCAGCGCGATTGGGCAAAGAGTGATCATAAGATGTACCTCAGGCTAACTGAAAAGGCGATTGAACGCGGTGTCATGCCTGATCACGATGCTCGCGAACCGTGGTTCCTGTGTTATGAGCACAGCGACGCGGATATTGATGAAACGTTGAATGTTTATGCAGAAATTGCGAAGGAAGTAAAAATGTAAATAAGTTCCTACAGGTACACAATTAAGCCATGTGTACCTGTTTTCTTGTTCACTTATATAGATTGGAGACAACATGACTCACCTCACAGCAAAAGAAATTGTCGATCTCAATAAAGAATACACTTTTTATTCCTGGTCCAATCAGGGACAGGTGAATCCGATTCCCATGGTGAAAGCAGAGGGAGTCTATTTTTGGGATGCGGATGGAAAGCGCTATCTGGATTTCGCCTCACAGTTGGTCAATACCAATGTAGGTCACCAACATCCGAAAGTGGTCAAGGCAATCCAGGATCAAGCCGCTCAATTGACGTTTGCAAGTCCCAGTATGGCAACGGAACCGCGCGGATTGCTGGGAAAGAAACTAGCGGAAATCACGCCAGGTGATCTGAAGAAAACCTTCTTCACACTCGGTGGAGCGGAAGCGAACGAGAACGCGATCAAAATTGCACGTTTCTATACGGGAAAACATAAAATCCTGGCGCGGTATCGCTCTTATCATGGTGCGACACACGGCGCAATTGCCTTGACTGGTGACTACCGCCGCTTGCCGGTTGAGCCAGCGATTCCGGGTGTTGTACATTTCCTTGACCCCTATTGCTACCGCTGTCCATTCGGCTGGAGTGATGCCAATGCATGTGGTCGGCAGTGTATCAAGCATGTGGAAGAGATAATTGAATATGAAGGTCCTGACCAGATTGCGGCAATCATCATGGAAGGGGTGACAGGGACAAATGGACTGCTCATCCCGCCCGACGATTACTGGCCTCGTATACGCGAGATTTGTGATCAGTACGGCATCCTGCTCATCTCAGATGAAGTGATGAGCGGCTGGGGACGCACGGGCGAATGGTTCGCAGTTGATAACTGGAATGTAGTCCCCGATATCATCACGACTGCCAAAGGGATAACCTCAGGCTATGTGCCGCTTGGCGCCGTGATCGTTCGTGAAAAGATTGCGAAATTCTTTGACGACAAAGTATTGTTTGCAGGTCTGACGTATAACGGCCACGCACTAGCTTGTGCCGCGGCCCTTGCAACGATCGAGGCGTATGAAGACGAGAATATTTTCGAGAACGCAAAACAAGTGGGGAGACATCTCGGCGAGTGCCTGGAGGAATTCAAGACCAAGCATCCATCCATTGGTGATGTGCGTTATATCGGTCTGTTCTCCGGCATCGAGTTTGTAAAAAACCGCGAGACCAAAGAGCCAATGGATTTGACGCCTCTCAAGAATTTTTTGATTGCAAATGGTGTTTACGTTTTCAATTTCAAGAATGTTCTGTTTGTTGTCCCACCGTTGGTGATCACGGAGGAGCAATTGGATGAAGGATTGAATCTGCTGGATGAAGGTCTTGCAGAATTGATGGATAAACAAGTGAGTTAACCCATGGAAATCTTGAATTACATCAACGGTGAGTGGATCAAGCCTGAAGTTACCGAATACTTCGATGTCATCAATCCCGCGACGGGAGCAGTGATCGCGAAGACTCCACTTGGCATCAAGGCGGATGTGGAGGCTGCGGCGAAAGCGGCCAGTGACGCCTTCCCTGCCTGGAGACAGACCCCGGTCAACGACCGCGTCCAGTATCTCTTCAAGCTGCGGGGCTTGCTTCGGGAAAATGGTGATGCAATTGCCCGCCTCATCACAGACGAATGCGGCAAGACCTTCGAAGAAGCCAAAGCCGAGATGGTCCGCGCTTACGAAAATGTAGAAGTCGCCTGCGGCATGCCCATGATGATGAAAGGCGAACTTGTCGAGGACATTGCCCCCGGCATCGATGAACTGATGATCCGCCAGCCCTTGGGAGTGTGTGCCACGATCGCTCCGTTCAACTTCCCCGGGATGATTCCGTTCTGGTATCTGCCATACGCTCTCGCCGCCGGCAATACCTATATCATCAAGCCCTCTGAAAAAGTGCCGATGACCATGCAGTTCGTCATGCAGCTCATCGAGCAGGTCGGTTTCCCGAAGGGTGTGGTCAATCTGGTCAATGGCGCGAAGGAAGCGGTGGATGGCATCCTGGAACACCCTGCGATCCGCGCCATCACTTTTGTAGGCTCCACGAAGGTAGCAAAATATATCTATGCCACTGCTGCCGCACATGGCAAGCGCGTCCAGGCGCAGGGCGGGGCAAAGAACCCGGTCATTGTGCTGCCGGATGCGGATATGGACATGGCAACCAAGATCGTGGCGGATTCCGCCTTTGGCTGTGCGGGACAACGCTGTCTGGCGGTCTCCTTCGCCGTGACGGTGGCGGAGGCGCGTAACACCTTCACCGAATTGATCTGTGACGCGGCTTCGACGCGCGTCGTAGGTTATGGCTTGGATGTGGGTGTCCAGATGGGACCGGTCATCAACGCCGCGAGTAAGGCACGAGTCGAATCGTTGATCGGACTCGGTGTCCAAGAAGGAGCGGCCATCCCCGTCGATGGGCGCGGCGCGATGATTAAAGGCTATGAAGGTGGTTACTTCGTCAGACCCACCATCCTGGCGGATGTCCCACGCGGCAGTGAGATCTCCAGGACGGAGATCTTTGGACCGGTGCTGAGTCTCATGCACGTCAACACGGTGGATGATGCCATCGAGCTGGTCAACAGTGGGCAGTATGGCAACCAGGCGAGTCTGTTCACCTCGAGCGGATCGGCGGCGCGCAAGTTCCGCTATGAAGCGGAGGCGGGCAACATTGGCATCAACATCGGTGTGGCGGCTCCCATGGCATTCTTCCCCTTCAGCGGCTGGAAGGATTCCTTCTTCGGTGATATGCATGGGCAGGGCATGGATGCGGTTGAGTTCTTCACTCAGAAGAAAATCGTCGTCGAACGCTGGCCCAAAGAGTGGACTAGAAAATTTTAGAGATTGGAGACTGAAGATTAGTTGACCTTGAGACGAAGTTTTCCGAGTCTCTATTCTTGAGGATTTATGAATCAAAATTTCGACAACGCCCTATCTTATTCATCACAATGGCTGGATGTAATTAAGCAGGAAACATTTCCCGAGGCGAGTCAGGCAAAATGGATCATCGACGAATCCAAAAATAATTTTGCCGAGCATTTTAATCGCGGCTGGCTGGAATATCGCAAGTCTGTCACCGAGGCGGGCGATTGGGCGTCCGTGGAATGGTCGGGCAAAGGTTCTACGTTCACCGATGTGATGGGACGCAAGTATATTGATTGGCTGGGCGGATTTGGCATGCTGGATTTGGGTTGGTGTCATCCGGAAGTTGTTGAAGCGGTCATCGCACAAGTGAAGCGCAGCCCGATGCCAAGTCAGGAATTGATCGATCCACTGCGCGGTGTGCTTGCAAGGTTGATGTCTGAGATCACGCCTGGTGATTTGAAATATTCCTGGTTTGCCGCGAGTGGTACTGAAGCCATTGAAGCCTCGATCAAGATTGCCAAACTATACACAGGAAAATCTGCATTTATTGTTGCACTCAAAGGTTTTCATGGAAAAACAATGGGTTCCCTTTCCATGATGGGTAAGGCGGATTATCGCCAGCCCATGGGCATGCTGTATGGTGGACAGGTATATCACGTTCCATTTGGGGACGCGGATGCAGTTGAGAAGCAACTCGAAATTTGTGATAAGGTTGGCATTGGCGTGGCAGGTGTATTGTTTGAGCCGATTCAAGGTGAGGCGGGTGGCATTGTCCCACCGGATGATTTCTGGCCCCGCGTGCGCGCTGTTACAAAGAAGTATGGTGTATTGTTGATTGCAGATGAAGTGCAAACAGGTCTGGCGCGGACCGGGAAGCTGTGGGGAGTCGATCATTGGGAGATCGAGCCTGATATCCTCGCCACCGCCAAATCTCTGGGTGGCGGCGTCATGCCGGTGAGTGCCGTAACCACAACCGAAGAAATCTTTAAGCCGATGATGTATCCGAATCCATTCATGCACACAACCACGACGGGTGGAGGCGCCTTAGCTTGCGCCGCCGCGATCGCTTCGATCAATGTCACACTTCGTGATCGACTTTGGGAAGGCGCGGCAACGAAGGGCTCCTATCTCAGGGAAAAAGTGGATGAACTCGCTGTTGAATTCCCGCAGATTTATCAGAAGGTGACTGGCAAGGGGTTGCTGATCGGTCAGCATTTCCAAACTCCTGAACTTGGTTATAAGGTTGCGGCGGAATTATTCAAACGCGGCGTGCTTGTGGCTGGGACGTTGACCAGCGCTCAAACCATCCGCATCGAACCGCCACTGATCATTTCACAGGAAGAGATTGACGAAGGATTAAATCGCTTGAACGAAGCGGTCGGCGCGGTGGCAAGAATGATGTAGGTCTGTTATTGTGAGTGTTCTTGCTCTGAGCGATGTAGTAGGCGAATGAAGTCTAAGAGTCCTCCTTGCAATCAAGCCAAACTTGTATAAAATCAAAGAAACAGGCTCCGAGGAGAAGATCAATGACCAATGAGTATGCTGTCGAGATGAGAGATGTTGTCAAACGTTTTATCACGCCGGAGGGAAATGAGTTAGCCGCGGTTGATCACGTGACCATGCAAATCAAAAACGGCGAGTTCTTTTCCATGCTTGGTTCTTCGGGCTGCGGCAAGACCACTTCTCTGCGAATGATTGCAGGCTTTGAATGGCCGACTGAAGGAGAAGTGTACATCGAAGGCAAGCCGATGGGACACACGCCTCCCTTCCAGCGGAAGGTGAATACCGTTTTTCAAAGCTATGCCCTCTTTCAGCATATGACCGTTTTCGAGAACATCGCGTTCGGTCTCGAAATGGAGGGTGCTGAAAAGGAGGAAATCAAAAAGCGCGTGGCTCACGCCCTGGAAATGGTCCAGCTCACAGGTCTGGAGCGTCGTCGCCCCAAACAGCTTTCTGGCGGACAACAGCAACGCGTGGCGGTGGCGCGCTCACTTGTAAAAGTGCCGGATGTGTTACTGTTGGATGAGCCGCTCGGGGCATTGGATCTGAAACTTCGCAAGGAAATGCAGCTTGAACTGAAGGCTTTGCAGCAGCAACTTGGCATTACATTTATCTACGTAACCCATGACCAGGAGGAAGCCCTGACCATGTCCGACCGGATCGCGGTGATGAGCAAGGGCCGGGTCCAGCAGATCGGAACTCCGGTTGAAATTTATGAACGCCCCGCCAATCGTTTTGTGGCTGATTTTATCGGTGAGTCCAATTTCTTCGAAGGCACGATCAAATCGTTATCCGAGAATGAAGCGGTCGTTCACATCCCTGCATTGAATGCTGACGTCACTGCTCTTCCTGTTTCGGATGGATTAGCTAAAAAGGAAGAAGTCGTCGTTTCGATCCGTCCGGAGAAGGTACGCATTTCCGAGAAAAACAACATGAATGTAAACATGTTCCAGGGAACAGTATCGAACACAGTTTACATTGGGACAGATACACATGTGTACCTCGATGTAAATGGGGCAAAGTTAAAGGTCTATGAACAGAACCGCATTTCGCGGCTTGATCCCAAATCGTTTTATGTGGTGGGGCAGGAGGTATGGCTGATGCTCATGCCCGAAAATACACTCGTGCTCAAAAAGGATTAACCATGTTCCAACGGCTTCGCGAAAATAAATCCGCTCAGGGAACGTTGCTGGCCTTTCCCACCCTGGTGTGGATGATGGTCTTGCTTATTATTCCTCTCCTTCTAACTTTGGTGATCAGCTTTGGCAGACGAACTGCGGATGGAGGTGTGATTTTTTCTTTCTCGCTGGATAACTATATCCGGCTTCTTGGATATAGCACAAAATGTGACAGTGGTGCGGCGAGTTGCTTCGATCCGCTTTATGTCCAGATTTTATGGAGGTCGCTCACCCTGGCATTCAATACCACTGTGTTGGTCATCCTTCTGGCATATCCACTGGCATATTTTATTGCACGCGCTCACCCCAAAAAACGGAATACCTATCTGTTCCTGGTCTTGATCCCATTGTGGACCAACTTTGTGATCCGGGTCTATGCCTGGATTATGTTACTCCGCAAGGCAGGTGCGATTAATTTGGTGATTGGATGGCTTGCCAATCTTTTTCATATTCAATTTACGCCTCTGGAAATGTTGTATACTCCCGGTGCCGTCCTGGTGGGAATGGTGTATGAATTCCTGCCATTCATGATCTTGCCTATCTATACTTCGCTTGAAAAAATCGATAATTCACTTTACGAAGCCGCGGCGGATCTCGGCGCAAATTCGGTCAAGACATTTCGGCGTGTTACGCTTCCGCTCTCAATGCCCGGGGTCGTTGCAGGAACAATTCTTGTTTTCATTCCTGTAATGGGAACGTTCATCGTATCGGATATTCTGGGCGGAAGACAGGTGATCCTTGTTGGTAACCTGATTCAACGTCAATTCCTGGATGCACGCGACCCAACCTTTGGTTCTGCTGCTTCGCTGATTCTGATGGTTTTGACGCTGATTGTCACATACTTCTACACGCGCAAATTTGGATTTGGAGAGGAGATTGTGGTTGCATGAATCCATATCGTCGATCTCCCCTTGTGATGGTTTCGACCATCCTGGTCTATTTCTTTCTATACGCTCCTATAGTTGTGCTGATGTTGTATTCTTTCAACTCTTCCAAAGCCAATGTAACTTTTGATGGCTTCATACCTTCGTTTGGAAATGTGCGTGTGGAAGGCGGGAATATTGTTCAAAGTCCGTGTGGACCGTTCCACTGGTTCTGCGAACTCTCAAAAAATCGGGAAGTAACGAACGCGGCCAGGAATACTCTTACCATTGCTTTCATCGCCACGATTGTTTCGACTGTCATTGGGACGATGGCGGCGCTGGCCCTTCAACGCTATAATTTCAGGCTGAAAGCCTTTTCCCAACTTTCGCTTTACATCCCAATCGTTATTCCTGAGATTGTGATGGGCATAGGCATTCTGATCCTCTTCAGTCAATTATTCGCTTATCTCAACAATTTGTTTGGACTCACTGGCGATTCGCGTCTTTCCCTTGGCCTGAATACCGTCATCGTGAGTCATATCGCCTTTATGATTCCCTTTGTGACGCTCGTTGTGCAGGCCCGCTTACAGGGATTTGACAAGGCCTATGAAGAAGCCGCCATGGATTTGGGCGCCAATGAATGGATCACTTTTCGTCGTATTACGCTACCAATGATTCTGCCGGGTGTCCTTTCCGGTGCGTTGCTGGCGTTTACGCTTTCTCTTGATGACTTCGTTATTACGTTCTTTACGAACGGACCGGGGTCCACAACGTTGCCCATCTATGTCTATGGCCTATTACGACGCATCATCACACCACAGGTAAATGCTCTCTCAACCGTATGGATCACGATTGTGTTCATTGCCGTCTTGTTACTCCAGCGATTCCAGAATCGTGAGGCGTGAGAAACTGGTTAGGTTTTTCGCGGGAATGCCGACGTCCCGCGTGACCGTTGTCAACTTTCTAAATCTTCAAAGGAGGAAGAGATGAAAAAGACCAGTGTTTTCAACATGATGGTCGTCCTCATCGTTGCCAGTATGGTGCTCGCTGCCTGTGGTGGTCAGGCTGCCACCAGCACTCAAGCTGCGACCGAAGCCCCTGCAGTTACAGAAGGACCGGCTGCTACTGAGCCGCCGGCGACCGAGCCACCTGCTGCCACAGAAGCTCCCGCGGCTACGAGCGCACCCACTACATTCACATCTGTGCCAAGCGGCAAGATCACAGCATCTGGATATAACTGTCCTGAGCCAAATCCGCGTGTGGACGTTACCTCTACGGAATTAAATATGTTCGTATGGACGGAGTATATTCCTCAGGATATTTTTGATTGCTTCCAATTGGTCTATGGAGTCACGATTAATCGAGATGAGTACTCTTCGGCTGAAGAGATGTTTGCAAAATTCTCAAAGGGCGGGACGAATTATGATGTACTGCATGTCTCTGACAATGTAGTGCCGCCGATCATTCGACTTGGCCTGTTGGAGAAGCTGGATCAGAGCCGTTTGCCGATCATGGCAAATTTCGACCCGACCTACTTGAACCTCGAGTTTGATCCCGGGAACGTTTACACGATTCCTTATGAGGCGGGCATTGACGCGATTGTGGTCAATACAGATAAGGTGCCAAACCCGCCCAAATCCTGGGCCGACTTGTGGAATCCTGAGTATAAAGGGCGCATGGTATCTATCGACGATTCGCGTGCGATTATCGGCGTTGCCCTGACTACCCTTGGATACGACGTCAATACTACTGACCAGGGGCAACTGGACCAGGCGAAGCAGAAACTCAAACAACTGATGCCGAATATCAAGGTATTCGATAGTGACAGTCCAAAGACCGCCTTGATCGCTGGCGATGTTGACCTTGGGATTGTGTGGACGGCTGAAGCTGAGCTGGCACATCAGGAGAACCCTGCAATCACATTTATTTATCCGACGGAGGGCGCCATTAACTGGCAGGATAATTGGGCGATTGCTGCAAACCCCGCTCATGAAGATGCAGCGTATGCGTGGCTAAACTATTCCATGCAACCGGATTTGTTCTGGATGATGTTGCGTGATTTTCCATATATCAACCCGAACATGGCTGCCTTGAACTTTGCTAAAGGCAATTCAATGGCAACGGTGGATGCGAACGGAGCCGATACTACGCTAGGGGCGCTTTATGATAACTATATTAACTCACCTATCACCAATCCACCGTCTGAGGCAGTCAAGAATGGTCATCGGGCGGTAGATGTTGGCGACGCGACCACACTCTACGATCAGGTGTGGACAGAAGTCAAAGGCGGACAGTAATTCATATGGCCCGCCTGTTTGGAGTTGCCGGTGTGCAAATGGAAGTCGTGCCGTGGAATGCAGGCGCGACAGTTCAGAAGATGGTCGAGATCATTAATCGGGTATCCGAGACACTGCCTTGGGTCCAAATGTTTGTCTTTCATGAGTTGGTCGTCTCAGGTGTTGCTCAATTTGTGGGCGCGCAGACGTCCGAACCCTGGAGGGGCATGGCTGAGTCGATTCCCGGTCCACTATCAGAGCAACTTTGCGATATAGCGCGTCAGACTGGAAAATGGTTAATTCCTGGATCCATGTACGAGGTCGAGGCTGACACGATTTATAACACTTCGCTAGTGATCTCGCCTGATGGAAAAATCATCACGCGCTATCGCAAAATGTTTCCCTGGCTACCTTATGAGTCCGAGACGGAACCGGGAGATCAGTTCTGTATCTTTGATATTCCCCAGGTGGGCCGTTTTGGCTTGTGTATATGTTATGATGCCTGGTTTCCCGAAGTCGTGCGGACATTGGCCTGGATGGGTGCCGAGGTGATTTTGCATCCAACCCTGACGGCAACATCCGATCGCACGACGGAATTGACATTATCACAAGCGAATGCGATCTTTAATCAATGTTACTTCATAGATATCAACGGGATTGGGCCATGGGGCGGAGGGCGCTCATTGATCGTAGATCCAAATGGCAGAGTCCTACAACAGGCCGGTGAGAGTAATTCCGTGATGACGGAGATGCTGGATCTGGATCAAGTGCAGAGAACACGAGAATTTGGAACCTTGGGGTTATGTCAAACCTGGAAACAATTGAAGAATTTTCCCGGCGAGTTTCCGATGTATAAGGGTCAGCTTGCCAACGGTACAATTTATCAAGGATTAGGCGAGCTCCGTAACTTTGCTGATTTTCATCGAGGCCAATAATTGTATGTGCGTTTCAGGGAAATCCCTGCGCAAATGTCTTGTATAATTTCAAAAGGAGAGAGAAATGAGAGACAATAAAATATTTAGGTTTCTGGCAGTGCTGATGCTGTTGAGTCTGATCATGACAGCATGCGGTGGGGGAAACGCC
>Ga0065707_10081765_pt1 | contig 46414 bp, 26 predicted proteins | sample SwiRhicommuniRL3_FD_59094 | JGI IMG/M metagenome (GOLD analysis project Ga0065707, IMG submission 59094) | Switchgrass rhizosphere bacterial communities from Rose Lake, Michigan, USA - RL3 v2 (version 2) | ecosystem: Host-associated > Plants > Roots > Rhizosphere > Soil | place: East Lansing...
TCCATGGGTCGAGTCGCCAAAGTTGCCAGCAGAATATTGCAAGGTTTCTAGAGATAGTCCGGCGATATCTTTGTTTGATTTGGATGTCGGTGAGTTGAAGGCGAAAGGATACGGTGATATTTTGTTGAAAAAGCTAGAACATGATGATGAAGTAGAGTAATTAATGATGAAGATAGAGAGGAGATAACTTCTAGAATTCTTCGACAAAGATAAAGTGGACATATATTGAGCGTATCAGGTGCCAATAACCGAAGTGGTGGTGAATAATCGTATCCTAAATCCTACTAGAACTACTAATACCACCAAGGAACGTAATTATTTCATAAGATAAAGTATTAATAAAGAATAAACCATATGATCTATTGTTATGATAGTACTACATCATAGTAGTTATACGAGCTCAATCCTCGTTGTGGTATTGTTACCCAATCAACCTTAGCTAAGTTCAATTAACAAACCTCATTAAGTGTTCTGGAGGTACGCTAACTGGACTCGATGAATAAGAAAAGGTGATTTTGGTGACAGAATTATTCAGTCTCTGGATAATAATAGGTGATTTTGCTAAAATTCTACTAATCTACATAATAATCATCGCTGGATATTAATTGGTGATTATATCTAACATAGTTATCTCTTCTCCAGTGTTCTTGTATTCATTATTGTGGACGCATTTGAATTTTAACCACCAGCCTCATCTCGTCCCTTTCCGACGACATTTCCCTAGAATTATAGAAATCCCATTAGTTTCGGCAATGAGAGTAAATAAATTATTAACGTTTCTAATCCAATATAAATAAATATAGTAATAATTAATGTTCCTAAGAAGAATAAACCAAAAAATACAATGCTGGTTTAAGAATTACCTATAATTTATCAATAATACGATTTAATATGAAATATCTAAGTAGAAAGATTGGTTTATACTTTTCATATCAATGATGAATTGTTAGTTTTCTATCTCAGCTCAATAAGTTGAATATTATCATTAGATAATATAAATATTGAATATCATGGAAGATAATAGAAACATATATGAGTATCAACAACGATAATATAGCTAGGTCAAAATAGGTTCGAATAATATATGCCAATTCATATATATAATAAAGGCACTACTAGCTAAATGGTATAGCCTTGTAACGCCGCTAGAATTGATGGAAACTCCAAACTGGAGAAGTGTTTCTCAAATGGTACAGAAACTCCCTTCAAGAACTTCTTGGTGCTAGTGTATTGTAGCCAGTTAGAGTCTGATGTAATGACTAACTTTGCTTATTGGTAAAGCTAAACTATTTGCGACATTGTTGAACTGAGTAAGAGAAATTGGGGATTCTCAGTGGTTGAAGAATTTTATCTTGATCAAATTTCCTTGAAGTGGGTCTACTTCTTCGTCAGTTTGAGATGGACAATCCTCCTTCTCTCTCTAGATTAAAAAGATCCCCATCACATATATTAATTCCCATACATCAACAAATCGTATTCTTCTCATTTCAATACATTAACAAATTATTCTTCTCAGTTCCAACAATTCATATTCTTATCACTTCCGTGAATTTATATAATTAGCCACAAAGTTACATAAGAAGTTTAATAGAGCTCGAGAGACCGTTACTCGCTTCGCTCTATGGTGAATTATTTTGGTTGCAAAATTGGGGATGTCGCAAAATTGGGGATATCACTGAATGTCGCGCATATCTTTACATCTCGCCTATCTCATTATAAGGTACCTAGCTGCCTTGTTCCATCACCAAAAGTCTAATCAAAATTAACTATTGCACTAAAGATGTTTATTCAAATAAAGTGTTCTGCTATGATTGCTAGCCAGCTATATTGCTTGGTTAATTGTCCACTTATACTTTTATGAGTTTGCCCATGTGGTATTCGTCAGGTGACGTGAAATGATAAAGCGTTTAGTCACCTGATCAGCTTTCTATTTTTCTGTCGTTTGTGATGTCACCAAATGGTCATTTTTTGAGGTAATTTGAGTCTGAGAAATTTACACAAAGTGTCTCAAATTTGTAATTTGTATGGATGACAAATGTCTGGGGTCTAGGCTGGAGATGAAAATGTCTGGGGACTGAAGAGATTATTTTTTAAACTAGCCTTCATTAACTGGTCTGGGAATATACAGATATCCGGCTAAACCTTTTTAGACTCCGCAAGATTATCTATATTACACATATTCACTCTAGACATCTCTAGCATCTTATATACGGACTTGATGATGGTTAGCCCGTATTGACTTATTCCGTTGGTAGCACTTGTATGTTCGTGCCCCACTTTATCTTCCAAAACTGCAAATTTCTTGACCCCAATACTGCGGTTACGATCTGTCATTTTTTTCTGAAAATCCCCTACTAATCAGTAATTAAGGATGGTGTTCCCTCGTCTAAGAATAATAGCCAAGTTAATGATAATGCCCACCAAAGAAGTGTTGTAATTGCTGTAATTTCGTATTTCGCAATGATGTCGCAATGTGTGAGATAAGATAGCAAAATGTCGCGAGGCCTCAAAACCACTGTAGGGTTGTTGACCAACAATAGCAGATAAAGAGCATATAAAAATGGCCAGCTGGACACGACATAGTCTAGATTTTCGACTTCACTGCGTCATGGGGCTTTAATGTGGATTTTCTCGCAATCGGGCCGTATCTCGTATTGTCAGTGGAGATGTGTCACAATGTGTCGCGCTTATCACAAGGCTTAGAAGTAGAACAAATGTCGGTATACGATATCACGAGTTCTATCATTATTATTCTATCGTTGAAAGCGCCGTTTTGACTGTGCCTTTTATTAACCTCTCGGTGTCATCGGCACCAGTTAGACTGTATTGTTGCAAAAAATGTCGCTACTATTTTAATGAGATATTCTTCAGTGTAAAGTAGGTAAACTCAAGCTCAACGGTCTTAGAGTGGTATCCCCCACTTCAATAGATTTGTGATTGTCGATTTCTTTTCATATAATATATAATGACAGCAAGCACACAAATTGGTTGGAGTTACTATCTCCTTTATAATACTCGAACGACATTTCTGCGACATCCTGGTGGTCTGTTGCACTACTTTCCATTTTCCCCGATCTTAATTCTATAACCTCCAGCCTTCTTCCACCACCACTCTTTACCAACCATGCATTATCGGTCATTCAGTCTAGATAAGCTAAAGAATAGAGTTGGCCGAAGAGCTTCGGAACCGTCGCTTTTGGATCCGGCTCAGTCTGACGGAAGAGACTCTAATCCGAAAATAATTATATCTGACGACCAACAGGTGAGCTTTGGATCAGGCACTAATGGAACCACCACTTCAGAACCCCAGACTCTAGGCCCTTTTTTGACTGGTGCAAATGGTGTCGTCACTATACAGCCCACCCCTACTGGCTTACATGGAACAACTTCCCCCGCCAGTAGGCTACGTGCCCAGTCGCTATCATTAATGCATACGTCTCGGTCTCGGTCAAGGTCTCGGTCCTGTAGTACGAACCAACCGTCACAGAAAGCACCAGTGAACAAAAAGCAAACCAAGGAGCTCATAAAATACGAAACAGCACAAGTTGTGCTGAAGAAAATCGTCCATATTCTCGAGGAACTAGGCCTTCAGAATCCGATTCCCTTAAAAACCACCAATAATTCGTTCAACGGGTCTGTATCGAAATCAACAAAGATTTATGTTGCAAATGCTAACGACTGTATATATTTGGCACCGGCGAGTAGTGCCAGTTTCACTTATGAGGATGTTGAGAATGGAGGAGGTATCGCTGAAAACCACCGGTCCGCTGAAGTAGTAAGGACGGGAAGCGAACTTCACGAAAGAAACGATACCAGAGGATCCGAAGGATCTGATAGTGGTGAGTCTACAAGTATTCCTAGCACGCCGGGATATTCCACTGGTCAAGAAGACACAGGTACCGGCGGATCACAAACTCCGATAGACGAAGTTGAATCAGATTTGTTCGATCCACTCCACAACTCAAGGGCCGAGGAATCTGGCGATGGTCTTGATGGCCTCGGAAACCCCGGTCTCCGTTCCAAACTTCTCTCCTTCAACTCCCCCAATTATTTGTGTACAAAGATAGATTCTGATACCCCCATCCCCCACACTTTTGCAGTTATAATCGACCTCAACAAGGACACATTGGGTGTTAAGGATGTCAAATTTCAATTCCAGTCAATCACAAACCTTCTATGGCCAACAAGCGACGCATTCAACAAGAGTTGCCACAAAGAACTGTTCAGAATTGGACATATGGAGTGGTTTACGTCTCTTAACGAAGCCGATTTCTACGTAAATGCCACCAATTCCAACGACGTCAAATTCAAGAAAGTTTCTCCTGATGATTTGGCTAAAAGGACCCGTGATTATAAACTCTTGAATATTCGAGATTTGGCTAATGGTGCCAAAAGTCCCAGCGATATTGATATTGTAACAAACGTGTCGACTCACTCTAGTCCGGGATCTCATACTAATAGTCTGAACACTTCTTCTGAGGTTTTTAAAGCTGGACTTTATGTCTTCCTCCTTCCAATCCTCCTTCCTGAACATATCCCTCCGACCATAACCTCCATTAACGGTTCGCTAAACCATATTTTGGGAGTCAGTTTCACTAAGAACGGTGATAAATTCAATCGCAAAGTTAAGGTGAGTGGAACTTTCAACCTTCCTATGGTTAGAACGCCGCCATCGATTGCAAACTCGATTGCAGATAAGCCGATCTATGTCAATCGTGTGTGGAACAACGCTATACACTACATCATCACTTTCCCCAAGAAGTATGTATCGCTTGGTAGCGAACATGTCATAAATGTTAAGCTCGTCCCGCTAGTCAAGGACGTGGTCATCAAACGTATCAAGTTTAATATTCTTGAACGTATCACATATGTCTCCAAAAACTTGTCGCGTGAATACGAATATGACAGCGAAGATCCGTACTATCTTCGTCCACTTCTTCCTGATAACAAGCCCCGTGAAAGGGTTGTGACTTTATGTGAACTCAAGACTAAGGCAAAGACAGGATCTTCGTCATTGCAAGATCCGTATAAAGAAGAGGTAATAAAGTGTCCTGACAATAACCTTCTATTTGTGTGTTATGAACTGGAAAAGGATGAGAATGACACAATGATTGCGTCTCCTTTGGATATCAATATTGCTTTGCCGTTCCTCACTACGAAGTCAGACAAGATGGCTCCTGATGACGAACTCATGACTCTCCCTTCAAACCCAACGTCCAGAAGAGCGTCCATTGTGGAAATGAAAGAAGGTTTGTCCGATGGAAATAGAAAAGGATCGATATCAGAATCACCTGTACCATTTAATCCTTCATCGCCCATTATAGGGGCCCTTGAGACCAACTTGTTGCATGGGAGTAGTGTCAATTTTGAGAATGATTCATCTTTCATGGATGTCTTGACTCCAGATCTCTCGAATTATATGTCAGATGACCACCAGTCTACACTCCAACCAACTGAAAACATTCAAATGGGATACACAAGTGTTATTAAAGCCCTTGCACCAGATTCAAACTTCAGACATATTCAAGTAAACCATCGACTCCAGGTTTGCTTCAGGATCTCAAAACCAGATCCGAAAGACGACTTCAAGATGCACCACTACGAGGTTGTAGTTGATACTCCTTTGATTTTAGTGAGTGCAAAATGTAATGAAGAGTCTGTTCAGCTTCCTGAGTACGATGAAATCGATGGGGTACGAACTGGTGGACCAAGTAAAGTAATGAGAAATGGGATTGAAATCAAGCCATTGGGTGAAGAAACTGGTGAACAGTTGCCTTCGTTTGAAGAGGCCACCTCGCCATTGTCTTCACCGATTACAAGGTCTGTCTCTATTGCCGAGGACCCATTAAGCAGGATACCTTCAATAAGCGGAGTTTCTGGACCACCTCTTGGCCATAGTATTTTCAACCCTGCTTATCTACCACGAGAACCAGCACCGGCTTATGAACCAGGTAACAGTTCTCCGTCATCGTTCCCAGCTTATGATTCTCCTGTTGGATTTGAACAAATCGATCAGGTTGTTAACGAAGCAAGTCCTCATGGAAATCGAAGACAATCGAGGCTCAGATCATCGTTGGTGAGTTCCTTTGCAAAGACTGATCCGAGAGGAGATAAGAATGAGAGGGATCATAGCCAGAAGTACCTGACTGCATCTGGAGACATAGAGGCAGATAGTGCCCTAATGGGATCGGAAGGAGTACTGTGTGAAGGAGTGCTGTTAAGTGTTGGAGGTCTATTAAGTGATGGTGGTCTATTAACTGATGGAGGTATCTTAACTGATGGATGTCTATTGGACCTGGAGGTTGATCCAAGTACTGTTATCAATCCTAAACCCCCTGGTATAGCATCATCGGTAATGTTGAATGCCTCGAGATCTCTTAACATCGATCCTCTTGATACCACTCTTGACTCAAATCATTCGTTAAGTTCCCAATATTCTCAACAAATTCAAGACTCAGCGGAGAACGGATCACCAACACCCACAACCTCCATCGATGCCAATAATGAGCCACCTTGTTCAAGTACATTTCATGAAAACCTCTTAGAACCACTCTCATTGAATATCAACCTGGAAGTAGAATCAACTGTATCTACATTGAATGTGGCTACACGCAAATCTCTCAGCACAGGTTTGACCTCAGAAGAAGTTGACATTTCGAAAATGTCGTTCAACGATGAAGAATCTCTCATTTCAAAGGCCGAGCAGCGCTGTGATGTTGATGATGTCAGTATTTTCACTCAAAACGCTTCAGAAAACTCGGCGAAACGTTTGCCATTGCTCCAACACACAGAAAAGATGTTCACCACTAATATACCATCATTGCTACACTTGATGACTCCCACCACGGCCAATAGTACACTACCTATCAAGGAAGAGTGTGAGAAAGATCTTCCCGGTAATATCTCTGAGTATCTGGCTGAAAATTTGTTAACTTCGGCTGGAGACAACCAGTATACTTCCAAGCCACCAGAATTTCTGAGAATCAACAAGTACTGAGATTAGCCAAAGGATAAGTGTCAGAAATCTTAATAAATCGTGATACCAGGTCTCCAATCATTGTTATAGTAGTGAGAATCATCATATGCTGCTTTGGTGATAAGAGTCTCACCAGTCTCGCAAGTCTCACTAGTCTCGCAAGTCTCACTAGTCTGATACAGAAAGTCCAACTAGGATGTTGGTTCAGACATCTAATACCCAACAATCTGAATAATTGTTCGAACGCCAATGACTTAGTGCTCGTCTCCAATACAATTTTTATGTAGTAGTTCGTTAATCCCTAGTTTATGGCATCTTTATTCATATTTATCGTTAATACACTTTCAATTCTTGAGTTCCAGCTGAGAGTGGTGACTATCCAGTGGAGAAATTCTAACCCTATAACCACCAGTAATTCTATCACTTCCATCTCCTCTACATAGCCTCCACTTTACCTCTACGTTATGCCACCATAGACAACCTATCTCGTATGTGATTAAGTAATCTTGTAGTTAGTCCACGCTTCCTATACGACAAGATTAGTATGAAAATCGGCCCAAAGAACGGCCCAAAAAAACGCCAGGGTACTGGGGAGCACTAGAGTCACCCGCTATATTCTTTAGCGACTCGTCTGCGCAACCCCCCTGAAGTTGGCGTCCCGTAGCTACTCTTCTACTAAAGAAATGGTGGCTGCAATTTAGAGTTTTAAAGCGCGCGACATAAATCTCGATTTACAACCTAACTTTTCTTGCTCACCATGAGTTTACGTAGCGTGCCCATTAATGGAAAGGTGGCAGTCCTTGGAGCAGGGATCTCTGGGCTCTCCTTTAGTTACTTTCTCCACAAGTTGCGTCCCGACGTTTCTATCGAAATTTTTGAGCGGAAGCTGGAAGTAGGTGGGTGGATCAAGACCCAACGGCTAGCGACACCAAATGGAGAGATCGTGATGGAGAAGGGGCCACGAACACTCAGAGGAGTCAGTAGTGGGACGCTCTTGATTGTGGATATGCTTAAGAATTTGAAGTTGGAGAACGAAGTCCAGGTGTTGTCGAAATCCTCTGTCGCCAACAAAAAGTACTTGTTGAACCAGGACAGGAAATTGATTCAAGTTCCTGACGGCATCTTCTCTGTTGGTAGGTTTCTAGCGGAGAGCGGTTTGATGGAAATGAGGTTTTTCTGGGGAATTCTAAAGGAACCATTTGTGAAGAAGCGTGGAGATAAGGTGGAGTCTGGTGATGAGTCTGTGAAATCTACTGATAAATTAGTTCAATCTACTGACGAATCGATAGAATCGTTCTTCCTCAGAAGGTTTGGTAATAAAATCTTGACTAGCAAAGTTCTTAGTGCTATTCTCCATGGAGTTTATGCTGGAGATGTGGCTAAACTTAGTGTCAATTCAATTCTTCCCCAGCTACCACAAATGGAAAAGGAGTCAGGCTCTATCGTTCGTTCGGTAATGAACAAAGTCTTTACGAAGAAAGCTCCTTTGAAACTCCCTAGCGAGCTTGAATACTACGAGGCGACCATATCTCCACAGGCACACCTTGCAGACCTTTCAAAAGATCTCAAAAAGTATCCCATGATGAAATTGGCCAGTGGTCTTCAAAAATTCCCATTAGAGCTTGCAAAGTTCTTGAAAAGTACCGGTAAGGTGAAAATCCATACAGATGTAGTTCTCCTGACAGTAGACGTTTCTGGGGAGATCGTGTTAGATACGGGTGTGTATAAATTCGACCACATCCATTCGACTATCCCTGCATTCGAGCTTGCTAAAGTTTTAAGTGGCTCTCAGGATATCTCCAATCTTCTCAACACAGTGAAGTATGCTGACATATTTCTCGTCAATGTTTACTCACCCTCTGGAAAGTTGATACCCCAAGGCAAAAACGGGTTTGGATTTTTAGTGCCTAAACATGAAATTTCTAGCAATCCAGACTGCTTATTGGGAGTTATCTATGACTCAGACGTGGAAAAACACGTCTCGTCATTGTTCTCCACGGAGACGAACAAGCTCCAAGGAAAGCCGTACCATAAGATCACGTTGATGATGGGAGGACATTATTATAACGACATGTCGACCCCCTCGGCATCTGTGAATCTCAAGATTGTAAAGAAAGTTCTACAAGAACATTGTGGAATTGATGCCTCCACAAACCTTATTATACGAGACGAAGCATCCATGCCAGAAAAGCTGTTGAAGATGGGAGAAAACGATATTGTGATCTCGTACAATTACCATGAGAAGTGTATACCTCAGTATAACGTAGGGTATGGCGAGACCAAGGACAAAATGGGCAAGTTTTTAGAGGTCCAACCAAAGATTTCGTTAGGAGGCATGGCATTTGGTTTAGGCGTGGGAGTACCCGACTGTGTAGTGGATGGATTAAAGGGTGCTATAGCCATAAGTGACCTCAAGTAGCTGGTATTTAGAACATTTGGCCGCGAGAACATGTCTCTAAACTTAGTGAGGTTTCTTGAGAATTGGCGATGACAGTGGTCTACAAGTCTACTAGTCGGAGAACTTCAATTATTAATATACATGTACATAAGTATCATTAGGGAGTACTGGTTAAAGGGTAGAATGACTGGTGGAGTTGATTTAGAGCTGGAATTAGTGAACAATCGAGCTAGTGAGAATTACGCTGATGATAATCTGTTCATTAGAAGCTTCAAGTCCATTAAAATCCTGCTCAGCGACCAGAGGGGAGAGTTTTCGGGAGAGTTTTCTAGTGGTTTTATAGGGAGCTCTTTAGTGGTTCTCTCGAGAGCTTCCAGAGGTCACACAGTTTCGATCTCAGTGAGTGCTTGGGTTTCCACAACCTTGGAAACGTTCCAAGAATACTTGACTCCCATAGGTTTCCCAAAAAAGTCCTCTCCATTCAAACACTTCAATGCAACGGAGGCATTGATCACTGAGCTGAAGACAACGTGAGCCTGGCCTCGTAATTTGAGGTTGATTTCCACTACGTCGCCATATGTCGAGCAAATGATGTATAAATTATGTCTCAACACGCTCTTGGAGAGCTGGTCGTTTAGGTTGTTGATGTAGAGGGTTCGGGAGGGTTTGAGATGATTTGGATCGAGTTTGGCTCTTTTAGTTGGTGGCATCGCTAGTTATTGGAGTAGCGAGCACTAGAACAGATTAGTGATCACTGTAGCGAGAATATTACAAGGCTTAGTGACAGGAATTTCACTATGTAACCTGGTTAGGTTGGGGGAATCACTTCGAGATGAGGAATACTTCTATGTGAGTAATAGAGTATTTCTAAGTGAGTCTGATACACTAGACAATGAAATCCGATGGAGTGAGATCCGATGGTGGTGAAGATCCGAGGTTTTGGTATTGTCGTATAGAGTGATCGTTGTGTGATCTGGTGATGGTAGAAATGGTGGGCCGTGATGTATGAGAACCGATTGTTGGAGATGAGTGGATATTCGAGGTTGGCCAATTCGGAAATTAAATCCGAGGGTGACGGATCTCTCAAGGGTAATTTTTACTTCTAGTTCCGATGACGACATTTTGAGATTCGGATATTTGCGAGATTCGACTCGGTTTTGAGTTTTGAGTTTGGAGATTCGGTTTAGCTATTGATAAGTTGCGGGGGCGACATTTTGACTTGGTTGCAACTAACTAAGAACATTACCAGAGTTTGAAGTGGGTGCGAATTCATATTTGAACCAACTTCAAGATCGCCGTTTCAACAGTTATGCGAAAACGTCTATCAAATGTCAACCAACATCTATCAAACCTCATCTATATTCACGTGCAAAGATCTTTCATTGCTTTAGGAACTTGCTTAACCATGTGAAATTCGAGTAATCTTTAGTTGACGTGAAATTCATGTGTAAGCAATCAATAGTTGCTTAATCTTGCAATCTTTATTAATGAGTTTACGTCACAAATTGCTCTCTTTGATCTACCAGTTAATTGTAATACGACCATGCACGTGAAAATATTATACGAATGAGATGAGTTACGACTCGACTTATTATATATATCACGTGACAATATACTTCAGATTTTGCCTTGGTTTATAATTAGTCAGTTTTAAGTGATTCTGACGACTTCGTTCAGTTTCTAAGCTATCACGAAGTGACGTCAACGGTCAACGCTCCTGATAATATCTGGGCTATGCCTCTAAATCAATTTCTAGACATTTTCTTTCCCCTGCAGCCATTAAAAACTAGGATATGTCGGTTAAGAGAGGTTATTGCTCTGATGACCATAATGTGTCAAACGAGATCCGGCCTACTATATCTAGTTCCGACCGCAAAAATATATCATGTGACCATGCACGTGACCTAATAGAGTAAATGTTGACCAACTTCTCCTTTTTCCACAATCAATTTGACCCCCAGTAGCAACTTTAAAAGTACAAGAGCACGATTTGTGAGAGAAACCGAGCAAGATCTTGTAAAGTTCAATTATAATAACTTCAAATCAAATAATTGTATCAAACAATCTCATCAAATAACAGACTCCAGATCAGAAATAGAGGAATTAAGCTTAGAAATCTATTAGAAATCTAGAGATCAACAGCCTAGAAATCGACAGTCTAGAAATTGACAGCCTAGAATACTACCAGATAAACCAGGACAAGACTAATCTAACAAATTACTGAGTTAGATTACCTACTAACTAGTTACTCCATAATCTAACCGGTTTTTACCCCACTGATTTACAACGCACCACCTCTAAAACAACCAATCCAAAGCCATAATTTAATCTCAGAATGTCTTCATCTCAACTTAATGCTTCACTTCTTCGATTAAAGCTTCTTGATGCTCTTCGTAGTGGCGAGGTGGCCAAGGTTGAAGCAATAATCTCCGAGCTTTCGTCCACTAAATCAACCATCCAGAATACCGACATCATCCAGTTGAAGGAAACAATCTTACACTACACGGTTCAGGTAGCACCGTTATCAATTATCCAGTATCTTGTCAGCAACTCGAGCAAGTTTGGATTGGATATCAATTCCCAGGACCAGGATGGAAATACGCCGTTGCATCTTACCGTGTTGTCGTCTCGGATCGAAGTCATTAAGTACCTTCTTTCGCTTCCAAATATCAACGACACTATTGTTAACCTCAAGAAGAAGCAGCCAGTGGAGCTTTGTAAGGATATTAATATTATTCAGTTGATGCAATTTGAACGTGCTAAGTTTGTGGAGACAAGCTCGATCAACTTACGTAAGTACTTCAGTACCAGAGACTTCAAGAACTTGGAGAAGTTATTGATCGTCAATGCCAGAGCTTCGGAATTGCTTGATATCAATGGAACCGATCCAACCACGGGAAACACCGTACTCCACGAATTCATCAAGAAGGACGACCTTGAAATGTGTGATTGGATCTTGAAACATGGAGGTGACCCGTTCAAACGTGACAAGAGAGGAAAATTGCCAATCGATTTGATTCAGGGCAAGAACGATCCTTTGAAGAAGTTGTTGAAACTTGCGTCGAAGGACCAGAATATCATGGATCCCGTTGTTAACACTTCAAACGCCATAAAATCCGGAAGTATTCCCACCTACAAGGGATATTTACGTAAATGGACCAATTTTGCCCAGGGATATAAATTACGGTACTTTGTTCTCGATCAAAATGGAATCTTTAGTTACTATACCAACCAGGACGACACAAACAATGCCTGTAGAGGATCATTGAACTTGGGATTTGCCAACTTACACTTGGACTCGTCAGAAAAGTTGAAGTTTGAAATCATTGGCAAGAACGGAATGAGATGGCATTTAAAGGCCAACCATTCTATTGAAACAAACAGATGGGTGTGGACATTGCAGAATGCAATCACCTTGGCTAAGGATAGTATCAAAAGAAAGGGGACCGAGAGCAGAGAAGAATCCAAGAATAAGACTAAGAATATAGATGATTCTAAGCCTGCTGAGCCTAAAACTTCGTCTGAATCTAATGATGAGTATAAGAAACACCATCTACACATTCCAGGACGTAGGAAGCACAAACGAAACACAAGTACTGCTTCTTTGAACTCTCAGAGTGATTTTGAAGACAACCCCAACACTCTTTCAAGATCATCAACGTTCTCCAAACAACATAACTCAACGAACTTGTCTCAGATCAAGGAGAAGTCGCTTGGTTTTGACAAGTCTAACGACGACTCCTTTAGTTTCAGCCAAGAAACTGATTTAGATAACGATTATGATTTGGACGATGACTATGAATCTGACGACTCAACAGGCGAAAGCAGCGATAAAACCAACACAGACGAAGTTTCAACGGTTAAAAGATCGTTAGACGTCGAGATTTTGTCATTGATTGACTTGTTCAACCAAGTTGTGAAGGATTCCCAAGACAAATCCGCAAAGGAACTCGAGATATGTCTGGTAGGGATTAGTACCTTATCAGTGATTCAAGACTTAGTGCTCAAGTACACTAATTTGGTGCAGACAAATGACGAAAAGCTTGCAAAGAAGTTGGATCGCCAGTTTGAAGTAAACAAGCTCTGGGAGAATTCCATCAGACAATTGGAAGATGAAATTGGCCAACGTGAGGCGAAACTTGTAGAGTTTGAAGGTAAGAAGAAGCAATTGAAGAAGTTCTTGAGCAGCAAGTCGGGCCAGAATGCTCCTGTGGATGAATCCTTGCCTATAGGTCCATCTAGTCCAGAAATAGTTCCCCTGGGTGAGCTTGTTACAGCTAAATCCACGGATACTTTCCTTGATGAGATTTTGAATGATTCTGATGAGGAGGAATTCTTTGATGCAGATGAGTTTGAAGAAGAAGAGGCGATGTATGAGGAAGAGGGGGCGAAGTTAAATGAAGAAGAGGCGAAGTTTGATGAAGAGGCGAAGTTTGATGAAGAGGCGAAGTTTGATGAAGAGGCTTCGAAAGAAATCGCTGAACCTCCAAGATATTCTCATAGAGAGGCTAAGGATGAAGCTCCTCCAGATTTTGACGAACTTGTAACTGAACCTGTAGCCAAAGTTGAAAAACCCCCGGTCGCCACTCTAGAGACTCCTCTGGAAACTTATCCCCAAGAAAAGAACAAGGATACTTATCCCACAAAGACTCCTCTGGAAACACAACCCAAACTCAATGCCGTTCAATCCTCTATAAACTCTAAACTCCAAGAAGAAGGATCTTTCCTAGGCTACGAAAACCCTCCAAGAAGCAAACTTGCTCTTGATGAAGATAACCGTCCAAAGGTCGGATTATTCGGTATTTTGAAGTCGATGATTGGGAAAGATATGACTAGAATGACGTTACCAGTATCCTTTAACGAACCAACGTCGTTGGTACAAAGACTTGCCGAGGATATTGAGTATACTCACTTGTTAGATACCGCAGCAGGATACGAAGATTCCACTCTCAGAATGATTTATGTTGCTACTTTTGCAGCTTCTGAGTACGCCTCCACCATCAACAGAATCGCCAAACCGTTCAATCCTTTGCTAGGAGAAACTTTCGAGTACTCTCGTCCTGACCAGAATTATAGATTGTTCGTTGAACAGGTGAGTCACCATCCACCAATCAGTGCCTGCTCCGCTGAGTCCCCAAAATGGGACTACTACGGAGAGAATGCTGTAGACTCTCAGTTTAAGGGTAGATCTTTCGACTTCAAGCATTTAGGAAAGATGTTCTGTTCTCTCAGACCAGATAACGGTGTGGTGGATAAACACGGAAAGAAAGTTGACCACGAGGTTTATAGCTGGAAAAAGGTCAACACTTCCGTTGTTGGTATAATGTTGGGTAACCCTACCATCGATAACTTTGGTAAAATGACTGTTACCAACCATACCACTGGTGATAGTATTGTTGTAGACTTGAAACAGAGAGGATGGAGAGCCAGTTCTGCTTACCAGCTTTCTGGACAGTCGTTAGACGCTAAGGGAACTCCACAATGGGCCATGAAGGGCCACTGGAATTCGAAGATCTTTGCAAAGAAGATCGACGACAACGCTCCGGACCCATTGAACGAAGAATTGACCAATTCTAAGCTCTCCAAGGATCCACTTAGTGGAGGAAAGTTCTTGGTTTGGCAGGCTGCTCCTAGACCAAAGGTTCCATTTAATTTGACGACATTTGCAATAACTTTAAACGGTGTTGACGAGAAATTGGAGCCGTGGTTAGCTCCTACGGATACCAGATTGAGACCAGATCAAAGGGCCATGGAAAACGGGTTGTATGATTTGGCCTCTGATGAGAAACACAGAGTCGAGGTCAAACAGAGAGAGGCTAGAAAGAAGAGAGATCAGGAGAAGATTCCGTACAAACCAAACTGGTTCGTGAAGAGCAAACATCCCGTGACCGGGGATTCTTTCTGGGAATTTAAGGGGGAATATTGGATGAAGAGAAGGGACAGAGAGTTGGCAAACGCTGGCGACATTTTTTAGGAGAAATAGAAAGCTTAGGGGTAAGTTCTACCAAATTTTATTAGACTATGTTACTTAATTTATACCTGTTGTCAAAACAGAGCGAAGTAGTCAGCGCGATCTTAAGTGAATCTAGTGAAGTCTCGCTAAATTTAGTGAGACTTTTATATATAAGTCTTAATTTTAGTGAGGGTTATGGAGTTTTATTTGACTACTATCGCTAAATTCTGGAATTGTCACCAGATATTCTCACTAAAAGGGTGAGTTAAATTGTTGATCGAGTAAATTTTCAAAGCTATAGAGAAATTATCTGTAGAATATAGCGATAATAGAACTAAAACATATGGCTTTATAACCAGACTTTGCTAGGATCTCTAAATACATGCTGCATAGTGTAAAGAAGTCCCTGTACCCCCACCATTGGGGAATTTCTAACCAGACCCGCGATGCTCATCGGAAAATTTCAACTCTCCAGAGGTACAAGGACGACGAAACTAACCCCAACGAGAACAAGCACAGCACGCTGTACTGCCCATTTATAACGACACCAACTTTAGTAATCACTAACCGATCACCGTCCTAATTGTCGAAACCAACACGATTTTGAACACTCTCGCAGAATTCGACCAGTCAAGAATCAGAGTTCAGAATTTCCAGTTATCGCTAGTACTTCATTAGACAGCCCACTAGAACATCGCTCTACCAGTCACTAGCATATTACTAACTCTCACAAACTCTATCAATAATGGGGAAATCTAACTCCTCCAACGCTGCAGCTCTTCTCGAGTCAACTATCTCTCCGATTCTCGAACTCACGTATGATGACCCGCTCTTCTCGCTAGCTGCCCATCCTACACGTCCAATTCTTTTATCAGGTCTCGTTACGGGCCATGTCTATTGTAACACCTACAACGCTGAGAAATTAGAGGCGAAACAACAAGCCAGACGTGAGGAAATTCTCGTCTTGGAGAAGGAAGCATTCTCCAGGGGAAAAATTTCCCAAATTACCCACTCGGTGTCCCAGTCAAAGAACAAGTGGTGGACAAACATCGAAAACTCTGAGCTGGTGGAAAACTATACCACCAATTGGAAAACCAAGAGACACAAGGGTTCGTGTAGACATGCTATATTTGATCCTCTCGTGGGGTCGCTAGGTGAGAACGTATTTACCGTTGGAACTGATCATATTATCAAGAAGGCCAGTACGGAGACGGGGAGGGTATTGGAGAAGGTGACGCTCTCTGAAGATTATCCTACGTCTAGCGATAGTATCACCAAGCTCTGTCACTCTACAACACACCCGTTGCTTCTCGCAGGGACGGAAAACGGTCATATCCTCATATACGACTCAAAAAATTTCCAGAACAAATATAAGGTGGAACAGGCCCACGACGATGCCGTGAACCATATCCTCCCTATGCCCGGGACTTCTGCGTACCACTACCTCACGCTTGGATCTACCACTCTTACTCACATCGATATTCGTAAGGGTGTCGTCAGCACCTCCGACAACCAGGAGGACGAGTTGTTGTCGATGTGCTACCCTACAGACAATGGTAAGGATAACGACACGGTGTTGGTGTCTCATGGAGAAGGAATCATCACCATCTGGAAGAACTCCAAGAACAGATTTACCGACCAGTTGTCGAGAATCAAAGTGAACAAGGCAGCCAGCATAGACGCTATTATTCCTACGATGAACCAGGATGAGGGCGACTTAGCTGCATCTGTATGGTGTGGAGACAGTGAGGGTTTGTTACATAGAGTCAACTACAAGAAGGGTAAAGTTGTGGAGACGAGAGTGCATTCTGGAAGCAGGGGGAAGACTGTGGACGAAGTGGGGATGTTGGAAATTGACTTCGATTACAGGTTAATCAGTGCTGGCATGGATAGTTTGAAGATCTGGTCCAACGGAGCCGAGGCTGATTTGGATGCTTCAGAATCTGATTGGAGTACTGACGAAGGATCTGATTCTGAGGGTGCAAATGTCTCTGGCGACAACCAGAGCCATGACGAGCCTGACTCTGATGCTGAAACGTCTGATGCTGAAAAATCTGATACTGAAAAGTCTGATACTGAAAAGTCTGATGTTGAAAAGTCTGATGTTGAAAAGTCAGCTGGAGACTCTGATATTGAATCTGACAATGACTCTGAGAATGGCTCTGACAGTGACTCTGATAGTGACTCTGAAGAGGTTGACGAGACCCCCGCCGTTCCTAACTTTGTACGTCGTAAACGTAACGACCTCGCCGGTATAATCAAGTCCAGCAAACCAAAGAAAGTCACTATTGACATTAATAAGTTGACCAACACATCTACCCCAGAGGAAGCAGAAGTAGAAGAACCAACGGCCAAAAAACAAAAGATTCAAAAACAACTTTCCACCAAACAGTTGAGAAATTTGCAGAAACATGAACACGGGATCAAGAGGTTTGATGGTTTGTAGATTAGGTAGCGAGAAAATGATACATATTGACCTATATATCTTCTGTATTCCCTTTCTACGTAACGTCTCTATTGGTGATTTTCACGGGATCATCTGTTTATTTATCATATGCAACAATCCTCCCTTACAATCTTAAGTGTATCAGGACAACTCAGGAACTCTGGACTATGGAGCTCTCTCACTTATCTGACAATTCAATCTCTTGGGTTTCCTGGGGACATGAATGGCTGCAAATTTCCATGCTGCAGAATTTCCAGTAATATCACGTGATGGATGATTCGAAAGGAGCCGTCAGCGCCCACACAGACAACTCAGGTAACTTGAACAACTAAGAGCAGCCCTTACAACTAAGAGGAGCCCTTGGTATAGATGAAAGCTAACTTGCGTTCTGATAATTGACGATCTAGAGAGACCCTTGTTGTTAGTGAAAGATTACTTCATCTGTAGTTCGGGGAGAAGATAATATATAGAAGGTCCTCAGAGAATTCCTCCGTAGTAACAAAATCTGTCATATGGACCTCCTAGACTTGTTAAATATATCTTTAGCATTGTATTCTACGAGATCTAACTTTCTCGGTACCATCTTGAATTATCCCAAGATCGAGTCAGTAGCATCTAATTTACTAATTAAATACATTTATGCTGTCCATTATCCTAACCTGAAGCAACTATTATCATATCTCCTAGTTGTCTTCCATCCCCATTGCAATTGATCTTACTAATATGTTCCTGCATATATGTTTCTCTTATCGAAAACCTGTATATAGCCATACTTGAGCTTTTCAGAATATACAACATAATTACCATAAATGAGCTCTAAAAGTTCTACAAACTTTCTAGACAATCCCACTACAAATTAACCTTCCAATTACACAACTTTAACTCTTTAAAGATTCGATTTACTCGTGTTACATTACCCCTTCCACCAACCGATGCAAACGTACTGCATATACCCAACAACTGAACAGTTATATCCTGCATATAATCACCTCTATCAAGCACTCGCTCCTGCATATACCCACCCATATGAAAATCAAAACCTCAACCCACCACTACGACTAAGACAACAAGTGACATGGAACAGATCTCCACAGTTGATTACGTAACTCTCAACCGTAGGGGCAGTTCCATTACCGGGACACTTATCCTTTCTAAATTCCATCTAGTGTTCCGGTTTGTTTCCGCTAATATAGTCAAGGAGATATGGATCTGTTATCCCATGGTGGAGAGGATGAATAAGGCTAGGGGGTCCAGTTGGTTAAGTGGGGCGAAAGGCAGGGTTGTGGATGGAAGAGGAGACAAGAAAGAGGGTAGAGAAGTGAAACCCGAACAAGCAGAACAATCGGGCACTATTGCTATCCCAGGTGCTGGCTCAACAAGCCCCAATTCAAGTACTATTTCTACTACTACAGACTCAGGTTCGGACCCTGGCACGGGCCCTGGCGCTGTTTCTGACCACTACGCTGCATCCCATATCCGTCTCCAGTGCAAAGACTTCACGTACTACTCATTCGACTTCCTCAACGAGACTATCTGTGGCGAGGTGTTCTCAAAATTGAGCACACTCGTTATGTTACCAAAGTTGGAAGGAGTACGAAGTTTTTATGCCTTTGCTTACAGACCAAACATGTTGGAAGAGAAGTTGGCGGTCAAAGGATGGGAAATGTATGATCCTGTCAAGGAGTACGAGCGACAGGGACTTTTTGGGGGATACTGGAGAATGTCGACGATCAACGGGGACTACAAGTATTGTACGAGTTATCCCCGAGTTCTTGTAGTTCCCCAGACAATTTCCGACAATGTCCTCAAGCATGCCGGGAAATTTCGGTCCAAACAGAGAATCCCAGCAATTGTCTACCGCCACCGGAGCGGAAATCACAACATCATTGCTAGATGTGCCCAACCACTCGTAGGGCTAAACATACAGAACAGATCGATCCAGGACGAGAAGTTGATCGGTGAGATCTTCAACTCCCAGGACAGAGAGAGAGAAGAGAAGGGCGGTGAATGGAGCGACCAGCCACAGAGGAATTTGTTGGTCGATTTAAGACCCATTACCAATGCCATGGCGCAACATGCTTTAGGAGCAGGAACAGAGTATATTGATAATTATAGACAGAAGACGAAAGGTCACAAGATGAAGAGGGAGAATTTAGACACTCTGATAGAGCCGGGGCCAGTAATTATTGCTGGAAATGCGGTTGCGGGCCTGCTCGAGACGGGATCTCCGACTAATGGTAAAGTTCTGGAAACATTCGGCACATATAACGATGTGAGCCGTCAAGAAACGCCAAATATTGTCACACTGAACACTTTAGCCCTTCCTCTAGGCTTTGTTGAAGTTTCTGATCCAAGTGAAAGTGTTGGGGAGACAGGAAATTCACCAATCTCTCCAGTTAGTGAGAATGGTGGGGATGTCCCACGGGCGCTGGAAATACTTGAAGATACTGAGAATACCGAAGCAGAGAACGATGATGTGGGAAATGCTGACGTTGAAATTGCTGACGTGGAAAATTCTATCACATCTAAGCAGGAATTATCTTCAGTTTCAGAGACTGTGACTACAATAAATATTCCTAGCCCCGACGATGCTACTGTATCAGAAGAATCATCCACTATGTCACTGAATAACCTAGCGTCAAACTCGCAAATCTCTCTCGCTACGCTGGCTCCTCTTCCCCACAAATCACACGGAACTCAGGTTGATAAAATCTTCTGCAATATTGACAACATCCACGTGATGAGAGATTCTCTCAACAAGCTCACCACCATACTTAATGATCTTGATAGAAACGGTGGTGCTGGAGCAGGCTCCAATACATCAGTCGGCGCCGCGCTCAGTAAAACTCAGTGGCTTCATCATCTCTCGCTAATTCTTCAGTCGGTGGATCGGATCACCAAGTCCATCCATCTCAACAACACCAACGTCATTATTCATTGTTCCGACGGTTGGGATAGAACATCGCAGGTTTCTGCGCTTCTGCAGCTCTGCTTAGATCCGTACTATCGGACAATGGCGGGTTTTATGGTCTTGGTGGAGAAAGAGTGGGTGAGTTTTGGCTTTAAATTCGGCACTAGAGGCGACCATGGCGGATGTATAGGCGGAATAATGAAGAGAAGCGAAGGTGCTAGGGAGAACAACCCAAGAGATCGTGGCTCTGGTAGCAATACAAGCGCCATCACTACCAACGTCACGTCGTTTCTCTCGCGTGCCGCTAAACATATCAAAAACACAGCGTCTGGATCCCCCACACAGTCCGATTCCGAGGATGGACTTCTCAATCTCAAGTACTCGTCGGTATATTCTGGAAATAATGAGAAATCCCCAGTGTTCCACCAGTTTCTCGAGTGTGTCTACCAGATTTTGCGCCAGCACCCGGGCCAGTTCGAGTTCAACAGTCGTTTCTTGAAGAGATTGTTCTACCACTACTACTCTTGTCAGTACGGAACGTTTCTCGCAGACTCGGAACGTGAATGCTTAGAGGTTTTGAAGTTACAGAAGTCGACAGTCTCGGTGTGGGACTACTTCAACTCTCGGCCTCAGGAATTTTTGAACAGAAACTGGTCTGACCCAGAGGACGTGGTATTCTTCAACTATACCGACATCAAGTGGTGGTTCGAGCTCTACGGAAGATCTGAGGAGGAGATGAATGGATTCTCGAACTCTTTGGATAGGAAATTCCGCGAGATGAGGGTCTGAATGAATACTGAGCGTAGCGAGGTATTGATTTGTTTCGTATAATTTAGTGGGGATACAAGATTTATCAGTGCATTCTAAATATATATGTCGCTAGGTGATTCTGAGCTCTAATGAACCTCGAGTCTCTGCTCTGTATATTTGTGGAACGAAATTTATATCCTCAATAAATTATAAGCATCAGGCTGAAGATCAGATAGTTGATGGAGATCTAACTAGTTGCTGAAGGTCTGCCCATCTTCTTGTAGGTTCGTCTATATATAAGATCATTAGTTAAGGTGTAGATCCTCGCTGAAATTTCGATATTGACTAGGAACCACAGAGTACTGATGATATATCTCATTGAATTAGTGGGAAGGTCGCTAAATCTGGGGAAATGAAGAAATTCTAACTAAACTTTAAAGAGAAATATTCGCTAATCTTTAGTGACGTCATAATCAACGATAAGGAACAAGCTACGAAAAGAACCTAAAACTTACTGTAAAGTTATGAAGCCTGAGCAAGCTGGCTCGGAATACATTTCTAGGGTAATGTTAAGGTACGAGAACTATATCTCAAAGACTCGCTAAAGTATTCTCACTCCTAGAATTCTCTCATTAAAGGGTTACTCTTAAAGCACCTCCCTAGCTAAATCTTTCTCTGTTACATAATAACATTCCCTGGCTTATTTAGTACCCTAATTGATCGTGAAAGTCCCCTACCCTCCATAACCCTCCCTAAATCATCGCCCTCAACATCGCTAACTCTCGGCCAGATAACTTGCCTGGCCGGGGCTCGTTTCATCTCCAGATCGGACTTGAATTTCGAACGCGGCCGACTTTTTTAGGCTAGTTCCAACCAGAAGCATGCACAACTCCGTACGACGTATAGAATGGAAGAGATATGTTAGTGGAGGCACGTTCTGTGTCAGGGGGATTTTCCAGCGAAATTTTGGCTCTCTAGTGCCTAGGGACGGTAGATATAGATGTGGAAACGGAGCAAATATGAGTCTTAGCTGGATATTTAGAGACTCTAGAAAGATCATAGTTTTGGTGAAAAGAAGCCAGAGGGTGCTAGATAGTGAGTCAAGTCGCACTGTGAGTTCTCTGACTAGTTTTGATTGTGAACAACGTTCTAGAGAGATTTGGGAGTATTTTAAAAGGGCTTGGGGACATTTTAAAATGGGTTGGGGAAGTTTTGGGGATATTTGGGGAGAAGTTGGCGAGGAATTATGGTATTCGAATAAGAACTCTCGTAATAATTATACACGAAATCTACTGGCTCTTACAGGGAACTCCCAACGTTCAAGTACCCTAAGGACAACAGGAGGAGTCCAAATACCAAGTATCATCCCTAGAACAGTCTCTAGGAAGACTTTCACTATCACCGCCAGGAGGAGCTACAGTATGGAGAGTCTTGGAGGAGGTCCCCAAGGAGTGGCTGGAAGAATACCGAGAATGTTGTATGAAAGTAGTGAGGATCAGCTGGAACATGAAACTGCTAAAGTTTCCCTGAGTGAAAGTTCCCCAAAGACAATAACTAGTCTGGTTGGTACTAATCTGGTTGGCACTGATCTGGCTGTTACTGATCCGGTAACCACTAATCTAACGGGACTCACTCTCACAGACCCGTACCATCTCTACCTCTCACTCACCGCACTGAATACGCTCCAAAAAGACGAGCTCCAGCTCCGAGCCATGAAACAGCTCCAAAAACTCTACCATCGCATCATCGACTACGTGCCCCCAGAAGAAATGCTGGTGAAACTCAGTCTCCTCCTCCGAGAACTAGAACTCCAAGAGATTCTGATAGAATCGAGATCCGTTTCCCACCGCCGTTTCCTCCACAACCTTTTTCGTAAGGATCCTGCTGCTGAGAAGAAACAGTTGGTGAAGTATCTCACTGACGAGGAGGAGTTGATGGACTTTCCGTCACCACAAGGTCTCCTTATTTACGGCGAAGTCGGTTGCGGCAAATCGATGTTGATGGATATCTTTGCCTCGTCGCTTCCTCACAGATCCAAAATGCGCTGGCACTTCAACAACTTCATCCTCTGGGTGTACACCGAAATGCACCAGATTCAACAGGAACATCTTTTTACAGCTACTGTCACCAACGGCCAAAGAAGACTCTCGCTAACTATGGAGAACGAGTTCATATTGTTCGAGATAGCCCAGAAGATGATCAGCAGAAACACGATATTGATGTTGGACGAGTTTATGTTGCCCGATATTGCCTCAGCCAATATCATCAAGATTTTGTTCACGTACTATTTCAAGTTGGGTGGTGTGTTGGTGGCCACGTCCAACAAGTTGCCGGAGGATCTCTATGCCAATGAGTTTCATAAGACGAGCATCAAGTCATTTGTGGAGGTGTTGAATGCACGGTGTCAGTCGGTGGATATGAGATCAACTAAGGATTATAGGACATTATTAGCTAGCGACTCGGAAAGTTATTTGGTGGTGAGGCAGGATAATCCCCAGCACGAGGATGAATGGATGGATTTGGTGAGAAAGAGAGTTTTGGGCTTGAAAGAGAAGGACCAGGGTGTTCTAGAAAAATGGCCCTTGGAAATGTTGGGGGGAATTCCCGGGGAATTTCTGGTTTATAATAGAGTAGTGGAATTACCATTGACTTGGGAAGGAACTGAATATCCGGAGCTAAAGGAAGCAGCTTCGACTGGTAGAGTCTCTATAGTAGATACGTCTTCCACTAATATGTCGCCCAGCTTTTCAAAGTCTCACAACAAGTCCTCAGTGGTGTATCTAAACTTCTCCCAAATCTGTGAAGGACTCCATTCCTCGTCAGATTATATTACTCTAGCGTCAAAATACCAAACGGTGGTTCTTGATGGGGTTCCTGTAATGACTACAAAAATGAAGAACGAAGCTCGACGGTTCATCACTCTCCTAGACGCCATATACGAGTCCAAGTGTCAATTCTTCATGAGAAGTGATGTGGACATTGACTTCTTGTTCTTTCCAGACGCAGTATACGCTGACAAACCGGATATCTTGAAGAAGTTGTCTCTAGAGGATTCCGGGAGTAATATTCTCGCAGTACAGGACGAAGAAATGTTTGCAAAGACGGCCATTGCCTTGTCGAACCCGTACCGTCCCAATGTATCCACGTACGATCAAAGTCACACCGAGACTTACGACGACTACCTGAAAAACACCAAAGTCGACTTCAAAAACGCCTCTGCGTTCACGGGGGAGGACGAGAAGTTTGCGTACAAGCGGGCAATCCTGAGAATCCGAGAGATGGTCAATGCAGATTCCTGGCGGTGCCCGGATCGGTGGGTCCCTGTCGATAAAACAATGAGGCCCTGGGAGAGAAGTGAAGAGGAAATACCACCTAAAGTCACTAGAGGCATAGATGTAGATACAAAGGTGATGGAAACTACAAGAAACGCTCCAGATATTCTGGGAGATCACCATTTTTGGGCCATGGGGCCATGGACCTGCGAGCAGGGAAAGAGGTTGAAAGATTCAATTGCAAAATCATGGTTGGTTCTGAGTATGAGAAATAGAGAGGGTTAGATGAGAAATAAAGAGGGCTAGATGAGAAATAGATAGGGCTAGACGGGAGATAATCAAAGCAGAATTCCAGTTGAAGTCTCCGAGTTCTACACTTTTTAACTCAATTTATCGAGCTTTTCTTGATACATCTCGCTACGTCTGGTTCCAACGGGATACTAAACTACTGCATGAAGATAACTCGAGTATTATAAGAATTCCTCTGAGAGGACTATCATTCTCACCTTTTAATCCCTAATCCTGCTACTCATATATAGACATAGATTACGGGACTAGGATTATTTGGGTGCAAAATTTGATATTCGGTCGTGCACGGCATAATTATACCCAGATATACATTATAGCAAGAGTGTATTGATAGATATAGAGAAGCATTATAGGAAAACGTCCATCAAATATGAAGATATCATCTTCTATTTATTATTACAGCAATAAATTCAGTAGATCTACTCAAAAGTCACGTCCCAGGGTCGAACCATGTCCCTCACCTCACCATCACCTATTATCTAAAGGTTACCCGGACAAACCCCAGACCGCACACTCCACGAATCAAACTCACAACTTTGCCACCAGAAGCGGTAGCACTCTCAAACCAACAACGATGGCGCTTTTAACACCGGAACGGCTCCTAAAGATCTCGTATAGCTACCCGCTCCTCCTGAACTCCTGGTACCTCGTTGCGTGCGCGTGTCTCACTGTGGTGAACGAGGTAGACGAGATCCCTAAAGTGTTACACTTTGCGTTGAGACAACAATTAGTGAGAAGTGATGGTTTTGCAGACCCAAATAAGGACATTGGTGGTAATTCCAGAATCACTGACTCCAGAATTACTGACTCCAGAATTACTGACTCCAGATCAGAATCCAGATCAGACCTTGAGAACCCGCTCACTAACAAATATCTCTTACAGCTCGCTAGTGACTCGATTTCTTCTGCCGCAAAGTACCAGGATCTCACCACGGTTGGCGTCAAGTTGCCCGACGTGTTAATTCCCTACGGCTACTACGAAAAATTGCCCCTTAAGTTTAATTCTAGTGAAGATATTCATAACGTGCAGTTTGGAGTTGCCAGTAAGTTGCGAGAAGTGATTTTGAAGTGTAGCGCATTGGCCGGGTTGCCTAAGACCATAAACGGGTTGATGTTATTGAGAGGTGTGACTCCGAGCAGTATACAGCCAGGTGACAGGCCACTAAGACCACCAACGGTCTTACCTGGACGTTTGAGGAGCTCAGTGATTGTTGGGGAGGATGCGGAGGGTACGCTAGAATCCGAGGAGGTTAGCGACGATTCTGGTGAATATTCAGAGGCAGAGACTCCACGATCCTCGCTAAAATCAAAATCACGTGCCATTTTTGACGTTATTGATACTATCGATGGACCAATCTCGCCATCTTCTATTTCCACCCACCAGATCCAGGCAGATCTCGCTAGAGGCTCCGATTTCTGGAACACTATTTATTCCAACAAAATCAACACGAGGGTTCGTCGCCAGATGTTTGTGGCATACCCAGACTTATGGACCCATGCCTTCCAACATGTCTACGCTCCTCTCTTGAGTTTTACCGACATTTTATCGGCTAGAGAGACCTCGATGTGTGTAGTAGCGTGTTTGATTCCACAGGATGTTCTTCCACAGTTAAAGGGACACTGGAAGGGTGCTCAAAATGTTGGAGTTAGTAAGGAGGAATTGGATCAGTTGAGATCGTTGGTGTTGGATATTTGTGAATGGTCGGGAGTGAAGTGGAAAGAGGGACTGGGAAAGATTTCGAAGTTGTAGAGAGCTTCCGAGCGAAGCGAGGAAGCGATGAAAGAAGACACAAACTTCAAAATTAGTGAGCTTTCTAGCGTAGCGAGGAAGCGATGAAAGAGGACACAAATATATTAGTGGGGCCATAGCTTCCGAGGGTAGCGATGAATGGGGACCCAAATTTCAAAATTAAGGAGGCCCTAGCTTTCAGATCCCCCAGGAGGCCCAGCTCTATCTCAGCTCCAATGCGTTGGCTAGTCCACATCTCCTTCTTGAACCACACAAGACTCAAAGTATACCATTGAGGTACTGACTGTGTCACAAATAACACAGATTTTACTACAACTGAGACTCCAACCCAAAATAGTCTCTGGAAACCTATTGGAAGGCTGGCCGAATTATCTACGAAGACGAAGTTAAGAAGACGAACAAAAACTACGGAGTCCCCAGATCAAACGATATTTCACAACGTACTATCCACAGATATATATTCATCACTAGACGCTCGATTCTAGCGGATTCTAGCGGATTCTAGCGGACTCTAGCGAGCCAATCTCACGACTTCCTGGCTGAAGTCTATAAAATTTATGAAATTTGTTCAGTACAAGATAAGACGAACTTGTAGAGACTCAGAGAGTCGCTAGAGATATTTCCTCGGTGTAATTACCCCTAGAGTCGCCTAGTCCTCAGAATTACACTCACTTTGGCTAACAATACGAGGACGTGTTTAGATGATAAGACGCTATAACTTAGTTAAATCTGACTCGTCTAAGTTCTACAGTAAGCGATTTTCTAAATGTATATTGATTTGCTCACTCGAGCTCAAGAGCTGTATCGGGCCTAGCGGGAGCTAAGACCCCTGAGTAAGTAATTTTAAGAGATGTGGAAATTTTAGGTGATTATTAGTTGATGTTACGAAATGGTGACGAGTGTAATGTTGGGAAAATGGTCTGAAATGAAAACAACACCTGAGATTTCTCAGGAGCTATACCGGGAGTGCTTGGAGTCTTTAGGGTCTCAAATGGTCACTAATCTTCACAAATTTTCATTAGTTTTAACGATTCCTGTCACTAAAACATTTAGATATTAGTAGAATATAGTAGAACTCAATAGTAAGAATCATTCCACTGGGGCGATATCCATTCTAATTAAAGCAACGTTACTTATTTGAATTTCATTAGTATAGTGAAGGAATCTTCGTAGTGAATATCTTGAAGACTTCTCTGGGGAATTTCCAGAGTGACGGTTAATATCGAGAGTGGTTATCCACATTGAAGTCTAGGGTGGTTATCCACAGTGAATTGAAATTTCCAAGTAAACTCCTCTTGTGATTCTCTTGATTCTCTTGATTCTCTTATTCTCCCCGGCTATTCTAGCGATCTCACCGTCGCTCTCTAAAACTCACTAAAGCTCTCTCACAACTGAATCCTGCTCTCCCTATTTATCAACCATATTTGAGAGCTACAGAAAACAAAGAATGCCAAATAGACTGCCACAGCGCCAAATACTGTCTTGGCCACTGCCTTCCCGTTCTCTGGGTCACTGATGCTCCCCATCATAGACTCATGCTCGGTTTGGAACAAGTAGCCAATAAACGACAAGATCACAATTCCAAATGCTGACAACACAGTGCAACAGTATGCGTTTCCAGTAGAAACAACGGCTTTCATAGTGTGGTGTGGTGTGGTGTAGTGTAGAGAAGCCAGGGGTCGCTTATCGCGGTGAAGTTGTTGAAAATTGTATTGGGTCGTGTGGAGAGAATTGGGCACGTGACGGTTGAGACTGAGTTTAAGAGACTATTAGAGATAGAATAGAGATAACTATAGATACGTATAGACAGAGAAATGGCTGGAGGAGGAATAATGAGAGATATGGCTCCTTATATTATGCTGGGATGGGATGTGTTCTCTCTAAATTACTGTTCTCTCTGAAGTTTAGCGTCTTCTCACTAATTATGTGGTTGGTGAGTCTCGTGACTATCCCTTTATATCTACAAATTTCTACATTAATGAGTTCTAAGATCATCCACGACATTTCGTGATTGTGTAGTAGAAGAATTGGCTCCATTGATCTTTGTAGTGTCGTATTGTGTCGTGTATTTATTTATTGTATGTCGTCACGTGATGGAATTATATGAATCCCCATAGGAAATAATGTCGTTCTAGGCGATGATTTCAGTACTATGCAGCTGGAAAGTCTCCTGGATAAGTTTAGTGAGTCAATTCCAGAAATCTCTCCCTGGAGAGATCGTAATTCTGTCTGGAGTCTAGTGATCTTTAGTGGTGATCTTTTCAGTCGACTTTTTGATATTTGTATGTATAGATTTAACTCTGCCAGTAGATCTCCAATCGTATAACTCCAACTTTCGTCACCTATTTATTTTTGAGCTTCCTGTCCCTCTATTTTCTTATCCTTTCTTTTCTTTTCCTTTCTTCTCTTATCCATTCTTTTCTCCTTCTCTCTTTTCTCTTCTCTCTTATCCTCTCATTCCATCGCTAAGTAGTTCTGGTTCCTGGGTAGGTGGCATCAGCGATTGGTGGGATGATGAATCGGTACTCACATCATCGTTGTCCTGAAACGGTTGGAGATATATCCCCGTGCCATGAGCCTCGCCTACGACCTCCCCGGCATCATCTTCCAGCAATATGGGAGATACTCCAGGAGACGACTGGAAGATGGCCAAATTGGTCTTTCCGGCGACTTTTCGTTTCTTTAAAATCTGGACCTCTTTATGAAGTTCTTTAAGTAAGTGGAGTCTGTCACAGACTGTATGGACGTTCAGTAGCCAATCAGCGTCTTGGTCTAACAGTCGGGTGGTGTACTCTGAAAGTGATTGTAATGCGTAGTGGTGGGTTGAAGTACCAGGTGGGAATGTTGGGGATATCACAGGATCAGAATTATTGTCAGTGGCCTTTTCGTGAGTATTCTGGGGAGTTTTCTGGGGAGCCTGGGCCGGAGTTGGAGTTCGATTTCTTGACCTTCTCTCAGAACTTCTTACTGGGGACTCCTCGTACCATTTGCCAATTCCGTTGGCTAAAAACCTGTCGCGGTTATAGCGAAAGGTCACGAACTTTGTCTCTACGGGGTCGTCCATACTTAACGTCCTTTCATAATCTGTAGCCATCTGGTTGGATATTGTCGTTGCAGCTCAAAGTTTTTTTGACATTGCAAAAAGATACGACAGGGATATGCGACATGGGAGATTGGACTTGCGACATCTAATTTGGTACGTGCACGAAAAATGTTAATGATATTAGTGAATATCCAGGCAATACTGTAGACCTTGAGGATAGCGAGACAGTGGAGCTTCGAGCAGGCCAAAACTCCTGTCTCTCTCTAGAATACACAAAAAACTTCTGAGATTACTTAAAATTACTTTTCAACTCACTACGCTGGGTTTAAAGCTAATGATACTCCCATTTATATGCTATATATACAGGAATTGTGATTTCCATGACACCCTCGGGTCCTACTCATAAGCTTGTTTTCCCTAATGACGCTTCTTGTTGGATATCCATCAACTTATACTCAAAAGGATCGAGTTCACATTTCTCTAATGAAATTTGTCAGAAGCACTATCAAATTTCATAATTAGCTATAAAATTGAAAGAAAGATTACAACGTTGGACAAGATAAACAAATATCTAGAAGCTCACACCCATTGACCATAATCCACACCACTGGGAATTCCACACCACTGGACATAATCCACCCACTAGATTAACTAGGTGGTCTTGTGGATTCTTCGCGAAATTCAATATCACGTGACTTGGCATTTCGAATCTCAAGCCCCAGAAATAAGCACCACCAGAATTCTCTATATTAAATCTCATCTGCCCCTTCTACTACACAACAGTATCATTACTAAACCATCTATCGGTATGACAACAGCCTCGCTAGAAAATACTCCCGAGAACTCGCCCCTCGTTTCCACCACTGATCAGCTCCTGGCGCTCATCGAGTCTTTCATAGAGCTTGGAGTGCTAGTCCACGACAATCAAGGAACAGTACCGTCTCATACAGCACTTACACACAAGACGAACCAGGTTATCAGCCAGCTCTCTGGACTTACAGCCAGTCCCTACACTTTCCAATATCCCATTCCTGTGGATGTCGTGTCGTATATAGAGGATGGAAGAAACCCAGATATTTACACGAGAGAATTCATAGAAGTGACGGCAAAGAGTAACGCCCGGTTGAAGGGGAAAATGGAGGGATTTGCGAAGTTGAGGGATGTTTTGGGCGGAAAGTTGGGCGAGGAGTTCCCTGAAATGAAGGAGGTGATTGAGGATATAAGGAGAAGGACAGGTGGTGAGAGTTAGAGCGTCAATTCCGAGAGTAGCAAGAGAAGTGATGAAGAGGACACAAATATCAAAATTAGTGTGGCCATAGCTTTTAGCGAGAGAAGTGATGAAGAGGACACAAATATCAAAATTAATGGAGCCTTTGCTTTCGAACGTATCGTGGATAATATCTAATATCGGAGGAAATCTTGTTCACAGCAAGCTTTTTCCACAAAGTCTAGTTTGATCTCAGTGCCGGCACTTCCAAAACTCTTCCAAAACTCTTCTAAAACTCTTCCAAAACTCTCCTTATCGGACCCTCAAAACGTACGAGAACGAATCTTTAGGTTTCTGTTCTTTTAACCTCTAACTCTAGATTCAACAATATGAGACCGATTTATTTTAGGATTCACTTCCCTTGACAACTATTTGTCGCTACATTCCACAGATATCTTATGAGATTCCAGTTAAACTAAATTGAATCGCTAAAGTTTAGGAGTTCCACGAAATTTGATCTTTTGTGAACAAAGACGATTTAGATGAACTAAGTTGAATGAGCTTACAATAACTGAGCAGCTTTTTGTCTGTTACAAAGAAAGATACATCAGATATCCATCAACAAGTAATCCGATAGAGTTTGATGAATCTAGTGATAGTTCTCCAATTGGAAACGGATTATAATATTGACTAGGAGTCCATTGATCTGGCAGTGGACCCTCTAGAGGACTCTTCATAGTAGGAAGATATTGAAAAGTCGCTAAGAATTAGTTCTCTAGAGTGAATTCTATAAGTGGCCTATCTAGAAAACATTGGATTCTATAGGATCTCATGGCTAAACTTATTCTTCTCGATTTGTTTGTAGTGAATGAATTCTGAATTCTGCCACTAAGACCACTTTAATTTGGAGAAATTAAGATCCCTTTTTCTACATCAGCAATCTCTAAGGGGGCAGAGATTCCGACTACCGAGCGTCGATCATTCAAAGGAAAAGGGTTGATATCCGGGTCGTAAACAGGTATTTTCAGATTTCTGTTGATTGACTGAGCAAAATTCACTTTATTACGAATCTTTGTATTAATGAAGGGTTCGGTGAAGGCCTATAAAGCAAGAATAGCACGAAAAGAATGTGGTAGTGGAGTACCGAGGAATGAATCTGTGCCGGGAACGAATCTTTGCTGAAGAGTGCCAAAGAATGAAGGGCACGGATTAAGAGTAAGACTAACGAAGAGTAAAGACTAGAGAAGAGTAAGACTATTGAATTACAGAGATCAGGGAGTTCATTTTATAGAAGAAAAAGAGTACAAGTCCAACTTTTGGCAATATATAAGCAAATTTCTTCTACACATTACAGAATTACAACTGTAGTTACATAGCAGGGCTAGAATCAGCCTTATAACCAAATGACCGCCATCACTGTAGAATTAACTTATATTGTAGTAGTATAAATATGGTGTGAGAGGTGCTTGGGCTCTTGACTTGTCAGGTTACATCTCATAAGATTAATTCTCATGAGGTTATGAAAAAAAATACTAATCGCAAATCTTTACTTTACCCCAAACGTTGCATACTTAAGCTAAAATGAGCTAGATCATTTCTACCCCTACAACATACACCTTTCAGTTTGCATGGAATAATCTCTGTATGGAGTAGAGCTCTCGTGGCCGACAGTCTACGTGATCCATGTAACACCGACATCTTTACGAGAAGCATATACGACAAATGTTCAAAATATGCATATAAACCAACTGACATATGCAATATGCACAAACTACGCTTTAGGCTTAATAATCTCTTATTTTGGGTGACCAGCATAACCGTCAACTTCATGCAGATATTTTTCCTGCAGATGAAAATTCAAACTAATATGTGAACTCTTTGAATTATTTTAGAATGTAGTTGATATTGATACTCGAGAGTTGGGCAACGAGGAGTCGAGGATACCTTACTAGGTGTATATGGATATCTGGGGTCCAAAGTAATCCTGAATTCATAGTAACACGACTATCGCGCGTACGACGCAAGTGGTTTTGTGTCATATTTTTTGTTGCAACCCAATTTCCGTTTTGGGACATGCTGGCTAGACATATTTTGGGAAAAAGAGCCAGAAAAGTCCAAGAACGATTGACAGAATTCTCTATCTTACATGACTTATACCCAAAAGAATACGTAAATGTTACAGAAAGGGAACATGCAAGCACATTGTCGCCCTAAACGTCGCATACAAGCTTATTATGGCCCTAAAGGTAGCATGATTTCCGATCCAACGGTTGGGTAAGCACAAAGCGGCCTCTTAGATCAACAACAATGCAACTACATTCGGACAAGTTTCTATACTAGTACAGCAGGCTGGATATTATTGACAATGTCGAGTTTCACTATATAATGTGAACATGCCCATATTCTAAATGGTTAGTTTTTGCAACAACAAATTATGCTCTATTCATTCCTTTTTATTACCTTCGCCGGTATCACCAGAGCACTCACCACTGAAGACGATGCTACTACTACAACTGACATCACGGTGACGCCAACTTACACCTCAACAACTACCCAAATGTTGGAAGAGGAGATTTACAAGACTGTATACATTTTCTCCACCAACGGTGCTCTTACAACTGAGACTGTTACTGGTAGTACTGTTATTGTGCCCATCAGCGCGATACCTACTGATTTAGATACTACATCTTCTGAAACTTCTACTCCAACTACAACTGAAACTCTGAGTACTCTGAGTGGGGTCAGTTCAGAGTCTGCTAAAGCTTCAGAAGCTGCCAATGTTTCTTCTGGTAGTGTATCTTCGGTTCCAGATTCTACAGTATCTGGTTCTAGTTCTGTTACTGACTCTAGCTCTGTCGCTGGTTCTAGTTCTGTCACTGGTTCTAGTTCTGTCACTGGTTCTAGCTCTGTCACTGGTTCTAGCTCTGTCACTGGTTCTAGTTCTGTCACTGGTTCTGGTTCTGTCACTGGTTCTAGTTCTGTCACTGGTTCTAGTTCTGTTCCAGCCTCTAGTTCTGTTCCAGCCTCTAGTTCTGTTCCAGCCTCTAGTTCTGTTCCAGCCTCTGGTTCTGTTCCAGCCTCTAGTTCTGTTCCAGCCTCTAGTTCTATTCCAGTCTCTACCGAAACGTCTTCGTCGGCAGTTTCCTCTGATTCCACTTCAAGTTCGTCAACTGATGTTTCATCTCTTTCAGTTTCTTTATCACAATCTTCAACATCTTCGGCTCCGGCAGTCACTAGTTCAGCATCTTACCATGTCGCACCAGGACAATATTCCCATTCGACCTCTTACGATACTGTCACTGTCGATGGTGAGGTTATGGTCAAGGAACTTGTTTACCTCTTCACTACTATCTGTGATGAGTAAAGAGCACACGTGAGAGCAATCACATGCTGATTAATTTATTAGAAACTTCTGATCTTTTCCCTAGACGACGACACTTCTTTCCATAGAGCTCTCTCTTGTAATACAACATTTAGAACACTGTCAGGATACTGACCAGAACAAGTATATACTTCAAGTACACGATTTTTATGATATTTATGTAGCTATCTTGGTAGAATAATTGAGTTTGTTGTCCCATACTAAGTAAGTTTCACTACCTTAGTAATAATCAGTGGGGGAATCCCTTAGGTGAGAGTGTTTATTAATATATCTGTCTAACAATTTATTTGACTACGTTCTTTAACTATGTTGTTTAACTACTTTGTTTGAACTACTTGTCTATATATTCGCCTCCACACTACTTTGGTGATACCTGCATACACATATTAGATTCTAAAAAAACCATCACTTCATCCCCCACCACCAAAACTCCCTAATGTTACGTATAGGGATAAAAAAGTCGCTAAACTTCGGCATGCCCTTCGGGTGCCTTAGAAGAACCCCCCTTTTCAAAGGCGTGCGGAGCGTCAAGACTTCTACGGTAGACTGGAAACCAATTCGTGGGTCGACCGGAAACCTCGCTACCATTGAGTACCAGTCAAGAATGCCACTTCTTCGGAAATTCTTTCTCTCGCTCATGATCGGAATGCCCGTGATCAGTTTTATACTTGGCTGCTGGCAGGTCAAGCGGATGAACTGGAAGTCTGAGTTGATTGCTCGTTGTGAAAACGCGTTGGCCGCAGAGCCCATGGACGAAATTCCCGCCAACATCGATCCCAAAGTCGTCAGCGAGTTCGAGTATCGTCGGTTCAAGGTCGTCGGCCATTTTGACTACTCTCAGGAGATGTTTCTCGGCCCGAGGATCAAAAACGGTGTGTTAGGGTACCTTGTGATCACTCCATTCGTCAGGAAGAACGGAAAACCTATCTTGGTGGAGAGGGGCTGGATCCATAAGGACAAGGTCGTGCCAGAGACGAGGAAGGAGGGCTACTTATCGCATCTCGCCTTCCCCCAGGGCGAAATCGAGATCACGGCGTTGTTCAGATGTATGCCAGAGAGATCGGGGTTACAATTTGACCACACCGACGGCAGCAGATTGTTCAACGTCCATGATGTTCCTAAGATGGCGGAACAGGCCGGTGCATTGCCGATATATTGTCAGATGATTTACGATTTGGGAGATCATATCGAATGGAGAACGTCTTCAGGAAAGGAGAAGAGTTCAGTAGGGTCACTGGTTCTCTCATACCTTAACCCATGGAATGCTATAACCTGGGCCACTGGCTCTTCGTCTCCTTCATCTTCCTCGTCGGTGGCTTCCTCAGATGCTCTGTTCATCGCGTCCCACCTCGACGACGAAACTTTACAGTATCAGGAATTCGAGTTTATCAACGAGGGTGTGCCCGTCGCAGCCCTTCCTAAACTCACTTTTTCCAACAACCATTTACAATACTTGATCACCTGGTTTGGTCTCGCTTTCTGTAGTTCTATAGCCCTCGGCTATTCCTTCTACAAGAAGCAGAGATACTCCACAGCAGACAAGCTCATTGATGCAAAGAGAAAAGATATGAGAAGGTTGTAGATCTATGGTGGTAGAATCTATGGGGAATGATCGGGTCATTTCGAGCGTATTGCGCTAGTTTGGTGGCTCAATTGTGGATAAATGTGGACCAAACTACTGAGGTGTATTTTTAATGGCTTAGTGGCTCCCCAAGTTAGTCTCACTAGCGTTGAATACCAGCGGAAACTCCAACAAAGAGAATACTCTAGTCCTCTATGAGTCCACTGACCCTCGATGAGTCCACTGACCACGTCTAACGTTACGCAACCTTTCATCAGTAATCCCAACTATGGGGCTCCAACCCTGAACTTTCACTGTGGCACGAAATCTGTATTGTATGTATATATGTAAATAGTCTTAGCTGAACCACCGCTGCATCAATACAAGAAATTATTCCTTCCTAGGACCTTAGAACTTTGGAACTTCGGAACTTCATGGCGACTGACAAACTTCGGCCTAGATATTAAGCATGAAATGGTTGCAAATTGTATTACGTAAGATACGATATAGTGCTTACATAATATTATAAGCTATACTAATCAAGTACTACGGAGACACAACGGTACTCCAGAACTCTGGATTATGTATTATAGCTAGGTAAGGAGTCTGAGGAAGAAGATACCTCTGAGAAAGATCAAATTAAGAGTCAGAATTGCGAGTATCAGTGAACTCACAGGTCAATATTATACAGACACCTAGTCGCTGAACACCTTGCCGCTGCACTATCTAGATTTCTATCAGCTTTCAGTCACAGAGAGCTCGAAAATGTCTAATATGACAGCATAAAAGTTACTAGCGAGAACTATGAAACCAATGAAAGCTGGGATAGAAATTTGCCGGTATCATTCGAGCACTAATCTCACAGAATACTTACAGAAAGCAATGATTTATTCAGTCTCTCTAAGTGACTTAATGTCAGTTTTGTCGCTGATATTTTTCAAATCATTACCTACGGCTGCTCAACAAACCAAACAAAACCACCACCAAGGCCATATCTCCCAAGATCATCCCCAACAACTCATAATAACCCAACAACCGTACCACCACCGGCCTGAACTTGTTCAACTGTGGCAAGAACATGGAGCCAAAGTTGATCCCCTTAATTAAGAGCGAGTTGTCGGACGCTGTCTGGAACAATTTGTTCTGGGTACTGATGACATAGAATGATGAGAGAAGAAGAATCTCAATCGTAGCGAAGATAGTGATGAAACTCGTCACTGGGTTGACTGGAACGAAGCCACGTATGTAAGAATGTGATGAGGCTATGAAGTCGCTGGAGGTACAGAAGTGGTAGAAGAAGTTAGCGAGTACGGTGACGAGACGTACCACGAGGAAACGAGATTTCCAGACCTTTTGTTGGTAAAGATTGTAGTTAGCAAGGTCTTGTTGGTACTGAGACGTAGCATCGGTAGGGAGAGGATTATCAGAACCAGCAAAGAGACTTTCAAGAGGGTTTCCACCAGCTCCAGCTCCAAAGGGGCCACCGGCGCCGAAAGGACTGCCAGCGCCAAAAGGATTTCCGCCTGCTTCGCCTGCACCGGCAGCTCCTCCATCGCCACCCATCATGCTCATCATCATTTTTGAAAACTCATCCTCGCCGCCTCCAGGAGCCTGGCCGCCAGTCTGGCCGAGCATTTTACTGAAGATCTCTTCTATATCTGCTTCCTTAGGCTCTACTGAGATGATATCCTGAATTTCAGGGTCATCGTCAGCAGAAGGGACGGAGATCTCGCCAGTCTCTGTGGCGGCAGGACGATCAAGAATCGATGTCACGTCCTTGTCGTGGACTGAGGAGCCTTGGCCGAGGATGGTGTTGAGTCTGGACGTGGCGTTCCCTTTGGCCATTTTGGCGGCACGTCTCTCACGAAGAAGTTGTTTCTTTTCTTCGGGAGTCATTCTCGAGGTATTGAGTGATGTAGTGACTTTGTCGTGAAGTTGGAGAATTGGAGAATTTGGAGAATTTGTGCTACCAGAATTTATGATCGCTGAGAATTGGTGATTAGTTGGAGTGAGGTTGAATCTTGTAAATTAGTGACATTAAGTCGCACCCGAAGTAGTTGTGGTAGTAAAATTAGTGACAGGATTTTATTTTCTCACTAAATATTCTATAGAATTCTCTAATTAGCGAGAGTTCTTGATAAATATCTGATTTCTCTCGCTAACTATTTCTCGCTAATGTTTTATATTCCCACAAATATATCATATATCTCTGAAGTATACTGATATCAATTGACCTTCTAAATACAAAAGCACTACATGTTAATACTAGAATAGTATGAGATATTCCTCTTGATCTTAAACATCTCCATTTCATTCATCGCTCTCGTCAACTTTAATTAACTGGTAGATACATTTTCTCCACACCTTTCCTATTAAGGAAGTCGATCAATCTCAAATACTCTTGAGATATATACCTCACTTAAACCCACTCTTGATCACCCTTTACTCAGTAACTGATCATGGAGTCTAGACTCAATTACCAGGAGGAAGTACGGAGACAACAGATCTTGAACTCAATGGAGAATCGTGACTACTTGTTGATTATTGCCAGCCAACAGGGGAAATCGGTGGAACAAGTGAAATATGAGTTGATGATGAGATTAATGGAGGGTTAGTGGCTGGAATAATACAAAGATGCTTATGGAGTCGCTAGAACATTAGAGACTGTTCTTTTACTATGAGCAGGAATTATGACGCGTTCTATCGCTAGCTGGAACAGATGATCGGTATGTTGTGATGAGCTGACTGGAGCCGCTGGACGGCTACGACATCCTTGAAGCAATTGAAGATGTTTTGCGAGATATTGCGAGAATCTATGGCTAACAATTAGGCATAATTAGACCTCGCTATTAGATCTCGGTATTTCATCTCCCTAGATCTCGTTAGTTCTCTCGTTTCTGTCACTACATATACTCCTAAATAGCAATTTATTAATACATAGTTATAGAACTTGCCCGCAGTAACTAGCACCATGGGCGGGAGACATTCAGGACACTCACGATGAGTTTGCAAGAGATGTGTGATATTTAGCAAGGGTTGGCCAAATATCTGGACCACTAGAATTTTGAGATCTGACTGAAACGGCACCCTCTAATGATTAGAGACAGTGTTAATCTAGTAGGATCGCGTAGTAGTGAACACAGTCCTTGAGTCAATACTTTTTTGAATTAGCGGTTAATTAAATTCCTCACTGACCAATTAATCTAATGGTTTCTCGCCCTCTACCCTCACTCTGCCCTCTTCTGTCTCTTTCCCCCTTCAAATAATCCTCTCATATACCTCGGGGGTTGGTTCAAATTCGGCCCGGTGCCTCGTCTTGTGGGCTGAGGGATCCGTGACTCGGGTATAGCCAGTTTAGTGGCTGGTTTAGCTGTGAACCTTGGAGTGGGGGTCGTTTTAGGTGTGGTTTTGGGGGTGAAGGTTCGCATGGGTCTTGTTGAGGCCACGGGTCTGGGTACTGTTCTTGGTGTAAATGTTGTTCTAGAAGGTTTGTAAGGTCTGGTCTCTTTGGAAGATTCTTGTCTGATTTCTCTGGAAGATTCTTGTCTAGCTTCTCTGGAAGGCTCTTGTCTGGGTCTGGAGACCGGGGTCGTGGTTGTGCCAGTTGTTGTCACCGACTCTGATGCCACATCCTTCAACCTTTCATTTTCTTCCTTTGCTCTTCTCAACCTCTCCTCCACTCGGCGTATCCTCTCCTCCAATTCCTTCTCCTCTTGTAGCCTCTCCCAAGAACGTCTCGTGGGACATCCAGGAAAGTCAACACACCACATTGTCATCAGGAGTCCATACATAAAGCTGGCAAACGACTCGTTAAACCCCATCAGGAGCGCGTCGTGGATCTGTTGAAGGTTTGTCATATTTACGTCCAACTCTTCTAGGCCATCTGACAACCTGCCAAACCGCTCAGTGTTTGCTGGAGCTTCTAGCGGGAGATGCTCGGCATCCACTGGGTAGTGTACTTTGGGTGATGTGAGGAGTAGATGTATACCGGAGGATCGCTGCAGCCGTCTCCGCTGTGGTGTGGTGGGGCGTGACGACATGTTGTTGTTCTAGATTTACTAGAGAGTGTGATGGTGTTTATGTTTTGGTGATTGTGATTGTGATTTATATACAGGTTGCATATGTATATTAATATTGTTTATATACAGGATACTACGGTCAATGAAAAGATCACTTAACAGACCAGTTATTGTAACGATATTATGAGATAACCTATAGATAAGATGGTTTAGATGGTTGAAGGAGAGTGAAGGTGAGTGAAGGTGAGTGAAGGTGAGTGAATTATCGTTTAGACTAGTAGTGGAAGACATACGTAGCTGCAATAAATATATCACGTGACCTGTTGGTATATTACGTACACCACTAATTCACTAACTTAGGTCAGGGAAAAGGCTCCCTGGATAAACCCCAGCAAGTTTGCAACTCCATGTTTCATTTCTAATACCACAAAAGTCTTTGCAGATGACTCTGTTTCAAACCATCTTTAAATCAAGGGTAATCTCGCAGCCTGCAATTTAGAAACTCTCCGGGTTTAATACACCCTAATGGAGATTCTACGTATCTGTATATAGAACTAGATTAGTCTATGTAATTTTTATTTATAGTAGAGTAGATATTTATATTTGGTGGATTGGTTTGTTCTAAAGGATCTTCTTTTCAAGAACAAATCAGTTGGTTCAGCTCCCACTGATTAGATCTTGCTGTATCAGTTACGAGAATTGCTGACTTGGCTCGGATATCAATCACTGACGACTTAGTAAACTCCTAGCCCCGTTTTATCTCTGAAGTCATGCATATTCCATCATATCTAACCCATTTTCGTTGGCTGCAAAATTAATATTCGGTATGGACACGACAACAGTTGAGTTTTCAAAAGCCAATTAACGAAGTATGGCTGGCCATACTCAATCTGACAAGGGGATATCTCATATCACACGCTAAACACCCCTATAAACCTCTGATAAAACAGAACATCTAAGGATCATCCAGTCCAACGATCTCCATCCAGCTTTTACCCTCCTTGTTCAACTCGTCTCTAACATCGTCCATCAACTTCGCAGGAAGACCAGGTCCCTTGTAAGCAAACGAAGTGTACAATTGAACAAAGGTAGCACCGGCTTTACCAAATTCGACTACATCCTTCCCAGTGGAAATCCCTCCGCAACCCACCAAAACCAATTTGGAATCCTTGGTATGCTTTCTCAAGGTCTTTAAAGCCTGAAGCGCCAATGGCTTCAAAGGTTTACCAGATAATCCTCCGACCTCACCAACAACTTTAGAGTCCGAAAGGAGATTTTCTGGTCTTTGAATAGTGGTGTTTGAAATAATAATTCCATCAACACCCGACTGTTTAGCGGCAGCAGCGATCGATTCAATCTCAGGCTCGGATAAATCCGGAGCTACCTTGACCATAACTGGTGGTAATTTTCCCAACAAGTTCTTACCATTAAGATCTCTCTCTTGGACAACAGTAGACAACAATTTCAAGAGTTTTGACTCACTTTGTAAGTCTCTGAGACCTGGAGTATTTGGCGAAGATACGTTAATGACCAACACATCGGCATAAGGTCCTAAACGTTGGACACCTTTGACATAGTCTCCAACTTCCTCACCCTGTTTGTTCTTACCCAAGTTTATTCCGAGCAATTTTCCAGATTTGAAAGCATTGGAGAATGGTTCTTCGCTGTCTCTGGAAAATTTGGCAATCAACTTTTCAAAACGTAATTTCAAAGTGGCCAACACGTTGAAGTGACCCGAAGAGTTAAACCCGTAACGGTTGATGACTGCGTCATCTCTTGCAAGTCTGAAAAATCTAGGTTTAGGGTTACCTGGTTGTGGTAACGGGGTTATAGATCCAATTTCTACGTATGAAAATCCACAGTCGAATAATGACTCAATGGCTTCACCGTCTTTATCCAACCCTGCAGCAAGACCAATCGGACTGCGGAGTTTGGTACCGAAAACATCCACCGATAACACATTGTCATTGGAAGTTTCCCTTAACCAAGGAACAAGACCATATTTCATACAGAGTATACCGAGCTTGTGGCCCTGTTCACCGTCTGTGATATTTCTAATAATTGGACAGAGGACATATTCGTGGACGGCCGAACGAGCGTCCAGAAGGTAGTAAGCTCCTCCAATTATCCCTGCCAGGGCAAGACCATAGATGATGGGATTTGGAAGCATACTACTTTTCAAAGGCTTGATACGTGAAATGACACGAAACATAGTGACTTAGTAACGAATTGGTTATTTTTTATAGCTTAACGAAGGAGAATTGATCCAACTACTCAAAGAATTTCTGTAAATTAGGAGGATATGGTTTGTCTAAATATTTCCAACCAATGAATATAACTTGCAAATAGTTCAACAATCACTTTTTATGATTTGGTGACTTTTTCTTACACGATTCTTCTAGAGATTTTCACGTCTTATATCTGTGGTGTGGTGTGGTGGGTTGAAACTTTTGATTTTGACTTCATCACCAGATGATTCCTGCAGGATATGATATTATATACAGGATTTGAAGATATCATGTGAGTTGATGGATGATCTGGGATAGTGTAGGTTGTAACGAGATGAGAGGTTGTACAGTGAGTAAGTGCTCGTATCTTTCTATTTGGTCAATAGAGATTTCCATACTGCTGAAAGTAGATATTCGTATAGTTAATGGGGTATGTGTTATATGCAGTATATCCCGGGCATATTATAGTAACAAGCAAGAGCCATCCGAATGAGTAGATTGAAGTTATGATACGTTATGGGCTATTATGAAAAACATTTCCATATATTTAGCTATGTATATCTATCAATCTCATTATGGTCAGCTATATATTTGATATGCTCCGAGACTCCGGAGTTGTAGTGCTTTATATACAGGATAGTAGACGAATAACAATGCCCAAAAGTTGACTATAGGAATAACAGGACAAACCTTTGATACCTAGACTGTGTAGTATAGAGAAAGCTATCATATCGGCTTAATATAAATGAAGAAAGATCCTCAGTTGATTAGTCATTGATCAGTCTGTCTTTCTTTGATAGTTTTGCTTATATGCAGTATATGAAATTCAAAAGAACAGTACGTTTAACTCTAGCTGTTTGTTATAAATAGCTCAATTACAACATAACCAAAGTCTATTCGATTGAAAACAGAGAGGGGTAGCTCCCGAACTAGGTCCGTTGAATCATTAACAAGTTACAACACTTCACCACTTATGCCTTTATATGCAGGATATAGTATTATTCATAATCTACTTCAATTACACAATTTATCACAACTAGACCTAATCTACCGAGAATAGTACCTCCATGATCCATCATGCATGATATGTGGTCCAATTATTCCCTGATATGTATGACTATAGTGTGGTGAAGGAGTTCTGATACTACTTACATTATATATTCCTGCATACAAATCCATAATAAAATCTCTGCGATGAGCATCAACTAAACCACCAACTCACCACAACAACTCTACTACCACAACCACCACCATGTCAACATCAAATAGCAAACCAAAACCGCCATCGAAATACGACAGACCGGCTGGCCAGTCCAAGAAATGGAAACTGCCCAAAAACAAAAGGCTAAATGCTGGACTCAACAGAATCGATCAACAATACAAAGATGCAGTCAAGTCGGCGGCAGGCACAGATATGTTGTTACAGGAAGAAGGGGGATTCTTGGAGGCCGAGGATGAGATGGAAAAGACCTTCAAGTTCAAGCAGGACGAAATCGTCGACTCTGTGGATGCTGCCACCGGGTCCAAGAAGTTCGACTTGAACTTGCCAGAATTTGGACCATACACCATCGACTATACGAGAAACGGAAGAGGCTTACTATTAGGAGGAAAGAAGGGTCACGTAGCATGTATTGACTGGAGGAAGGGAGCGCTTGATTGTGAATTGCATCTCAACGAAACGGTCCATGCCGTGAAGTTTCTTCATAACGATCAGTACTTTGCTGTAGCCCAGAAAAAGTACACGTTTATATATGACAAGAAGGGGACGGAGCTCCACAGGTTGAAGCAGCACGTTGACTCGACGTTGTTGGACTTTTTGCCCTACCATTTCCTCCTTGCTACCGCTGGGAACACAGGATTCTTGAAGTTTCACGATGTTTCTACCGGAACTTTGGTGAGCGAGTTCAGAAGTAAACTCGGTCCAACTCAGGCCATGAAACAGAACCCTTGGAATGCGATCATGCATTTAGGACACTCGAACGGTACCGTTTCTTTATGGTCCCCTAATATGTCTACGCCATTGGCCAAAGTACTTTCATCTAGAGGTCCTGTTCGTGACCTTGCTATTGACAGAGAAGGAAAGTACATGGCCGTCAGTGGAGCCGACAAGACACTCAAAATCTGGGACTTGCGTAAATTCCAAGTCGTGGACAACTACTATACTCCAACCCCAGCCACATCTCTTGATATCTCGGACTCGGGATTGTTATCTGTTTCCTGGGGTCCACACGTAACTGTGTGGAAGGACATTTTGAAAACCAAACAAGACGACCCATATATGAACCATTTGTTACCTGGATCCAAGACGGAAAAGGTCCGCTTCGTTCCATTTGAAGATATTCTCGGGACCGGCCATCAGAACGGATTCCTGTCTTTAATCATTCCAGGAGCTGGTGAAGCCAATTACGATGCATTGGAATTGAATCCATACGAAACAACCACACAAAGACAACAATCCGAAGTACATTCGTTGCTTAATAAGTTGAGTCCAGACACTATTTCATTGGATCCAAACGTCATTGGTACTGTAGATAAGCGTGCCTCATCGATCAGATTGAGACCGGGCGAAATCAACGAGTTAGAGGTCGTCGACGAAAAGATGGAAATAAGAACTGATGTCAAGAGTGCCAACTCTGCGTTGAGAAAGCATTTGAGAAAGAAGAGACAAAACGTTATCGACCAGAGAAAGATGAGAGTTGAAAGAAACTTGAGGAAGGAAAAGGAACAAAGAGAGAGAGAAAGAAATGGCGTCGAGGAGGAAAAGGACTTGGTCGGTGGTGTCTTGGATAGATTCAAGACCAATTAGAGTTCCTGGAATGAGGGGTTCAAACTTTTTGGAAATTTTGCAGCCGTTTTTCATTTATTTCCAGCGACATTGCGACATTCATCACTTTTGCAACCAGTGATCCACTACTACGTATATACATCTGAGATTTTATTGAATACCCCACGTTATCATGATAGTTTGCGCTACAGCGTGGAGTACCTTCTTAAGATATTTTATCTAAGGATCTCTACCATGTCTAATAACTAAAATCTCCAAGAACTTCAACATCCTAAACTATCTCAACGATCTTCTAACTTCTACATCATTCTACGTAATTAGCCATAATAAATCTAGAGCATCATATATCTGTATATATAGTAAACCTATCCATATCTATCTCAATATCTAATTATTCTTGACCATACTCCGGATTAAACGCTCATAGATTTGATTCTCCCATAGAACTGACTTTATAAGATCCACGTCGGCCCTTTAAAATAGAGATTCCGAGGAGTTTAAGCTGGGGGTTTGATCTCCCTGACAACGATCATACTGCTGAGCTTGAAATTGTTGAGTCTGAAATTGCTGAACTTGAGAGAGTTGAACTTTCCTGAACTGACCTTTCGTCAACTGAGCTTCTTGAACCTCTAAATTCTGAGTATGCTGGAGCTTTAACACCTCCTGATACTCATTCTCCCGCCTTTTCCGCTCGAAAGTACAATACTTGACCAACTCCCTGTCAAAATCAGTAAGCTGCTCCATCGCTAGTTTTGCCGACGCTGCGTGTAGTTGGCTGCAAATTTTCACTAAAACTTGACACAACTTGGTACTCTCGTTCAAATCCTTCACCAAAATAAGCTTGAACATATTGGGTACCTCTTCTGGGTTGTATAGTTTCATATTCCTGGTCTTTATTGAATAGTGGCGTGTATGGTTGTGGAGTATTAAGTCCAAGTATGAGATTTGGCGAAGAAACTCATGAGGGATCGTATCCGAATTGTGATTGTGAATGGGATTATAATCCTTCATAAACGTTTCTTCAAGAGTGTCTATTTCCACCACACCTTCAACTATGAAGTCTTCATCATAGAGAATTGTTTTGAAGAGTCCGTAGAGTGTTTGTGGCACTCTCAAACTTACATAGGAAGAATCGGGGGGAATCGGACTATCTGGAAATTTAGAGAGCCAGTTTGTAACTGCTTGGATGAACAAGTGTGAGGTAGCAATGTTAAAGGAACTTTTGGACGATTTCGAAGTCATAGTGACTTTCACAAGTATTAGCACCCATAAAATCACCAAAATTAAGCTAAGATTTGCATCCAAAAAGAACTGAAGATTTTGACGGTTAAATATTGAAAGAGCTCCTATGTAGAAATAGAAAGTATATATGAGCAGTCTATATAGATACCAGGGTGCTACAGGTGTATAATATATATATATAT
>Ga0065707_10081766_pt1 | contig 45733 bp, 35 predicted proteins | sample SwiRhicommuniRL3_FD_59094 | JGI IMG/M metagenome (GOLD analysis project Ga0065707, IMG submission 59094) | Switchgrass rhizosphere bacterial communities from Rose Lake, Michigan, USA - RL3 v2 (version 2) | ecosystem: Host-associated > Plants > Roots > Rhizosphere > Soil | place: East Lansing...
CTCCTGCCGCAACCGAAGCGCCGGCTACTCAGGCACCTGCCGCTACTGAGGCACCTGCTGCTACCGAAGCTCCTGCTGCTGCTGAATGTACAGATGAATTGGGGTGTGTCACGATAGCACCAGATGAACCCGTCCACATCGCTTACTGGGGTGTTCTTTCGGGTGCGGATAGCTCCCTCGGTGAAGACTCCAAGCGCGGTGTTGAAATCGCTATTGATGATCTGGGCGGCAAATTCCACGATCATGACATCCTGTTGACCACTGAGGATGCAGGTTGTACTCCTGAAGGTGGCGCGACAGCCGCTGCCAAGCTTGCGACCGACACATCCCTCGTGGGCTTGATCGGCTCCAGCTGCTCGGATGAAACGGTTGGTGGTATCGCGACTCTGACCAATGCCGGTCTGACCACCATTTCCCCATCCAATACCCGTCCGGCGCTGACCGACCCCAATCGCGGTCCTGACTACGCTGGTTATCTGCGCACCGCCCACAGCGATGCCTTCCAGGGCAAGGCCGTGGCTGAGTTTGCGTACAACGTTCTTGGCGCCCGCAAGGCTGCCACCCTGCATGATGGTTCTTCCTATGCCCAGGCTCTTCAGCAGGTGTTCGCCGATAACTTCAAGTCCCTTGGCGGCGAAATCGTCGCCCAGGAAGCCGTTGCGAAAGATGCCACGGACATGAAACCTGTGCTTACCACAATCGCCGCGGCCAAGCCTGATTTCCTATACTACCCGGTGTTCGTTGCCGTTGGTGGTTACGTCACTGCCCAGGTTCGTGATGTTCCTGGTCTTGAGACTGTACCGATCGCTGGCTCTGACGGTATCTTTACGGCTGACCTGCTCAAAGGCGCCGGCCCTAACGTTAAAGGCATGTATCTCTCCAGCCCAGACTTCAGTGCCTTCACCGGAGACTATGCTGGCTTCATTAAGAAGCACGAGGCCAAATACGGTGGTTCCACCCTCTCCACCTTCCACGCTCATGCCTACGATGCCACGAATATCCTGTTTGCAGCTCTTGAGAAGGTCGCTGTAATCGGTGCAGATGGCACAATCACTGTGCCACGTAAGGCTCTCCGCGACGCTATCTACGCTACCAAGGACTTCAAGGGCATCACTGGTAATTTGTCCTGCTCACCTTCGGGTGATTGTGGTGCGCCTGTGATCGCAGTGTACCAGGTTGTGAACGCTGATCCCGCTTCCTGGAATCCAGCCGATCCGACCAACCCGAATCCCAAGAAGGTCTATCCGTAATCCGTAGTCCGATTGCATAGAACCATGTGGGCAGGGCATATTGCCCTGCCCACATCATCCCACGTTGAGGAGACCGCTCATGCGCACCAGCCTTAGCGAACGCTTATTAGACCTTCTTGTTAGTGTTTTTTTATGGGGGTTCCGCATCCTGATTGTTGCGGCCATCTTAATTGGTACGATTGCCTCAATTCGCGCCGGAAAATATTCGAGCGACCAGTGGATTGGTTTTGTGGTGTTAGGCATATCACAGGGAAGCATTTATGCTTTGATCGCCCTCGGATATACGATGGTTTATGGCATCCTGCGTATGATCAATTTCGCCCACGGCGAAATCTTTATGAGTGGGGCATTTAGCGCTTATTTTTTAGCTACCTGGCTAAATAATACTGGATTTATTGACAGGAATCCGGTTCTGGGATTGTTGATTCCTATATTATTTGCGATGATCATGTCAGCTTCAATCGCCATGCTGGTGGAGCGGATTGCCTACCGTCCACTGCGCGAGGCTCCAAGGCTGGTGCCTTTGATCAGTGCCATCGGCGCCTCCTTCTTTCTGCAATATACATTCCGCGGTCTTTTTGGACCTGGCGTATATGCGTATCCATCCATTAAGGCTCTTGATGGCCAATGGAATGTTTTTGGCTTTGGCATCCTAAAGGTACAAATCATAGTTGCCGTCGCGGCTGCAGTGATGATGGGTATTCTTTATTCTATTGTTCAATATACAAAAATAGGCAAGGCGATGCGCGCAGTTTCGGAGGATAAAGATACAGCAGCCTTAATGGGAATTGATGTCAATCAGATCATTGTAACAACCTTTGCTGTTGGCGCAGCTATGGCTGGCGCGGCTGGCGTGCTCTATTCACTGATATACCGCCAGGTTTTCTTCCTTATGGGATTTACCCCCGGCATTAAGGCATTTACCGCTGCTGTTTTGGGAGGCATTGGCAACATTCCCGGTGCCATGGTAGGAGGCCTCGTATTAGGCATATTCGAATCGATCGGACCCTCCCTCTTCCTCGAAGGGTTGGGCATCACTCGACCGTATCAACTCAAAGATGTCATAGCCTATACCATGCTCGTCATGATCTTGTTGTTCCGTCCATCAGGCATTCTGGGTGAACGCCTGACAAAGAAAAAGGCCTGACAGGGTGAATGCCATGAAAAAAGAAAACTTCCTCTGGAACGCAATCAAGACTGGATTGTTGGGTGGGACGATCGCTATTTTTATCTGTCTTGTGGGTATGACCGAAATCTTCAGCAAGCGGGATGTCATCGAAAAAGTGATTACCCTTGGACAATTCGTATTGCTGGTAACCATGGCCGCGATGGGGTTCATTGCAGCCCGCCGGACCTCTGACCTGTTTGGCGGAAATCGACCAGTTCTGAACTTGACCGCGGGACTTATCGCGGGCTTGGTAACAGGACTTATCCTTGCCCTCTTCGTCTTCATTGGATACAAAGTTAATCTGCGTGCAGTTTTCCTCAACGCGTCTCCCCCTCTCTACAATTTGCTCACATTTGGCAAGGGGCAGGGCAATATCTGGCCCCTGCCTTTGATCGGTGTGGGAGGTGGTCTCATTGGCGCGGCCTTCCTGCTGATCCCGGCGATGTATCGTGGTCCTCTCACGCGTGCCTTGATCTTTACGTTCTTCATGGCGCTCTTCTCCGGCTTATTCCGTGTGGTGATGATCAATCAAAAGGGAGGCGTAGCAAAAGCCGCCAAATACCTCTTTGGTCAAACAGGGCTGACCTGGGAAGGTACGCTGATTTTCTTTTTCACTGTATTAATCATTGCCTTTTTATGGAATTATAGAGGCAAAGAGGTTCAGGCTCGAATCTCCCGCCTACCCAAACGTGGCCAACTGTCTCTGCGCATACTCGTGTTCATCATAATCCTTTACATTGCCATCATGCTGCCTACAGTGTCAGGACCGTTCATCGCCCAGGTGATTGTTACCGTGACTCTGTTCATTCTCATGGGGCTGGGACTCAACATCACTCTTGGATTTGCCGGGCTGCTCGACCTTGGCTTCGTAGCTTTTTATGCGATTGGCGCTTATACGGTGGGGTTGCTCACCTCCTACGGGCCTTTCGGCTTGCAGCATGTTTCATTTTGGGTGGCAGTGCCAATTGCCGTATTGGTTGCCATGTCATTCGGCGCCATTCTGGGTCTGCCAGTCCTTGGCGTGCGGGGTGACTACCTTGCCATTGCTACCTTAGGTTTCGGTGAAATTGTTCGTTTGCTGGCAGGTTCAGACTTCCTGGCCAAATACTTTGGAGGTCCACAGGGAATCATTGGTATCCAAAAACCCTGTATTGGAACTCTGGCCGCATTTGTTAGAGTGGATGTGCCACGAGCTTGCAACGGGATTGAATTGGGTACCGTACAAACAATCTACTATGTTGCAATCGTAAGCGCATTGCTCATTGCCTTTGTAGCCTGGCGTCTCCGTGAATCCCGGCTCGGACGTGCCTGGATGGCGATCCGCGAGGATGAAGATGTCGCGGAGGCCCTGGGCGTCAATCTCATCCAGACCAAACTTCTGGCATACATGCTGGGTGCTGCTTTTGCGGGTTTGGGTGGTGCGATCTTCGCAACCCTCATCGGCTCGATCTTCGCCACCAGTATGCAATTGCTGGTATCGATTAACGTGGTTGCGTTGATCGTTGTCGGAGGCATGGGAAGCATCCCTGGGGTTATCGTGGGCGCCATTGCATTGATCGGCCTGCCTGAACTTCTGCGTGAAGTCTCCGAGTTCCGCTTCCTTTTCTATGGTGTGACATTGATCATCATGATGATTGCAAGGCCCGAGGGACTCTGGCCCTCGCAAGCCACCAGACGTGAACTGCACCATGCGGATGCGGAAAATGTTTCAGCCGAAAGCATGGTCTAAGAGGTACTTATGGCTCCTATCCTCACAGCAAAAAAAGTAACCAAGCGCTTCGGTGGCTTAGTAGCGGTCAACAGTGTGGACTTTGAAATTCCTGACAAATCCATTGTAAGTATTATCGGACCCAATGGCGCAGGCAAGACTACATTCTTCAATTGCATTACTGGCTTTGGCAAGCCGGACGAAGGCGAGATCCTCTTTGAAGGGACTCCGATCCAGCGCCTCCGCCCGGACCAGATCACTCGTCTTGGAATTTCACGTACCTATCAAAACATCCGTCTGTTCGCAGCAATGACTGCCCTCGAGAACATTCTGGTTGGTGAACACGCCTTTCTGCATTCCTCGTGGATTAGCTCAGTGCTGGGTTTACCCGGTGTTATCCATGAAGAGAAGACTGCGCTTGCAGAAGCACAGCGACTGTTGGATTTTATAGGCTTAAGGGGCAAAGGTGATATGCTGGCGCGCAATCTGCCTTACGGCGCACAACGCAGACTTGAAATTGCCCGTGCTTTGGCTACGAAACCCAAACTACTCCTGCTAGATGAACCAAGCGCAGGCATGAACCCTCGTGAAAGCGAAGATTTGACCGGCTTCATCCGCAGGCTGCGCGATGAGCTTGGTATCACCATTCTGCTCATTGAACACCACATGCGCGTGGTAATGGGCATTTCGGAAGCTGTTACTGTACTCGATTATGGTGAAAAGATCGCGGAAGGCACGCCTGCTGAAATCCAGGGTAATCCGCGTGTCATCGAAGCCTATCTCGGACGCGGCGCTGCGACCGAAGGCATGGCAACTGCTCATGAACGCTTCACCAGCAGTAAAAAATCAGATTAAGGGCAGGTCAAGATGTCGATGCTAAAAGTTGACAACGTTCACACCTACTATGGAAACATCCATGCTCTCAAAGGCATCACCTTGCATATCGAAAAAGGTGAGATCGTAACCTTGATCGGCGGAAACGGCGCGGGGAAGACGACTACCCTGCGAACCATTTCAGGTTTGCTTACCCCCCGCGAAGGAAGTATCGACCTCAACGGCGAGAGTCTCTTCAAATACAAGGCGCATCAGATCGTATACAAAGGCGTCTCCATGGTTCCTGAAGGACGTGGCATATTTGCACGTCTTTCCGTCACTGAGAATTTGGAGATGGGTGCTTACAGTCGCACGGACAAGCAGGAATTGACCAAAAATATGGATCGTGTATTCGACCTCTTTCCGCGTCTCAAAGAACGTCGTGGGCAAGTGGCTGGCACACTCTCAGGCGGTGAACAGCAGATGCTTGCAACAGGACGTGCGCTGATGGCTAGCCCCAGCCTACTGCTGATGGACGAGCCGTCCATGGGTCTTGCGCCAGTGCTGGTTGAACTGATCTTCGATACAATCCAAAAGATCAATCAGGAGGGCACCACCATTTTGCTGGTTGAGCAAAATGCCCTCATGGCGCTCTCCATTGCCCACCGCGGATACGTTCTGCAAACAGGCGAGATCGTCATTACCGATACTGCCGAAAACCTCAAAAAGAATCCAACGGTCCAGAAGGCGTATCTGGGCATGGAATAGGTGGTCCTGAACAAATGAGAAGCGCAGAGGAGAGTGACCTTTCCCTCTGCGTTTTTTTATACCTCAAAAGGAATTTGACATGCTGATTCTCACAGCAGACGAAGTTCGAAAAGTGTTGCCCATGAATGAAGCGATTGAGGCGATGAAAAAAGCCTACGCTTCCCTCTCCGACGGGACAGCCGTTGTACCTCTTCGGACGCGCCTCCCTATCCCAAACAGTGAAGCATTAAGTCTCTTCATGCCGGCCTTTGTCAATTCGCAGGATGGAAATGCATTGGCGATCAAAGTTGTCTCGTTATTTCCAACCAATCCTTCCCGTGGACTCGCTTACATCCAGGCTGCCGTACTTGTTTTTGACGCAGAGACCGGTCAGGCGATCGCGCTCCTTGAGGGCAGTTCCCTGACTGCAATTCGGACGGGCGCTGCGAGCGGCGCGGCCATTGATCTGCTCGCGCGCCTAGATAGTAAAATTGTGGCAGTCTTTGGCGCCGGCGCACAGGGACGCACTCAACTCGAAGCCGCGTGCACCGCGCGTAAAATAGAGACTGCTTTCATCTGCGATGCAGATAAGGAAAAAGCCAAATCCTTTGCAGAAGAAATGAAAAGCAAAAACGGGATGATCAAAGATATTCATGTTGCATCCGATGCAAAGGAAGCTATTGAAAATGCGGATATCATCTGCACCGCAACAACCTCTACACAACCTGTTTTCGAGGACAAAAATGTCAGAGCAGGGACTCACATTTCGGCAGTCGGTTCATACACGCCGGAGATGCAGGAAGTGCCAGCCGAGACATTGCAGCGCGCAAGAATTTTCGTAGACTCGCGTAGCGCATCGCTCGAAGAGGCAGGTGATTTGATCCAACCCATGCGCGCGGGACGCTTTGATCAATCTCACATTTATGGCGAATTAGGTGAACTCATTTTGGGTAAAATTTCAGGCAGGCAATCTCAGGAGGAAATCACTTACTTCAAGTCTGTGGGCATTGCTGTACAAGATGCAATGGCAGCACAGGTCGCGTTGAACAATGCCCGTAAAACGAATATTGGCACGGAAGTGAATTTCTAAAACACTTCCGCGCGGGTGAGGCTGGGCTGTCCAGCCCAAAAACTAAACCTGATCAATGGAACAAACGAAATGGACACTCCAACAACAGCAGACATCGTAATTATCGGGGGTGGCGTGATGGGAGCCAGCGCGGCCTACCATCTCGCAAAGCGTGGAATGAAAAATATTGTATTGCTCGAAAAGGAGGAATTTTTTGGCACTGGCGCCACGGGGCGCTGCGCGGGTGGAGTTCGATATCAGTTCTCGACGGAGATCAACGTCAAGCTCTCGATTCATAGTTTGCCGATGATCGAACGATTCAGAGATGAAATCGGCCAGGATGTAAACTATCGCCAATGTGGATATTTGCTGATCGCAACGGATGAAAAAGATGCATCTACATTCAAACGCAATGTTGAATTACAAAATCATCTTGGTGTTCAAACCCAGCTCCTTAGCGGAGATGAGGTCCGTGCACGCCTACCCCTCATGAAATTCGAAGATGCCATTGCCGGGACGTTCAATCAAAAAGACGGGATCGTCGACCCGAACAGCGTGGTCGCCGGATATATAAGCGCCGCACAAAAGCTGGGAGTCAAAGTCCTCAACCGCGCCGAAGTAACGGGGGTCTGCGTCAATGGAGATGATGTTGAAGCAGTGCAAACAACGCAAGGCGTGATCCAGACGCACATGATCCTAAACGCGGCCGGACCCTGGGCAGGTCGGATCGGTGAAATGGCAGGAGTCCAAATTCCCATTATTCCCATCCGCAGACAAATGTTTACGACGGATCCACTGAAAGAAGTCCCGGAAGATTTTCCTTTTGTGATTGACTTTGCCCAATCGCTTTATTTCCACCGCGAAAGTGAAGGCTTGTTGATCGGCATGAGCAATCAGGAGGAAAAGCCCGGCTTCGATCAAAACGTTGATGATGAGTTCGAATTTGTTAATCTCGAAGCTGCGATTGCGCGAATGCCATTGCTTGAACACGCAAGCCGCGCTGCGCACTGGGCAGGTTTGTATGAAGTGACACCTGACGCGCATCCGATTTTTGGTGGGAGTAACATAAAAGGCTTTACGATCTGCGCGGGATTTTCCGGTCACGGCTTTATGCATGGACCGGTGGCTGGCAAGTTAATGAGTGAATATATTCTGGAGGGGAAATTTTCAACACTGGACGTTTCCATGCTGGATCTGGCCCGTTTCGAGGAAGGCAGATTAATAAAAGAGTACAATGTGGTTTAATAAGCCACTGAGCCCACAGAGATTCTGAGAAAAAAGCTCAGAGGACTCAGAGTTCTCTGGGGCTAAAGAGATTTTGTAACTATGCCTTCAGCAGAAATTATTACGATTGGAACTGAGATTTTACTGGGTGAAATTGTAGATACGAACACACGCTACATCGCGCGGACGTTGCGCGGCATGGGCGTGGACCTCTATCGTACGATCACCATTGGTGATAATGCCGAAAGAATCGCGGAAGCGATCCGCCACTCCATGCAACGCGCGGATATTGTTATTACCACAGGCGGGTTAGGCCCTACGGTGGATGATCCCACGCGCGAAGCTGTTGCACTCGCCGCCGGAGTTGAGCTCGAATTTCGCGAAGACCTATGGGAGCAGGTCGTAGCTGTCATTTCACGTTATGGACGCAAGCCTTCTGAAAATCAAAAGCGGCAGGCATATATTCCGAAAGGCGCGCTGGCTATTCTCAATCCCGTGGGCACAGCGCCATGTTTCATCGTCGAAACAGAACAGAACGCAGTCGTTTCATTGCCGGGTGTTCCCAATGAAATGGAGCACATCCTGCACGAATCGATCATCCCCTATTTGCAAAACCGATTCCGTTTGGATGAGATCATCAAGATTCGAGTCCTGCATTGCTCAGGTTTGGGGGAGGGCCTGATTGACGAAAAGATCGCCGATCTTGAAATGCTGAGTAATCCAACCGTTGGGCTGGCTGCGCATACTGGCGTCGTTGATATTCGCATTGCCGCAAAAGCAAAAACCGAAGCCGAGGCAGACAGAATGATTGCAGAAATCGAAAGTCAAATCAATGAGCGTCTCGGGGATGTGGTCTTCGGAGCGGACGAGGACAAACTGGAGGATGTCGTTCTTACCACAGTAGCAAAACGCGGCTGGACTCTGATCGGCGTTGAATCTGGACTTGATGGATTGCTGGCACGCAAAATCCCCCGCACTGTTTCATTGTCGGACCTGTCACCTGATTCCCTTTTAGCAGCCCTGCGCGCCGCCCGCGCAGATTCAAACGCAGACGCGGCTCTGGGCGTTGCCATGTACCTTGAAGAGCGCGCCGCAGAGCTGGCATTGATCACGCCCCGCGGCGAAAAGACTCATCACATTACTTATGGCGGACCGCCTCGCAGCCTGGCGCGTTGGTCTGTGAACCTCGCGCTGGACTGGCTCCGACGACGTGCCATGGAGAATGAATAAATGGCGCGTCGCAGAAAATCGTCACATGGGTGGGTGTATGTGATTTGGGGAATCAACGGACTTGCTCTGATTGCAATTTTGATTATTGCAGTATTGTATACAACCAGCCTGCGCGCCTCTGCCGCAGATGAGAGGATCTCAACGCCGCGACCCGGCGAAACACGCAATATCCCACCAACCAGTTATTATCTGCCGACGCTGACTCCGAATCCATTTTATACGGCGCCGGTGTTTGAAACCCCTACGCCTTTTGAGCTGCCAAAGGGACTACACCCCTCCATCATTGGTTTTTCACTGGCAGCACGCCCTATGGAAGTTTATAAATTTGGGGCTGGCGAAAACGTATACCTCATTGTGGCAGGAATTCACGGTGGGTATGAAGGCAATACGATTGCACTTGCAAACGAATTGATCACCTACATCAATGAAAATCCAGATACCGTTTCGACCGACACAACCTTGTATATCATCCGTAATATGAATCCAGATGGCGAAGCACGCGATAATGGCGTGGATGGGCGAGTCAACAATAACGGCGTAGACTTGAACCGGAATTTTCCCACTGGTAACTGGACCGCAAACTGGGACAGAGACGGCTGCTGGATCTATCGCCCCACCAGCGGTGGCGCGTATGCTGGCTCGGAACCTGAGACACGATCAGTGATGAGCTTCATTGGCTCTCACAAAATAAAAGCAATGATCAGTTATCACAGCGCGGGACTCGGAGTTTTCCCGGGCGGAGTACCATGGGAGGAACCGTCCAAACGACTTGCGAGTTCGTTGTCAAAAGTGACCGGATATCCATATCCACCTATTGATACAGGCTGTATATACACGGGCACACTGGCTGACTGGGCAGTGGAACATGGGGTGGGTGCATCTGTGGATATGGAGTTGAGCGACCACAACAATACTGATTTTCAATCAAACCTCAAAGCATTGAAGGTTTTACTAAATTTCCAGCCTTGAAAAACAATACCGCTGGTTTGTTCATCATCGGGGCCATCATGGGTGGAGTGCTTATGCTTTCGATGATTGCTTTTGATACGTTGGGCCGTTCTGATCAAACAACTGTTCCTGCACCTACACAGGCTAATCTGCCTCGTTTAATCGCACTTGAACCCACCGGTGTTCGTCTGCAAGTAACGCCAACTCTAGTTTCTCCCACAGCCACAACCGAACCACATAATAGATATGTGGAAGTTCCAGTCAGTCCCACACCGACACCACTTACCCTATCCAATAAACATCCAGCAGAAATCATCGGCTATTCCACAGAAGGAAAACCTCTACCTTTGTATACGTTTGGAGAAGGAGATCATGAACGTATGATCATCGCTGGGATTCACGGCGGCGATGAATGGAATACAATTACGCTTGCAAATCAAGTGATCAAGTATGTGGATCAAAACCCTGATGTGGTTCCTGATGACACGACACTTTATATTCTCCCAAACCTCAATCCGGATGGAGAAGCACGCGCTCACAACAAATATGGGCGCCTCAACAACAACGGTGTAGATCTCAATCGAAATTTCCCAGTCAACTGGCAAAAAGATTGGGACCGAAGCGGCTGCTGGAATTCCCTCCCCACATCTGGTGGAACGGGACCGGGTTCGGAAGTTGAAACACAAGTTTTAATGAATTTCGTCGATACCCACAACATCGAAACGCTGATCAGTTACCATAGCGCCGCACTGGGCGTTTTCCCCGGCGGTCTGCCCTGGGAGGGAGACTCCATTCGTCTGGCAAAGTCTATTGCAGAGGTCAGTTCGTATCCATTCCCGCCCATAGACACAGGATGTACGTATTCAGGTACACTTGCGGATTATGCAGTATCGAAAGGGATTGCGGCCGTAGATTTGGAGCTCACGAATCATTTCGATACAGATTTTGAGCAAAATTTGGATATATTGAATGTGTTGTTGAATTTTGTACCGTGATCGCAGGGGCGACCCGTTAAGGTAATGCAATCAAGACCTCTAACAGGGATCTAGAAAAACGGAGTAGCTCGACAATCTTGATGGGTCGCCCTTACCAGATACCACAGGAGAACCAATGATGCAACAAGCTGACATTATCCTTTATAACGCTCTGATCCTGACAATGGACCAGAATCTAACTCAATACTTTCCGGGGGCAGTCGCGGTGAAGGGTGATAGCATCGTCGCGGTAGGAAATGAAGACGATATCAAAAGAGAATATTCCGCGGACGAAACAATTGATTGCAATCTCGAAATTCTCATGCCCGGTCTCATCAACGCGCACACCCATGTACCGATGACGCTCTTACGTGGTCTCGCGGACGACCTGCGGCTCGATGTCTGGTTGATGGGCTACATGATGCCGGTGGAACGCGAGTTTGTTTCACCTGAGTTTGTCCGGCTGGGAACGTTGCTAGCCTGCGCAGAACAAATCCGCAGTGGGGTGACGTGCTTCAACGATATGTATTACTTCGAAGAGCATGTAGCAAAAGCCGCGGCAGACGCGGGCGTGCGCGCGGTCTGCGGACAGACCGTGATGAAATTCCCTGCGCCAGATGCAGCTTCCTACGAAGATTCTTTGCAAATGGCGCGTGAGTTCATCGAGCGCTGGAAAGATCATCCATTGATCGTGCCGGCGGTTGCACCACATGCGCCGTACACCTGCACAGCAGAGATCCTGCGCGCCACTGCTGACCTCGCCAAGGAATTCGATGTGCCGCTGCACACCCACCTTGCGGAAACCGCCTTCGAAGTGGAAAACATGCGCAATGAGAACGGCATCCCTGTAATTCCCTATGTGAAGAAACAAGGCTTGTTCGAAGCAAAGGTCATTGCAGCGCATTGCGTCCACGTGGACACGGGTGAGATCCGCACTCTCATGCATGCACGGGCTGGTATTTCACACAATCCCTCGTCAAATCTCAAACTTGCCTCGGGCTTTGCGCCAGTTGTGAAAATGCTGGAAGCCGGACTCAACGTGGGTATCGGCACAGATGGACCCGCCTCGAACAATGATCTGGATATGTTTGAGGAAGTACGCCTCGCTGCCTTCATTGCCAAAGCGGTGACAAACGACCCGACCTCCCTGCCCGCGCCCTGGGCGTTGCTGATGGCAACCCGGCTCGGCGCACAGGCGCTCCACATTGGACATCTGACCGGTTCCCTTGAAGCAGGCAAACGCGCCGACCTGATCCTGGTTGACGTTTCGCCAGTACACAACTCCCCCTCCTTTAAACGCGCGGCGGACAACGCCTACTCACAGATCGTGTATGCGAGCAAGTCCACGGATGTGAGCGATGTGATGGTCAACGGGAAATGGTTGATGCGCGAACATCAACTGCTAACGTTGAAAGAAGATGAATTGCTCGCACAAGCCGCGGAAATCGCGAAAAAGATCGATGCATTCCTGATCGAACGTGAACAATCTGTCCTTTCAAAGTTGATCGCATTGGGAGGTTCACTGGAGCAGGAATCCTTTGAGGTGCAAGTCAAGGTCAAATTGACAGAACCAGACGAGGTCATCCACGCCCTGAGCCAGCCCGAAATCGACGTGGTCCGCAGACGACATTATCGTGAACATGATGTTTACTTCTTCTTCGACGAGCCATCACAGGGGCGTTTGCGTTACCGGGAAGATGATTTCATGGATGACATCAGGAATCTTGTGACGAACGTCCGCGCACGATTGACCCTGATCGGTCTGAAGCGCGAGGGTAAGTTTGAAGAGGTATTATTGTCCCGCAGTCGTTATATCGCACCGGCCTCGCAATCCCTGCGTTTTTATCGTGAATATTTCAAACCCAAATCTGAGATCGCAATAGAGAAAGATCGTCAGCGCTGGTTGATCCAATACAAGGACACGGAGTTCTTTGTCAACCTCGATCAGATGAAGGAACCGCAACTCGGTTACTATCTCGAAATCAAGAGCCGCACCTGGAGCCGCAAGGATGCTGAGCTTAAGGCACAGCTTGCCAGTGAATTACTTTCTGTGCTGGGCGCATCCAGCGGCGAGACAGTAACCGAAGATTATATAGATATTGTGAGTGAAATTTAATCGTGCAAACACTTGGAAAATTTTTAGCGGCAGTTTGTGCCGTTCTGTTCATCATGAGCAGTGTAGTGGTTTTGCTTCTATTCAACATCGAGAGAAAAGCGTTTAGCTCAGCAACTTATAGACAGGCATTTGCAGACCAGGGACTCTATCAGCGCATCCCTGCCATGCTGGCATCCATGTTAACAACGTCCATCGCCGAGAACCAGAATGCCATTCCCCTGCTCAAAGCCTTAACCGTTACCGACTGGCAAACCAGCATCACAACTCTACTTCCACCCGAAGAATTAAAGGTGCTGGCCGATAACGCGCTGGATTCAACCTTTGATTATCTAAATGGGAAAACAGATACAGCTGTCATTTCTCTCGTCCCCTTAAAAACACATCTGGCCGGTGAATCCGGGCTCCAGGTTGTGAGGCAATTCTTAAGCCTTCAGCCACAATGTACTACCGAACAACTCACGCAAATGGCCCTGGGATTGCTGGGAGGCCAGATCGCTCTTTGTAATCCGCCTGAGGAAGCCATGGGATTAATGGCACCTTTCGTCCAGGCCCAGCTCCAGGCCATGACATCCCTGCTCCCCGATCAGTTGGCTTTTATCCCTGGCACGACCAGCCATACCCCCAATGATCCGCGCTTGAAGCTGAACGCAGTCCGCTCCGCCATCAAATTGACCCCATTTATTCCAGTATTATTATTATTTGGAGTTGCTGTTTTCGCAGTACGAACTCTCAGAGAATGGCTCATCTGGTGGGGCTGGCCCTTGATGATCGCCGGGGTAATCAGCGCCTTGACCGCCCTGATCGGTTCTCCTGTAATCGGGTGGATCCTTCAATTGCTGATCCAAAACCAGGGAACGATTTTCATCCCATCCATTCTGGCGACAAGCATCGGAGAAACTGCCAGCGCGGTCGCGCGTCAAATGCTGGCACCTGTCGTACTAGAGGGATTTATTCTTGCATTTGCAGGCTTAGGCATGCTTATCGCAAGCATGTTCATTTCAAGACAAACAATTTACACAAACCCATTTGAAAATTAATTTTAATAAGTTTTGAAATGAACAAGATGGATGCCGCCAGAGGGTTATCACTCGGCGCATTCAGTCGCTCTTTATTCCTGAAATCGCCACCGCGTCGCCGTCTGATGATAATTACTCTCAAGCCAAGTGAAAGCCAGATGCGGGAGCAACTCAAATACCACTTCGATGTCAGGGTAGATCTCGTCGCCATTATATTTCGTTGCATATACGGCTGCAACTTGAGCTAAACGAAGCGAGTCGCTGACTTCCGCAACAGTGCCCTGAAACGACACTACATCATCTCCACTTTCGAGATGGATCGCAACGTTAGAATTCGCCAGGAGATTGCGCGCCTTCTTCGATGCACGTTTCGTCACAAAGTAGAGGCGATCCTCAAACCAAACTCCCCAAACTGGCAAAGCATGTGGCTGGCCACCCGGTGAGATGCTGCAAATCCAATAATTCCGGGAGGTGCGTATTCTCTCCGTGATGCTATCCCAGGTCGGCGGCGTATGTGGCGTAGAAGCTGTGAACCCATAGGACGCAGGGATATCCGGGCGTTCGGGTCTTGGATTAGATATAGACAGATTATTATTCCTCACGGACACGCATTCTGCAGATGCTCATCAAAAATCTCTGCAAATTCAGGCAATCCTATCGAAAATCTTTCCGCCTTTTCGGTAGCTTCTTCTTATGCTCCTTAACCTGCAATACCCCAACCTGTTTTCGAGAAGGAATAATACCTAATATTTCCAAAATACTGAATAAGAAGTTAATAGTTACTGCGCCAGTGACAAGAGTAAATAATATGAGATAAATTGTTTGAACTAATGAAAACGAGTTCAGCGTCGGGATTCCACCGAACATTAAAGCGACAAAAGCTAGAAAAGGTACCACTCCAAAAATAAACATCAAACCCAGATAAAAAAGATTTCGGGTTCTCGCCCGTAGCGCAAATATGTCGCGAAGAAAAGTACCTCCCATATGAGCAGCTTCGTTCCGTGTGTCTAGAGGGTCAAGTCCTGAACGATTTGGTCGCGTTCTATAGCCAGGCCAGCCAAGTAATTGATTTCCTTCGCTGATATCATTCTTTTTATGTTTGTTTTGGGACATTTCCTCTCCTTATTGATTCATCTACTCCAGCTTTCAATATATATACGGATGATAAGCCAGCATAGGTGCACAAAAGATATACCATCTTCACGGACATGCATTCTGCAAATGCTCATCGAACGTTTTAGCAAATTCGTGGAAACCAGACCCATCACATTTGGCGCGGAAGAAATAATAAGTCGTTTCCGCTGGAAACGCGACCGCCCGCAACGCATTCGAACCTGGGTTCGCGATCGGAGTGGGAGGCAGACCGGGATATTTGTAGGTGTTATAAACTGAATTGACCTGCAAATCCAGCAGACTCAGCGGATTGGTCCACCAGCTCTGTTGCAAAAAGTTATAGCCAATGGCATATTGAACCGTTGGGTCGGCATCCAGCTTCATGCCAATCTTCAAGCGATTCAAATAAACCGAGGCGATCAACGGCTGTTCCTCTTCGTGCACTGCCTCGCGTTCCACCATGGAGGCGAGAGTGACAGCCTGATAGACTGTCAACCCTTGTCGCTCGAATCCATTCTTCAGGTCGAGGGTGAGATGCGTAGAAAAATTGCGCAGGATATCATGGATCATTTCGTCCACGGAGATTTTGCGAGAAAAGATATAGGAATCCGGATAAACAAATCCTTCAATAGAACTCGCCCCTGCCAGGAAGTCATATTCATGAGGTGGAGTCTTTGTGGCGCTAAGAAATTCATCAGAAGTGACGGTCAAGCCGGAGGTTGGGAGCGAATCGGCAATCTCCTCCAGCCGCCAGCCCGGCAAAACGACAAATGTGACCTCTTCAGGAGTGGCATCCTGAAGTTGGTGCGCGATGTCCATCGCTGACATGGCTGTGCTGAGCTGATATTCCCCTGCCTGCATGGAGGTGTCTATCCCTGAATAGATCATGTAAGAGCGTAACGCTTCGGCATCCTGGATCAAGCCTACGCTCTGGAGACGGTTCGCAACCGTATCAACAGACTCGCCAACCTCAACCGTAAAGGATTGCTCCGCTCCACTGGTGTCCAGAGGTCGGGTCAGCAAGCCGTCATACCACAACAACAGGGCAGAATATTGCATCCGTTGCGGAAAAGAAAGCGAAGGCGCGGGCGAACCATAAACCCGACTGGCCCGGTATGGAATGTAAATAGAGATAAAACCTAATCCCGCACACAACATGAGAATTATGAAGATTGCAACGACTTTAGGCATGATTCGATTTACGGCCTTGGATTTCCGCCTTACGACTGATTTGTTTGGTTGAGTGTCACTGGTATTCACAGAAAAATTACCGAAGCCCATGGTTTTATTCACCCATTGGCTTATTTGTATCGAGATAAGATCTCAGAATCATCACGGCTGCGAGCTCATCCATGTGACCGCCGCGCTTCTTGCGTGAGACTCCCATTTCAATCCGGGTTGCGCGCGCATCCTGCGTGCTAAGCGATTCATCCCATAAGATCACAGGGATTTGAGTCTGCTCTTTCAGTGCCTCTGCAAATTTTGCAGCCCGCCGTCCCGCGAGGTTTGGTTTGCCTTCTTCATCGTAGGATTGACCGATCACAATCAAACCAGCGCCATTTTCAGAAGCCAGGTTGGCAACCTGCGCCGCATCCATTAAACGCGAGACATGCTGGATCACCTTCAACGGACTCGCAATCGTCGCGGTGGGGTCGCTCAGCGCAAGCCCGATATGTTTTTCACCGTGATCAACCGCTAATATTCTCATAGGTTCTTCCATTTGAACGACCCAGACACTGAGACACGGAGAAAACTTTTAAGGAGGCTCTGTGCCTCCGTGGCTCCGTGACAAGCACTCACTTTCATTGCGTCTCCACTGAGATTCGAAAAGGCACAATTGGCACCCATGGCCACCAGGATGGAGAAAGACTAATTTGGGGTGAATCCTCCAAGGGAAGGTTTTTCTCCAATAGTGTTTTCACGCGTTGTGGACGAATTCCCTGGATCAGCTGTGTTACTTGTGAGTTGTTGATCTGTTGAAGGATGCGTCGTTCCGCGCGCATAGTCCATCGTATCGATCCATCATCTTTCGCCAGTGGTTTTGCCACAGGTTTAACCGTTAACGCTTCAGAGCCCGCCGCGGCGCGAAAGCCTGACGGGAGAGAAGCGTTCAGTGCCAGCGTAGCAAGCTCAGCCAAGTCTTGGGCGGAGGCGTAAAGCGTAGAAAACTCCACCTGCATGGTCAATGTCAATTTGGTGCCCGCCGCGCCGGCCGGTGGATCATACACTTGCGAAAGAATTTGAGAAACTGCGAAAGTATCGTCAAAAAGGATGTCATCCGATTTCATCTGATCTGCAAACTGGGCACGCCCTTCCTTTTCGAGGGTCTCCATCAATTGATCTTTTGCGCGTTCGCGATCTGTATCACTTGCCTGTACCGATGGAATTTCCTTTCCACCGGTCGTAGCCTCAGGGTTGGTGACCGAAAGCGAGAGCCCCAGCCTGCCTTCGACCACAACGATCGCTTCAGCATCCACATTTCCAGAGAGTCCACCCTCCACCGCTTCAATGGCGAGTTCCAGCATTTTGCCCACTCCCGCGTCCACTTCACTGGCACTGGTTGTCACAAAACGAATATTGTCTACTGTCTTAACTACCGTTCCCACAGGAACAGGCACCGATTGTTGGGTGAGATTGCGAAATATCACTGCACCTTTTGCCTTCGACTGCGGCGTCACTCCTTGGCCAGTGACGATCACAGTCTGAGATCCATCTACGATGACGCGCTTTTCGCGAGCGGGGATATTGCCGGTGATAAAAACCGCATTAACCGAAGGACTGGCAGTTACAGGCAAAACAATACTCTGGACTTTCGATCGGGGATGTAATACAACCTGGGCACGCGGGATGAACAAGGCGACCAGGACGAGCACAGAAGAGACACCCAGGAGAAACGCTGCCACGCGCAGGATTGGATGCGCACTCCACGCGTCTCGCTCCGCGCCAGTCGAGAGTTGTTCTCGCTGTTCACGCAGATCCTTGCGAGGCGCGTGACTCGCTATCCGCGTACGCCTGGGCCTGGGCCAGGCTACCCGTTGCGCCTGTCCGGTTGACTCAAAGACTGGGATCTTTAACGCCTCCGCATCTTCACGGACCCGTCGGGTACGCGTCACAAGTCCCAACTGGGCGCCCAGCGATAAAGCATGCCTTTGCAGAACTTTCAAATCCACCTGTCGCAGGGTGACCTTCTCGTACTTGGGCCAGACCAGTAAAATGCGAGGCGTCTTCGCCCAGGACATCCGGTCGCGCACCGAGATAAGGTCATCGTGTGATTCAAGTGTGATGATCTGCGTTTTCATTCTTCTAAATTATAACCGTTGGAATGAGTCACTCACCATCACTTGACCTGACAGGTCAATTTATGTATATTCAACGAAAACAACGTAGACTTCAGTCGCTTAACGACTAAAGTCATTACTACAACTTAGAGGAGAGAATCATGCCATCTGCTGATGTCATAATTACCCACGCGAGAATATTCACCAGTGACGAGTCAAATCCACATGCAGAGGCAGTAGCAGTCAAAGGCAATCGCATTGTCTACGTGGGGACAAATGAAGGAGCGGAATCCTTTAAAGATAAAGCCACTCGCTTGATTGACGGTCAGGGCCATACGCTCACTCCCGGCTTCATTGATACTCATGTACACTTGCTCTGGGGTTCCATCTGGATGGGCAGCGCACAACTCCAGGAAATAAGAACAAAAGAAGATTTGAAAAAAGTTCTGACAGACTTTTCAGAAAATAATAAAACGGATCCATGGATTGTGGGGCGCGGTATTCGTTACAGCATCGTCTCGACACGACAGGAATTGGATGAGATGAGCGCCGATCGTCCCATTTATGTAGGCGCATTCGATGGTCACACAGGTTGGGCAAACACAAAAGCGCTCGAGATGGCGGGGATTTTGAACAATGACAAGCGTGAGATGGCAAATGGAATCATTGTCCGTGATGAGAATGGACTCGCGACCGGCGAATTACGTGAATCTGACGCAATGAACGCGGTCATGGACTTGGTTCCTGTTCCCGATTCAAACCGCAAACGCGAATTGTTGAAACTTGCCATTCAGAAATTCAATGCGACAGGCATTACAAGCGTCCACAACATGAATGGAGACATGGAAGAATTAATGGCATATGCTGCCCTGGAAGATACAGGCGAGATGAACATGCGGGTCTATGTGCCTTATCATGTTAGACCAGAAACCACAGAAGAGATGTTAGCAGAAGCCAGGGAGATGGCAAAAGTGCAGATGGATTATGTCCGCGGTGGTGCAGCAAAATTTTTCATGGATGGTGTTTGGGAATCATACACAGCCTTCAACGTCCATCCTTATGCCGATGAGCCCGATGTAAAAGTGAAACCCATCTTTTCTCTTGAACATTTCACGCGCATGGCAGCGTTATGTGACAAGATGGGTTTGCAAGTTGCAGTCCATTGTTGCGGCGATGGAGCCGTAAGACAGGCCCTGGATGGATATGAAGCCATCCAACAAATGAACGGCCAACGCGACAGCCGTCATCGCGTGGAGCATATCGAAGTCTGCCAGCCGCAAGATATGCCTCGCTTCAAGGAATTAGGGGTTATAGCCTCTATGCAAACGAGCCATGCGCCTTTTAGTTTGGAAGAGGATCTGGTCTGGACAAAACGGACCGGTCCACAACGCTGGCCGATTTCCTTTCCGTGGCGGGACTTGAAGAACGCCGGTGCTCATCTTTCCCTGGGCAGCGATTGGACAGTCGCGCCGTTTGATCCGATGATCAATATTTACGTTGCCCTTAACAGAAAGAAATATGCGCCGACCGATCCAGATCAGCGCCTGACGCTTGAAGAATGCATCCTGGGCTATACGCGCGATGCGGCCTATGTTGAATTTATGGAGAATGAAAAAGGGCAGATCAAAGAAGGGTATCTAGCGGATTTGGTTTTGTTCTCACATGATTTGTTCGGAGTAAAACCAGAAGAGATCACAGCTGCCAAAGCTGTGATGACAATGGTGGATGGAAGGATTGTTCATGAAGATAACTCGATGGTTGAGTAGCCCCATGTTTGTTGGGGCATACACTGGCACCTCACGTGATTTTTGAAATGCTTAGCATTTCATGGCAAATCATGCAGGTGTCGAGACCACGCATTGCAAGTAAGTTTACTTGTAACAGCAGATGGTCTCGATATGGGCTTCGCTGTCGCTCAGTCCTACTCGATCACCGAATATAATCTCCATTAATGACCACTTACATCGTCCGCCGAATCTTTCAAGCTATTCCCATCATGCTTCTTCTGAGCATATTTCTCTTCGGAGTCGTGCGCCTCATGCCTGGTGGTCCGCTCGCCCAGGCAGAACGCAACCCAAACGTCACACCGGAGCAACTCGCGGCGTTGCGCGTCCGTCTGGGTCTCGATCAGCCTCTTCCCATTCAATACGTGAAATGGATCAAAGCCTTCGTGCTGGAAGGCGACTGGGGATATTCCATCAAATTCCGCCGCCCCGTCGCAGCCATGATCCAGGAGCGTATGCCAGCCACGCTCATTCTCTTCGGGATTGGCTTTATCATTATGCTAATTTTTGCAATCCCCATGGGGGTTTATTCGGCGATCAAACCCTATTCCTTTTTTGACAACCTCATCACAACGTTTAGTTTCGCGGGGCAAAGTGTGCCTGTCTATTGGCTGGGCTTGATCCTGATTGTTATTTTTTATCTCAACATCCAAAACCCGTTTGGCGAAGGCTCTATGTTCCCGGCCGGCGGTATGTACACGGTGGGAAAGGAAGGCAATACACTCGATCTGATCTGGCATCTCGTGTTGCCGATCACCGCCATGACTTTTAGCTGGATCGCCTGGTATTCGCGTTTTTTGCGTTCTTCCATGCGCGACACGTTGAACGAAGATTACATCCGCACCGCACGCGCAAAAGGCTTGTCATTGCATGCCGTCCATTTTCGACATGCTTTGCGCAACGCCCTCCTGCCGCTCGTGACATTGATCGCCTTGGATCTACCGACTGTCTTCGGTGGCGCAGTCTTCATCGAAACGATCTTTGCCTGGCCCGGCATGGGACGTCTCTTCTGGGATGCCGCGCGCGGACGTGACTATCCGATTCTCCTGGCAGTCATGATGATCTACGCGGCGCTCACCCTGCTTTTTAACCTGATCGCCGATATTTTCTACGGTTTCCTCGACCCGCGTATTCGTTATGACTGATACTGTACTCACCACCGAGTCAATCTACTCGGCCTCCTCGCGACCCGAAAGTCTAACTGCGTTGATCTGGCGTCGCTTTCGGCGGCATCGGCTGGCGCTGATCTCAGCCATTACACTTTTGCTGATGGTGTTGCTCGTCACCGCCGCACCGCTGAGTGGATATTCCGCGACGGAGCAAGATCCCAAAAATGAATTTGCCCAACCCTCCGCGGAACACTGGTTCGGCACAGATGAACTGGGACGCGATGTATTCACCCGCATCCTTTATGGTGGACGGATCTCGCTCGCCGTTGGGATTTTCTCCACGCTCTTTTCACTGGCAATTGGGATTGTCATCGGCGCCCTCTCGGGCTATTACGCCGGCTGGATCGACAACCTGCTCATGCGCATCACGGATACATTTCTCATCCTGCCGGTGGTCTTTGTATTGATCCTATTCAGTGCGCTCCTGCGTGAACTGCCTGGGCTGGCGGAATTTCGCAACAGCGTTTGGACCGTCATTGTTGCCATCAGCGCCTTTGCATGGATGTTACCCGCCCGCATCGCGCGCGGACTTTTTCTGGTCCTGCGCGAAAAGGAATTTGTCTCCGCCTCCCGCGCATTGGGTGCGAGCGACGCACGTTTGATATTTTTGCGAATCCTGCCAAACAGTATTGGTCCTCTCCTTGTTAGCGCGACCCTCGAAATGGCATATGCCATTATTACTGAATCAGGCTTGAGTTATCTGGGATTCGGCATACAGCCACCGACGCCAAGCTGGGGCAACATTCTTGAGAGCGCCCAGATCCACGTGTTCCGCGCCCCGTGGCTGGCAGTCTTCCCAGGTTTGATGATCTTCATCACGGTGATGGCAATTAATTTTATCGGTGATGGGTTGAGAGATGCATTCGATCCATATGTGATTCATACCGAGAAATAGGTCTAAAAATAAAAGGAGAAGAGAGAATGAAATTCAAGCTATTACCTATGTTCGTCCTGCTCGGCCTCGTCCTCAGCTCATGCGGAGGCAATGTCGCAGCTACGCAGCTTCCAGCCACGAGCCCGAGTGTGGCAACGGAACCCGCTACCGGTGGCGGAGGTGGAACGGTTGTCCTTGTCATCCCAGAAGAGCCCGCTGGACTGAATCGTTATCTGGCAGACGCAGCGATTGTTTATCAGGTATCAGATGCGAGTGTGATCGGCTTAACGACTCCCAATGAAAAGGGCGAATACGCACCTCGTCTGGCGGCCGAGTTACCAACCCTTTCTGACGATAACAAAACTGTGACATGGAAATTGCGCGAAGGCCTGAAATGGTCAGATGGTGAACCAATTACATCGGACGATATCAAATTTACATGGGAAGCAGTTTCAAATCCGAACAGCGGTGCGTTCAATGCGACGGCCGGCTTCGATTTGATCGAGAGCATCGATACTCCTGATGACCTCACAGCAGTGGTCCATTACCGTGAGGCATTTGTAGGTTATCTCGGTCAGTTCTCTGCTGCGTTATTGCCGCGTCATGCAACCGGCAAGCCCGAGGAAATGGGCACCTGGACATGGAATATGAAACCGGTCGTCGCGGGTCCTTTTGTGGTGACAGACTGGCGCAGTGGCGAAAGTATTTCGATGGAGCGCAATCCGAATTACTATGAAGAGGGGAAACCTCATCTTGACAATCTGGTATTCCGCATTATCCCTGAAGCGGCTTCACAAACTGCCTTGATGAAACAGGGCGAGGCGCAGGTCCATTTGTGGCCCGGCGAAGATAAAGTGGATTATGACTCCGTGATGTCTGGAACCGCTGAACAAGTGCTCGTGCCCGGCATTTGGAACATGGCCATTGATTTCAATCTGAGCAAACCCGGCGACAAAGATCCTTCTGCTTCTGAGCCCCATCCCATCCTTGGTGATATTCGCGTCAGGCAGGCGATCTCTTATGCCATTGATTACGATACGCTGATCAGAGACGTTTTGAATGGTCAGGTGCAGTCTTCAACAAGTCCGTTTGCCTATGGCTGGTATAAATGTGATATCCCACGGATGTACAATTTCGATGTGGAAAAAGCCAAACAGTTGTTGACAGATGCTGGCTGGGTGGAAGGATCGGATGGCATCCGTGTGGCAAAGGGCGCGAAATATGCGGAAGATGGCACGCGTCTCTCTCTGGAGCTCCAGGGCTATACCAATTATGAGCCGCTTGAACGCACCGAACAATTCATCGTTGAAAATCTTAAGGCTGTTGGCATCGAAGCGAACATTCAAAACTATGATTTCTCGATCATCTTCGGCTCATTTTCCGATGGCTCTCCACGCATGACCGGCGATTATGACATGCTCATCTTCGACCGCGGTTATTATCTTGAGCCACAGGGTGACGTGCAAAGCGCTTATCTCTCCACCAACATTCCCAGTGCGGATAATCCGGATGGCGGGAATTACTTCCGCTGGCAAAATCCAAAGGCGGATGAAGCGATCAATGCTGCAGGAGGCACCTTCGACCAGGCGGCACGACGCGATGCATATTGCCAGTTGGGAAAACTCATTCAGGAAGATGCTGTTCAGGACTACGTGTATCTCTTCCAGGACGGGTATGGGTTTAGTTCCAAGCTGGAAGGCTACACCGTCAGTACCTGGGGCAGCATGACCTGGGATGTACAGAATTGGAAATACAAGGCGTAGGAAAAGTACACAGGTAAACCAGTACATAAACTGAAAGTGAAGTCAGGGAAATTTGACTTCACTTTCAGTTTGGTAAAACATTTGTCTAAACCTTGCGAAGGTTCCTCATAAGGATATGAAGCTTATGCAAAATAACCTTCGCAAGGTTCCAGAAAGTTTAATTACTCAGTCGGTGAGGTGACTGGCGCGGCGGATCAATTCCATGAACTCACCCATTTCCTCATCCGGGGGAAGCAATTCACTAACCCGTTCCGCTTCATGATAAACATTTGCCAGAGAGCTTTCTTCAGCCCAATAACTTTTCTTCAAAATTTCAGCATACTCTGCAACGACCACTGACCTTTGGAAATAAGGATTCGCATATTCGAAATCCCTTTGGAGTTCATTTGTGCTGAAATCCTTCGAAAGTTCGACAACCTGTCGCGTATCGGGATCCTGCCAACGCATGAAGACGGTGGCAATCTTGCCATAGGCTTCCGGATACAACTTGACCTCGTATAAAGCGGTCACTGAATGTCCCGCGCCGATCTCACCCGCATCGACCGTGTTATCTCGGAACTGGTTATCAGCAATCGCGCGGTTTTCAAAACCGACGAGGCGATAGCGCCTGACTACCTCAGGATTAAAATCTACCTGGACTTTTGCGTCCATGGCAATTGTTTGTAATGTACCCGTCAGCTGATCTATGAAAAGCTTGCGGGCTTCGCGCATATCATCCACATAAGCATAGAAGCCCTGCCCGTTATCAGCCAACTGCTCCATCAAAACATCGTTGTAATTATCCATACCGAATCCAATGGTTGTAAGAGTGATGTTTTCTTCAACATAATGTCTCACCTCTTCAAGGATTGCATCCGGTCCCGTTACACCGACGTTTGCCACACCGTCTGAGCATACAATGACGCGATTGATGCCTTCAGGGTTATAGGCAAGCATCGCCATCTGGTAGCCCAGGCGGATCCCGGCTTCGGCGTTGGTCGCGCCTTCAGGATGCAGGCTGTAAATCGCATTGAGAATCCTTCCTTTATCGGAACCAGAGGTTGGGTCCAGAACGACGCGGGCATCCGATCCATAGACAACGATACCAACGCTGTCACGCGGTCCCAATTGCTCAACCAGCAATTCCAAAGAACGCTTGACCAATCCGAGACGGTTGTCCATATCCATCGAGCCAGAGACATCGATCACGAATGTCAGTGAGGCATCCTTGCGTTCGTAATCGGAAACTTGATAGCCCTGAATGCCCACGCGCAACATCTGATAACGCTCACTCTGTGTAAAGGGTGCAGGCGCGCCGTCAATGTTAATTCCAAAAGCCTGATGCGCAGATGGATTGGGATACCCCTGAGCAAAATAATTGACATATTCCTCCACGCGCACGGAATCAGAGGGCGGTAGATTTCCATCACGTAAATAGTTGCGCATGACCGTATACGAACCGGTATCCACATCCAGTGCGAACGTGGATAGATGGTCGTCTTCGGTCTCTATGGAGGGATTGACTCCATAGTTTTCGAAGAACATATCGTACGGTTGTCGATTGTTTGGAGGAATTGGGGGCTGTGAATTTGCAACAGACTGGTCCGGTAAATAGCCTGTGGCGGGTGCCTCTAGCGCAGGTGCTGCGGTGGAGGCTGGCCCTTGCGGATTATAGCTGTAGGAGGGATCCTCAGCCGCGGCGGGAGCTTCTGTCGCAGCAGATTCTTCAGGAACGTAATTATAGGAAGGGTCTTCCTTCGCGGCAGGGGCTTGTGTTGCTGCAGGCGCAGCCCCGCAGGCAGAAGTAAATAGCAATATGAACAGGATACCCATCATCAGGGCATGGCGTTTGGTGAACATGCTTCTTCTCCTATTGATTAAGTTTTTGAAACACACAATGAAAGAACATCAGGTCGGCGTACCTGCTGTTCGCAAAGACTCCTGTCAGGTCATAAGCCCTCCTTTCGGAAGAAAGGTTCCCTCTTAATCATCCATTTACCGCTTGCACGGTACTCTGTATTGCTGACGTGAGCCGAACGGAAATGTTCCCCAGGATCAGATTTATTTCACCAAAAGAACAAGAACTTCATCCCCTTTCGCAATGACACTGATTGTGAGAGTTGTAGAGTCGTTATTTGTGAACATCAACATCAGAGATGATGAGTTTCCAGTCCCTGTGGCAAATGGCTGCCAGCCCAGTTTTCCAAGCTCAAGCTGATAATATTCCTGCACCTGTTGAGAGGTAGCTCTGACTGTGAACACGTAACTTTCCTCATCGCCTTCCCCTGCAATCGCATTAGGCATAATTGGAATTCCCTTCCACTCGGCGGCAGGTTGACCCTCGGGCACCAGGGCAGAGACAGCCTCCGTTTTCTCTGTCGGCGGCAGGGAAGTATTCGTTGGTATAAGCGTAGGAACGACTGAAAGGGTTAACGTTGGAACGGTAGTTGGCGTACTTTGTATAGAATTGGAACAAGCGGTAAGAAAGAGTAGTAGTAAAAGCAGATTAGCAGCGATGGGCTTTTTCACAAGACCCTCCCTCTAAAAAGTTATAAAGATTATAACTGAATACAATTCCATACTTAGCAAACAACAAAGGACGGTGGTGAACCGTCCTTTGAAGCGTCTATCTTGTCTATCCTTATGCGAGAGTCAAAAGCACCACAACGGACCCTTCTGAAGGGGTGATCACAATTGTCAAAAAGCTATTGTCTTTCTGGAAAGCCATAAAGCCTCCCTCGTTTCCACCGGGCAGGCTAAATGATTGCTCCCATCCGAGGGCAGTCATCTTGTCTTTGTAAAAATCCTGAACTTCCTTTGCGGTGGCATTCGCTTTGAAACTGTAAATATTCGTACCATTATCAGTGAACTCCTGCCCGGCAGTTGCCTGAGACATAATCGGAACACCTTTCCATTCCTGAGCCGGAACTCCCTGTGGATCAAGGGCATTTCCAAATTGAGTTGCAAGCGCTTCGATCGTCGGAGCGGAGGAGGGGAGCGCCTGCAATGTCTCGGCGGGGATCACGGAGGCAATCGCTGAAGGCAATGCCTGGAGAGTTTCGATCGGAATCGCGCTTCCTATCGCCTGCGCGGTTCCAGCCAGGTTTTGAACATCCTTGACGGGTTGGCTGACAAAATTACAGGCAAGCACAAACAGGACTACCCCAGAAACCATTAGAATTTTCGATACACGTGACATATAAATCTCCTTTCCAATCATAATGATAATACATCGTTTGGGCGCTTGCAGAGGGACTAATGTACTGTTTAAGGTATCATCCACGTGAGAAAGGAAACTACCCATGAAATTCACCGATGGATACTGGCAAATGCGTCCAAACTTAACTCCTCATTATGCTACACAAGTACATGAAGTAACAGTCGAAGACGACAAGCTAACAGTCTATGCTCCAATTGGAAAACTACAGGAGCGCGGGCATACCGTCAATCAACCCCTGCTGACGGTTCACTTTTCCTCTCCGATGGAAAATGTGATCCGTGTGGAGCTGATTCATCACAAAGGTACAAATCGTCGTAAGCCAGAATTCACAATTTATTCAGGGCCGCATCCACAAGTTTCGATCTCAGACGATGAACGCGCATCGACCCTGACCAGTGGAGACTTGAGCGTGCGAATCAATAAGACAGAAGATTGGCTGGTGGAATATATGGGCGAGGACAAAGTCATTACCTCCAGCGGCTGGCGGGCGATGGGATTTGTGGATACACCCACTGGGCGTTATGTCCATGAGCAATTGAGTCTCGGCGTTGGCGAATGTGTTTATGGTCTCGGTGAACGGTTTACTGCTTTTGTCAAAAATGGACAAGTTGTAGACCTGTGGAATCAAGACGGTGGAACCAGCAGTGAGCAGGCTTATAAAAACATTCCTTTTTACCTTACCAATCGTGGCTATGGTGTCTTTGTCAATCATCCTGAACAGGTAGCGTTTGAAGTGGCCTCAGAAAAAGTGGAACGGGTCCAGTTCAGCGTTCCGGGGGAACGGTTGGATTATTTCGTCATCTACGGGCCTACCCCCAAACAAATCCTTGAACGTTACACCGCGCTGACGGGCCGCCCTGCTCTTCCGCCAGCCTGGTCGTTTGGATTGTGGTTATCCACATCCTTTACAACAGATTACGATGAAAAAACGGTTACAGGTTTTATTGAGGGAATGGCGAACCGCGGCATTCCGCTGCATGTATTTCACTTCGATTGTTTCTGGATGAAGGAATTCAACTGGACCGATCTTCAATGGAATCCTCGCTTTTTCCCGGACCCGGAAGGGATGCTACGCCGATTGAAGGGTCGCGGCCTTCACATCTGTGTATGGATCAATCCATACATTGCGCAGCGTTCCGTTCTATTTGATGAAGCGATGGAAAAAGGATACTTGCTTAGCAAACCAAACGGTGATGTCTGGCAAACTGACATGTGGCAGGCAGGCATGGGCATTGTGGACTTCACAAATCCTGAGGCCTGTAAATGGTTTGCAGAGAAATTGCGCAGCTTGCTCAAAATAGGCGTGGACACGTTCAAGACAGACTTTGGAGAACGCATCCCTACCGATGTGATCTATCACGATGGCTCTGATCCTTTCAAAATGCACAACTACTACACGTATCTTTACAACAGAACCGTTTTTGACTTGTTACGCGACGAACGTGGCGAGAATGACGCGCTGGTCTTCGCGCGTTCCGCAACGACCGGTGGACAGCAATTCCCTGTCCATTGGGGCGGCGATTCCACCGCGACCTTTGAGTCGATGGCGGAAAGTTTAAGGGGTGGCTTATCGCTGGGATTTTCCGGCTTTGGATTCTGGAGTCATGACATTGGCGGGTTCGAGTGGCGCCAAGGCGCCACCAGCGCAGATGTCTATAAGCGCTGGACAGCCTTCGGGTTGCTTTCTTCTCACAGCCGATTGCATGGAAGTTCATCCTATCGCGTACCGTGGAATTATGATGAAGAGGCCGTCAGGGTTTTATCCAAATTCACGAAACTCAAATGCAGTTTAATGCCTTATCTATTTCATGCAGCCATACAAGCCCACAAACATGGAACGCCCATGCTGCGCGCCATGCTGCTTGAATTCCCACATGATCCTGCCTGTGATTATTTGGACCTGCAATATATGCTCGGCGACTCACTTTTGGTCGCGCCCATCTTCAGCCACGACGGAAGTGTAAGTTATTATGTTCCGGAAGGAAAATGGACAAATTTGCTGAATGGAAAAGTGATCAAAGGTCCGCGCTGGGTGCGAGAAATTCATGATTTCATGAGCCTGCCGCTCCTGGTGCGCCCAGATTCAGTTATTCCAATGGGCAACCGCACTGACAAGCCTGACTATGAGTACAGCGATGATGTGACTTTGCGGGTCTATCAATTGGAAGATGGAAAACAAGTCCATGTAGAAATTCCAACTCTGGACGGAAAAATCGAGACAAGTTTTGATATCGCGAGTGACGGGAATGTGATCCACATTCAGCGTCAGGGAGTCGCAAAAGCGTGGAATATATTTTTAGTTGGGATTGATTCGGTTGAAAAAATAGAAAACGCAGAAACTGAATTTTTAAACGGCTCTACGCTGATTAGGGTAAACAGTGAAGCCAGCGAATTGGATATTCAACTGAGATAAACAACAAGGCGGACAACAATGTCCGCCTTGTAAATTTTAGGAACCGAATTTGGAAATTTTGCAGTCCTTTTCCAGGTTACTTCAATTTCTCTTCGACAACTTTTGCGACCTTGCTCATCGCCTCATTCATGATGGCTGGGTCGGGCAAGCTGCCCTGCGCCAGGTTGGGACGTCCACCCCCGCGACCGCCGATGGCAGTAATCAGATCGCCGGCTTTAATTCCACGCGACACAATATCATTGGTCACTGCCGAAATCACCGTAAGTCCAGACGCTAAAACAGCAATCCCTTCTGTGGGATATTTCTCGCGGAATTTGTCAGCCAACATACGCAAAGTATCCATATTGCTATTTGGAATTTGCATGGCCAGCACGTTTATATCCTTAACCTTTTGTACTGATGAAAGTTGACTGTCCATCATTGACAGTGCCTGTTGCGCGCGCAATGAGGCAAGTTCCTTTTTCAAGTCTGCAACTTCATCCTGCAAACTTTCCACTTTAAAGGGAACTTCTTCGATGGAAGATTTCACAACAGCCGCGGTATGTTTCAGCAATTTGAATCGGTGCGCGATCAAATTATACGCGCCGCGACCCGTCACCGCTTCAATACGGCGTACACCCGCCGCCGCCGACCCTTCACTGACGATCAGGAACGCGCCGATATCGGAGGTGCGCTCGAGATGGGTCCCACCACAGAGTTCATAGGAATATTTGTGTTCATGTTCTGCTGCCGCAGTGGGATGAAAGGCAGATCCTTCCGTTGGCATATCCAGAGACGCAGGCATGATCGTAATCGTGCGGACCGTCTCACCATATTTCTCGCCGAAGAGAGCCATCGCACCTTCCGCGATCGCATCTTCGCGGGCTTTCAATTTGGGCGTGACTTCCATATCGGCCGCGATAGCATCATTGACGATTTGCTCGACGCGTTCGATCTGTTCGGCAGTCATCCCTTCTGGATGATTGAAGTCGAAGCGCAGACGATCAGGCGCGACCAGAGAACCTGCCTGACGCGCATGCTCCCCAAGCACCTGATGCAAGGCCGCGTGAAGTAAATGAGTCCCGGTATGGTTGCGCATGATGTCGTGGCGGCGTTGCATATCCACTTCGGCGATAGCTACATCCCCAACTTTGGGCTGCCCTGAAATGACTTCTCCAACATGGACGATCACGCCTGCAGAAGCACGACGCATGCTGGTGACTTCAATTTCCCACTCCGACCCCCCTCCGGCTCCCCTCCCCAAATTCTTCGAATTTAAAGGGAGAGATTTGATGTAACCCGTATCATCCACCTGACCACCCGACTCGATATAAAAGCCGGTCTTCGGAAGAATGACCTGGACTTGATCGCCGAACGAAACAGACTGGACAGATTGTCCGTTGGCAATCAGTGCAAGGACTTCGCCTTCCACACGCGGGCTGGTATAGGGATCATAGTCAACGCCATGTTCACCGAGCTTTTTGTGTTTCTGTAAATCTTTCAAGATGCCGGCAAAGAATTCGGCATCTTCGCCGCCTTGTTTGCCCATCGCTTTACCGCCGCCCGAAGCGAGGCTATGTTCCTCACGCGCCGCCCTGAAACCGTCTTCATCCACATCCAGACCGTGTTCACGGGCGATATCGCGTGAGATTTCAAATGGCAAGCCAAACGTGGCATATAGGTCAAAAGCACGGTGACCATCTAGGGTGTTTTGATTCGAAGCGCGCAGCTCCGAGAGCAGATTCTCAAGTTGAGCGGTGCCCGATTCAATGGTCCGCGCGAAGCGGATCTCTTCCCGTGTTAAGTTATCTAAAATCGCGCCGCGGCTCTTGACCAGTTCAGGATAGAACGATCCATATTCCTGGATCACTGCCTCCGCCACTTTGGCAAGGAACGGTTCGTGCAATCCGAGCTTGGTTCCGAAGCGCGCCCCGCGGCGGATGATCATGCGAGTGATGTAATTGCGTCCTGCGTTGCCAGGGACAACTCCATCCGCGATGAGGAATGCGGCCGCACGAGCATGATCACAAACGACGCGGTAGGGGGTGAAATCCGCATACATCTGATCTTCGCTATGACCTGTGAGCGAACGTAGAACATCCAGCGAACCGGTGAAGAGATCAGTCTTATAGTTCGAGTCAACACCTTGTAATACAGAGACGATTCGTTCGAAGCCCATACCCGTATCCACATGTTTGGCGGGCAACGGTTCGAGGCGCCCATCATTGAAGAGGTTGTATTGAATGAAGACGTTATTCCACAATTCGAGATAGCGCGTACATTGGCCATTCACACCACAGACATGATCGGTGCCGCGCAGGTTATCATATTCTTCGCCGCGATCCAGATGGATTTCCGAACAGGGGCCACAGGGCCCTGTTTCGGCCATCTGCCAGAAGTTTTCCTGGCGCCCAAAGAACAGAACATGCGATGGATCAAAGCCGGATTGTTCTTTCCAGATATCCGCAGCTTCATCATCACGCGGGATACTGCCCTGCTCGTCCTCAAAACAGGTGGCGTAGAGTTTATCCTTTGGCAAACCCCAGACATCCGTAAGCAACTGCCACGACCAGGCGATAGCTTCCTTTTTGTAGTAATCGCCGAAGGACCAATTCCCGAGCATTTCAAAGAAGGTGTGATGCGTATCATCGCGGCCCACATCGTCGAGATCATTGTGCTTGCCAGCCACGCGCATACACTTCTGTGAATCAACCGCACGCGTATAAGGACGCTTGTCGGTGCCGAGGAATACATCCTTGAACTGCACCATACCCGAGTTGGTAAAGAGCAAAGTGGCATCCCCACCCGGCACCAGTGATATGGACGGCACAGCCGTGTGTCCGTGTTCGATGAAGAAATCTATGAAGGTTTGACGGATCTCATTGCCAGTCGGTTTTTTGGTCATTCGTACTCCAGATGATTGAATTTTGAAATTATACCAAGCGATGAAAGATGGGACAGGATAGGGAACAAAAAGTCCCGAACCTGTGACAGGTCCGGGACTGGAAAATCAAAGTTCAGTCTCACGCCGTTGCAGGCGACTTGTCGCAGAGCGGTCCCAGAAATTGGGCTGCGCGCATAGCCAAGGCAGCGGCGGCTTGATTATTGCTAACAACCCATTGAACTTGGACATCTTGTTTCATAGCGCAAGATTATACCATCTTCGTAAGTTTAGACTCAACCACCATGTACATCACGCTTTGCGGTTTTCTTATTAACCATCTCGGAAAAATCGTTGGATCTGCGTTTATATCTATGAATAACTCTGGTGAATTAATTTTGGCAACCTTATCTGATCTCACGCCCGCGAATGCAAAAGGGCCTAATGACGCGACTGTGGGTATTGGAATGAGGCTTATTGGCAGAACCCGGGAAATTCCTGACAAGATTTAGGATGAATTGGGCTCAAAACATTTGAACTGGCATTCGTTGCAAACTAGGAGATTTTCTATGACAACCGTAGCTGATCGAGCATCTTTATCCCCAACAACTGAAGGAATTGACAATCCAAATTGGGCTGCGCGGCGAATATTGATGACTGTGATTGCGCTTGGTGTGATGATTGGAGTCATGGGCTGGTCCCTATGGCAGGATTATTCTCCAATTATTCCCAGTGAGACAATCGATGTGACAATTATTCTAGCACCCTTACTTGCCGCCGCGGCAGCCGTGGAACGGTTGCTCGAAGTCATCTTTGACTTTATTGAGACCCAAGCTGTTGTTCAAATTGTAGCCTTGATGGCAAAAACTGAAAAATGGATCAGGAAAGCTGAGACTTTGGCGCAGCAAGCCCGTGATGAGCTTGTTGAATTCAATTTAAGCTTGGGCCCTGCAGCAAAGGCAGCCGGACAATTACAAGCGATAGAGAACCAGGTTAAACAAGCTGAGGCGTTATTGGCAGATGTTACAACCGCATCACCCGTTTACAGACAGGCAAAACGGATGATGACGCTATATCTCAGCTTTTTATTAGGTCTGCTGGTTGCCTCCTTTGGGAATTTGCAAATGCTCCATTTACTCGGTATTTTGAAGCCTGACCAAGCCTGGCTTGCTAATGTCGACGTATTGTTGACCGGAATTGTAATCGCAACCGGTTCTGGTCCGGTTCACTCAGTAATTAATATTCTACAACAGGGTCAAGAAGCCCTGGCAAGCACAAGCCGCTTTTTGGAAACAAGAAAAGATCGTTCCCCTGAAAAAGGGGACCAGATAGGGTGATAAGAAAATATCCGGCATGACCCAGGAGTTACGAAAGCAAGCCCTTGATACAAGAATTGCAATTTGACAATGTTTTGTAAAAACGATCGAGTTTCACTTGAACCACATCTGCGCAAAGATTGGTATGGAACCGTCGATACTAGCTGGGATATAGGAACGACAGCAAAGGTTAGAAGTACAAACTAGGGAAATCCCTAGCTAGATTCAATGCATTGAACGATATATGATTTTAACTATGCATCAGTGCGTTGATCAAATCATCTTACGAAAGGAGGCCCATATGCATATGAATTCCAGTCCGTTTGTCCCGACCACTCATATTTACGCGCCTCCTGGAAGGTTATTGCTGGAACGATTTAAATGATCGTTACATGGACAGCTGAAGCTGTCATCACACTTTATCCAACCGCAGGCACATCTCAGCCTGCGGTTTTTTTTAGAACCCTATGGAAAAATCCACTTCTCTGCGTTTATACCTATAACTGATCTAACTATTTATGGTGCATTAACTATGACAACCTTATCCGATCTTACACCACGCGAATTGGAGATTCTCCAGTTGGTTCTTGCGGGATTTACCAACAAAGCGATTGCCGCTGAAATCTATATCAGCGAGAAAACTGTTGAGTTTCATCTTGATCATATCTATACAAAAATAGGTGTGCGAACGCGTCTGATGGCTGGAGTGTGGGCATTACAACGAGGCTTATTAGCAGAAGCTAGGGAAATTCCTAGCTGATATTAAATCCCATCGCTCTCTATAATATTTTTAGAACTTCACCATATGCAGGGAGAAAACTTCGGTCAATCTGTCTGCGCAAAAAAAGGAGACCAATCATGGAAAACGAATCAAAAAAAGCGGTAAAAAAGTCACAGGTAGTAAAGCATGCGGCTTATCCAAATGAGCGGGCGACGTTCAAATCGTTGATACTCACCAATCCAAATTACTTTGGGAACTTGGCGGAGAGTCCTCTCACATCTGTGTTAGCTATCTCTGGCAACACCTATTATGAGGAATTGGCGTGTGTTGGTTATCATCCCCAACAACAATACCTCGAAGGTGTAGTTTATATTTATCAGCCTACAGGCTATGGCACAGACATTTGCGGACCTGGCACATCTGAATACGTCCGCTTCTATTTATCCTTTGACAACGGCGTGACCTGGCAAGATCAGGGGATGACGAGTTTTCAGGCATTCAATATTCCTTCAGGTAATGAAGGCAACAATCGACTGGAGTATGCGGTTTCCCTGGCCGTGCAACCTCAACGCAAATTTTGTCTTTTTGGTAATCATCTAATCCGGGTACGGGCAATCCTCTCTTGGAACAACCCACCTCCACCCAATCAACCCAACTGGAGTCCGATATGGGGCAATGTACGCGAGGTAACTGTTCAGGTTGAACCATTGCATTGGATATTTCCTCTCGATGTCTTTGAGTTCGCACAGCTTAAGTTACCCACCGATGTCACAGAAGTTCTTGATCTCGAAACGCCGATCCCGACCAAGACAAAAGATTTGGGTGCTGCTGAACTATCAGATCTCTACAAGGATAAGGAGATACCAGTCCATCGCTTTGCTCACACGGAACTAATGGCCTTTACCACAGGAAAAACGAATTTGAGTGCTGAGATATTTACTAAGCTCATACCCGGCCTCACCTTCGATCCTGGGCTCAGCGAGCTCCTTTTTCCCAAAACAGATGGAGATATTAGCTTTGAAGAATTGAAGTGCATTGGACTGGATCCAAATTCACCGGACACCCTTGTTGGCGTGATACAGATCAAAAAGTCTTTGGGCTATTCAGGCGGGCCATGCACCAATGGAAGTCGTGAATATGTAACTTTCTGGGGAGATACGGACGGCAACGGCACGTTTGATAGATGTTTCGGCACAGCAGATGTCCGTGTTTACGACTTAACCAATGTTCCTGATGAAGGCATATATTACGCTGTACGTCTGCCAGTGAACCTAGCGGAGTATCGCCAAGCATGCCAAAAGGGACCCAAGGTAATGTCCATTCGAGCGATTCTTTCGTGGAATGCCCCCGTGTCATGCGCCACTCCTAATCAAGTGCCAGCATGGGGCAATCGCGAGGAAACCTTGATCAATATTGCTCCGGTGGCTGGCGCACCTGCTGGCAAGATCGCCATTTTGGGTGGCATCCCGGTCAGCTATATTGATAACATCAACGGTCTGACTACATCTGACGCGGTCTTTGCAACAAATAATTTGCCTCCTGATAACCCAGACGGGATTCTGGCTACTGCAGATGCAAGGCCCTGTCCCTTTGCCGGGCGTGTCACCGTGCAAGGTGCGCCGTTGTTAGGTTATACCTATAAAGTGGAAGTCACACCGGCTGGAGGCGGAGTGCCAAGCCCTGTGGTGACCAACCTCCTATTAACTCGGCAGGATGGAACAACCTATACACATAGTGCCAATCCTGTCACTCTGCGTTTTGATTATCGACCCTTTAACGAGAACATAAATAGCGTGCTGGCACAGTGGGATTCAACGGGCGATGCAAAATGGCAAGTCACGTTATCCACTTACGATGCCTCGAACAATCTTGTCGGCACTGATGTGCACCTAATCCAGCTTGACAACACCGGACCGCAAGCATCCATCGAGATTACGACTGGCTTGGGTAACTGTGGCAAGTTTCCAATTGGATCAATACTGTCCGGGGTATTTGTCGCACGCGACACTTATCTTGGCAGTTACAGCTTGGGTGTTGAGCCAGCGATAAACCCAGTTGGTATCGGTGTGCCAACTCCCAATGCAGGATTGATTAATACGGCACCCACACCCGGTGACACATGGACACTCGATACCACAGGTATGCAAGCTTGTGGGTATGTGCTCCGCGTCGTTGCCGTCGATCGTGCCATCATCAATAGTCAAGGAGTGGGGCATCATGCTTCAGATAGTGCCGGATTTTGCCTGGAGGAAGGGCAAATAGAATAATACGATCTCGCTCTTGGGTCTGAATTACCTGACTAATGGTTGCCTCCTAAAAACAATATTTTAGGAGGCAACTCTGAGTGGCATACGGTTTCAAAAGAAAGGATACAACATGAAACTAACAAGTGATGAATTGAATAATCAATTGGCACATTACAAAGATGAATGCGGGTGTGCAGCAGGTGCGAAATTTATGCTAATCACATCAGTGGCTAGCCTCATTGTTACCATCCACCAGTATGGGATTATTTCCATAGGTTTCTTAATCCATCTTCCACTAATCATTTTCATCTCCATTCTTGGAGCAGGTTTAGGAAAAGGCATCGCAATATTATATGCAAGATACAAATACAAACAGTTATCCAAACAATTAATTTCCAGCCAATCAATCTAAAGTAGGAGGAACAAAATTATGCCGGGCACTTGGGTAAAAATAAGGGTTAATTGCACAAAAAGACTTCCGATCGTAATTTCAAGATGCACTGAATGGGCAGATCAAGGCTCTCGTCAATGCCAGAGCTGGGCAGACGAAGGCTACAATAAATGTGACCGCTGGGAAGATGAAGGTCACAGCGAATGCTCTTCATGGGGAAAAGAATGCCATTGGTATACTTTCTGGAACTGTATTGTGGAATGGATCTGCCACGCCTGGTATTGGGTGGCCCATTGGGTTTGCAAAGCGTGGTATTGGGTAGCGAATTGGGTTTGCCAGGCATGGTACTGGGTAGCAAAATGGGTTTGCACTTCATGGAATCTCCTCTTTATTTGGCTATGCCTTAATGAAGCTAATGGCGGAGCCCTGTTTCTGCTGACAGATGGTACCGTTCTGATGAACGAGAACAATGCTGGTTATGGAACAAGACGCTGGTGGAAACTAACCCCGGATAATACGGGAAGTTATGTAAATGGAACCTGGAGCAGAGTAGCCGATTCCATCAATGCAAGACAATTTTTTTCATCCGCTGTATTGGCTGATGGAAGATTACTGGTTTGCGGAGGCGAGTATAGCGATGCCAGCGGCAGCAACACTCAGGATGAGACCAATCTGTGTGAAATCTACGATCCGGTTGCCAATACATGGACATCCATTTCTCCACCGACGGGCTGGACGCAAATTGGCGATGGAGCCTGTAGTTTATTACCCGATGGACGCTTTTTCTTAGGGAATCTAAGCGACACGCGCACCGCGATCTTCGACCCGCTGGTTGGAACATGGACCGCATCAGCCAGTAAAAATGATCGCAGTTCGGAAGAAACTTGGATATTGCTACCTGACAACACGATCGTAACCCCGCAGTGCTCCAGTCACCCCAGCTCAGAAAAATACATTATCGCCAACGGTGCCTGGCAAAACGAAGGCAATCTTCCAGGTGATTTAGTGGAAGCCTCTTCGATTGAAATTGGCCCGGGAATATTATTACCTGACGGAAGAGGGTTCTTTGTTGGAGCTACCAGCGCCACCGCGTTATATACCATGCCCAACATAAACACCGGCCAAGGAACCTGGGTGGCCGGACCGAATATTCCTTCGGTAAACAAGAATAATCTTGGAAGCAAAGACGGTCCTGGCTGCCTAATGGTAAACGGCAATATCCTTTTTCCTGCTGCACCTGTGGATGGAATTAAGGATAATTACAATCAACCCTGTTCATTCTTCGAATTCGATGGAACAAACATCATTACATCCACTGATGTGCCCAATAATGTTTGTCCCACCTTTATGGGGCGGCTCTTACTGCTGCCAACAGGCGAAATCATGTGGGCGCGCGAAGACGGATCAGCTTACTATGCTTTTCAATATCAGGGTGTACCTAACAATAATTGGCGACCGGTAATTTCCGCTTGCCCGAGTAGCATCATGGCTGGTTCGACTATCCAGATTTCGGGAAGACAATTTAATGGTTTATCACAGGCAGTAGGGTATGGTGATGATTATTCGGCAGCCACAAATTATCCGCTGGTTCGCATTCGTAACAATGCAACAGGACATTTTCGCTATTGCCGGACAGCTAACCATACTACTACCGATATAGCTGGAAACATGATACCTTCGATGGGCGTGGCAACAGGAAATGCTATCATCAATACCAACGTGCAAATTCCTACTGACCTTGAAACAGGACTCTCTGAATTGTTTGTAGTCGCAAATGGAATAGCGTCTGAACCATTTGTTGTGACAATATTTTCCAGAGGTCAGGGATAAACTTACCACACGAAAACATCACTAGTTTTGTGTTCGAGAAGTTCCACTGGTATTAATGTGCGCATCAGTCCGAACTTGGATGGACAGTGAATGCAATTTTCTATTCCCTGTCCAAATCAAAGATGGCTTAATCAATAGATTAAGCCATCTGTTTTTTACTTGAAAGCAAAATGCCATGCTCAACACAGAAATCTATAAAGATTGGGTAGATTTCATTGTCGCTTTATTTAGTCATTTGTATTCCAAGAGGGTAGGCATTGGGGTTGAGTGATGAAGAAATACAACAGAAATATCCAGAGGTTTGGAGAGGATTTCGCGAGAGGTCAGCAGACTTCCGCTTCCCATAGGGAGAGACCGCTGAGGAAGCCTGTCAGCGCGTTGCAAATTTTCTTGAAGAGAAGCGAGAGAAGCATTCCACTGAAAATATCCTTCTGGTCAGCCACGAGGGCTTCATCCGTTTGGTGGTGTGTCACATTATGAATCTGCCTGTGTATCAGCGTTGGAACTTCCATGTCGATTTCTGCGGCATTACGGAAATCGCTTATCAACCCGACTATCAAGTGTGGAAGCTGATGCGTTTTAATCAAATATTGCGATAAATCGCATGGGCCCCAGTGCTGCAGAGGATTGCGTAGCATGTGAAGCGTGGGGGATCTAGCTTTCTTTCTTCACAAAAAACTCATATCTTCTTCATATCCTCAAAACATCAAACAGATATACTCCAGTTCAGCTGTACCGCTTTTCACGTTAATCAGTAAGATTCCGAATTGTTTTGTAAGCCAAATTCCAAACTTCAGGTTTACATTTTTATGCGGTACTGTGTACAAATGGAGAAAGAAATGAACCGAAAAAACATCTTTAGTTTTGTGATAATTACAAGCATTGTTGCCCTTGCCGCATGTGCGCCCGCTACAGCCGCGACAAGCACCTCCAACAACACTCTCAATACAGCAGCAGCACCAACCACAATCAACAATACTGATTCTAATTCAACCTCGACAACTTCATCGAGCAATAATGATACAAGTGGAAACTCCTCTCTCGCATGCAGCGCAGGAAGTACGTCGGGTAGTGTCACACCTGAGTTGACCGAAGGTCCCTATTACAAGGCTGGTTCGCCAGAACAGGCAGACTTATATCAGAATGGCATGGCAGGCACCAAACTGATTGTTACAGGCTATGTATACGATACCAACTGTCAACCCATAGCAAATGCCTGGCTGGATTTCTGGCAGGCGGACGCCAACGGAAATTATGACAACAGCGGCTACACCTTGCGCGGACATCAATATACTGACGAAAACGGTCGCTTCCAACTGACGACTGTTGTCCCTGGACTTTATCCGGGGCGCACCGAGCATATCCACTTCAAAGTGCAGGCACCTAATGGGAAAATCCTCACTTCCCAACTGTTCTTCCCGGGTGTAGCTCAAAACGACTCGGATGGTATTTACAATGCGAACCTGCTCCTGTCCATCCAGGAGACGAGTGAGGGTCTGCAGGGACAATATAATTTTGTAGTGCCTGTCTCGTAAATAATATATTGCCTGCTTGAAATCAAAAACGTGATCCAGTACCGATCACGTTTTTGATTTAAGATTCATTTCTCAGGAGAATCATCTCAATGAGAGGGCTTGAGTTAGAATCAAGCCATTCTTACTGATAACATGTTTTGATTTATAGGTAGAACTACCATGACCATCAGCATTCGTCCTGCCCGATCGGAAGAACAACAAATCATCGTGTCATTGATTCGTCAGGCGAAGATCAGTCCCAGAAATTTGCGCTGGGAACATTTCCTGGTTGCCGAAGAAAATGGACAAGTAGTAGGGATTCGTCAAGTCAGAGTCCATGTGCAGGGCACACGCGAAGTTGGGTCTGGGTTTGTATTGCCGGAATATCGTCATCAGGGCCTCAGTGCACGGTTGATGAATGAAATATTGAGTCGAGAGAAAGGCACACTTTACCTGATGTGCCGTGATAAATGGGCCTCTTATTATGAACAATTTGGTTTTCGGCAAGTGAATATCGATCAACTGCCTCGGGATTTCCGCAAAGAATATCAGATTGGGAAGACCATTACGTCTCTGATCTCTGTTTTTATGAAAGATAAGATTCGAATTATTCCGATGAAGAGAGAGTGACTTATGACCACTGTTGTCCGTTCACACCAGATTCTTGTCAATGCCCCGCTGCAAAAAGCCTTCGATTATGTATCTGACCTCACCCGCCACCCTGAATGGAGTGGCGGTGACTTAAAGATTGAGGCCATTACACCTGGACCCATTGCTGTGGGCAAAGAATATCGGTCTCGAGGCGAGGTGGCAGTCCAAAAAGACCGTCCTAATACTGTTCAGATCACTGAATACAAATCTCCGCACAAGTTTGCATTTGCTGCCAAAGATCCAGACTTCGGAAAGGTCACCCATGAGTTCACATTTACAGAGCAGGAGGGAGGCGTTTTCATCACGCGTACTATGGCCGTAAATCTGAACCCCTTTATTGCTTTTGCATTTCGCTTTTTCATCTATCCACTGATCGGAAGACCTTCGATGAACCGGGCCATGGCAGGACTCAAAGCAAAGCTTGACGGAAATGTCGGAGTCTCTGTTGATTAGTCTGAACAATCTTATGCCCCTCATTAGGTTTTGAAACCCAAGATAATCCCCAAAATCGCTTATGATTTTGCGCGGCTTAATGCTATACTAATTTACAGAGTACCGCTTACATTACTAAACTAGAAACTTGTTTTTCGTTCGCAAATTATTTCGAGTGGCTAGAAATTAATGAGACAGGCGGTAATATTTCACAGGGGCTGTTGGTATAGAGCCGCGATCGCTGAAGTCCCGCGTGAGCGAGATCAGGAAAAGGATACGTGTATGAAGAAGATCATCCGCAATTCTTTGTCATCGATCATTATGCTGGTCCTCTCTGCGTGCAATTTATTTGGACCCCAAACGACCATCATCGGAAACAATATTTTGAAGTTAACGGTCCAGACCCAAAGTGGATCAACCACCTTCAGCCAGGCTGGCGAAATGATCACGTACATCTACGTGATCACAAATACAGGAGCTACCCCTCTTGCAGGGCCTGTAATTGTGACCGATGGTTCCAAACTGGTCACGTGTTCAGCACTCAATACGGTTGGCAACAAGGATAATTATCTCGATACAAATGAGACGGTCACCTGCTCTGCGCCTTATACAATCTCACAGGCGGATGTCACCACTGCTTCGGTAACCAATGTCGCCACCGCAACTGCTGGCGGGGTGACCTCGAACCAGAGCGGCATCACACTAACGCTGGGAACTGCACCACCCTCCAGCGTGTTGAAGTTAGCCAAAACATCCAGTTCGGCGACCTATGGCCAGGCGGGTGAGGCCATTACTTACACGTTTGTGATCACCAATACAGGCGCAAATCCACTCGGCCCCTCCCAATTTACGATTACGGATAATAAGCTGGGGGCACCTATCAATTGCGGGCCCGCGGATACTACCCTGGCCGCCGGCCAGACTATCACCTGCTCGGCGCCTCCTTATAGCATTACACAGGCAGACATGAACCTGGTGAATGTCACGAACAGTGCCACCGCCTCAGGCGGTGGCCAAACCTCAGCGGCAGCGTCGGTCACGATTGCAAATCTTGCAGCCCCGATCACTCAGGTCCCTCCAACGACGGCTCCCTCATCCAATTTGACGCCAGGCAGTACGATCCAGCATCAGGTGGAGGTGGGTGAATGGCTGATCCAAATCGTGCGCTGTTATGGTGCAACCTATAACGATGTACGCAATGCGAATCCGCAGATCAGTGATCCGGACTTCATCCTGCCCTTCATGACCATCACCGTTCCCCGCATTGGAAGCGCAGGAAAGATTTATGGACCGCACTGTATTACATGGTATACAGTGCAAAGTGGCGATACATGGGCATCCATCGCGCAAAAATATGATGCAGATATTGCTGTTTTGCAGAAAGCAAACCCAGTGGCGCTCGCAGCCGGTACCCAGCTCAAAATCCCAATCCATTCGGCCGGCACCACAATCGGTGTAACAGCTGTCCCACCCGTTGTTACCACCGTTGCTCCCACACCGACCTCACTCATCCGAATCACAATTGACCCTGGTCAAACCACTGCTGCACGGGTGGGGCTGATCAATCCAAATGAGACCATTCACTATGTGATCAATACCGTTCCGGGACAGCTGCTGAGCATCAAACTTACAGCCCCTCCGAACGAAGTTGCCATTGGCGTAAACGGTCCGACGGGACTAGTCCTCAAACCGTTGGATGCAAGCCCTATCTGGAGCACCACGGTTACGACAGGTGGAGATCACTTTATCAATATTATGAGCCTGACAGGTGGTACCAGCAAATCTTATACGCTGGAGGTCAGCCTTACGTCACCGGCGCCTGTTGCCACAGCTACGAATACCCCAACAACGCCAGCGCCCTAAGCAGCGCAAAAATAAGTTTGATCACGCGAAACAATCCATGCATTAGATTGCATGGATTGTTTCGCATTTCAGTTTTTGAAATTCTCTTGAGGTTATACTTCTTACACCATAATCTCTCTATTTTCTTTTTGAGGAGCCTATCATGGAATTTCGCGACACCGTTCTGAAGAGACGCATGGTACGAAACTTCGCTGACAAGCCCGTTGACCCGGAGATCATGGATCGCATCCTGGCGCTGACACGCCATGCTCCCAGCGCAGGCTTTACGCAGGGACAATCTTTCATCGTGGTGACTCACCCGAAACTGAAGCGGGCGATTGCTGAGACCTGTGAGGAACAGGAGTATATCAACAGCGGGTTTGCTCCTTTTATTTCCAAAGCGCCTGTCCTGCTTATCCCTTGCACAAGTGAAACGGCATATCATCGCCGCTATCAGGAAGCAGACAAGGTAAACGAAGATGGAAAGGAAATTATCTGGCCCGTACCCTATTGGTTCATGGATATCGGCTGTGCAGTGATGATCGCGTTGCTGGCTGCAATCGATGAGGGCTTGGTCACCGCCTTTGTGGGTTCGAAGGATTTGGATACATTGCGTTCCCTGCTGAACATACCTGTCGAAGTAACGCCGGTCGGAGTGATGGCCTTTGGGTATCGCGCCCCGGATACCCCTTCCCCTTCTCTAAAACGCGGTCGCAAATCGGATGATGAATATATCCATCGCGAACGTTGGTAAACCAGATTCAGCGAAAGATGACACAAGCAAACCGGCAAAATACGAGGATCGCCACGATCGATTTTCTGCGCGGGCTGGTGATGATCCTGATGGCATTGGATCACGTCCGTATGTACTTTGGATTTGGCACATGGTTTTCAGAGCCAACGAATCTGGCGACAACCACTCCCCTGCTCTTTTTTACGCGCTGGATCACGCATTTCTGCGCACCTGTCTTTGTTTTTCTGGCAGGTACTTCTGCATATCTTTATGGGATAAGGAGAGCAAACACCAAAGAAACGGCTTTATTCCTGCTCACGCGCGGACTTTGGCTGATCTCTGTCGAGCTGGTCATTGTCAATTTTGCCTGGACGTTTGATATCACCTACAGTTTTCGTATCTTGCAAGTCATCTGGGCGATTGGCGTCAGTATGGTCGCACTATCTGCTTTGGTTTTTTTGCCAAACTGGTTAATCCTTGGAATTGGCACGCTCCTTGTCTGTGGGCATAATCTACTCGACACGATTAATCTGGAAGGATCATCTGCGCCAGATATCCTTTGGTACGCGCTCCATCAACCTCATTCCGTATTTATCAATTCCACGCATCTCGTTAATTTTGTCTATCCGGTCCTGCCATGGATTGGATTGATGGCATTAGGATACGTATTCGGAGCGTTTTATCAGAAGGATTTCCCAGCCGAGCAAAGAAGGCGCTGGCTTTTAAGGATCGGAATAGGGACAACCCTCCTGTTCATGCTCCTGCGTAATTTTAATCTGTATGGCGAGCCGCAGCCCTGGCAAACACAAAGCTCGTTTGTGTTTAGTCTGATGTCATTTCTGAATACGACGAAATATCCGCCCTCACTACATTTTCTGCTCATGACGATCGGACCTGCGCTGATCTTCCTGTCTGCGATGGAGCCTTTCGGAAAGCGCCTTCCCACACCTGTGATCACCTTCGGCAAAGTCCCGTTCTTTTTCTATATCATTCATTTATACGTGATCCACGCGCTTGCCATGCTCTTGCTCGTCTATGAAGGTCGCGACTGGCACCAGTACATCCTGTCAGCCAGGGGAATCATGTCGGGGACATTGCGCAACTTTGGGCTGGGTTTGGGAGCGGTGTATGTAGTCTGGATTCTCGTAGTCGCATCCTTATTTCCATTTTGCAAGTGGTATCAAACATATCGAGAGAATCATCCTATGAAATGGTGGTTGAGTTATCTGTAAAATCAAACCTTCGGTGGATTTATGTTAATTCCTGTCATGCTATAATGCCGACAACTCATCCAGCGCGCTTATTCAAAGGAGTGGAACATGGCCGAATTAAAGACCCAGG
>Ga0065707_10081767_pt1 | contig 45459 bp, 64 predicted proteins | sample SwiRhicommuniRL3_FD_59094 | JGI IMG/M metagenome (GOLD analysis project Ga0065707, IMG submission 59094) | Switchgrass rhizosphere bacterial communities from Rose Lake, Michigan, USA - RL3 v2 (version 2) | ecosystem: Host-associated > Plants > Roots > Rhizosphere > Soil | place: East Lansing...
GGAGCGGCCGAACGCGACGGTCGACTACCTGAACGCTTTCTATCGGGCCACCGACACGGGAGCGTTTACCAGGTGCGTGGCGAAGGGCAGCGGCTACCAGTGGGAGGCCGTCTCTCCGGCCATGCTCGCGCAGATCAACGGTGACGACGGCGATACGATCGGCAACACGGACGTGAAGACGTTCTTCGAGACCGTGTGCCCGCTTGGCGCGAACGTGCTAAAGCATGGCGACGTGATCAAGATCGTTGGTGCCTTCGAGTACGGCTCCAAGGCCAGCGGTCCAGGCACGCTCGAACTGACGCTCGAGATCGCCGATGGCATCTTGCTACTCGTTACAGCCCACACGCTTCCCGACAATGCCTCCGGGCACCAGATCGTTGTGACGGCCTATATGACGGTCACGGTGACGGGAGTTCATGCGGCAGTCGAGGTCTCCGGAACAGCTATCAATGCCGGCTCTGGTGCGGTCTGGGCCTGTGCGCCTGGCGCTGGTGGCGACGACTTCAGTTCCTTGGTCGACAAGTCCTTCAAGTTCTCGGCGAAGTTTAGTCTTGCAGATGTTGCGAACACAATCTCGCAGAAGCAGTTCATCTTTGAGCTCATCGAGAGGTAGCTCTTGGAATGCCGGCGGCTCGGCATCTGCTGTACGTCGGAAGATGGCCTGCGCTGCCAGTTCCTTCAGGTGCGTGGGAAGATTGGTGAGCCTGGCTCCAGTCTTTGCGCGGTGTACGGAATGAGGATTCAGTTCATGCCCATCATGCTGGTGAACGAGAAGGATGTTCCCGTCCGACTCGGCCAGTGCGACCGGGATTGCTTTCCCCAGCGCTGTTGCGGGGGGCTGGAGGTGGATTGTGGGACTGCTCGACAAGCTGAAGGATAGCTTCACAGATGTGTTCGCGGGGCCGCAGAAAGCCGCGTCGACCGAGCGCAAGGCCAGCTTCACGAACGCTCGCAAGGCATCCGAGGAACTGACGGCGACGAACCAGGTCGCCACGACCGGGAGTTTCGAGGATGCGCTCCTAGCCGACGTGATGCCGACCCTGAGCCTGGTCGGGGGACAGGTCGGCGCGTCCCTGTCGAAGCAGGCTCCGGCCCTCTCGTCCGCCTTCAAGTCGTTCGTCCCGCAGAACGCCGCGCGCGGGTATGCTGGCAGCTTCGCGCCGCAGCTCGCGACGGAACTCAACCGCGCCAGAGCGTCGGCCATCTCGGGCCAGCCTCTTCCCAGCAGCCCGGATTACTCGCGGGCGGCGAGCACCTTGTTTCGTGGATTAGAGGCGGCCTACCTTCCCAAGGAGTACTACCGTGGCTAACGGCAGCGGAGCGGGGACCGCCCTTGCGATCGGCGCTGGCCTGGCCGAGGGATACACCGCGAACAAGGAAGCGCAGCGGCAGAACGATTTCAACAACTCAATGCTGGAATGGGCAATGGCGTACCTCAACGCCACACCGGAGCCCGGCCGAACCGGCTACTCCATCGCGGAGAAGGCAGACGTGCTCGAGCCGGGCTTCTTGGCGTCCTCTCTTGCCGATGCGAACATCGCCGGTGCGAAGGGTCAGACCGATCTTGCTTTCCAGCTCGGTCGTTCCGGGACGGGCGACACCGGGACCGGGAAACTCCTGTCCGCTCTCGGGGAAGCGGCCCCTCCTATCGTCGCCAAGACTGCGGCATCCGGGAAGGCTTACAGCTTGGCGTCGTCTCTCGCCAGGTCGCAGGCATCCGCCTTCTCGAACGCTCCGATCCCGGCGCCCGCGCAGCCGTTCGATTTCGGCCCCCTGTTCGGCAGCCTTGAGGCCGCATACCTAGGCAGAGGGTACGGTGACACTCAGGCCCCGGTAGAACCAGGGACCGGCTACGGGCATCCTATCGGCCCTCCGGAGTAGAGAGCATGGCATACGTCGACGAGGGAGCGCCGGAACAGCCAGTTGTTGACCCGCTCACGGAACCGCAGGGAGCGGTCGACTTCCGCTCGGCTCTCGTGAACTCCCCCGCAGCCCAACTCGGCAAGACTCTGCGCGATGCCGCCCCGGCTGTCCGTTCCATCATCGATCAGGTGGCTCCGGAGATCCCCCCGCTCGACCCGAAGGTGGAGACGAAGCTCCGCATGAGCATGATCTTCGGGTCCTTGGCAGGTCAGCGCCCGGAGCAGACCGCCGCCTTCCAGGTCCTCTCCAGGGAGAACGCGCGCCGGGAGCAGAACCGGGTCCAGCGGAACTCCATCGCGAAGCAGTTCATCGTGGAGCAGCTCAAGGGCGTTGGAGCCGGGATGCGTCAGATTGCCGGCGACCAGACGAAGGAGAAAATCGCTGCGGGCAAGATCGCTGCCGACGCGACGAAGCTGCAAACTCTGGAGGAAGGCCGCATGAGCCGTGCCAAGCTGCGGGCCGGTCGCCTTTCAGGGCCGGAGATTCTCGCCGGCATGGGGACACCGGAGCAGCGGAAGGCGCTCATCGACGCCGACATAGCGATGGCTACCCATAAGGCCCAGGCTCAGGCGGGCGCCGCGGGGAGCAAGCTGGGGGAAGCGGCCTACTACCGCCAGCGGACGACCGAGTTGGGGATCCTTGAGCGGCAGGCCCAGGACTACGAGGAATTCATCAGTGAACTCGACGCGCTCATTGCATCGGGCCAGACCAAATATGCCGACAAGAATACTTTCGAGGAAAGAGATGCAGTACAGTCCAGGCTTGCGGCTGCGAACGCCCTTGAGGCGATCGCCAAGCGCAAGGAGAAGCTCGGAGCGGAGATCGAGAAAGGGCCCGGCGGTTCCAAGGGGACCTCGACGGCTCCCAAGTCAGCGCCACCCGCGGCTGCTCCCGAAAGCGCAGCTCTGACCAGCGCCCTCCAGAAGGAGCGCCAGAACCTACCCGCCTCCGCCTACACTCCGGAGGAAGCGCAAGCCCTCCTGGCGCACCGGAAGGCCCTCCGTGCCGGTCAGTGATGCGGAACTCGAAGCCGTAGCCTCTGGTAGTCAATCCGCCCCAGCGCCGCCGCCCGCTCCGGGTGGCGTTTCCGACGCCGACCTTGAAGCGATAGCTTCCGGGCGCCCGGTCCAGGCGGGAGGTCCTTCAAATGCCGACCTGACGGCCGTGGCCTCCGGGACACACCCAGAGGCGAAGCAGGAGCAGCCGATCTGGCAGCGCCTGATTGACTTCGGGCACTTCATCAAGGCCGCTCCAGAGGCGGCTGGAAAGATAGCCGAGTCCTACGTCCAGGGATCATTCCCGTCCATCCCGCTGCCAAAGGGTTGGACGGCTGACGCCGTTGCGACTGCGCTCCATATCCCGATCGACACCCTGGACTTCCTCACCTCCAGCAAGATGCAGCCGACGAACCTTGGGAACCTCATCGAGGCGGGTCAGCAGGCCGCCGAAATGACCGGGATTCCCGGTACTGTCAGGCTGGCCGCGCATCCAGTCGAGACACTTGAAAGAGCGAAAGAGAAGCCATTCAGCACCCTGGCGCCGGTTGTCCAGGCGGGGCTGACCCTAGCCGGCGGCGCTCGGCTCCTGAAGGGAGAGGCTGCACCGAGCACGACTCCGGCTCAATCTGCCGACGTAGGCCCGACCGTCCTGCCAACCCCGCCGCCGCTCGAGGAACTGGTAGCCACCCGGAAGAAACTGCTCGGCGGGGACGAAACCCTGAAGGCGGCCGGCCTGACGGACGAAGACTTGGCTGCCGCCGCTACCCGCGAGCAGCGTCAATCACTCGGCGCGCGCGGCCGGGAGTCCTTCGCGAAGCAGGGGGCCTCCGGAGAAGAGGTCGCAAAGCTGTCGGTCGGCCAGGCCGAAGAGCTCGGGGCCATGTCCGGAGAGCAGGCAACCGCCAAGAGCGGGGAGATTCTCGGGCAGATGCGCGGAGCGCCACCGCTCCCGGCCGAGCAGGCGCCCGGGAACTTCCAGGCCGTGCAGAAGCAGGTCTACAAGAACCTCGAAGAGCAGGGTCTCGGGGGTCGGAGCCGGAAACAGATGGCCGAGGAAATCACTTCCGAGCTCGACAAGCGCGGCTTCGTGCCAGGGGAGAAGGAGCCGGTTCCTGGCTTCCTCACCGAGTTGACGCCGGAGGAAGCGGCCGGGGAGGCGGGGGCCGAAATCAGAATCGCCGCCGAGCACCCGAAGGCCAGCCCGGAAGCCGTCACCCGGACCGCAGACATCGCCAAGGAGCCATTGCCACAAGAAACCGATATCTCTGGCCCTGTGCCGCCCGGCTCTCCCCCGCGCCCTCCTGGGGCGATTTCAGACCTACTCGGTCGGGTCTCTGACCTGTTCGGATTGCGACCGAAGTTCTTCCGGCAGTTCGAGCGCGCGCCGGACTTGGCCGCTGGGGTCTCCCGGCAGATGAACGCCAACGCTTGGCTCGATCAGCAGCGCAAGGTGCTCACCGAAGAGGCGCACCGGGCCGTCCCGCTGGAAGCCGACCGTGTTCAGGGCATGAGGTTCCTGGTATCGGAGCGCGGGAAGCTACTGGAGGGCGGAAAGGTCCCGGTCATGGAGGCCGCCGAAGAGGCGAACATGAGCCCGGGTGCCAAGAAGTTCGTCCAGTGGTGGATGACGGAGTTCCAGCCGAAGTTCGAACGCATGTCCACAGGGGCCGGCATCGAGTCCAGGGTTCAGACACCGAGCGGGGCCTTCACGTCCCTCAAGGCGCTCCGCCCAGAAGACCTGGTGGCGGGTCGCCACGTCGGCGGGTACGAGCCGGGCCGCAGCGGGAACCTCGTGGCGAAGTACCGGAAACTGAAATCAGGCGCTGCCAAGGAGGCCAAGGGCACCGGGGAGCTGTACTCCGTGGACCCGGACGAGATGATTGCCCACAACCTGGAGCTCCGGACGACGCAGTTCGCCCGGAACCAGCTCATCGACACCGTGAAGGCGTACCAGGTACTTCCAGACGCAGAGGGCAATGTTCCACGGGAAACGAAATTCCTGGGGGTTATCGAGCCGGTCACGAGCCTGGAGGTCAACCCGGGTCGTCCGAATGCCGAGGTGCTGAAGGTCCCGGCCACGGTCAAGCGGATGTACGACGAAGCCCAGAGGCCGCCGACCGAGAGCGAGCTGAAGGCGTTCGACTACCTGAACCGCCACGCTACGACGGTAGCCCTCCTGAGCCCGGTCGAGATGGCGACCCACACCTACAACGTCGTGAACGCGCTGACGACGATGCCAGGGGGGGTCGGTTCGAAGGCGATGGCGGCGCTCGGACCTCCCGGGAAATGGGCCGAGGCGATCGCCAAGATGGCGAACGTGAACGATGCCAACTACGCGACGGACCTGCTGACCCTGACGGAGTTCGGGGGGAGCCGACGGGGGATGATCGCAGAGGGAAAGGCGAATCGTGTGCTGGAAGCTACCCGTGCCCCTGTCTTCGGCACCCGCGGAGTCGAGAACCTTTCCAGGGTGGCTGCTCTCCGTGGGTTGCGCGCCTGGGCTCCGGAGCTGAACGACGCCCAAAGGGTACAGATCATAAATAATACGATGGGCACCTACGCCGAGAAACTCCAGCCGGGTTTCGTGCGCCGCCTCAAGCAGGTGACTCCCATCGTCGGTCAGCCGTTCGCCGCCGCAGGGGTCGCGATGGCAAAGACCGCCGGGAAGTCCCTGCTCGGACTCGGGGCCAAGGGTTTCTCCCCCGAGGTGGCCCTGACCGCTGGCAGCTCCATCGCTCTCTGGTACGCAGTCAACAAGGCAATGGACCCGGAGCACCGGGACCCGATGCGCGCCGGGGGGCCGATATTCCCCTCCATTCGTGTCTCGCAGGGGAAGAATCAGACGGTTGACGTGAGCCTCCCAATGCTCACCGGGATGACCGGGAGGGGTGCCAGGGTGCTCGGCGTGACCGGGCTCTACGAAGGCATCCGGGACGGCAGGAAGCCGCAGGATACCGCCCTGCTCGTGCTCCGGAACCTGGAGAACAGCGCGCTCCAGCTCAGTGTCGGGCCCCTCGGGACGCTCACGACCGAGGCGCTGACCGGCCGGCGGCCGTATGTGACCCGCGGAGGGAGCTTCCTGAAGGTGGCGGACGAGAGCAAGACCCAGCCGCTTCTCGAGAACCTGAAGGCCGGAGTCAAGGGCGCCGGGGTCTGGAGGGCCATCCCGGAGGAGGGCCAGCTCACGCCGGAGTCAGTCGCCGGCAAGACCGCTGCCATAATGGCGCAGCTCGCCGCGATTCCCGTCACCGTGAAGCCGGGGGAGAAGGTTCAGGCAACAGCAGGGATCCGCGGCGCGCGCGGGGCGATGTACGAGGTCGCCCGGGACATTGCGCAGAAGGCGATGAACTTCCAGGACAGGAAGCAGCAGCACGGGTATATCGAGAGTCGCTTGACCCGGGATCTCGAGGGGACCGAGCTGGCGATGGGGCGGAAGGCGGTTGCCGAGATTATGAAGTCGATGCGCCGGAGTCAGAACCGGGCGCTGGGACAGTTGCCGAAGGCGCCGACCCCTCCTTCCCCTTGAGCAGGTAGCGGTCGAGTGCCCACGCGAGCACCATCCTGGCATCCGCCTCGTTGTCATCCAGCAACCCGCATCCCCATCGAGACGCGCACTCGATCTGCATCTGTTCCTTCGAAGCATTTCCCTTTCCGGTCGACCACTTCTTGAGCGTGGAGGTGTGCACGGAGACATGGTGCAGTCCGTGTAGCGCGCAGAACTCGTGGACCCTGGTTTCGAATCCCGCGAGGATCTGTGTCGCTGCTCCTCCCCGGTGGTGTGCAGCCTCGTATGCGATGAGCTCCGTCTGCGCCAGCGGTGGGGCGAAGTGCGCCGCGAGCCACTGATTAAACTTCAGGAAGCGCATCCCGACGCTCTCTCCCCGCTGAATTGAGAAGTCTACGGTCCCGGACTCCGCGCGGTTGCCGTTCCAGTATGCCCAGCCGGTCATCGTTCCAAGGTCAAGTGCGAGTACGTTCATTCGTTCTCCTTTATCCAGTAGACCCAGCCGTCTTGCGGCACGGGTAACAGGTCCATGTCGACACATCCCGCATCGTCGCTCGTCGTGAACGGCCCCCACTGCTCGGTGTCGAAGTATCCGCAGGGACCGATGCAATCGCTCACCAGCGCGCATCCCGGAGATGGTTGCCAGCAAGGGCAGTGGTCACACTGCGCGTCGTTCCATTCGATTCCACCGTCCTGGTGCTTCACGACCGAGACCAGTACCGGGGCCGGCGGCGCGGCGATTTCCAGACAGATCAGGTTGACGAGCAGAGCTAGGAACATTTGGGATCCCTATACGGATGCTTATGCGTCACGCACTCCGTCCCGCAGGTCATGGCTTCTCCATAGGCAGCGCTGGCTGTTTCGTGCGGCTCAGAGATAAGCGCTTTCTCAAGGCGGCGGTCTCCCGCCGATGGCACGGAACACAAAGGGTCCGGGCGTTCTCTAGTGAGTCGGTCCCGCCCTCTACGACCGGCACGATATGGTCGGCCTCCCAGAGACACATTTTCCACTTGTCCCAAGTCCAGCCGTGGAGTGCCATGAAGAGCCGCCTGATTCCCCAGCACGCATTTCCGGCGTAGCCGCCCGGATAATCCGGCACGTTCTCGGCTCGCCTGATCTCTTCCAGCTCGCGTTCGAGCGCTGCGGTATCGAGCCCGCACGTTGAGCAGACGCCTTTGTCTCGCTTCCAGACCTGATCCCGGAAATAACTTGGGTCCGCCTGAATCCTGTAGGCCGAGACGCAGGCTGCCGAGCACCACGAGATCCTGCCTTTCGGAACTTCCTTGCGGCACCAGGTGCATAACCGTCGGCCATTGGGACCGCGGGCCTCGCCGATTTCCTTTCGCAGCGCGTGGGCCTTGCGGCTTCCCGAAGCCCTGCCGCTCATTCACAGGCCCTCACATCGCGGATCTCTGTAAGGATGCTCATGCGTCACGCATTCCGTCCCGCAGGTCATAGCCTGCTACCTATCCACTGAATCACGCTCACCGTCACAGCGTTCCCAAGCGCTTTGTACCGTGGCGAGTCGGGGCACTTGCAACGCATGGCTGCCTCGTCTGTATCTTCTCGGTACGCCTCCAGCGGCTGGCAGAGACACGTCCACCCATCGGGGAAGGCTTGCAGGCGTTCGCACTCAAGAGGCGTGAGACGACGGACGCCGACAGGCATCCGCTGGAGGTTCATCATCACCCCGTCAGTTGGCCCACGCCCTCTCTGATCCAGCGTGGCGGCTACCAAGTGCTCCCCTGGCTCCGTCCTGAAGCCTCCATCATTCCCGCCGCTGTTGAGCGTGGCGAAGAATGCAGACTCTTCTGCTATCATCCGCCTGGCTTCTGCTAGCACCTCAACAAGTGCGTCTTTGGTCAGGCAGCCGTCCCATCCTTCATCCACATGGAATCGATCTGGGAAGTCTGGACAGACAGTAACCGTGGGCATCCTCGTCAGCATCCTCGAATTCTCTACCGTCACGATGGGCGTCCCCCTGCCAGTGCCGTCCTCGCTAGCGTCGTGGCCCTCGCTGGTCAGGGCGTGAATCAGTGTCGGACCTCCTCCTCCTGGACTGTCACAGTGCCGTGCATCGGAGGCAGCAAGGGCATTCGAGAGAACCAAGTTCACGTCGTCTTCCCCGCCTCGCCCCGGTTCGTTGACGCCAGGGCTTTTAGAGCGTCCTCTAAGGGTCGCGGCAACTCCCTCCCGCGCTTCTCCGCTCTCCTGAGAATCCCCGCCGCCGCCTTCGGGCTCAAAAAGTACTTGGCGGACACTCGCCTCTGAAGGACCGCAGATAAAGAACACGCGGCGACGTCTTTGGGCGACTCCGAAGTGACGGCTGTCCAGAATCCGGTATCCGACAGAAGGCCAGCATTGCCGAAGTCCCGAGAGGACGGTCCACATATCGGCTCCCCCTCCACTGCTAAGGAGCCCTGGAACATTCTCGAAGAGTCCCCATTGCGGCTTGACGATCTGTGCGATGCGAAGGATTTCTGAGAACAGGCCGGAGCGAGCTCCGCTGAGTCCGGCTCGCTTGCCTGCGACGGAGAGGTCTTGGCAGGGGAAGCCGCCACAGATGAGGTCAACAGGAAAGGTGCTTGCGTGAATCCCCCGGGCTGGTTCAGCGATGGGGCCACTTCCATTTCCCTCGTCTCTCGCCGCTGGTTCGTGACGTACAGGACATTCATCCCCGTCGCCTTGCCACTCCCGCACGTCAGTCCAGCGGGGAGCGTTAAAGCGCTCTCGGAGAACTCGCTGGCAGAATCCGTCAATTTCGATTTGTCCCGCGCACTCATGGCCTGCACGCTCCAGTCCGAGGTCGAAGCCGCCTATACCAGCAAAGAGGGAAAGAAAGCGCATTCACGCCTCGCACTTCGGATCTCTGTAAGGGTGCCCATGTGTTTCACAGAGAGTCCCGCAGTGGACCAGGACGACGCCGTGATGCCCGAGTACCCACTTGATCCCACTCCACCAGGATTCCATCCAGTCCTCGTAGATGCGCGGGGAGGGGTGGCACTGGCACAGCTCGGAGTGGTGGGTCATGGCCATTCCTCGCCACATTTCTGGCAGCATGGACCCATGTATTTAACCTTTGGCCAACGATGATGACGATGGAACAGGAAGCACCACAGGCGTTTCACTTGCCTTCACCATCCCCCAGCGCGGACTTGACGGCGCGGGCGACACAGAAATGAATCGTATGTGTCTTTGTGACCCACACAACCTTGTCGGCCTGATAGGCTTCCTGCTCTCTCTTCTTCATCGTGTTCCATTCGATGCCGCGCCAGGAAGCCCCATTCTTGGCGGAGGCCAGGAGAATCCCGCAGCCACGGCAGTAGGTCGGATTCATCCCCTCACCTTCGCTTTCAGCTTGCGGGCCTCGGAGCGGATTGTGCTCTGGCAGGCCTCTAACTCATCACTCACGCCTTCAAAATAGGATGTTCCAATCTTGGTGCTGCCTTCGTCGTCAAGTGGCTGTACCTCATTTAGCATCCTCGCGCAGCTCATCATCGCCTTGTAGGCTGCAGCGCGTTCGACTTCAAGAAGCAGGCCATACATCTCGGAATGATTGGGAGCAAGGGGATTCCAGTGAAGGTAAAGCCTCTCCCGTGCGCTCGGCTTCCTCTGTCTCCGTGGTCCTTCTCGTGTCGGCCCCACATTGGCCTCGTATGCAGCGTTTTCGTCTGTGCCTAGTCCAGTCATGTCCCGTGGCTGCTTCATCCCCTCACCTTCGCGAGGCAGTCGCGGTGCTTTTCAGAGAATCTAGCGCGAATTGCATTTGCATGGATGCGCAATAAACTGGCGGTTGTATCTGCTAGCGGATGCTCTCGCTCAAGCGTATGTGAGATCGCCTCAAGGTTTTCCGCCCATTCCTCACCAATCTCTCGCTTAGCCCCATTGACGGCATCAATCACCAATTGCACGTCAATCAGCTTTCTATCATCAGTAATTCTGCGGGCCAGACGAAACCAATCTTCCTTGTCCGCTTCTCCGATATGCTCCCAAGAAATTACTCCTCTTCGGCTCTGGACAATCGTCTGTCGTAGTCCTCTGGCAAGAGCCTCCAATTCTGTTGGCAAGACCGGAAGCAGCAATTCATTCTGCACAGCGAGAACAAGACAGTCCAGCAGATCATTCAGAAGCGGAGCCTTCCATTTGTCTTTTGGTAGTCCTCCGCCGTAAACATGGATCTCTTCTCTGGCCGCTTCAATTGCTGGACTACTTGTCGGCTTTGGGCACGAAATCATAGGCACGCTCCAGAATTTTGCGATGGTTCTCTTTGGCGGAATCTACCAGGAAGCGAATCCAACTACCCGATAGCTTCTCTGGTGTTTCTACTTGGTCGGAATACCGCCCATTTTCTCGAAGCTCGCTATTTACCGCATCGGCAACGGAGGCCAAAATTCCCTCATAATCATGTGCCAGGGCTGCACGGAGTCGATAAAAACACTTGTCTGATAGCTCTACCTCAATTTGGCTCATCACTCGGCCTCGGACCCTTAGCAAGTAATTTAAGTCCCGAAGAAGCGTGTGCTCATCCATGCTTGCACAAACCCAGTCCGATCATTGATTCACCCTCTCGCACTTCGGATCTCTATAAGGGTGCCCATGTGCGCAGAATTCCGTCCCGCAGTGGACCAGGACGACGCCGCTCATGAATCCTTCCGCATAAGGACGCTGCGTCCTTGAAAGACTGGGTGATAGGCCACGACACGCCAGCCAAGGCTGTAAAGAAGTGCCATTAGCTCAGCGTTCTTGACCCATTGGAATGTCATAGGGGTAGAACCTCCTGGCTCATCCGCCTTGCAGCTATCTCGCAGTATTTCTCGTTAATCTCGATGCCAATGGCTTTGCGGTGAAAGTCCTTCGCAGCACGGAGTGTCGTTCCTGACCCCATGTATGGATCGAGAATTAGATCGCCGGGGACGGTGAACAGGACGACAAGCTCTTTCATCAACAGAAGCGGCTTCTGTGTCGGATGCTCGTTGGGTCCTGGTTCGCCACCATTCTTGTTGAAAACGAATACCCCGTGGCGTCCGCCTCCGTTCCATTCCGACTTTCCTGGCGCATGCATCATGACAATGCTTTCATAGCCCATTCCAGGGCGGTCCCCAGAATATTGAGGCATGCCATCAGGCTTAACCCATACTGCTGTGCGCTTGTAAGTCAAGCCGCCTGGGTCTTCGAAGTGACCTCTCCATTCCATTGCAGCTTCCACTTGGCAGAAACACAGAACCCAGCCCTGGACAATCCGCCCAATTCCATAGGAGACCTTGAGGCGCTGGTAGTCATCCATAGGGGCAAAGTCAAGCGGCTCCATTACCATCACACCACCTCCGCGCTTTACTCTTCTCTGCAAGGTATGTGCCTCGGCTTCATACGGAGGATCAGTGATGACATGATCAACTTTCTCAATATCCGGCAGCACATCCCGACAATCCCCGCAGTAGATAGTCACGGCATCATCCTGGTAATAGGGCTTCACAGGGCTTCCATCCAGTCCTCGTACACGCGCGGGGAGGGGTGGCACTGGCACAGCTCGGAGTGGTGGGTCATGGCCATTCCTCGCCACATTTCTGGCAGCATGGACCCATTCCCGTGATCGGCATGATTGGGGAAGCGCCGCAGACCTCGCACTTCCCGCCCCAATCTGGATCGGTCTGAGAGCACGGGGTGTCGTGATGCTCTATCCCATCCTCGTAACACTTCGGCCCGCACGCCAAAGGCTTGCGCTCACTTCCCACGGGAGGACTCCTTCGCTGTCAGCACTCGCAGCTTCCATCGCAGCCAGGCGTTGACCTTCTTCCAACGCTTCTGTGCGGAGCCAGGACCAGGAGGCACCGAATCGTTGACTGCTGCCACTTCATCAATGAGGGAAGAACGCAAGACTAGCTTAGGATTGTCTGTCCAGAAGCAGCCGATGGCACAGTGATTCCCATAGGCATCATCGAGTCGTCCGTGAATCAGAATACGCCGCTTCGCTACAGCATCGCGAATGAGGAATAACGCGGTATCATCCGGCAGCGCTCGCGTGGTCGCTGTCGTAGTTTCTGGCCTTAACTTGCTACTCACGTCACCCTCCTTTAGTGTGTGCCGCCGCCCCTCCTACTGAATCGCTTTGACTCGAACCTTCACACAGTCTCCGCAGGCCCCCTGACAGCCCAGCACATTGCCGGCAGCGTCCCGGTATGTGGTAGCGCATACCCACTTGGGCGGGGTTGTTGTCTTCTCGGCCCCCACAACCAGGGCTGTGGCATTCCTGATGCTTGCGTCGAATTCCGACATCTCCAGCGGTGGCAGTCCATGCTTCTTCCGTTGCTCAGGATTAACGACATGGAAAGGGACATCCACCATGCCAAGGACTGTTCCATCCTGGTCTTCAACGGTCACACAGTAGCCGATGCCGGTGCCATTGAGGCCCTTGATGGGCAGCTCAGGTTTACCGCCAGCGAGAGTGAAGGGCAGCACACAGAGGGCAAGCAGCAGGGCACAGAAAGCAAGTCGGACTCTCATGGAGTCTCCTTGTGGGTTGAGTGAGGCGAGCGCGGCCTTTTCCATCCCCTCGCCTCTGCTTTGCGGAACCAGTTATGAATCGTCTGCACAGAACGGTTACAGCGCTTTGCGATCTGCGGGAGCGTGAGCCCTTCGTAGCGGGCTAGGACAGCCAGCTCAACGAGTTCCGGCACCTTCCTCCCGTTGTCCAGCTTCGCCCAGTCCCGCGGCATCACCCGCGCGCCAGGGCTCTTATCGATCGACGAACGCTTTCTCTTGGTATATCTCGATGCCGGCAATGTCTCCTCCTCGTGAGCCCGACTCGATTGCTCGGTTGACGGCCTGACTGTCGATCATCTTCATGGTGTCCGGAACCTTTGAGAAGTCCACCACCCGGAACGTCCAGCGCTGCCGGACGTGGATGCCCGTCCCCGCCAGGTTGAGCGCGGGCGGGGCCTTGACGACCTCCTTCGGTAGCTCCTGCGGGGCCCCCGTGGCGACCGCGCGCTGCTTCGCCTTCTCCAGGGCTTCGAGGGCCGAGCGCCGCGACTCCTCCACCTGGAAGGCGTACCTCCGCAGGGCAGCGGTCGCGAGCTCCACCGCGGCCTCGGCGTTCTTGATAGCCACCGAGTAGTCGGCCCGGATCTTCTTGGCCTCCGCGAGCGGCTGCTCCAGGTGCGCGTCCATCTCTTCCTTGATCTGCTTGAAGAGGCGCTTCGCGAACTTAAGTTGATCCGCGACCCACTTCGCCTGCGCCTCTTCGGTGATCGTCCCGAGAGTTTTCATGGGCGATAGCAGGGCTTCGGAGGTTTCCATCCAGGTGCGCGGCTGGTACTGAATGGCTTCATTCATGCCTTGATCTCCATCTGCCGATCGGCGTCGGTCATCGCCCGCGTCTCGACGATCTCGCCAGTGTCGACCCGGAACACGATGACGCTGTTCTCCTCGAAGTTGCGTTTCTCCTGGCATGGCACTTCCCGGGACTCGTAGCCGTTCTGGATGATGCGCGAGATGCGATTGATCTGCGCCCGATGCTCCTCGGCCTTTGCCTTGAAGTCAGAGCGCATGGCCGCGAGATTGTCTTCCGTCTCTGCCAGGAGCGCGGTCTCTCTGGCGAGGGCCTCCCCGAAGCTGACTTTCTCGGCCTCGGTGAGTCTTACAGGGCAAGGTCGGGTGATCGCTCCCACTTACGCTCCTTTCTTCTTGAAGCCCTTCTTCTCGCCGTAGGCGTTGAAAGCTTTCAGGAATTCCTTGATCTGTCCAGGGTCCAGGGTCTTGAGAACTTCCTTGTTGTCGAACGGGAAGTTGTTCCACTTCTCCAGGGTATCGAGCGCCTCGAACTTCTTCTTCAGCCCGGGGATCGGGTCGTGTTTCTCCTCTTGGTGTTCCGCCGCTTTCTGGAAGAGCCCTTCAAGCACCTCGGCGGCTTGGTGGACCGTTTCAACGTTCTGGGCAGTTTCACCGGACGGTGAAAGTACCTCTGCGGGTGAAACAGCCGTGGGCTTCACCGTCTCCGGGAATGGCTTGTCCTGCGTCTCCACGGTCGCGCCCTGCGTGATTGACGGCGCTGCCTCTACCGTGACTCGGTTCTCTTCCGGCTGCCCGTTGAGGGCCGTTTCCAGGTTCATTTCCCCGCTCTCCACTGCGTTCCAGATGCCGAGCAGGTCTTTCCGGTCGTCTTTCGTCCAACCAGCCTTGAGCGTGCGCCCGACCGTTTTCTCGAGCTGTTCCAGGGTCACGCCCTTATTCGCGAACTGGGCGACGATCTTGCTGACGCTGGCGTCATCAAGCAGAAGATCGATGCGCTTCTCGGCCAGCTCCATCAGTTCCGAGCGCAGGCCAGGCGGAACGCTTCGGAGAATGACCTCCCGGATCCGCCGGCTGGCCTCGGCCTTCACGACCACGGAATAGAATCGGTCGTCGGCCCACTTGACCATTTTCCCCTGCGCCGACTTGTACCATTTCGAGAGCACGCCGCCGTCCTGCCAAATTCTACCTTTCTGGAAGTCGGTAAACGTGGCCTCGATCTTAACGTGATCCTCATCCACCGGAGTCACGTCGCAGCGCACCCGGTTGAATCCATAGGCCTCGGCAATCCCTTCGGCCGCCCGGATAGACAGGTTCCTCGCGAACTTACCGCCCCCCACCGGCTTGCAGTAGATCGCGGCCTTGGCGAAGGACGGATAGGCATCGATCTGCGCCATCAGCTCGGCCTTGATCTGTTCGTGGTTCCTCGGACGCGCGGCGGCGAGGGCCTGAATCGACTCATTCTCGATTTTCAGGATCGCCAAGTGCGGTTCGAGTCGTGCGATTTGGTCAACGGGTTCTTCCATCTAGGCTCCCTTATGAGATGCGATCAGCCAGTCCGGCTGTGCCTTGCGGCGTCCTTTGCGAATTGCATCCTGGATGTTGTCTCGCTGCGTGCCCACGAAGAGATGCGCCGGGTTGACGCATGCCCGATTGTCGCAGCTATGCAAAACTAGAATCCCATCCGGGATGCTGGCCCTCTTCATTTCGAATGACAGTCTGTGCGCTCGGTACTGTTTCCCGGCCGGGTTTGTGAAGACTCCATAGCCATTGTGATTCCGTGCCCCTGTCCATTCCCAGCAGCCCGCTGTTCGTTTCACTCGCGCCCAGAAGCGCTCAGCGAATGGCCTACGCTGTCTTGGGCCGGATGCGCCGCCTCCAGATCGGTTCCGTGGAGCCCTGTTGGCACAAAGCCTGGAGCAAAACTTTCTTCGGCTGGTGTGTCTATCTGAGGCCCTGAATTCGCACTTGCAGGCGCGACATTTTTTGGTTGCGCAAAGCCTTGGATCTGCCATTCTATCTCCCTAGCGACGGCTCTTCCCGAAGGCGCATATATTATAATACCCACACCAATTCGCGCTACACCACCAGCTTTCAGGGTTCGTCGGAATGAATACCTCTTTTTCGATTGCCTCCGCTGCTTTCCCAAGGCGCAGCGTCAGCCTGTGCAGGTCCGCCTCGGTTCGTGCTGACTTGTTCAGGTACGGTGTCTCTTTCCCGCCTTTCGTCCGCACCAGGGTATCGAGCACGACCTCGGACGGAAGCCTTCCCTTCTCCGCCTGGTAAAGCAGAGCGTACATCGTGAGCTGCTCGCTCGTCTCGGCGGCGTCTTCGTTCGGGGCCTTCGAGCTCGTCTTCGTGTCCCGCACCGCTGCGGCGTCATCCTCGACATCGATTATCCCGGTCAGGTCCATGGGGAAGATCGCGGGGTCCGTCCTGAGCGTGATCTGCTTCTCCACGGCCACGGGTTGAAAGGTCGGGCTTACCTTGAGGGTATGCAGTGCGGCCAGGCCAATCGCCATGTCCTTCGTATCGCCTTTTATGAGGCTCATTCCCCGTGAGCGCTCTTCCTCAGTCAGGGCGATCTCTCCCATGAAGGCGGCGTCCACGGCATCTCGGGCGGCGTCCTTCACGTCGTCTACGGGCAGCTCCACGCCGCTCTTGATCTTCTGCCGGAGGTTCACCGCAACCCCGGTGTGAACCGCGGAGCCACGCAGTAGCGCCACGGTCGGGGCCATCTTGATCCCTTCGACGTAGCGGTAGAAGTACTGCATCCCGCAGCGCTGGAGCATCGTGAGCTGGGTGGAACTGAAGACGCGGCGCTTCTCTCCCATGGTCGGCGGGTCTTCCATATGAATTAGGGCTTCCAGTTCCTTCAGGTTCATCCCACTCCTTAAGGGGAGCCTCCGTCCCCAACCCCTTGGCTTCGGAGGCCCCCATCGGCACCGTGAAAGGGGGAACCAAACACGGTGCAGATCGTCAATGTTTCGTACACTCGCAGACATAGACCAATTTTTTGCACTGCGGACACTCTGGCAACGCGAGATGCGGCGACTTCTGGAGTTCCTCCATTCTCTCTTTCTTGTTCTGGCACACACATTCGAATAGATCCCGCTGGCACTTCATGCACCACATGGCTTCTCCTTCGCCTCTTCGAGGCAGGTCGCGCAGTAAAGGCGCTGCCACAAGAGAGGCTTGAGCGCGAACTCCACGCCGCCTTCGAGGCGAATGTATGGGGTCAGCACTGGTATCAGTTCGAAGATGCATTCCCAGGTGTGCCCGTGCTTCGGGCAAGACAGGTTGACGGACGCGCGCCCCGGCATCGGTACTGTCATCGCATCCACCAGATCACCGCCACGGCGAACAGGGCGATGGCAACCAGGCACACCCCGAGTGGGGTGCCTACGTCCCAGGTGTCGGCCTCTTCAACGCACGTCACCGCACCTCGGTTGGGATCGCTGCGTGGAACCAGGATCGTCCCGCCGCACCCCTTGCACTTCTCGGCCCGGTAGTATGGCTGGGTCATCTTTTCCCCCTTGTGAAGCGGTTCGGTGCCGTACAGGTCTTAAAGTGCGACCGATGCGTGCCCGCGATGTAGAAAACGTCCTCGCCCTGCGCGAACCGCTTCCGCTCTGCCTCGGTCAGGCTGTCGAAGTCGGTCGGCACCGTCTTGCCAGTCTGCGGGTTCTTGAGATAAGCCAGAGGGGCGAGGCATGTCGGCTCCTTGCAGGACGTGGGATTGAAGGTCACAGGCAGGGCTCCAGAGACGCCAAAAGGCTCCCCGGCGCGAAACCAGGGAGCCTCTTGACTCGCCACCCGAAGGCGGCGTATTCTTTCGTTGGAGACAAAAGAATGGAGTCAGATCCTACCAGATTCGACCCCGTTCCCACAACTCCCGGAGACTTCAAGGTCACGTTCCGGCCGTGAGCAATAATGCCAGGCACCGCGCCGTGTCCTCTGCTGTGTCGTTGCCCTGGTGGCGCCTCCGTTCGTGGTGGTACGCCGCCAGCAGTCCGATGTGCTCGTGGTTGCAGAGAAAGGCGCTCACAGGGCACCCCCTTTCGACAGCGGCCACACACCCGCCAGGAAAGGGTGATTCGGGAACGGGTAATTCGGCGTGAGACGTTCCCGGATGCGTCCCTCGTCGTCGATGCGCTCGAAGATGTCTTTCTCTCCCAGTTCCTGCCCGTAAGGCGTCCACGAGTCCAGCGGCAGCAATCCGCCGAACGTCTGGACGTGGGTGTACCCGAGCCGCTTTGCCACGGTCACGATCTCTGCTCTGTTCATTGCGTTCCCCCTTTGGTGAGTTGGTTTACTGGCCTTTCGCCGCGAGGATGGCGATCCGCACCTTATCCGATGCGCTGCGCCTCTCTGCGTGGTCCCACGGCACTGTCAGGGCGTGCTGGATGGCCTCAAGCGCTTCGAGCATCAACGCCCACGTCCGGAGCCTTAACCCTGCCGCTGCTACGTCTCCCGCCACCGCCGACACATCAAAGAGCGTGGACAGGGTAATGTCCTGTAGGTTCTTATCGAGGTAGTCGGCCAAGTAGGTCAAATCCTCGCCGGGAGCGCCGGGGGCGTGCTTCGGGCTCTGGTTCCTATCGTTCCAGCGGCTCTGATGGTTCATCGGGCACCAGCCTTTCCCGGTGTCGTCTCGTGAATCATCCAGCCATTCTCCGTCCATTCGAGCCCACACTCCGGACACCGCCTCACCCCACGATACGCCGGCAACACCTTGCCACAGGTGCAAGTCATCTCACAGGCCGACTCTTCCCCGAACGGCTGCCCGATCTTCCTCCGAACCGCAATCTTGACTTGGACCAATCTGTCTGCTGCTACCATCTCACGTTCCCCATAAGATGTACTGCGTTGAACTGCTCTGTCTTGTGTCGTAATGTACGCCTACAGTCAGAGGCTGTCAACTCCTTTCTTTAACTTTCTTTCTCTCCCTCACCTGTACACCCCCAATAGCAAGAACGATACCATGAACTGTAGGCACAGAGATACTCCCTGAAATAGAACACTCACCGCTCCGCGCGCATATCAATGCTCTGCCTTTACACCTACTCACCACGGCCTGTAGCGTATGTGTACCGCGTCCAAGTCCCATAGGCGAAAGATGAGCGAAACTTGGTCATCGCATGGCACTCTCGGTCTCTGTCTGGCTGCGTCTCGCGTTGGTTGACGTTCCCTCACAGCGTCACGCGCGGTCACAGACCGCAAGCGCTTGCTCGTCAAGCGATTGCAGGCTGTAGGAGCGCGAGGAGACATAATCTCCGTTATCGGACGTTGAGTGCTGCCACGCATGGCTAAGATACTCCCAAGCCTTGAGTTATGCAGAGAGCGCTATCCCACGCCCGCAGGGAGACGCGCGAACGATGGTTCGCGCTTGTTCAGAGTGCATCGCTGGGCCTGCTTCAGGTGCCGACGCGGGAGGGGCCCAGGGGTGCCGCATCGCCCCCGTACCCCCTGAATAGATCTCTCTCAGTGCCCTTCTGGAATTTTTACTGGGAGGGGTGTTCTGTGCGCGGGGAGCGTAGCCGACCCGGGAGCGCAAATTCGGGGGGCCATAATAGATCTAAGATCTTAACCCTAGATCAGGAAGCGGGGGGTAGCGTGGGGGTCACTTGTTGTCCTAAAACATACTCTTGGCGATATGTCTAGAAATCCAGTTGACAATGGCCCTGGTACGGAGTAGAACGCGGTGCATGGAGCAGCAGCAGAAGAGGCGTTTTGCCAGATCGATGCGGAACAGGCCGACGAAGGCCGAGAAGGCGTTCTGGATGGCGATTCGCAAAGATGCGGCTGGTCGTAGGACGTGGCCGCGCTGGCATCGTCAGCACATCGCCAGGGGATTTATCCTGGATTTCTGGTGTCCTGCGGCCCGAGTTGGGGTTGAGGTCGACGGCTCGATTCATCTGCGCGACTTCCAGAGGCGCAAGGATCGTGTGAAGGATGCAGCGCTACGCGATATTGGGATTCTGGTCATTCGGTGTACGAACGAGGCGGTTTTGGATGACGCAGCCGGAGTGACCACCTACGTCCGGCGGATTGTCCATCAGAGGCTCGTCAAGAGAGCCAGAATCGCGAACGGGGCAGAGCCTGGAAAGTGGCATTGGGGGCTGAAATGATTATCGTTCCACAAGCCTCTACAGCACTCTAACGTCATGGGGAAAAGGGGAAAGAGAATCATGGCAACTGGGAACGAGACATTGGAAGTGCGTCCGAACACGATTCCGCATTTCTCGACGGGGACGGGGGGGTTGATCAACTTTTTTGGTGCGGGGTATGCTCCGGGGGACTACGAGATTCGGTACTTGGGGTTCGTGTGGACGAAGCGGGTGGATGCTTCGGGGAAGTTTTACTTCGGGGTGAGTGCGAGCTCGATTCCGCAGGGTGAGATTGGGCAGGTCGAGGCGATTGTGAACCTGCGGGGGGACAAGACGGTCTTGGCGTCTGCGACGTTCGACGTCACGGCGTGAAGACCTTTCCGGAGCTGATGCAGGCGGCGGACCGGGCTCAGGTGCGTTCTCTGAGGACCCGGGAGAAGGCGGCTCTCTGGAAGGCATCGGGGAGCCGGAGGCGTCGGAGGTACCGCCGGCTGGAGAACGATGCGGCCCGACTCGAGTATCTGGCGCATCGGTTGAGGGGGAGGGCGAAGGATCTGGCTCCGGTTTTTGGCCCGAGTCCGGTTGAAGCCATTCAGGGAGCCCAGGCTGCGGCGGATGAGGCCCTGAACCGGAGGTTCGATTCGGTGGCTCTTCAGTGCCGCGACCCCTTGCTCGAGATTCACGAGGGCAGTTCCACGCCGGCCGAGAGTGCGGCGATGGTGGAGAGGTGCCCGGGCCCGTACTCGGCGGGGTAGGTGGGACGGCGGCGTAACGGCGCACGCAGGGGGGCCAATCGTGGCGCAAGTGAAAGACATGGGCATGGGAGCCGCTCCCGGGCAAGGGCCCGCGTACGAAGTGCCGGCTTGGACCGATTTCCAGGTCGAGACGGCTCTTGCGCTCTGGTTCTGCAAGCTCGCCAGGGCCGACCGGATATTCGTCAAGCGGAACGAGTTCGCGCGATTGGTGGCGATACGAGCCTGTCGTGGGAAGTTCGAGGCCGCGCTCGACGACATGCCGATGTTCGACGGGCTCAGTTGCACTGGGTTGCTTGAGCACGCGGCCCTGGTGCTCGGTGAGAAGCTCGACGGCCTCGAGGAGCAGGACCGCTTCAAGGCGTTCTCGGTGAACGACCCGACGCCGGTACTGCGGCAGGCGCACGGACTCTGATGCAGCGGAACAACATCGAGGAGTTCCGGCCGCCGAGCGGGGTGCACGGCTTGGCGCCGGAGAAGATTCCATCCCGGCTGATTTCAGTCGCTCCAGTGCGGTTCAACGCGCACATGGACTGGAAGACCTGCGGGTGCGGGGCCTGTCAGACCATGAGGGATCCGGAGTTCGCGGCGGCCTGCGCGGCGTTCGGGGTGTGCATGGAGCGGCTGCGGAGAAAGTATGCCGCGGGGCCGATTGTGGCGCCCGGGGTGATTGTGAAGCCATGAGGTGCTCGATTTGCTGGGAGAAGGTCGTCCTGCTCCCGGAACACCCCGTTGACGTGCAGATGATCGAAGCGGACGAATTTCTTTGCGGACGCTGCCTGTCGTGGTCGTTCCGCATCCTGACTGCCCAAGGGAGGACTGAATGCGCTCCAAGAACGCTGCTCCAATCGACCCCGCCTATCCTGACGAGCTCACCGAGCCCGGCAAGTTCCCCGTCCTAGTTCCTCCCTGCGAGCCCATTTTCGATTACGTCCTCGTGAAGCGCATCGAGGAGAAGGACGAACGCAAGCCAGGAAGCCTGATCCACATTCCCGAGACGGCGAAGGGGAAGCCGCAGCAGGCGGTCGTCATCTCGGTCGGGCCAGGTGGCTACGGGGTCTCGGGGGCCTTGCTTCCGATGCACGTCAAGCGCGGGGACCGGGTGCTGGTGTCGAAGTTCGCGGGTCACGACATCGAGCTGGACGGGCAGATGTACCTGCTCATCGCCCAGCGTGATGTTCTCGGGATCCTACGCGCGGGAGTTGTGGTAGGGTAGGTCAACTCGGGTCTCGGGGTTGGGGCGCTCCACACCCCAGTTTTGCTCTGTCCGGCCGCTCCACCCCGGCCCACTTCTCAGGCGAATTCATGGGAGTCACGCAGATGTCGACCTCGAAAGCCACGCACGCGAAGGCCCCGGCGAAGACGATCGAGATTCCACAGAGCGCGATGCAGGATGCTGGGATCGTGGATGCGGTGAACCGGCTCGAGAAGATGCTCGAGCGTCACCTGACCGACCTGAAAAACCGAGAATCCGCCGCCGGGTAGATCTCCGCACCTACTCGTGCAGGTGTGCAGCGGCCGTCACCTTCCCGGGCGGCCGTTGCTGTTTCTGGGCCCTGAATTCTTCGACGAGGAAGGCGGTCCGCAGGGCGAAGCGCAGCACGTCCGGGTTCGGCGGCGAGCCGGAGATGGTCTCGGCGTGCTCGTAGACTTCCCGCAAGACTTCCGGCCCGAGGTCGGTCTTCACTCTTTCCGCGAGTTCCGTCAGTCCACCCACCCCTCCGAGTGCCAGCTCCAGTCCGATTTCCCCGATGCTCTTCATCCGGCCTCCTAATCGGCCTGCCGCGGCACAGGTTCCGGGTGCTCCTCGAGGTATGCGGAGATTCTTGCGGCCACCTGGGGGTGGATGGCCGTAAACTTAGCGAACTGCGCATGTCCAGCATCGGACCTGACTCTCTTCCCTCCTTGCACGAACGGGGAGAGTCGGTCCCTCCAGTAGCCGGCGGCCAGCTTTATCCCGAACTCGCAGGAGCACGGCGTCACGGCCTCGTAAGCTCTCCCGTTCCTGAACCGCGCGATCTGTTCCCAGCCGGTGTCCTTGCAGAATAGGCAGGTGTAGAGTCTCTCAGGCATTGGGGATTCCCTCCCGGAGTTTGCGGTAATAGGCCCGCTGCTGTTCAGTACCAAAGTCGTCATCGGATTTCGGAGGCCCGGAGTCTACTTCGTCCTTCCAGCGTTCCTGGTTCAGCCAGGTCGCGGGGAGCGGAATGAACTGGCCGTTGTCTTTCTGCCATTGGTTCGATTGCAGGTGCTTCTGGAGCGAGGCCAGAATCGTTGCGAGGTCGGTTTTCCTGAGGGCTCTGGATAACGATTCCCTCGCCTTCCCGTGTCCGGCCTTCTTTGGGTAGAGGGACCAGAATTCCTCGAAATGACCGTTCCACCCGTTGGGGGGTAAGGGGGGATCGAAGATCGGATCACGAAGATCGGAGAACGAAGAACGAAGAACGGGCGCATCTGTGCGCATCTGTGCACAACTGTGCGCAGGTTCAGGATCCGGGAACTTACTCCTTGCGGCTCTAGCCTTTCCGTTGCTCCTATCCCAAAGTTCCGTGAAATGAGCGTAAGCTCCATCTGGAGCGTCGTACTGACACACCAGCCCGGATCTGAGTAATTCTGCGAAGCATTTCTCGACTGCTTTCAGCTTGATTTCAGGGTTTCTAGGGTAGGCAAGTGACCGAATAGTGGGGAGATCGGCATCGAACCTGCCGAAATCGTCGGCTACGGTCCAAAGACGCCAGAAAAGCGCCTCGGACTCTGGCGAAACCTTGTCAAATGCTCTGGAAGTGCGGAAAGACTCGTGAATACGTCTGGTTGGCAACCTGTCCCTCCGGGCGTGAGGGAGCGAGAAGGTAAAGCGGGTCCGACCGTCGCTCGTCCGGCCCTGTCACCCGGGTGATCTGCCCGAGCCAAGGACCCGCTTGACCTTTTACGCCTCCTGAATCGCTGGGTCAACAAAAATCTTTCTTGACAGAAAACTTATTCCGTGTCAGGAATATGCGACCCGGAGGACAATGGCGTGCCCGAGATGGACACTCCCTCCAAGGCCCTTACAAAGCAGAAATACGCGCCCGCCGGCCTCACGGTGAAGCAACGTGACGCCTGCGACGGCATCCTCCGCGGGCTCGACCCAGCTTCCGCGATGTTCGCCGCCGGTTACACTCCAGACTCCAGCGTCAATCAGTTCCTCAAGTCGGCCAAGGTGCGCCGCTACCTGTCCTGGGCCGAGAAGCGCAAGATGGTCCGGGTGGAGGAGATCGAGGAGGACGCCAACCTGCGCCTCGTCCGGATGCTCGAGGACGATGCCGTTCCGCCGATGGTTCACGCGCTCCTGATTCGCACCGCGCACGAGTACGTCCAGACGCTTCGTGACTTCCGGGTCCCAGCACCGCAGCCCGGGGAAGCTGGCGTCATCACCGCGATCGCCATCATCAAGCGCAAGCTCGCCGCGAACACAGCTCCGTCGATGAAGACCTTCGAAGAGGTTGCTCAAGTCGTCGAGCACCGGCTCGTCGAAGAGTACAAGGCGCAGAGCAAGTGAGCCCGACGCTTCCAGCTACAATCCAGACGACGGCCTACGACTTCGCGGAGAAGTTCATCGGCATTCACGAGATCGCTGGGGATCAGGATCACCCATTGATACAATTCGCCTTGTCACTATGCTTCGCAGGAAAACTGCACATGCACGACGAGGTGCCGAACTGCTCCGCCTGGATGAACCTAATCGCGTGGCTTCTGAAGTTGCCGATGTCTCACTCCGCTGCGGCCCGCTCGTGGCTCGCTGTCGGAACTCCGGTTCCACTGGAAGATGCGATTCCAGGGAATGACGTGATCATCCTCTCGCGCGGCGGAGGCGATCAGCCAGGCCCAGAGGTGCTCGAGGCGCCGGGTCACGTTGGCCTTTTCGGGTGGAGAGGTGGGGACCTTGTGACCATCCGAGGCGGCAACCAGGGAGACGAGTTCAACGATCGCCAGTTCAACGCATCTCGCGTGTTGGGTGTCAGGAGACTCAACGGATGACGACGCCGCGGTTGACATGGGGAAATGGTGTGGAACTCGGGTGGAAGGAAATCGGCTTCATCGCGTGGGCGATATTTTCGATCGGCGCAGGCTGGTATCGGTTCAATGCCCTCGAGCATTCTCTCCAGGTCGTAAGCGACTCAAACTTTCTCCAGAGCCAAACCGTGAATGTGCTCGGGTGGAGAACAGGAGCACTGGAGACTCGCATTGACACCTGCTGCCCGGTGGCGCGCACTATCGTTCCGCTCATGCCACGAGATTTGCTGCCGCCGGAGATCGGCCGGCGATGAACGAAGCGGACGCTCTCGCCATCGACTACCACGCCATCATCCGGGCGCTGCCGATCCTGTTCTCCGGGATCGCGACGGGCGAGCTGTATCAGTGGTGCATCTGGAAGAGCAAAAATCCGGACAAGAAATGGCGCGGCTACTGGATCCAGGGACTTCCCCACATGGGGATGAACGCAGCGATTGTGCTGGGATGCTTCACCGCGTGGCACTGCGGCGCACTCTCGAAAATCATCGAGCTGTTTGGCGGCACTCCGATTGCGCAGCTCCTTGCTGTCTCTCCCCCGGTGGGCTATCTGATTACGCTCATGGCCGACGTACTCGGAGACCAGATCGCCTATGCACTGCAAGCGCGGTTCGGGAAGTTCTTCAAGAAGGCCAATTCGACGCCCCCGGAAACTGGCGGCGCCCCACAACCACCGATCGTCCCGCAGGAGGCACCTTGAAACGACTGATCCTGTTTCTCGCGATTGCCATGTTGACTTCTCCGCTCGCCCTGGCTGGACAAGACGCCTACAAGAAGGGCACCAGTGTGGTGCGATTTCTGGGCGGCTACGGGAGCACGCAGGAGATCCCGGGGACTGCGGAAGAGTACGCGGATCCGGTAGACCCCACCCCGCCCCCTCCGCCGGATCCGCCATCCGGATGTCACGACGATGGAGTAGGCGAGTGCCACGGCACCGGGAACGATCACTACGGCAACGCCGAGGATACGAAACACGGGACGGTGGGACTGGGATACTCCTACTTCCTCGCGGAGGACGTGAGTCTCGAGTTGGCGCTATTCGTGCCGGCCGGTGACGCCGGGACCGATAATCTCGGAGCGAGCGCTGGGCTTGACTACTTCTTCGGGCATTTCTACATCCCGCTCCAAATGAATTATCGGGGAGACCTCGACAGCTTAGGATTTGCAACTGGCGGAGGTCTCGACTATCGGGTCGGTAAGGCGACCGTCCTTCGGGGACAGATCACAGGGAACTACGTCGGCGATTCAGACGTTGACGACCATTGGGGATGGCAGCTCGGCGCCTCGATTGGATGGGTACTGGGCGCGAACGAGTGAAGCGGTTCCTGGCGTTCTGGAACCTCCACAAGGAGATCCGTTCCTGGCAAGCCGAGTGGCGTAAACGACACGGACTGGAACCCACCGAATTGCCGTGGGAGGGAGATCGAATGCTGAAGAAACTCTTCGACAAGCTCCAGGGGAAAAAGGTCTACGGTATCGCCCTGCTCGGAGCAGTCGCCGCGGTGATGAGCATGGCGGGACACCCGATTCCGGGGATCCCCGCGATGACCGATCAGGAGGCCTGGAACATGCTCTACACTTCCGGGCTCGTGGCGGCCGGGCGCAGCACGATTCAGAAGCTCATCCACAAGGGCGATGCGAAGAAAGAGGGCTAGATGCGCGAAGAGGATTTCAAGCGAGAGTTCAAGGTTCTCGGTGCGGCACTCGCTGAAGTCCTGACGATTCTGAAGGCTGAGAGGGTTGTCCTCCGGTCTGTCATTACGATCAAACCAAAGCCGAAAGGAACCACGAGAATGGAAACCACCATCATCACGACCGAACAGAACGCGCTGATCACCATCACCCCGGAGACCGCCGCCGGAAAGCCGACCACGGTTGACGGGATCCCGGTGTGGGAGACCTCGGATCCGCAGTTCACTCTGGTTCCGGCCGCCGACGGGATGAGTTGCGAGGTTCAGACCCCAGACGACATCGCGGATGGGGCGTCCGTGCAGATCGACGTGACGGTCTCGGTCGATGCCGACCGCGGCGCGGGCGTTCGCACCGTGTCCCTGGTGTTCCCGTTCGTGCTGAGCCTGCCGGAAGCGACCTCGATCGTCGGTTCCGTGACCCTGACGAACAAGCCGTAGTCCTCGTAGGTATATATACCTACGAGCTAAGGAGAACTCCCATGTGCGAGTGGTCGTTCTGGAATTTCCTCTGGATCCTGTGCGCAGCCTTCGTCGCCGGCTTTGCGTGGTGTGGCGGCTGCAAGGTCTTCGGACGGCTCCTGGGGTGACGAGTGGCGGCTCAGGCAACAGCGAAGGAAAGAGCGGCGTGGGAATGGGAACGCAGCCTGTCGATCATGACCGAAGAGGAACTCCTCGAGGGGTTCTCGGGCAAGAAGTCCCGAGGCCCCATCGAGGACATGCTCGAGACCACGCTCGAACAGGCGGTCAAGGGTCACAACCCGGTCTGGTTCCTGTCGCTGTCGTGCTGGTTCGACAACGATCCGTCGATGCTCTACCCGCCGTTCCATCGCGACGTGCTGTGCCGGGAGCTCCTACGCTTCCACTTCGAGCCGAAGGGGGACTTTCAGGGTCACATCTTCCTCTGCCCGAAGGACACCTTCAAGACGACCTTCGGGCTCTGCTACTGCCAGTTCCGGCTATCTCGGGCGAAGCTGCTCGAAGGGCGGGACGACAGCCTGTGCATCCGGCACCACAAGGAGGACTTTGCCGCAGCCGACCTGAACATGCTGAAGCTGCGGTACTCCCGCCATCCCTGGACGAAACGCTTCCACCCGGAGATGGTGAACCTTGCGAAGCGGTTTGGGAACGATACGGAGTTCGATCTCCCCGGCCGGATACGCGACAAGTCGGGAGCGATCGAACCCTCCGTGTATGCGGTCGGCCGGAAGACGGTTACGGCCGGCTGGAAATTCGGCCTGATATTCAACGACGACCTCGTGACCGAAGAGCAACTCCGGTCTTTGGCCGAGCGTGAAGATGCGAAGAACTGCTACGAATTCGGACGCATCATGCTGGACGCCAAGCGGGGGAAGGAATTGACCGTCGGGCATCGCTGGCATGTGGAAGACCTGTACGGGACCTTGCTTGCTGCGAAGACACGGACGGGCGTGCCTTTGTACACGAGCAAGGTCCTGTCAGCTATCGACGAGAACGGGGACCCGCTGACCGAGCGCCATTCGAAGGAATGGCTCGAGGGGGAGCGCGAGGCCGAGATTGCCCGCACCGGGTCTGACCAGATCTTTCAGGCCGTCCGCCTCAACAAGCCCCAAAGAACCGGCGACGTGCGGTTCGACCCGTCCTGGTACTCCTGGTTCTCCCGGCAGACGAAGGAATGGCGATCGAAGGTCGCGAACATGCGGAAGGTGCTGTTCTGCGACACGGCCCACAAAGACCAGGGCAGCGCCGGGCGCGGCGACAACGCCGTGATCGGGGTGATGGGCTTCGATTACGAGAAGGGCATCCTACAGAAATACCGGCTCGATCTCGTCGTCTCCGATACCTGGGACATCTACGACTGCGGGCGCGAGCTGCTCAACGTCGCGAAGCGCTGGGGGCTGGTGAACGGACTGTTCTTCGCCGAAGAGCATGGGCAGAAGAGTAGCGTCTACGTCATGCAGCGCGAGATGACGAAGGACGGATGGCGCGGGCGCGGGGTGCCTATCAAGGGCATGGGCACAAAAAACGTCAAGGCCGATCGGATCAACGCCTATCTGATGGAGTTCAAGGCGGGCCGGATTCACACCGACGAGTCTCTCCCGAATCTGGAGCGTGACAAGCTGGAGCACCAGAACTGGACCCCGCAGACGAGCCACGGGGACGATATTGTCGATATGTGGGCCCTGAGCTGCCACCCGATCGTGATGGAGGAGCTCGGGCTTCAGGACATTCAGGACGACCAGGAAGACACCATGTTCGGCCCACAAGAGCCGGTTTACGAGTCCCACTCCCGCTACTCGCCCTACTGAGGAGAAGCAATGGCAGTCACATCGAGAAAACTGTACGACACGGGCCGGCCGGGCGAGGTCATGGCCGTCATCCGCGGGTCCATGACTCCGGGCATCGGCGCGGGGGACAATGACGACATCCTCCTGCCCGCGAACGATCCGGTCTACTGCGGCCTGTCCATTCTGGACGGCCACGCCTTCTGTGCGAACGCCGAGTTTACCGAGGCAGGCGGAACCATCAGCGTCGGGATCATCCTGAAGTCGGCCGATGCCAGCTTCGGCAGCGTGACGATTGCTACCCTTCTGAGCGCCGTCACCGCCGCGTCGGCTGCCGGCGGGGTCAATGTCCACATTCCCGTAGTGGGGGCTGCCGGTACTGGATTGCCGGCTACGGCGGTCGGTCTCGTCGCTGGACTGCCGATTTCTATGGGCAATCCGACGATGGTGCCGAACATCCGCGTCCGCGTGAACACCGGGATCACCGATGCACCCCTTGTCGACTACCTCGTGTTTCTCCGCTGCGTCGGAGCGAAGAGGAGCTAAGTGGAGCCGATAACGGCTGGCTTTCCAGCCGAGCTCACCAAAGCAATCAATCAGGCCCGGGCCGAGGAGTTCGTTCTCGAATTCATCAGCCGGTGCAAACCGCAGCGGAACCAGCGTCTCCCGATTTGGGACGAGATGCTGGAGAACCGCTTGGTGACGCCGCGGTCCTACCGCTACCCCAGCGGCGACATGACGACGTTCGGGGTCGCCGGAACGCCGTCCTATACCCGCCGGAGAAGCCTGCTCAAAAACCCGGAATCCCACCAAATCGTCGAGACCCTGAAGGCCAAAACCGCAGGGCTCCTACTCGGAGACGCGGGGTTTGTGCAGGCTCTTCCGGTTGGGCGCGAGGACTGGGACGGCGCTGAAACCGTGTCCCACCTGGAGGAGGTCTCCTTCACGCGCCCGGGGAATTTCCGCCCGATGTTCGAATGGTTCGACGACATTCTCACGTTCGGCAACGGGTACATCGAGTGCGGCTGGGAACTGGAGTACGACACCGTGCTTCAGCGTTTCGCCGTCCGGAACAGTGCCGGGGAAGTCGCCTCCCGCTACGGGTACGCGAAACGCAAGGTCAAAGACTGCATGTACCTCCGGACCCGGGATCCCTACGACATCTTCCGGGATCCATCGGCCTCCAACTTCCGGGACTCTCTCGGCGTCGTGATCCGTGGCCGGGTGACGGCCCAGCAGGCTCGGGATGCCACGCTGCGGGATCATCGCCAGTGGGACAAAGAGGAAGTCGAGCAGGCGATCAAGATCGGCACGCGCGACTTTAAGGCCGGCTGGGACGAGAACCTGAAGCGCAACGACATGCACATGCCACCCGACGACTACGGCATGATGACCTGCTTCGAGTTCTGGGGGACGGTGCCGTGGAAGCCGGATCCGGAGGATGGCGGGGAGTTCTACGCGGACGGCGTGCGGCGCCGCTGCATCACGATTCTCAACGGTCGCTGCGTCTACGACGGACCGATCCAGCTTCTGGGCGGAAAGATCCCGATCGTCGAGGGCGTGATGAACCCGCTCGCTGGTAGGCCGTGGGGCTTCACGCCCTTGGAAGCGATCCGGTTCATTCAGGACCACCAGGACACGATGCTCATGCTCTTGCAGGACGCAGCCATTGAGGCCGTCCGGGGCGGCTGGCTCATCCAGACCGGTAGCAACCTCAACCCGCAGGCGCTCGAACGCAGGCGCATCGGGCAGAGCTTCCAGACCACCGGGAACCCTGAGACGGTCATGGCGCCCATCCCGCTCAACACGAACGGATACCTACAGGCGGCGATGGCCTACGACGGCGGGACGAACATGATGCGCCAGGCAACGGGTGTCTCGGACGTGGTGCAGGGCATTCAGACGGGTGGGCGGCGCACCGCGGCAGAGGCTACTGAGCTCTTCCGAAGCGCCATTGGTCGGGCTGACCTCATGGCGCGAGTGCTCGAGACCGACGCGCTCCCGATTCTCGGGGGTCTCGTGCTCGACCGTTGGCAGCAGTTCATCCCCGATGAGGGACAGCTTATGCGCCGGGTGGGCGAGAAGCAGCCCTTCCATGTGACCTTCTTCGACATCGACGGCGACTACGACCTGGAGTTCGTCGGCAGCCGCCAGGCCATGAGCCGGCCGCAGCGGGCCCTGGCGCTCAAGGAGTGCATTCAGACCCTCATCTCGAATCCTTACATCGCGGCGCATGTGAACTGGGGGGCGCTGATCGGGCAGTACTTCGAGGAAGGGCTTCAGCGCCGGGATTTCGAGAAGTTCATGGCGAGCGAAGGCGAGGCGGTTGATCAACTCCGGGTGCTCGGACTGATGAACCCCGGTTCTGGACAACCATCGCCCCCGAGAAACGGGCCTCCTGAAGCGCCCGGATTGTCGGCGGCCGCATGAAGAGCCTGAAGGAACTCAGTCTCGGCGAGCGGGTCAAGGAGTACCTCGGATATGAAACGGATCCGATTGACCCGAAGGACATAGAAAGGGATCTCGAGCTTGCGAAGGAAGAGCAACGAGCCAAGGAGCTAGAAGAGGCCGAGGCCCGGGACCTTCGCACCGCCCTGGCAGCAGCGGCGCGTCACTTGCTGCCTTACCTGAGACTGGATCTGGATGAGGTACGCGGTCGTCTGGCCCGTGCAGCTACGCAGGGGAATCAGTACGAAACCGCGTATTGGTCGGGTCATCTGGAACGGCTCTTGGGAATCATCCGAAACATGGAGGACGCCCGGCCCTGAGCCGGACCTTCGATTGAGGAGAATGCAATGCCCGATGAGAGCGTGACCGGCGTACCGCCGGGTACCACGACAGGCTTACCGGACACTGTGCCCACGCCCGCTACGCCCGATCCGGCTGCCTCCGGAGAGGTGCGGGAGACGGAACCGGGGACGCAGCCAGTTGATCTTGCAACCGAACTCCGCCAGCTATCCAGGCGTTTTCAGCGCTTCGAACGCGACAACGAGCACGATCGCCGCCTCCGCGACAAGTGGGGCAGCGAGATGGGCGAGATTCGCAATCTCCTGAAAGGACTCCCGGCCCAGCTAACCCCTGGACGGGATCCGGTTAAGGAGAACGAACGCTACCAAAACGACCCGGCCGGATTCATCAGCGACAAACTCGACGAGCTGATGAAGCGTGCGGGCGGAGTTGCGGACGGTACGACAACGCCAGCGCCGAACGAAGACACGGGAGGCGAGTCGCGGGAGCAGTTCCTCCAGCGCATCGCCGATGCGTCAGAAGACTTTCAGCAGGATTTCCCCGATGTGGTCAAGTACCACGACCAGATCGATGCGATGCTCCGGTCAGAGACGTACCGTGTCTACGACAGGGACGGGAAACTTAACGTCTACAAGTCGATCAAGTCGGCGTATAACGATGCCGTGCTCGCCGCAAGAGGTGGCAGGACGACTGCCGCTGCCGCAGGCCGGGTGGCTGGAGCCATCGAAGCCGCGAAGGCCGGTGCCTCAGTTACGGGAGTCAGCGCGTCCGGAGCCGAACGCGCAACTCTCAAGGGACTCGATCCGAGCCAGCTCCGCGGCAAGAGCCGCAAGGAACTGGAAGCTCTAGGGCAGAGTCTCGGACTCATCCCTGCAAACGATAGACCGAGGTAGGTCATGGCAGTAACACCGTACAGTACTACAGTCGGCGCCAGCGCCGGGCAAATCGGTGAGGTTCTCCAGAGCGAATGGCTCCAGAGAACTTTCCTCGATTTCCTGGCCCCTGGCGTCACGCTGAACCAGTACGGCACGGACGTACACATGCCCACTTCGACCGCTCGGAAAGCCCGCTGGCTCGTGATGTCTCGAATCACTCCGGACGCTTCGCCTACGGCGAACACCGAAGGATTCAACAGCCCGACCACAGCACGCACTACCGACGTGACTGCCTTCGACGCGACGGTTGTCGAGTATGATGACTACATCCAGATCAGCACACTCCTCGACCTCACCGCGATCAACGGCACCACGCAGGGACTCGCAGATCTCGTCGCCCAGTTGGCGAAGGAGCAGTGCGAGAACGTGTTGCACGTCGAGCTGGAGAACCACGCGCTGGCGGCCGATGCCGACATTTCGGAAATCGACTTGGCGGACAACAGCATTTTCGACACCGATGAACTCTTCAAGGCCGAATCCTTGAAGCGCATCGCGAAGAAAATGCGCTCTGGATTCGTCAAGCCGCATCCGAAAGCGAAGACCGGAAGGAAGTTCATTCTCGCGGCTTCCAACCGGATTTTCTTCGAGTATGTCGGGGACTCCGCCGCCATGAGCGGTGGAACGAACATCAGCCTGGCAGTCGCGCAGGCTGTTCGGCATCTCTCTCCCTCGAACCCCACGACCCAGGCAGACCTGGAGCGCGGGTACTTCGATGCGGGAGATACGCACCCTGGCATGTTCGGTGTCGAGCTCCAGCTTTCCGAATCCGATCGGACGATCAGCCGTACCGTGAATGCCGGATCCGTAGCGTGTCAGAACAACTATGTGTTCGGCAATCAGGCGTTCGGGATCGTCGATCTTCAGACCGATCTGGCAAGTCCGGCGATCATCAAGAAAGTGCCGGGTCCCAGCACGGTCAGTCAGCCGACCAACGCTTTCCAGACGATTGGCTACCGACTCCGGTTCGCGTCCAAGCTGTTCCAGGCCGCGAGCATGATGAAGTTCGCCAGCGTCTAAGACAGCAACCACTACCTGTACCTGATCCGGGCCTCGCAAGGGGCCCGGGTTGAGGAACAAGATGGCAAGGGAAGTTCTGAAGCAGCGTAGCGTCGACGACCTTGGCAACGGCGTCAGTGCCCGGGAACTCGTAGACCGCATGGCGAAGGTCGTTCCCGGACTCTACATTGCCGAAGCCTATGGGACGCCAGGGAATCCTGCGATTACGTCCCTGCGTCAGCGCATGGTCGGCGAGGATGCACGGCGGGCCTTTGACTCGATGGACGTGGACAGTAAGCAGATCGACAACTATCTGACCCCGCTGTACCGGGGGGTCCTGCCAGAGCATGATCTCTGGAGTTCTGACGGCAAGAAGCCGCTTATCTACGGGTGGCGGCACGTTCTCTTACTCGTAGCAAACCAGTGCAAAGTTAGTCTGAGAGACCTGGAGGCCGCGACTGGCCTTCACGTCTACGACTAAGGAGCCGTGATGTCGTTCAAGGAAAAAGATCCGTGGGACAACTGCAATCACACCTGGCACGACCCGTCCGATCTGCCAATCGCTACCCGCGGGGCCATTCTCACGATCTGGGAGATGCCGAAACAGGAGCGGATCGACAGCTTCTCGGTGAAGGGGCGCCGGCTGAACCTGAGCCTGGACCCAGGCCGATACGTCATCGTGCACAACCACCCGGCCAACGGCTGGCAGTGCTACGTCTCGGTCGATTGTGACGCCAGGGAGTACGCTGAAACCTGCCGCCTCCTCAAGCTGGGGAAGATCGACGGCATGACCTCGGCCGTGACCTCCGAGGGCACGGTGCACCAGTGCACGATCTTGAACTGCAAGTTCGTCTCAGGGTCCAGGGTGGAGATGATCCGGCACGTCCGTAAACACAACCCGCGGATCATGGAAGACGAGCAGAGCGCGCTGAACATCACCGGCCCGACCGCAGAAGAGAGCCGCAGCGTGAAGCGCCAGGCGATCAAGGACCAGATCCGGAACCTGGAGCCGATCGAGACCTAAGAGGGAACCATGCCGGCAGGACCAGCTACAGGGCTTTCACTCCAGACCAGGACGCGGCTTCAGTCCGTGCAGGAGATCTCGTCCTGGATCGGGGCGTCCGATGATCCGCGGCTTAACGCTTCGGCCGGGGTCGAGTTGGACTCGGCCATTCGGCGTCTGAACGCCTACAAGTGGACATTCTGCCGGAGAATGCAGGAAATCACCCTCCTGGATCAGGAGAGGAACTACCCGCTCGACAGCATTTTTCGCTCGCACCTGGGGGCGCTGCTATCGGACGATCAGGGACGACCGGCCTGTATTTTCCCCTTCAAGACCTACCAGGATTACCTAAAAGATTATCCAATGGCCGAGGCCACCACGGAAACCGGAACTCCCTCCCTTTACACAGTCCGGTCGCCCGAGTCTGACAACGTGATCCGCGTGGCCCCCATGCCGATCACCGGAAACGGTGCCGGGAAGAAAATCTTCTTGCACTACCACACCATCATTGCCTTCGCGCGGGATCCGGGGGAAGCCCTCGTGGTTCCGCAGAGCGTGGACGAACTGATCAAGTGGATGGCGCTCGAAACTTTCATCCCGAAACAGGGGTCCGACCGCGGAAAGTCCGATACCGTCACCACAATCTTGAAAGGCAATGGAATGGACCGCCCAGGCCTGTGGAATCAGGTCATGTTCGAGTTCCAAGACCACGGGGAGATCGAGCTCATCCCGTGGATGACTCCGGTGTAACGATGCCAGTCACGAGCCTGCCAGGGGAGGAAATCTCGGTGCCGCTGACCTATGTGTCTTATTCGTTCGAGCGTCAGCTTCAGGACGGAGACTTCCTCTTCAAGAATCTCAACATCGCGAGGACTGGCTTCAGCGCCACGGTAGTCCAGGCGCACATCCGGGCCGACATGGGACCAAACGGAGGCACCGCGGTCCTGCGCATTCAGGACGATCCGACAAGTCCGTCAGGCTTGGTCGATCTCAATATTCTCGATACGGCCGGAAGCGAGGTCGATCAGGAGTTCGATGCTGGCGGCTTCGGGGGTGCCACGCTCATCAATCAACTATCGTTCAGCGTTGCGGGAGGTCGCAAGCTGTCCGCAAGGGTCGTCACGGCACGGAGCCTCGAGGGCCCCGGATGCCTCATCCTGGGGATTCAATATGCGTAGAGCACTGTTCTGTCTGGCCGCCCTCCTTGCCGTCTTGACCCTGGCTCCGACCTACTCGGACGTGACAGTGCTGCGTACCTTCAAGCCGCCCTACGTTTCGCCCTGTCCGTCTGGGGCCTGCTCTCCGACTGACAAGGTGGTTATCTGTCAGAACACCGATGCGTGGTACAAGTGCGAGGCAGGGACTTGGGCTCTGATTTCCGGTGGGTCCGGGGAGACGAACACTTGCAGCAACGTGGGCGTAGGCGGCGTCGGCGCCTTCAAGCAAAAGACGGGAGTGAACTTCGAATTCCGCAACATCAATGTCGGGTCATCCAAGATAACGGCCACCCTGGATGCCCCCAACAACGAGATCGACATCGATGCCGTAGAAGCGAACTTCAGCCATGCCAACATCGGCGGGAACCTCCCGGTCTCCAAGCTGAACTCCGGCACCTCCGCCTCGAACGCCACCTTCTGGCGCGGCGATGGAGTATGGGCGACTCCGGCCGGAGCTGGAGACACCTCGAGCAACACGGCCACGAGCGTCGATTCCGAAATTGTCCTTTTCAGTTCCACCACCGGGAAGCTGGTAAAGCGGGCCACCGGAACGGGCATCGTCCATGCGACGAGCGGGGTCTACTCAGCGTCGAACGTGAACCTCGCAACGGAGGTCTCCGGGAATCTTCCGGTAGGGAACCTCGGATCCGGCACTGGGGCCAGCGCCAACACCTTCTGGCAGGGGAACGGAGCCTGGGCTGCCGTGGATATTGCGACGGCGGACATTACGGGGAATCTTCCGGTCAGCAAGCTCAACTCTGGGACAGGCGCCTCATCCTCTACGTTCTGGAGGGGCGATGGGTCCTGGGCCACTCCGAGCCCTGGCGTCACGCTCACCAAAAATATCACCGTTCTAGCGCCGACCAATGCCGAGAACGATACGATCTTTTTCACCCCGGTTGGCATCACGATTACGGGCGTGCATGTCGTTGCTCGCGGGTCCGCGACGCCATCCCTGACGTTCCAGATCAAGAGGGGCCTGGCGCGCAGCTTATCGGACGCTGACGTGACTACCTCTTACGTCCTGAGCGTGGCGAACTGCCTGAACGCCCTCGGATCCGGGTGCGATCCGACCGTGAACCTCCCCAATACCGTGCCGGCAAACTCCTGGGTATGGCTCGTCACTACCGCCCAGAGCGGCACGGTCAACGAGTTCGCGGCGTCTATCAAGTATACGGAGCCATAATGAAGCGGTTCCTCCTAGCTGCGTGTGTGCTCGCCACTGCTGTTGGCGCGAGCCAGGCTGCCACCATCATCGTCGACCTGGCGTGCCCGGTGAACGGAAACGGTTCCGGCGGATACACAGCCGTGTGCGATGCAAGTCAGGCAGGAAATCCGCTGAACGATCTCCAGGCCGCCTTCAACCTGGCGCTCGCTGGCAATGATCACATCCAGCTCCGCGGTGTCCACGCGACCCATGACGCCGGGGGCTGTCCTGGCAGCACGACTGGGCAGTACGAGGCGGACAGGTTCAGATTGATAAGCAAGTCTGGATCGTCTGGCGCTCCGATCTTCATCGAGGGGTACAACTACGGGGTGGGCGGGCAAGAGTTCCCATTCATTTCGAGTGTCGCGCCAGTGACCTGGATTCAGTGTTCAACCTGCGACGGGGCGGATAATGTGGCGTGTCAAAGCTTGACCGGACTCCCGTCTTCTTGCTCGCAATATTGGTATGCCTATCCTACTGGGAACCAGGACAGGGCGTATGTCTGCACCAAAACAGATGGTAGCCCTTGTTATCGGCTACCAATCGTGAATGACGGAGGCAGCCTCGCTAATAATAAGGGGGACATGACGAATGCTCATTCAGGCTACGTCGGAACCTTCTGCGCCAACTACCCATGGCTCCGATGCAACTCCAACTCTGATTGCCCGGATCATCTATCTTGCGGTGGTAATTCTCCAGAGGTCGATTCGGTTAGCAGCACGGAATCGTCCGGTGCCTACATTGTAGCGAGATGGAATGCTGAGGGAAGGGGAGAGGTCTACTACAACAACAATGGCAATGCCATTGAGCTGTGCAATTCCTCCTGGGTTACGATTCGAGGAATTCACTTTAGGAATTCCAGGCGCACGCTGATCAGCATAGGAGATTCCGGAGACGGCGGATGTGTCGGAGCTTCCGACAATGTGACTGTGACAAATAATACCTTCGCATACACCAATGACAGCGGGGGTTCAGACTATCAGGTAACCTTTACTCGCGTCACTAATGGAACGGTTACTGACAATTACTTTGCCTACTCAAATTCAGAGTCGATTCACTCCCAGACGAAATCGGGCGGCACGGTGCTGACCATTCAGAGAAATATGATTCGCGATAACGGCGACTTCAATGTTCTAGGGCCGCGCCTTGGAGCTTCGGGCTACGGAACAGGAAGAACTCCTGAGTGCATGACGATTGCTTATGACGGAGCGAATAAGTCCTACGCTGGAACGGACATCTCGAACAACGTTCTCCTGCGGTGTCACAAGAACGGGATTCTCTTAGAAGGGATCGTTGATCCGGTCGTTCACGACAACTTCATCTATAACTCTGGCCGATCTGCCGTCAAAATCTCCACTGAAGGAAACAGTGTCAGCGGTCACATCATCTTTAACAATGTGGCAATAGGGTTCGGTCAGTATACCAATGGCGATGGTGGTGTGTGGGCATCCACCCAGGGAGCCGGTTCCGTCGACAACGTGAAGATTTACAACAACACCTTCTATGCTCCTGCTTCTGGGACCCCAGCGATAAAGGCCCTCAACGAAGCCATCACCAACTTCATCGTCAGAAACAACATCATGGACGACGGCGGCACCAATCAGAAGATGGTTGACTTCGCAGCCACGAGCGGGACCAATCTCCTTGAATACAACCTGATCAAGAGCGGCGTAAGTCCGGCGATAACGTGGGCTCCGCTTGGCGGCGGAAACCAGAACTGCTCTACCCTTTCTTCGGCTGGGACCGGGAACATAAACAACTGTCCAGATCCTCTATTTCTCAACGTCGCCGGTTTTGAGCTCCATCTGAATAACGCTTCTCCGGCTCGAAACGCTGGCACTTCTACTGGAATGCCGACAGGCAAAACGACGGACGTTTGCAACACCATGGCGTCTGTCTATGGTTTGCCTTCCTACGCTGACTGCCAGGCGATTCAGGAATCGGTCTGGGACATTGGGGCGGATGAGATTTCCGCTGGTGGTCCTCCCCTTCCGGCTCACCAGGTGATCGTTGTCGGCTCCTTGTGTCTGTCCAGAGCGCATCGCGGCTTGCCCGTCGAGTGCCCGGGGGATGTCCAGTGAGCGGCCTTCTCTTCTTCGAGAGCACGAAAGATCAGGGTGTCGGCAATTCTCTCCAGGTTCCAGCTCAGGAGATTCAGGTAGACATTTACCGGCCCGGGGCCCTGGTGTCCAAGGTTGTGAGTTATGTGGCTGGAAGCACAACCATCGAGGTCTTCGACGCCGGAGCTTTTGACGTTGGCGATACGGTATCGCAATTCGATGAGGATTTCACGCCGCTTGGGACGGTGACTGCCATCCCCGATCGCGGGCATCTGACGATCGCTTTCGTGGGCGCTCCAGGCACATTGCAGGTTGGGCAGGCCATCGTGCCGGTCACGAACCGGCCGGACGGGTTCATTACTCCGCGAGCGGTCAGCGGCCAGGAGGGTGCCCTGCACGGCAGCAGGGCGGCCGCTGGCACCTTTATGAGTTCCGAGCGCGGGATAGTGGCTGCCTGGATCGATCGGAAGGACGTTTGGCTCTCGGCCGTAGGCGGTGGCACCTCGTGGACCGGCTATAAGGGATACCCGGTGACTCCGGACAGCCCGGGCACGGACCGCACTATCGTCGTCGACGGGACGCGCTATGGATTGAACTCTCATGGCATCCAGAGGGCGATTGACGACGTAGCGGAACGCGGCGGCGGCAAGGTGGAGATCGACTACGCCGGGATCGTTCAGCTCATGGACTGCCTCTGGACTCACAGCAACGTGCACCTGGCCGGCAGAGGGAAGGGAATTACTGTCCTGATGCGCCAGACTGGAAGCATCGTTGCCGTCGTCGACGGCGGGACGCCCAACTATGCCAGCGTCATCAATGTGAGTCCGCTCGGAAGCAATGGGAGTCTGCCAACCAGCGTGACCTCACAAGCGAACATCACGATTTCCGACCTTACGGTTGACGGGAACTATACGGCATTCTCGAGCCTGACGGACGTGAATCTCGGCATGTTCGGGATAGCCAATCGGTACACGGATGGCTTCAGCGTTTACAACGTGGGCGTCCGCAACACCCTCCAAGATGGCATCCAGGTTGTAGAGAGCCGCGACGTGCATCTCGATAGCCTGACCATTGACACGGTTGGGCAATGGTCCGTGCTCTCAACCCGCAACGGGATCAGCCTCTATAACTACAACGCCGCTGTTGGCTGGGCAACGCGCGCGAACCTCTCCAATCTGATCATGAGGAGCATCGGGGACGAGGCGATCGCGGTCAATCAGTGGGACCAGGGAACGATTGAAGGTGTCACCGTGGACGGGTGTGACTTTGTGCTGGAGTTCGGAAGTAACACTTTGTCCCCAGCAGACGTTACTGGCTGGACCGCCACGGGCATCACGGCACAGAACACCCTTGACTACTTCATCACATTCAACGGAAGCGGCGGCATTACCTATAGCAATTTCATCTTTTCGCACTCCACGTTCAAGGGCCACGCCAGCCTGCACGACGGGGGAGCGATCTTCATGAATGCGGGAGCGAACGCTGACAGTCTGCGCGGGATCAAATTCTCGCATCTCCAGTGCTCGAATATCAACACGAAGGACACCAACGCACGGCGCTGGGTAGACGCCCAACCCGCCTCGGGAGCGAGCGTCATCGACGTGACGCTTGATCACTGTTCCTTCAGCGGGAAATCGGTTAGTGTGCACACCGGAGACGTAGGAATCAACATAAGAGGGGCCTGTTCGGATTGGTTCCTGGATCACATCCTGCTAAAAGATGTTCCCGGCGTCGGCGTTGCCCTGAACGACAATACTTTCGTTGCGACCACCACGCGCGTCCGGGGTGATCACGTTGTCGTGGACGGCGCGCACAGCGATGGTTTTCAGGCCGTGTGCGACGAGAGCGCATCGACGATCGAGGAAGTGCGCTGGAGTCACTGTGTCGCCAAGGACTGCAATAAGGTCGGCGGCAACGGGGCCGGGTTCTACCACGGCATTGCTATCACGGGCGCACGCATTCAGGGCTTCACCTACGACACTTGCCGCAGCTACAAGACTTCTGGAGCGGGGCACCTCTACGGTCTGCGCACCTTCATCGGCGGGACGGGAGACCCCGGCTCGATCTCAAACATCAAGGTGAATCACTGCGATTTCCGCGGCACACAGACCCAGGAAGTGCTGATCGGGGCCAATACCGGATCCGTCGAATGCGTCGGCCAGGCGCGCGGCTACACGAACTCCTTCCAGACCCTTATTGGCGCTGCTGCTGGCTTCCTTATCCCGTCCATGATCGCTGACTGCGATGTCGAGTTCAGCTCTGACGGCAGCAATACGCTGACACTGAATCCTACGATTCCCAACGGGTCATTCGACGGTCAGCGCCTTCTGCTCATCAATGTCCATGCTGCGAATGTGACCACGCTGAGCGACGAGACCTTCGACTCTGGGACAAACCTGCGGCTATCGGCTTCCCAGATAGCCCTGGGACCGCGCGATTCTATTTTGCTGCGGTGGTCTAATACGCTTCTCGACTGGGTACAGATCGGACAGGTGAACGCGCTCTAATGCCCATTCAGCCTCTCGACTTCAGTGGTGGCTTCGTAAACTCTAGGCTCCCTGACGGGCGCCGCGGGGAGTTGGCGGAGGCTAGCGGCATCCACTACAAGCCAGGCGATCCGCGTCCGCGTGGCAACAGGGGTCGTCGTTTCTACGGCTCCAACGACTTGGTTCCCGGTGAGATCTCCGGTGGCCTGCGCTTTCTCAGGTTCTCGGGAGCTCCGCATCGCCTTCTGGCTCTCCTGGGCACGCAGCTTTACTATTCCGACCTGGCATCGGTATCCGGCTCATTCATCCCGCTGGGGGACGTAGCGGGCCACCAGTTGGCGACCCAGCAATACAAGGCGGAGCACGTTGTCTACGTCGGTGGTCCGAAGAATTTCGTCTTCGATTCGGGTGGTGGCCTTCGCGAGCATGGCATCCCGGAGCAAACCGCTCCAGTCCTGACGACCGCCGGAGGTTCAGGGCCGGCCGCTGGCACCTACCAGTACTGGGTGACGGGCTACGATTCGGAAACTGACGTAGAGAGCGCGGCCGTCGCCGGCACGTCCGTGACGGTTGGTGGCGCCGTGACGGTGACGGTTCACCAGCCCACTCTGCTTGGCGATCGCATAACCCACTGGCGGGTCTACCGCAGCCCGGAGGGGACTCCGTTTCCGAGCGGCAACCGCTTGGACTCCGGAACGGGTATCGCACTCACGACCCTGACCTTTGCCGACACCGGGCTGGCCGCTGGCGTGAGTTACCCGGCCGTGGCGACAACCTTTGCGGGGCTGGACGCTCTCGTGAGCCGCAACAGTCCCCCTCCGAGAGCATCGTTCGGGTTCGTGCTCGATGACTCGCTGATCCAGAATAACCTGGACAGGCCGCATGAGCTCGCCTATTCCTTTCCCGGAAAATTCGAGGCGTTCCCCTCGGAGTTCTTCAACGAGTTCAAGGAAGATTCTCCTTCTGCTGGACTTGGGTTCGGCACCTACGGCCTCGTTTTCTGCGACTCGCAGATTTGGCGCCTGAATAGCGTCAGTCGGGCCCAAGATGCCGAATTCGCTCGCGGACGCCTCCTTGACCTGATCTCCATGAACTTGGGCTGCCCCTCTCCGGTGGGATGCTGTCAGTTCGAAATGCCGCAGGGGCCGATGGGTGCCTTCGCCTCGCGGGGCGGGCCGATGATGAGTGAAGGCTCGGGGTGGGATACCGTCACTGACGACGTGGACTGGGAAGCGACGGCAGACATGGGAACCGTGGGGAGTTGGGTCTTCCTCAACAATCCTGCTATGCGGTGGCTCGAGCTCTATTTCAGTCCAGCCAGCGGGGAGCACCACAGCGCGCGGATGCGCTTCTCCTACGACCCATACCACCTCAAAGGCCGATCCGGGCGCTGGCCTGCGCTCAAGGTATTGGGAATCGACCCGATCCCCTGGGATGGCGCCGCAGCCTGCCTCCTCAATGGGCGCTGGGAGGTTCTGACTCTGGACGCTCCCAGGGGTCGCGTGTACCGAGAGAACGTGGGGGCGGTTGACGAGTCGGGCGGAAGCGCTCTCTCTGCGGAGGTCAGGTCAGCCGCCTACCCACTTGGGAATCTCGGTATGGAGGGCTCGTGCAAGAAGGCGTGGATCGACCATGAACCATCCGGTGACCAACGGGTGAGCGTCGTCGTCACGGACTACGCGGCCGAAAGGGACCCCATCTCGCACCAGCCGACCGAGATTGGCGTACGGTTCGACAGCGCAAGCGTGCTGACCGTGGAGGCGCGTGGCTCGGAGGTGGATATTTCCCTCTCGACCGATCAGGAGGACGGACAACTCATCCTGCGCGGCGCGGCGCTGCTCGCGGAGCCTGGCGGACTCGAGGAAGGGGTAAGGGCGTGACCGAGCTAATGGCCCTACTCAAGGAGTTGACGGTCAAGTGGGCGGCGCTGGAGCAGAACCAGGCACTTCAGGCCGCACTTGCTGCGAAGGACGAGGAAATCAAGGTGCTGACCGAAGAGCTTGCCAAGCTGAAGACAGACCCGGCGGAGAAGCCTCCCGATGCGGTCGTATAAGGGAGCTACCCCAATCCAGGCGTCCATTGCCTGCCACCAGCGGGTGCTGCTGGAGCACGAGAAGGCTCTCAAGGAGTTCTCGGCCGCTTGGGCTTCCATTCTTCAGGACGCTCCGGCTGGCGGGGTAGAGATTGCTCCCATTCCTTCTTCGTCGGTCACACCTCACGCCACGACCCACAAGCCGAGCGGTACGGATCCGCTCGCGACCGCTGCCGCAATCACCCTGCACGCGAACCTTGCGAACGCGATCGGCGTTGCGGATTCCTTCGCGCGGTCAGACCATGCGCACGCGCTGACTACCGGAGCGGCGTCGAGTCTGAGCGCTGCGACCGCCAATGCGGCCGGGTCCGGAGACCCGCTCGCCAGGGCCGACCATCTGCACGCGATTCTGAGTGCTGCTCCATCGGGCGGGTACGCTGCCGCCGCGGCTGTCGGGGCTGGCGCAGACCTGATGAGGGCGAGCGCGGTTCTCCCATACCCTGACAAGCTCATGAGTCCGACCGGGGAGCTGCTTGCCTTTACGGACGATGCGACCTACGGTGCTCTGCTTACCCCGTCCGGCTCGTTCCTCCAGACCGAGCTGTCCCTGATGGCCCCGGGCGGAACTACCCCGCTCGTTGTTGGACCGAACGGAACGATGGGCAGAGGGCAGTACACGGACACTTCCCTCATGTTTCACGGCCTTGTCAGCATCTCCAATGCGATCCGCGTCGTGGGATGGGATTTGCAGGGATTGGCCGCCACTGGAACCGGCGGGGTGCAGGGCATCCGGAGCACCGTGACCGACACTCCGAGCGGCGTGTCCACGAACGAGATCATCGGCATCGGCTTCCAGGTAAAGGCGGGCAGCGCAAACGCGCAGGGCAACTATGCCGGTCTACGCTCGGAACTAGTAGCGCCCGTCGGCAACTCCGCTTCCCGCGGCACGATCCGTCTATTTCCGGCGAAGGCCCCGGCCACGGCTGTCAATCAGACCTATGTGGCGGCCTACTTCTTCACCGTGGAGGCCGGGTTCTCAGCGGCCCTTGGGACCATCACCGGGGATTGCGTCGGGTATAAGCAGGAAGTCGCCTTCGCTCTCGGAGCCAGGAAGCGCGGGGTGCAGGTCATCAACGGGATAGAGACGACCCTGAATGACTTCATCTGCAACCTAGCTGGGAAGGGCTTGGTCAACAAGGACACCCAGGGAACTCCGGAGTTCTGGCGGACCTACGTTGGGGCGACTGGCCTGAAGGATGCGAGCTATGCGATGGATTCCACTGAAGCGGTGGTGGTGACGAGGGGAGCAACGGCGACCGGAGTGGTCACGCTGAACATTCAGGATTTAGGGACCGCCGCGCCGACCACCTAGAAGATCCCCGGGGCATGGGGCCGGGGTTAACTGAAACGGGTAGAAGGGCGCTTATCCCAAGCCTCGCGCCTGTGAAGCCCGACAAGTGGGAAAGGGGGCGCAAGCCCCCGATCCTAAATAGGGACGAGATGTGGCGTCAGGTCTCTCGAACTGCTTCGGATTCCAGACCGCCGTGCAGGCGGGCGACACGATCGCGAACTCGGCGGTCGCGACGATCTTCGCGAGCACTGTCAACCTTCCGGCTGGCTGGCTCAACGTGCTCGGCCGCACGCTGCGGGTCCATGGATGGGGCGTCTATTCGACCGACTTGTTGCTCGGCCGGAACCTTACCGTCGAGCTCATGGCGGGTGCAACGGTCCTGGCGGCATCCCCGGCGTCGGCGCTCACGCTTGCCGGGGCAGTCAACGATGGCTGGCAATTCGAGGCGGATATCACCTGCCGCACTACGGGAGCAGGCGGAACTGTAGAGGTCCAGGGGAAAATGGAACTTGACAAGGGTGCGCTGGGGTTCGATAGTCTCTGGTTGACGAATGCTGCGGCGGTGGCTCTCGACCTCACGGTAGCCAAAGCAATCGGTCTTCGGGTTACTTGGGGCACGGCAGACCCGGACAATTCGATCACGCAACGGATCTTTTACCCGGAACGGTTGCTCAACTCATAAGGGGCTCGGCGATGGCAGTTACTCTGAACTACGGACTGGCGCTATACGAGGGCCCCGCTACGGAGCGGCCGAACGCGACGGTCGACTACCTGAACGCTTTCTATCGGGCCACCGACACGGGAGCGTTTACCAGGTGCGTGGCGAAGGGCAGCGGCTACCAGTGGG
>Ga0065707_10081768_pt1 | contig 44580 bp, 28 predicted proteins | sample SwiRhicommuniRL3_FD_59094 | JGI IMG/M metagenome (GOLD analysis project Ga0065707, IMG submission 59094) | Switchgrass rhizosphere bacterial communities from Rose Lake, Michigan, USA - RL3 v2 (version 2) | ecosystem: Host-associated > Plants > Roots > Rhizosphere > Soil | place: East Lansing...
TTGAGGAATAAAACTTCCAAGAAGTTATCAAACAAAATCTCGGAGTTCAAGGAAACTACCGATCCAGAATATCATGAAAACCCATTCTTGAAGTTACTGAAGATCTCTAAGAAAGAGAAACAACACAACAAGTCAGTGAATTTCACAAACAGCTTAACTGACAAAGTTACTTTCAACACCTCGAACGGAGTTAGCAAATCATCATTAAGAAGACGTAAGAGAAAGGACAAGGATGTCTTGAAGCCAAAAATGGATGAGCTTTTGACCAGTTTACCCGATTTCAAAACCACAACCATAAAGACTTCCATAGTTACTCCAAAAGCGAAGGAATTCGTCAAATCAACCAAAGAAAACTTGAACAAACCCAATGCCAATAAAACATCAGGACATAATATCATCTTAAAACAAGAATACAAGAACTTCAGCAATGTGTTGAAGAACCCTGAGTTCAAGAAATCTCCATTCAGTGCCTTAAAGGCAGCTATTCAACAAAATTTGAACCAGGGAGTTTAAGAATGCTTAATGAAAACGGGTATCAAGAGAAATGAGATAACACGAGACTACAAGCAGATTAAGCTTAGAAGTAGCAAAGGATTAATAATTCACTAAGTATCACTAGAAGAGTTTGGATCGTTCACAAACGAAGATTAAAATCAGAAATGGTATGAAAGTGACTTGGAATTGGCCTGGTAAGTTGCAAACGTAAGCTACCAACCGAAAGGTTGGTAGATCATCGATTCTCATGTCAGTTTGTTATTATTTCGCAAATCAGCTTCTTATGGCTCAACTTCCCGTATCAGTTCCTTTGATAACGATTAGTGGTAGGAAACTTCAAATCAACCCAAGATTTGTGGCTCTTATCCACACAATTTCTTATCCATTTGATACTAGAATAGTCCACTAAGTTAGTACTAGATTTACTGCACTATATGTAATAGTTACTTGTTACTAAAAGTAGTAGTTACGTGTTACTAGATTACTTCGCTCACAGTTTTCTCAATATTTAGAGCTGCAAATAATTAAACTTTAAAGGTTCTTTAAGGATTTATACAAGCACTATATCCAGTACATTATCATAGGTAGATTCAGCGAATATTTACCAAAATTGCCTCCACTAACAAAATTTATAACTAGACTAACTTAGAATAGACCCCATTACACCAAATATGAGTTTCAAGTAATTGTAGCCTCTAATTACCCACTAAATTAAAATTGAAGTGTGTATTACATAATCTTGAGATTGAATATAGAGCATCTTAAAAGTAGTGAGATTCAGTGAATCGGAAGTAATATTAGTGAAGATTACTGAGGTTTAGTGCATATTAGTGAGATTTAATGGATTGTTTCTGCATTGTTGAATACTTCGCTACCCTCAGTATGTATTTAGTAAGAAATCAATCACGTACTGAGAAGAAAGACAAAGAAAAGTAGACGGTACTATTCAATAAATTACTAGGCACCAGTAAAATATTAATACACAGATTAACTAATATCCAAGAGAACTATTCGCTTCACTCATAGTCCTCTCAGTAGCGAAGTACCTTACATAAATATACACACAAACACAATTCAGAGGTACACTATTACTTAACGGCCTAAGTCCGGCTACTGGAACTTTGCTAATCACCAGAATTACCTGAAATTTACATTATCTTGCATATCTATAATTCTATGTTGGCTCGCCTAATATGTGGCACCCAGTTAGCCGAGACATCAGCGCTGTGCATGGAACCATCTCTTCGTGATTGTAACTCCACTATAGCACCACTTCACGGTAGTAGGCTCACCTAGTCTCGGCTGAGAATCTGTACGTTTGTTTACAAACGCGAATTACAAAACGTCAACATAAAAAAGTAAACAAACCAATAAATTGTAGAGACGACAAATGTGAGGCAAAAAAAGGATCATCGTTAAATCAAATATTTAAACTTTTTATAGGGCAGAGAGCTTTAAGTTTCTAGGGTTCTTGAGAATTGGGAAATTGTTGTCAACTAGCACGAATCTTCATATATTAAGTCACATTATTCTAACACTTGTCCTTTCCCATGAAAACGAGCCATAGATAAAGAGCACGTAATACAACAACAAACAAACCAAGATCCCCAAGGTCAATGGAAATCAATTTATCGCCAAGGTTGGCGAGTTTCCTAGGAGAAACTGAAGAAGGATTCCAGAATATGACTCCAGCCAACAATCCAAGTAATCCCAATTATCTAAATTCAAGCACCCTGAACAATTCATCCAACGACATCCATCCTGACTTTCACTATAATAAACATAATGAATCTGTTTTTGATGACGAACGTCTTTTCCCCTGCTTACAATCGAATGGAGTGGGCGGCGAGCTATACAAATTCGATGAGAATAATCCTGAACTTCTTAACCATGCCACCCTCAAAGCATTAATCGTACAACTAACGTCTCCAGAGATCGTTGATTATAATCTAATCTGTGATTTCTTCCTTACATACCGAATGTTTGCACAGAGTGAAGAAGTAATGAATTTACTATTGACCCGGTTGATCTGGTCTCTTCAATATATCACTTCCAACACCGAAGCAAATGTCAAAGTGGGAAAACTAGTTCTTTTGAGAACTTTTGTAGTATTAAGACATTGGATTATCAACTACTTCATCGATGATTTCGAATCTGTTCCATCATTGTGTGATTTGTTCACAAGAACCATTAATAGTTTGACAATCAATTCGAATTTGATCAATAACAGACAAGTAGATGAAGAAAACGATGCAAACCATATGGTCTTCGAAAAGAAGATTTTGGGCGACTTGAAAATACATTGGTTAAATGCCATAAATGACTTTTGGAAAATTGACCTCGATCTTGAAATCATCACTGAAACTCGCAACATCCTCACCTACTACATCCCACTTTACGAAGATATCACTAGTACGAAAAAATTGTCCAAGACCAATACTGAAATGTCCATCCATACCAACCCTTCCTATAGAAGATCTGCCATGCTTTCGTTGTACGATAAACGTGCCCTTCATAAATGCATCATCTTTGACGGAAACAACGAAGACGAAAATCCCCAGTACTCAATCAATAATTTATTATCACAACACCAGTCCTCAAGATTATCCTTAAATACAAAGTTACAAGAGTTGCAGGAACAACAAATGTCAATAAAGTCCCCCATATTTAATAACCATCTGTTTAACTCACCGCCCATAGACAGAGATCAACCAACACAATCAAAACTTAATTTGACTTCAGACCAAAAACAACAAAATACAAACAAACATTTGACAAAGACTAATAGACATAACCACATGAACTTGAAGGATTCTTCTCTAGGATTGAAGAAAACTATAAAGAACAACGGCGAAAATGAAAACTTTGCATTCACCAACAGCACCCCACATGATAAGACATTTTCAAATGATAAGGAAAATACAAACGAGTCTGCGGTCTATTCACCTAAGAACACCCCAAATCGTCCGAGCAGGTTTGACAGTAGTGGATTTTCCACCAATGGTAATATTAAGCTTCCGACCTCCAAAGTAACCTACATCTTGCCTCCAACCCCTGTGAGGAAAATGGAGTGTATAGTGAAGCCTAACCAAGATACGAACAATACTTCCACGGGCTCTCCATTACGAAGAAGTAATTATCAGCCTCCAATGAAACATGAAGACGAAGAAGATGGTTTTGGAAGAAAGAGGTCAATAAAGAAGTTTATAGACGGCTGGAAAAAGACAGTACACTATAAAGCTGGTAACCCAAAGAAGGAAGACGACAACGAAGTGATAGACGATGATACTCCTTTCATAAATCTTGCCTTAAATGGAGCTATTGAAAACAACAATGTGGTCGGCCAGAGAGTTGATATATTGAGTGCCAGAATAGTAGATGAATTGGAGTATCTAATAAGGTATTACATCCGTCAAGAAAATACCCCACTTACAACTATCGAGGACGAACACCAGGAAGAAAACAGTCCAGTCAATACGAAAAATGCCGATTCAAATAACGACAAAATTAATACAGAAGTCAGTGATGATGAAGACCATTTTGGCTTCGGCAATCTCGATGTTATGGGATCTCCAGCCAAGAAGCCTCGTATCTCAAGCACCTCCACACACGAGCCAATGGAAGGCAAGATAGGTAACGTAATGGATGAATTGGATATTTCAAACGAAAAGGACAATGATGATGTCTCTATGGATATTAATGATCTTTCGGATTTGAACATTCTCAAAATCGACAACTTAATCAATGATGAGATAAGCGGGTCCCTCAGACCCAACATTCCTGGATCAGAAGAAGTTCAACTGGGAACACTTGTGAATTCACAAGAGTCTTCCTTCCAGAGGCCTGCAAGTATTAATTGGAATGATGCTGGGAACTTGGATCTTGAAAACTCAGCTATTCGCGAGTTAGATGACGACTTAGATGAAGAAGATGAAGAGAATGGAGAAGGAAGCTTCTTGGAAAATGGAAATAGCAGTTTTGATGTCCCTCATGAGGACAGTTTCAACATCGTCCACGAAGACAGCTTCGATAACGTCCAAGAAAGCAGTCTCTTACATGAACGTGTAAACTCACCAAGGTTGCTAAAGTCTGAGACTCAATATTTCGATGTTAGTACTGAAATGCCTCCTGAACCAAATATTAATGCTATGGATGATTCTGGAAATTCTCTAAACACATCGATTTCGACTCCTAGCAACATAACACAATACGATGCTGATATTGCAGAATTGGGAATTGCTTTAAGTCCTCAACTGATGAAGCTTCAGTCTCAGAATCAACTTAAACGAATCAGTTTTAGCGAAAGTATCAACTTACAACACAGAAGGGTGTCAATTATGTCACGGAATTCAAGAAATTCAAATGGCTCGTCTGCTTTCAAACATGATTCTATGAAATCCTACCTAAGCTATGACTCAGCATTTTCTGTATCCAATGGTTCTCGAGTTTCCACCAGAAATGAAGATACTTATATGGGACTAAAGAAAAAAGATGGCCACAAGAACTTGAGAAGAATTGCAGGCTGTAACAGCAATACGCCTTCAGATGAAGTTAAGTCGTTGGATCTTCCTGTCAAATTACGTACTACATCAATGGGGTCTGCAATTTCCCGATCTTCATCTCACAGAAGAAGTGTAAGATTTAGTACTCTTTGTGCTTTGACTGAACTTCCATTTAGTTATAGCCAGGAACTTGTGACTTCAAATATAAAGAACTCAATACTTCCTCGGAATTCGAAGCTGTCTGACGTTGCTGATAGTTCGATATTCTCTATGGCTTTAAAGAGTGCCAGAAATTCTTTGAAAGTTGAAAACAGTAATAACTCGTCAGCAAACTCGATTGCTATTCCAGGTATTAGCAGCTATGTTTTGAAGGAACTAGCAGCTATACCCGATGAAACTTTCGAGTCCAATGATCCTATTGAGTTTGCATTATTCAAACTAGAAGGTAAAGACTCGAACTCTCATATTTTCCAGGTGAAAAGAATCGACAGAGATGATGTTGGCGGAGAAGCTATAGACAGAGAAGCTATAGATAGAGAAGCTATATTCAGAGAAACTTCAGACAGAGAACCTATAGCAAGATCCAGTGTTGAGACCAAGGAACAGTCACCACAAATCACAACCGAAAGTGACCATGAGGACGGTTTAGAAGACACTGAGGATATTTTGAATCAAATCAACAATGCCAATACTCAAGATGTGATCGATATGACAAATATTGAAATCACACCCGAAATCCCGTTGACTCCAGTGAAAAAGAGACTAATACAGACAGATACAATCCCGTTGACATCCACACCCAACGGTGAAGGTATATTCAACAATTCAAATATCACCAGCAGCCAAACGAGTCCGGCTATGGCGTGTCCAAAGATTATATTGGACAATTATATACTTTCCAACGATACGTTGTCGGTTCAAAAAGTCATGGAAGGAAGCTCACATATTTCTTTTGTGTTGAGTTTCGACTCCAAGTCCATTGCCAACCATTTCACCATCATCGAGAAGGATATGTTACAAGAAGTCGACTGGAAGGAATTGATAGAATTGAAATGGAACAATGAGTTGACTCCTGTAAACAGTTGGTTGGAAATTATTGTCAACGACTACTACTACAACGCCAACAAGGGTGTCAACTTGGTCATTGCTAGATTCAACTTGATGGTGAACTGGATAATCTCGGAAATCATATTGACCAAGGACCAGTTTGAGAGAACCTGTATTATATCGCGATTCATCCATATAGCCCAAAACTGTTATGCTTTGCAAAACTACTCCACGTTGATGCAAGTGATTTTAGCATTGACTTCTGAAAGAATCCAAAAACTAAGAGAGACTTGGAAGAACTTGTCTCCCGGAGACATTTTGATGCTCAAGAACTTAGAAGAACTCGCCTCACCATTGAAGAACTTCTTGAATATCAGATTGTGCATCAACCAAATGAAACCATCCAAGGGCTGTATACCTTTTGTGGGTCTATACTTGTCAGACTTGGTTTTCAATGCAGAGAGACCGACATTTATCAAGAATAAGACCAATTTGAAGAAGAACACCACTGGAACTTCGTCGAATGCTCCAGATTCAGACCTTTCAAATTCAACTTTCAACTCCAATGCTGAATTCGACAAAGTTGTCAACTTTTCAAAGTTCAGGACCTCCGTACACATTGTCAAATCTTTATCTCAATGTATCGAATGGTCGTCCAACTACGATATGAGTGTTAACCCCGAGTTATTGTCTAAATGTTTATACATCAAATCTTTGGATGAAGAAGAAATGAATTTCTGTTTGAAGCATATGGAAGATTCTTGAGCTACCAAAGTTCTTTCCACAGAGATACGAAACCACCGACTCTTGAAAGTTTGATCTCATTAGTGGATATTTATTCATCCGATTTTGTGCTTGTATATCTAACGATTTTAATATTTTAGTTAGTCTCTATGGATGTAATGTTCACGATTGCAGACAACGTAAGTAGTAAATCAGGAAAATTTCGCAGCCAAATGCAAAAACAATCTGAGCTGAATTAGAAGATTTTGAATAGTGCATAGTGTGAGCAAACACTAAGCGTAGCGAGGAATTTGTGAATTAGAAGAGTTTTAAACAGTGATTAGTATAAATTGAAGAATCTTAATGGCAAGTGGTGAATCTTTAGGGGAAATCCGTGAGTTTGAGAAATTTAGGAGTTTAAGAGATTTCGCAGCCAATATCTTAGGGCCTACTAGCCTACTACAATCAACCAAACAACCTACATATACTTCGGATTCATAAGGCTGCAGATAGATTCTTTTCTAAATGATTACAAACAGCCATGAATACTGAAAAAAATGTTAATTGCAGCAAAACCCAATATATTAATTCTAATATAGTACCTTTTATATAGCACTATATATTCAAAGGAGTTTGAAAGTTACTTTAATATGTAACAGATTTTGAACATTCACTGCGTTCAATTCAATATCAATCACTCTATTCATTAACAAATAACAGTGTATGGTTCTAGTGCTAATGGCTTTAGTGGTAATGATTCTTGCGTTTTTTTTCTAATTATGATGGTTCTGGTATTTTGTGAGAATAGTCTACTGAAAATTCTTCTAAAGAATTGGGAACAAGTTTTGAAATAGTCTAGAAATGCTTTAAACAGGGGGGATATTATCATTTAAATGTATAATATCACCTTTTATGTTCTAGAGTAGGGTGGTGTAGCCTTATCTAATTTATATACTATTTAATATTGGAGAGTTGAGAGTTTCATAAAGAGTCTCACGGAACTGGGTATGGGAAGTCTCACCAAACTCCAGCTACTGCACCTGGAGAAAGAACACATTCTTCATCGATGTCGAAGTTCCAACCTCTACAATTGCTACAGTCTTCACCCCGGGGCCACTACCGTCACTATTCCAGCGAGTGTTGGTGAAACCGGAACTGTTGAAAATCCAGTCCGAGCGAAACTCAAATAATTCACAAATAATTTACAAGTAGAAGTCAACAGGGTAGGCTCGTACTGACTAATCCTTCAATATCTCAGTGTAATTACTCTTCAACACCAGTGCTAGTCCTCTTTAACACCCACAAGCAACTTCGCTTCGCTCAGCTACTTGCAGTTACTTATTTTTCTATTAAAACTGTGTATTCTAAATATGTACACTACTAGGTTATATCTTGGTCTTGCAACATGCCTTTTCACCCTCGGCACCTGAGGAGTATAAAGTGGACTTGTTGAAGCCGTTGGTGGCTTGAGGAAGATCCAAAGCAGGGTTTCTGTCAAAGAAGTTGAATGGAGCTAATTGAATACTGTGGGTTTCGACAGGCATGACTGGGAAATCTTCCACTCTTGGGATATGGGTGAATCCAACGGTAGCCCAGACAACGATATCTTCGTTTCTAACTGCATCAACACCGTTAGCCCAGACTGCGAGACCAGTATCGGTCTTCGATTGGTTGGTGAACTCACCAGCAGCAAACAATTCATGATCTCTGTACTTGGTGACCCAAACTTGTTCGGTAGCGAACTTGGCTCTCTTGACGTTGTAGGAGTCGTCGTCGGCCAAGATCATTTGTCTTGCAGGCATATTGATCTTGTATCCAACCGGAGTCTTGGAGATTGGGTTGATAACGTTTTCGTTAATGATCTTACAAGTTCTGTTTGTGAAAGGAGACTGGTCAACATGGCCGGCCTTTTCGACATAGGTCCTGTCGGAAACAAATCCAATACCGTATGGGTTCAACTTGTCTCTTGGTAACTTGAGAGTGTCGTCGTAGACCACGGTGTTCTTGTGGCCATCAATAGCAGGATCGATTCTGAAAGACAAGATGTGTTGATGGTAGGCAGCCATGACATTAGGACCGACAATAGTACCCCAAGGAACCTTGACGTTTTCATCAATAGGCATGGTGGACAAGATACCGGTGGCTCTGGTTTCGATATCGATGGAACCATCGGTGACGAACTTGAAGTTGATGATATATTCGTAGTTGGCGACAGTAGCAATGGTTTGGACAACAAACTCTCTCTTTCTGGCGACAACGGCGTTGTTGGTTCTGTAGTTGACGTGCTTATACAACAAACCGTTATCTTGTTCGTGCATACAGACAGTGTTTGGGATGACAAATGGTTCTCCAGCACCGGAGATTCCAAAACCGTCCAAGTAGTGGATGACACCCAAACAGTCACAGCCCAAGTTCAAGTGGTTACCGTTGACCCCAAAACCACAGTCACCCAAGTCAAAAGCTTGCTTTCTGTGGTATGGAGCTCTTGGATCACCATAAGGAACTGTCATTTCAGACAAAGACAAACGGTAGAATACTTGTCTACCCTTGAATCTGGCATCGTAGATAGCAAAACCTTCTCTGGAAGTGAAGGCAACTCTGAATTGCCATCCTTGCCAGTTAACCTTACTTCCCTCGACCGTGTAGGAAGGACCATCTGGTTGGGAGATCAACAATGGTCTGACATCTCTGAACTGGGCTTCACCGTTCAAGTCTGGATGGTACTCAACGGCTGGAACCTCTTGCCATGGTAAAGTTGGAGTGGTGGTTTCATCGAATCCACCAGGTAAAAAGTCCATTCTAACAAACTTTCTCGAGAAGTTTTCAAACACTGGAGAGAACTTTAATGGTAACGAGTAATGGTTCGATTCAGTGTGTCCGTTACCAGCAAGAACGTACATGAAGAATTGGACCAAAGGTCTTGTTTCATTTGGATCGTCGGTAGCATAGATCCATGGATCGTTTCTAACGGAGTATCCAGGAGGTAACTTCAACTTTTCAATTTCAGCGACGACGGCTGGATGCGAGTTACATAACTCTTCCAAGGCCATGACATCATCTGGTAAAAGAGGACCATTGATACCTTTTGGCAATTGAGTCTTGGTGATGATGTGTCCCACGGAGACGTTAACCAAGGCCTTGTTGAAGTCCAAGGTGTTGGTGTAGTAGTAACAGTACAACACTCTTGAAATATTAGGTAATGGGAATCCGTGTTTTTCAGCTTCCAAATACTTGATCATGTCCTTCTTTGGAGGATCGAGTCTATCGATCTGGACAAAGTGAACATTGGCGGAGGCAGGATAAGCATCTTTGACTAACTTGGAGGCTAATCTGATTTCGAAGTCCTTAGCGGAGTCAAAAGGGTGAACTGGAGCCATTTTAGGTGTGAGTCTGTAAATGCTTTGATGGAGTTTTTGAACTTTAATCAAGGGCCATCTCGTGGCCTTTTATAGTTTTAAAATATCAGATATGGGTAGATCGGTATATCGCTAACGTTGAAATTGATATCTGTTCTACCTACCTATTCGGGCGCACTTCTGTCAATGATTGGACTTGCCTATTTGGGCAGGTCGAACCCAAAAATCTCATTCTTTTTACCATTATCGCATATACGACTTTTTTGAGGAAATAGTAACCACCAGCGCTCCGAGAGCTTTATCAGCCTGGTACTCAAGGCCCCAGTGCATGTATTAGTCACTAGAAACCGAAGATTCATTTTGTCTTTTGGCGAAGATTGGCAAGAGGAATGCGCGTTTGACTATTTTGGGATAAATGGCCGTTGGATTCTTTAGGAAGTCGAATGCGCACCTATGAAGGGCATCTATGAAGGTTCAACGCTGAACTCTAGCCCTAAGGATGAGAGTTACATAAACTTATCACGTGGATACTATTGGAGTCTTGTGGACAAATATTCTTACTCTATTACTATCAGGTTTGGATGAGCCTATCTATAGTCAATGTAACTCTTAATATTCTTATTCTACAGCTACAGTATTTATATTTATATTATATTTGTGACTGTTATATTTATGAATGTGCGCTTTTATGACTAGAGCGAGATTGTCAGACTATGAGAGTCACTTTGGTTTACTATCGATCATTTAATGACTTGTTTAGTTGACTGTGCAATATCAACTGGTTACTTAGCGGAGGTTTTTTGTTGGGAAAATCGAGCGAGGGGAGATCGAGGATGCCCTCGACAAAATCTCGTAAATGAAAGATCCGACTACTGCCCAAACCACGCATTCATGGTCGGATCTCATGCACAGACCAGAAATCAACATACAAAACTCAACCAGTTTTTTGGAACCACAAGAATCAGGGTCTTGTTACAGAATTGGACATTTCACAGATATGGCAAAGTCTTTGTTCAAGCAATTTAGAAAATCCCCACAGACATGGATCATCGGTATCGCAGCTATAGGAACAGCCACATTGGCCTACAATCTCTACCTGGAATACTTGGTGGGGCCTACAGATGAAACAACCAAGGAGAGAGATTCATACACCGTATCCAAGAAATACGCCAACAAAAGTATAGCCGTCACGCTTCTGACTCTGGTACTCAATCTGGCGTTGCCCCTTAGTGAGATCCTTGTAAACTCTGAAAACATCGTCTTCATCCTTCCCCCTAACCTATCCGAAGAAGACTTGGTAAGTGAGTTGAATGGGGACGTGTTGGCACGCGAGAATGCAAACTACAAACTTCTCAAGTGCCTGAATATTCAAGGATACATCGCCATACTCAAGAGTTTGCGTCCGGATATGTTGTACGTATGTGCTGACGACATGGGGTTACCGATTCTCAACTTTACTCAGGACTTGAGCCGTTTTATCAAACAAATCATTAATATCGACCAAACAAGCGAGGATGTCTATGACAAGGTTTCCCGCATATTTGTATAGAGCTGGCTTTATAGTATAAATATACACTAATGAGAAACAAGAACCCACGAGAAACAAGCAAAGAGAGCCCAACAAAGAGAACCAAAACCAGTAGAACATCTTACGATTAAGAAAATACCCAAATATGAGATGCTTGTGATCAATACGAGCCCCCTCAGACCCCCTCAGACCCCCTCAGACTCGTCAATCAGATGTGCAATAATATGATATCTTTCACGAATCGTGGAAGCTGTTCTTTAAGTGGTGAAAAACTGTCAGTAATCTATGATTCCTAGAGATTTTCATTAGTTATTCTATCAATACACTTTGTGCTCGATAAACGTAGCTCGAGACCTTAACTCTAGAGTTGTACGTTAACCACAGCCTTAGGCGTTCTGCTCTGGCTCATCCCGACTCAATCAGCTCACCTTGGGTTCCGCATTCGGTGGAGAGGTTGCAATTTTTCGGAACTTGGTAAATGGTTAATAACACTACATAGAGAAATGAATGATTCTAGAGGATACTATCTGGCGATGGGTATGTGGTTTGGCTCATAATGTATTGTTTAAAGTAAGCTGTTTCTCGGAAAGAAGTCTAGGAGACGTCTCGGAGAAGTGGGCCGAATTCCGAAAAGAGGAATTTGAGTACTACATTTACTTATGGTATTTATCATACAATAGAGAGTACTTGGCAGCATAATACATAATGTAAAAGTTGTTATTTTGATACGTCCGGGGTAGATCCTAAATCCGTAGAGTGTCAGGATCCGATGTATCATTTGTCAGGGTTGAGGGAGTGTCCCGGGGTACTACCACATTTTGATGAACCGGACCCGAGCTGAATTTATTTCAGCCACAAAGCTGCAGGCCAAGATTCAGCAAAGAAATGCTCTCTATTTTTCAGACTCTCTACTGACACTACTACCAATGATACTACAGCATTCGTAAAAAAGGTAACCTGTATTAAATAATAAATAAGAAGTGAAGGAGGACTAGGGAACATACTAGATGGGGGGATCTTGTATGTCCTCAGATGATTGATTAGTTTCATATCGACTGGGGGATCTATATGAAAAAATCGGTTAGTGATAGCACCAAATAATTAGTGGTGATTAGAACCATTAATTTGATTAAGCAGACTTGTTTTGGAAGTCTGGAATTTGGAGTGCCTTAACAGTGATGTAAGAGTTTTGTTCATTTGCTAAACCAGCGTAGGCATTATACCAAGCAGCAAAAGCAGTTAATAAACCAAAGACACCCGAAGCCTTCTTGACACTAGTTTGTTGGGAGATTTCAAAAATGGCCATCAATAAAAATGTAATAGAAAGCAAGAAGAAGAACGAAAAGAATCCAACAGTGGATTTGACAGTCATCAACATCAAAAAGAAGGTAAAAATAAACCAACCAATGAAAAAGATACCCATGGCAAATTGAAATTCTTGTTCCTTTCCTTTGTAGGCAGCCTGGATTCCAAACGAATCAACTCTAACGGCAGCCCAACTACACCAGAAAGCACCGTAAGAGCCCAAAGCAGCACCACCAAAGGTGTTACCAACGGCAATTTCAAACATACCTGCAACAGCTTGAGCCAAACCACCGTAGAAAAATGCCAAACCAACAACAATATTTGGAATAGTGACACCTCTGGCTTCGACATTGATAAGCGACAAGACAAAGAAAGTCAAGGCAAACGCAGAAAGACCCAACGGAGCAGGGTTACCAAAGTTATGTTTTGGAGGAGGAGATAAACCTGGATTCATGGACCCTCCAAAGGCTTCGACTAATTCGGTTCTCAAGTATTTCTCATTACCAAACTGAATGTATTCACCTTCGGCGCTAACCTTGGTAATATCATGAGTCTGACGGTTGTCAGCAGATGGGGAATCTATGACGATGGTGTGGTCTTGTGGTTGTTGGTTTTCTATGTCCGACATTATAGATTGTTAGTGATAATTATCTACTGAAAGTTAGGATGAGCTGAACTAATCGAGGATCGCGTTGCCTTTTTATAAAATCCTCAAAATTCTTTTGTGGTTTACCGTGTGGGGCACCAAGAGGCTATATCGCAGTTTAAGCCAACAGATGAGATGTTTCGGCCCAAAAATGCGAAAATGTCCAGAAACGAAAAAAAGTTTTTTAATGGGTATAACTCCGACTCCGAGCAAACTTGGAGCCTTAACTCCTCAGGTGAGGATGGGGTGATTTTCCCCACAATTCGGAGAATGGAGGCCCCGCAAGCTGAGGGTGACAATTATGTGCGCGCCATTCTAAACGACACAACTGATGTCACTCTTTAATGTTGAGCTTATTTAGTTGATATCTACGTGATATGTTGAGGGCGGGAATTACAAGGGAGATGTCCAATGTCGGGATTGCACAAATGTGATGTCGGGAAATAAAGTGCGACAAAATTGTGTTGGCTGCGAGGAAAAGAATCAAAAACTCCGAGAATTTTCGTAAACAAAATAAGATTCATTTATATAACGTCGAGTATAAGGTACTCTACTACCTGTTCATGTAAAGTAAAGTGGCTGGATGTTTTGTACTACTCGTGTTGAAGAGAATGAACATGAATTTAGAAATCTTTATTCATAAGCCAAAAGAGGACAGATAGGAGCTATAAAAAAATTCAATTAGTACCTCTTTTACATATTAGCAGAGTGCATTGGTAGATATCCATAATTATCCATCTTCTCGACCCATACGTTAGAATTTCTTAATTTTCGAAACTCCTCGTAAGCCATTTGAATACCCTCGCTCTTCGTATTATGGAAACTTTACCAATCGCACAATATTACTATAAGATATTGTGCAGTAAGAAATCTACAAACTTTAACACTTAATGGAATAATACTCCACATTCATGTAGGAAATTTAGAGAGGGCGTGCCTTCAACAGAGTTACAGAGAGAGTACATACAAGGACGAATTTGTGGTCAGCAATATTCATTTGTCGCATAATTTCAATATTTGATTTGTCGAATAAATTCGACAAATTCTGCGACATGTTCTTCGACACTTCCCAATTCAGACAAATCATACACAAACCACATATCACCAGCCATAAATCGAAACCTGAAACACTTCTTCTCTTCAATATCCACATACAAGATGGCTAACTTTTTTAGTAGATCCCCCAAACACTCAGCTACGCCAGCTAAAGATCTGACAATGTACTACGATGAAATAGCTGACATTTCTCAGTCTCTTGACAACATCTCCATCTCCAATCATACCATGATGGACGTGGACACTTCTTACGGATCAAACGTACCCAGAACTCCTCAGAACAACAAAGAAAACATCACTCCCTTCAGTTCTCCAACCAAATCGATATTACACAACTCGCCATTTGCCAACCAACCCAACTCACGATTCCCATATGGTCAACAAACATCCTCGCACGCTCCTCCATTGCCCCCACCAGTAAATCAACATGCTCAAAACATACATCAAAACATCACCCAACTTCAACCAACAAATAAGAACAAGTTATCAGAGGAAGAATTCTATAAAAGGGCAAACTCTCCAAAGACAAAACGGTTGGCGTCTGTCGCCCAACTTTACTTCCTTGATTACTATTGTGATATGTTTGACTATGTGATCACTAGGAGAGAACGCACCAAACTCGTTGAGTCAAAGCTTTTGAACGATTCTAACTTCAATTCAAACGTTCAACGCCAACAGCTCGAGTGGAAGAACTACATTGGACGTGAACGTGCTCTCCTCAGAAAACGTCGACTTAAGCCAAAACATAAGGACTTTGAAATGATTACCCAGGTGGGCCAGGGTGGTTACGGCCAAGTATTCCTTGCCCGTAAGAAAGACACCCGTGAAATCTGTGCTCTCAAAGTTTTGAATAAGAAATTATTGGTGAAATTGGACGAAACCAGACATGTCCTTACAGAAAGAGATATCCTTACCAACACCAGAAGTGAATGGCTTGTAAAGCTCTTGTATGCCTTCCAGGATCCAGAAAAAGTATTTTTGGCTATGGAATTTGTGCCAGGTGGAGACTTTCGGACTTTACTCAACAACACGGGGTACCTTATTCCTCCACATGCAAGATTTTATATTAGTGAAATGTTTGCTGCTGTTAACTCTCTCCATGAGTTGGGATTCACCCATCGTGATTTAAAGCCCGAGAACTTCTTGATCGACTCCAAGGGCCACATAAAGCTCACGGACTTTGGGTTGGCCGCAGGTACTGTTTCTACAGACAGGATCGAATCTATGCGAATCAAATTGCAAAATCTCCAAGATCTTGACGACAAAAGCTACAAGATTCCATCACGTCTTATTTTGGAACGTCAAAAGATCTTTAAACAATCACAGGGTCACCACAACTTGGCCAACTCCATTGTTGGTTCTCCAGACTACATGGCTCTTGAAGTACTAGAGGGTAAGAACTACGATTATACTATTGATTACTGGTCTTTAGGATGTATGCTTTTTGAAGCCTTGTGTGGGTATCCTCCATTCTCGGGATCTTCACAGGATGAAACCTATTACAATTTAAAACACTGGAAAACGGCACTTAGAAGACCTCAAACCAAGGACGGAAGATTCGTCTTTAGTGACAGAACATGGAACTTGATCATCAAACTTGTTGCATCTCCATCCACCAGAATCAAGAACTTCAAGCTGATCCAAGGCATGAGATATTTCCAGGATATCTCAGACTGGGAAAACTTGCGTGAGAAGACACCTCCATTTACTCCACAGCTCGACAACGAAGAAGATGCTGGATATTTTGATGACTTCGAGGACGAGGAAATGATGATGAAGTATAAAGATGTATTTGCACGTCAAGAACAAAATGAAGTGTTGCTCGAAAAGAGCGGTGCCAACAAGAAGATCTTGGGTCAAAATAATTTCATCGGGTTCACCTTTAAGCACAAGCTTAATCCAAACAACAAGTTTTCCAACGGCGAAATCAATTTACTCAACATTAACGGAGGAAGGTCAAACAGGTTGGATCCTTTGGCCACTTTGTATTAATATTTTGGGTATATGTTATTGAGAATTTCAAGTTACTAAATCTTACGAGTTACTCAATATCTGCATGGTTCTGGTTTTTTCTCTTTTGTATATTATTAGCTATATAGACATGGCTCATTAGTTCTTCCATATAAAGTCTTTTTCGACTTTATCAGCAATGTATTTTCTTTGATACTTCTCGTGGATGTTCTCACATTCAGTAACTGCCTCAGAAATCATGTGGAATAACTCGTCCTCCTTAAAGTCACCTTGACTCTCCAATAGTAACAACTTATTGGCCTTTCTGTCCTCTATACTGAAGCACACCACATGGTGCGAGTCACTAGCTTGTAATTGTGCTAATGTAGGGTAGTAAATGATCTTGTTGTCGCAAAGACTTATGGATAATGATACAAACGAGGAGTAGAGGGCGATATTGGCATCTACCAATGCAAAGTAACAGGCATTAAGAGCAGCATTCAATTCGTTGTTGGTATATTCGTTGGATTTACTGGATGTTCCCTCGGTAGTCAAAAACTGAACGACGATCTGGATCAACTGACGTGGGTACTTGTACCTAATAATCACTGCCTGGAGCAAGGATCTCAATTTATCTTCCAATAACTTCTCACGGGTGGTAGCAAGACCCACGGCGGGCCTTATGACAATCTCGAGGGCTGCTTGTGTAGGTAACTCTTGTCTTGCCCGAGCTTCTATTGGACCGGTCACTGAGGTGACCACCTTAGTTTTTCCAATGACTAGTTGTGCTGACCCATCTGAACGGTCTAATAATGAGGTTTTGACTGTGAATGACATTAGTAGTGAGAGTGTGAGGTAATGATGAGGTAGTGGTGGGGCAGTGATGACGAACTGACGAGGTAGTGATGAGGTAGTCTATATATAGTGAGCTGCGCTAGCGAGAGTCGTATATGTATATTCAACTGAGCTTGTCAATAGTATAACTTGTCTGGTTCCTTCTCTGTATAGCTTTTCATCTCATCGAAATTTTGGCTAGTGCACACCTTATGGAACCAAAATAATTTGTATAGTGAGCAAGCCGCTTTTACTACATCACATTTAGAAACGCTAAATCATGTCAGACTACGAGAAGGAGCTTCTAGCGGATTTAGACAGCGATGGAGACAGCGATATCGAAAGTTTGGAAATAAATGGAGAAAAACTGGCCGAAGAGGACGGGCCAAAATCTCAAGTGGTATCTTTTGAGGACCAGATAAAACAATTATTGGACACTTCAGTCCATGAAACACTTCATACAGTTCTTAATAGCGGCAATGTCGAAGAAATACAAGATTTTGGGTCGTTTTCAAAGATTTTGCCGTTGGTACCGGAGTTGAAGTCTCGGATTGCAAAGTACGCCAACGAGGAAGATTCGGACTATTTGGAATTGCTATCGTTTGTTAATGATGGGACACAATCGGAAGAATACAAGTTCATTCTCACAATCAATGAAATATCGACAGTAATCAATAACGAGATTTCCGTGTTCCATTTGCTACTCAAGTCTCAGTACAAAATCGTGTTTCCAGAGTTAGAGACTTTGATACTTAACTCAATAGATTACGCCACGATAATCCTTGTTATAAAACAAGACTTGGAAAATATCAAGCAATATGAAAGTCAGATGAAAGCAGTTGTCACCAATGAAAAAGTATTGATTATAATTATGGCAGCATTGCACCAAGTAAAATCCCAGTTCAAACTTAGTGAGAATGATGAAAGTAAATTACTACAATGTGCTAGAATACTTTTGGAATTGGATGATATGTTGAAACAACTCTCGACGTTTATTACACATAAACTTTCGAAATTCGCTCCAAACGTCAGTGCAATAGTGGGACCCATCACTACATCGCAATTGTTAATAGCTACAGGTTCGCTTCGTCAATTGGCACTCACTCCAGCATGCAATTTGGCGTCTTTAGGGGTAAAAGATCTTTCGTCACAGACCAAAAAGACGTCCAATAAGATCCGTCAATCCGGTTACTTATTCCATTCTGAAATTGTCAAATTCTTACCAGACGATATTGTGCGATCGTCCATGAGGATTATCAGTGGAAAAGTGATTTTGGCGGCCCGTATAGACTTGGCCAATTCTAGTCCGTCAGGAGTTTCAGGACTCAAGTATTCCCAAGAAATCCAGCAAAAGATCGATAAACTCTTGACCCCACCGGAGCAAGTCCCGGACAAAGCACTTCCACTACCAATAGATCAAAAATCCAAAAAACGTGGAGGAAAACGATTCAGAAAGATGAAGGAAAGACTTCAGATGTCGGAGCTACGCAAGGCCCAAAACAAAATGGGCTTTGGCACACGTGAAGACTCTGTTGTGGATGGTTTTGGTGAGGAAATAGGGTTAGGAATGAGTCGAAGCAACGGGACTGGAAGAATCGGCGAAATAAAGATAAATACAAACACCAGCGCCCGTATGTCCAAAGCAATGGTCAGCAGATTACAGCAATACCAGCAATCTGAGAATATTGACAATATCATTCTCGCCAACCCAAATAACCAGCCAACAAATAGAAGTACTCTCAATTTACCGTCCACCACCACTAACAAATGGTTTAGTGGTATTACGAAGCGTAAACTTGAGATATCAATAAACGGAGAATCAGACAAGCCAGATAAAAAACCTAGACTTGATGGAAATAATGGTATCAGTCATTAATCTGATGCCCGATCCATTAATTATTACGATCCCAACGAGAAATGTCTTGATAGTATACTGATATAGTGTATATACCTGAATATAGAAATACAGATGACTCAGAAAACTGATACAGTACACTTAGGAAACCGATACACTTCACTTAGGAAACCGATACACTTCACTTAGGAAACCGATACACTTCACGCTCAAGCAACTTCGCTTCGCTCAGTTTCTTGAATGCGTTGTAAAAATCTTCAACAGCCAGGATTATTCATGACACATATTAAGTAGAAGGAAAAGACTAACTAATACAGGTGAATATCCTGGAAGATAATATGATTATTATAATACGAGTATAAATATATATATAGAATCAACGATACCTCACTATACCACCCTACTTTATGGTGGTGTCAGAAAGATGATATTAGAAGAACTGAATTATAATGATGCTTCATACCAACTTAGTCTCATTTCTTTTCTTATATGATTCTTCATAATATCTGTCGAATATGAACTCCAAAACTATTCTGTGGAAGTACTGATCAGTCAGATCAGATAGTGTATAGCTACGTTTAAATGGCTCTCCGTGAAGAATCAACCAATACACTCAAATATACTTCTTTGTATGCCATCTAGCACTCTATAGCATTCTTTAGTTATCTCTAGCCCTCTCTATCTCTCTCTAGCACAGACTAACTCTGTTTCTTGGTCCCTCTCTTGGGTGCAAAAACATTCCTCCATATAACGAATTTGAGTCAAAAATTTTCATTTCGTGAACCAAACGACAGCGCTAAATTCTAGAGTTAAATTTATGGCTTTTTGTAGACTACTTCTTGGAAACATAATAAAAAGTAAGCTATATCAACCTGGTATCAAATACAGTATTGGCTATAGAAGATATTCTAGAATGAGTGATAATATAACCACTTCAAACCCAGAATTGAAAGCGACTTCTGAGGCTCCTGCAGCTGAAGTTCCTGCCCAAGCCGATGGTGCTGAAGGCAAGGTGAAATCAGCAAAGGAGTTAGAGAAAGAACGTAAGAAGGCAGAAAAGTTGGCCAAGTTCAACGCCAAAAAGGCAAAGCAAGAAGAGAAGGCCAAGTCCACCGAACCTAAGAAGCCTAAGAAGGAAAAGAAGGTCGTCGAAGCAGCTCCTGAATACACCGACTTGACCATACAAGGTGAAAAGAAGATTTTGGCTTCATTGGAAGATCCTTCTTTCAAGGCTTACAACCCAAAGAATGTCGAAAGCTCGTGGTACAACTGGTGGGATAAGAAGGGATTATTCCAACCAGAATTGACCAAGGACGGTCAAGCAAAGCCAGAAGGTGTTTTCTCGATCCCTGCCCCTCCTCCAAACGTTACTGGTGCCTTACATATTGGACATGCTTTGACCATTGCCATTCAAGATGCCTTGATCAGATACTACAGAATGAAGGGTAGAACTACCCTTTTCTTGCCTGGGTTCGACCATGCTGGTATTGCCACACAATCTGTTGTTGAAAAACAACTTTGGGCCAACGAAAAGTTGACCAGACATGATTTGGGTAGAGAAAAGTTCATCGAAAAGGTATGGGAATGGAAGGAAGAATACCACGGAAAAATTAAGAACCAAGTCAAGAAGTTGGGTGCTTCTTACGATTGGACTAGAGAAGCTTTCACTTTGAGTCCTGAATATTCTGAAGCCGTCGTCGAAAGCTTTATTAGATTGCACGAAGATGGTACTATTTACAGAGCTTCGAGATTAGTCAATTGGTCTGTAAAATTGAACACAGCCATTTCCAACTTGGAAGTCGACAACAAGGAAGTCAAGGGTAGAACTTTGTTGGAAGTTCCAGGTTACGACCAAAAGATCGAATTCGGTGTGTTGACCTCGTTCTCCTACCAAGTTGAGGGCTCTGATGAAAAATTGACTGTTGCTACCACTAGACCAGAAACCATTTTCGGTGACACCGGTGTAGCTGTTCATCCACAAGATCCAAGATACAAGCACTTGCATGGTAAGTTTGTTTTACATCCATTCTTGGACCGTAAATTGCCAATTGTTACTGATGCCGAAGCCGTAGACATGGAATTCGGTACTGGTGCCGTCAAGATCACTCCAGGTCATGACCAAAACGATTACAGTACTGGTAAGAGACAGAACTTGGAAGTTGTAAATATCTATACCGACGATGGTATTTTGAACGAAAACTGTGGTCCTGAATGGCAAGGTGTCAAGAGATTCGATGCCAGAGCTATGGTCATTGAAGCATTGAAGACCAAGGGATTGTATGTTGGTCAGCAAGACAACGAAATGAGTCTTCCAACATGTTCAAGATCGGGTGATATCATCGAACCATTGTTGAAACCTCAATGGTGGGTTAACCAAAAGGATATGGCTGTTGTCGCCATTGAAGCTGTCAAGAAGGGTGATATTACAATTACTCCAAAGACTTCTGAATCTGAATACTTCCACTGGTTAGAAAACATCCAGGATTGGTGTATTTCCCGTCAATTGTGGTGGGGTCACAGATGTCCTGTATACTTCATTATTATCGAAGGCGAAGAAGGTGACAGATTGAACAACGACTACTGGGTTGCCGGTAGAAACGAAGCAGAAGCCAATGAAAAAGCCCAAAAGAAATTCCCTGGTGCCAAATTCACCTTGGAACAAGATGAAGATGTCTTGGACACATGGTTCTCGTCCGGGTTGTGGCCTCTTGCTACTGTTGGATGGCCAAACAAAACTAAGGACTTTGAAATGTTTGGTCCTATGTCTATGTTGGAAACAGGTTGGGATATTTTATTCTTCTGGGTCACACGTATGATCTTGTTGAGTTTGAAATTGACTGGTGAAATTCCATTTAAGGAAGTGTTCTGTCACTCCTTGGTCCGTGATGCCCAAGGTCGTAAGATGTCCAAGTCTTTAGGAAATGTCATTGATCCATTGGATGTCATTGCTGGTATCCCATTGGAAGGATTACACGCCAAATTGAAGTTAGGTAACTTGGATCCAAGAGAATTGGTCAAGGCTACCGAGGGCCAAAAGGTCTCATACCCTAATGGTATTCCTGAATGTGGTACTGATGCCTTGAGATTTGCTCTTTGTGCATACAGTACTGGTGGAAGAGATATCAACTTGGATATTTTGAGAGTTGAAGGTTACCGTAAGTTCTGTAACAAGATCTACCAAGCCACCAAGTTCGTTTTGGGTAGATTGGGAGAAGACTACACCCCACCAGCCACCCTGGCGAAGACCGGAAATGAATCTTTGGTTGAAAAATGGATTCTCCACAAATTGACCGTTGCTACCAAGAACGCAAGTGCTGGATTCGAAAACCGTGAATTCGGTGAAAGTACCAACCACATCTATAACTTCTGGTACGAATTGTGTGATGTTTACATTGAAAACTCCAAGGCTTTGATTCAAGACGGTACTCAAGAACAAAAGAAATCTGCCCAAGATACTTTATTCACCTGTATTGATTCTGCCCTCAGATTAATCCACCCATACATGCCGTTCGTTACCGAAGAAATGTGGCAAAGATTACCTCGTCGTGCTGGAGAACCAGCCGAATCCATTGTCAATGCAAAGTATCCTGAGTACGAAAGTGAGTTTGATGACATCAAGTCTTACGAAGCTTACGAGTTGGTTTTGGAAATCACCAAGGGTGCCAGATCCTTGTTGTCTCAATACAACATCATCAAGAACGGACAAGTTTACGTTGAATCCAACAACAAGGCTACATTCGACATTGCTTCCGAACAACAAGATTCTATTGTTTCTTTGATCAAGGGTGTTGAACAAATCACTGTTGTATCCAAGACCAGTGATGTTCCTAGTGGATGTGCCCTTCAAGCTATTGGTACTGACTGTACCGTGCATGTTTTGGTCAAGGGACAAATTGATTTAGATTCTGAAATCGCCAAGGTCAGCAAGAAATTGGCTTCTGCACTTGAATTCAAGGACAAGACGCAAGAATCCATCGGAAAGTTCACCGAGAAGACCAACGAAGCTGCCAAAGAATCGGCCTTCAAGAGATTAGAAAACTTCACTGCTGAAATCGAAGGGTACCAACAAACCATTGAAATTTTGGAAAAGTTGAAGCTTTAAGCGAGTTGACGTATGAAGATTTGCGATCATTGTAAATGTATAGTTAGACAAATAATAAGGCAATTTCTGAAATTTCAATGTGAGATTAACTGAGAATAAGAGAGAATTAGAGAGAATATAACAGACAAGATATGCGACACGACATGGTGGGGAACACGACAGGGACATGATCGACACTACTGATTTAGAAAGGCTCTATACTCCCCTATACCTTATCTAAACATTCCAGCAGTTGCCAGTACCGTCAAACCTCTTGGAGCTCTCATATCCTCATGAGTTGTCGCCATCTCTTCCATAGGGTCAATTCATCTTATCCGGGCTCAAAACCTCAAGATTAGCAGACAACACAAGGAAGGTCCATAATACTCCCATACTAAAAAGCTTTTCCATACAGAGTAAAGTACTACTCTGAGAAGTACGCCATAAGGCCACTCGCATACTGAAGAAGATTAGACGACAGACTAGAAAGGGCCGTGGTTGTACCTATTTTGATGTGAGATTTAACCCAGGGCTCCTATCTCGTCGAAGCTTCGACAAGATTAATAAATGCAGGAAAAGGGACTACCAAATTCCCCCAATAATGTCGCAATTGGTGAGGGATGATAGCCAACACATCTCATATCGCGACACAGGTATCCTTAATGACTGAAGAAGTAGCCGCCTCCCAACTGACCCGGTCTCGTTATCCAATGAGTCACCCATTATGATGAGGACGCGCTCTCAACTTCCAAATGCGTTCCGTTATGCATCGTGTGATATTGTCTTGTCTCAATATGAAATTCGACATGCATTTCAATTGTCGGGTATAAATACTCCACGATACCAAGGACCTCAAACTATTTTCCAACTACAATAAAATGGGATTCGACGATTTATTAAAGAAGGGACAAGCAATGGCCTCCGACAAGGATGGTAAGATTGACTACGCAGCCTTTGGTGAAGATGCTAAGGATGCCTACTCTGAATTCAATAAGAAGGAAGGTACTTTTGCTGATAAGGCCAAAGCAGCTTACGGTGAAATCCAAGAAAACCACAAGCCAAAGACTTCTGACAAAAAGAAGGATGAAAAGAAGTAGTATCTAGTAATAGTTCTAGTTAATAAACATTTTAGTACATTCAGTTTGAAGGGTGAGTTTAGAAATTGTTAATATAGGAAATATCCTCAACAATGTCGTCAAAAACGGTAATCATATACTTGTATTCTACAGATAGGTAGCTAAATAAAGCCCAAAGTAAGCAAAATATCGTTCAACGTAAGCAAATCATAATTCTTCACTAACTTATTTTGAATTACTTTGAATACTCTTCAAGTACTTCCTTCAAAATAACTGGATACCATCTCTGGGCGACGTCTTGATGGGATTTGATTCTGTTTCTAAAAACAGAATATCCAACGGGATTCTTGGACACATCAGGCACGAACTGGAACCCCACGTCGACGGCCCAATTCTTTATTTTCCGATCTCGTTCATCTTTCATCGCTATTACGTCTGAAGGAATGTTCTTGACTGTGGCTTTGAATGAATCGAGATCGATGGTTTGAAAGAACGGCACCGACAAACGTGTCCCGGTACCAGGTTCAGGAACCATTACTCTGTGAATAGTAGCCTTGCACACACCTTGAGTAATTGCCTCTAATGTTTGGCCAGCATTTACCACCATGGTTCCTGGAATATTTGGTACGCTAATCCATTTTCCCTGGAAGTTCTGTACCTGTAATGAGTCCTGATGATCCGTGGCTTGGTAAATGTATGTCAAGAGGTCGGAATCTCGATGTGGCCCCACGCCTTGACCTGTAGTTGGAGTATCTGTCAATGCTACAGATTGGGTGTTTGTCAACTGTGTAGAATCGGGGTAGGCGACGATTTTCATTTTGCATTGTTGGTTAGGTTTGAAGTACGAGTCCAAAGCAGTGGGTTCCAACCCAATAGCCTCTAGCACTAATGTTCTGAAAAAATTGGCCAACGCAGTCATTTTGTGAATATGATTAAGTACTACAGGTTTAAACCCTGGAATCGCTTGTTCGTCCGGCCAAAGGTTAGGCCCTTCGATATTGCGGTAGATTGGCTCATCTGCGAGTGGTGAGGGTAATTCTGTTGCCAAATCAATCTGTTCTCTCCAGTCTGTTTGAGACGCAGTGATCTCGTTGGCTAGACGAGTATATCCCAAGAAGTGTTTGCTGTGGATCATTTCACAACCGAGCTTTACCGACTCGGGTAATTCAAAGAAGTTTTCGGCCTCCGATTTAATAGCAGCCAACTCATCGTCGTTGGGTCCTAAAGGTTCGTAATTCTTTATAAGAAGGAACCCCACATTAATCATGGCATGTCTTAATTCAGTGAGAAACCGGGGTTTAGTTTCCGGATCTGTCGCCTTCTTCAAATCAAGTATGGGAATTTCCTGGAACGACATAGAACTGTAGAATATCTTGGAATTACATGGGACTGTAGAATCATCTCCTCACTGAAGCCAAGTCTGTACTTTATATACGATTTGTAATTTTAGAAAAAGCCACAGTTTCTGACTAATCCGTCTTGGAAATGAAAAATAGGTATAAAGCCGACTATATACTATGAGTATATGTTAGCGAGTACTTGCTAGTAGATAGCTACTCATATGTAACTGTTCATAGGTCACTTGTTAAATAATCAGCAAATACTGAGCGTAGCGAAGTATTTGTGAATTTGAAGCATTTTGAGCGTGAATATTAGTGAGATTTAATGAGCTAGAAGCACTTAGAATGCTGAGAGTTTGAGTATTAGGAAGGTTTAATGACTAATTGAATACTGGGGACGCGGATATTACTGGATTTGAGGACGTTTTCAATATATCTCTAGTTAAATACTCGCTGGACTCAGTATTTAGTATTAGCGAATTATTCAAGAGTTTGAATAATTCTCCACACTGTATACTATGAATACTGTCTCCAAAATAGCTCCAGACCAGTTCAAGTCGACTGATTTAAAACTACTCTGCAAAACTATCTCTTTAGCGATTCACAAACGATATTTTATAAAATGGTATCGTAAGGCCAGTTTTCATAATTTGTTAAACATCTCTCTGTGATCCTGTTCTAAAACGTTCTTGTGATGATATCAACACAGCAGTACTGAAATCATCGGTCATTATACCTAACTTATTATAGGAATTTTCAAGAATAAGATAAATTCCATTTGGAACAATCCAGATATTACTCATCCGGTTAGCAAATCTCCAGAATTGTTGAAGAATTGTGATTATTTAGTATCAACAATAATACAATATGTAAATACAAAAGAGTACTTTGTTTCTAGAAGAAATCATCTCGAGCTCTACATTATTATAAATTTCGTACAGTGCTATTAATACTCTTGGACCACTGTTTATAAGGAATTGTGGAGTTTGAGCAATTATGAAACCCACAAAACAAAATTTTAGCAGTGCACGTATTGTTTTTGAGGAATCTCCTGGTAGAATTATGGAGAACTTAAAGAGAACCAAACCAAATATACCTATACTTAATTAACTTAATTGAAAAGAATACCTTCCAAAGGAAGAACCATTGTTACCATTGTTTCGTATGATGATTTGAGACAAATTATCCCATTAGCAGCTGGCTATTCACTAATTAATTCGTGATTGGTTGTGAGAATTGGTTGATGGTTTTCGGAAACTATGCTATTCTCTCGCTTTTTGCAGCCACCGTTTTGCAGCAATTTTCACTCAAGAATGAAAACCATAGATCGACATTATTGAGCTGACCAGGATTACTGTGATTATTTAGACTGAAGGTTGACCAAGATCGCGGAGAATATTTAGAGTCATATCCGTAGTTATAGATGTTTAGTTAGAAGTGTCATAAAACGATTAGAACAGTTTGCAATAAATCTAAGTTGATGAGGTCTGGGTTGTATTGATTCATAAAATATTGACGATTAATTAGTAATATCTCGGATCAGGGTGCAGGTTATGTTGGTAGCCAAGATTTTGCTTAACCATATGAGATCAGAATACAAGTAGTAAGAATTATATTAATACTGAGACTTGTGAATTGGCTGTGGCTACAAGTGACCAATAGTACCAATCTTCACTACTACGGGGAGATGTGACTAGTTATATAGTGACATTCTATACACGTCCATCTTTTACATCAACATGTGTGTTATATTTTTTGATTACTTAGCCCAGGGACTTTTTGCAACCATTTCGCAATCTCTTTTCGCAATCAAATTTTGCAGCCACAATCGTACAATTGTGAATCACAGTGATCCACAATTCAATAATCAACTGCTTATAAATTGATAGTCGCTAGACCCCGAGTATATTTAAACCAAGTAGTGTTCCAGGTTGTAAGATTTATAATACTAAGCCATTATGGGATTTTTTGCTTCTTTAAAGAAGCACCTACTAGCAGCGGAGAGTGTGCCCAAGAAAAGAGGAAGAATAGGTTTATCTGGTGAAATCAGTGATAAGGCTAGTGATTTGAAAGCTAACGGTATTATAATTACTGATACTACTTCAGATTTGAAGTCTGACGGTATTATTACTGACACTGCATCAACTTCTTCAATCAATTCAGATACTCCATATATCGATCTTAGTTTGGATTTGACTCCAGAAGAGATTCACTACAGAAAAACGTCCAAATGGTTTCAGTTTAAACGATTCTTATGGGACGGTATTGATAAACATCCTAAAGAACAAAGATATCTTCTCAAATTGGACTTCTTCTTGTTGAGTTCTTCGTGCTTGGGATATTTTATCAAGAACTTGAACCAGTCTAATATGGCTACGGCCTACGTAAATGGAATGGACGAATATTTCGGCATGGACCATAACCAGTATAATTATGTACTCACGCTCTTTACTGTGGGTTATATTATTGGTCAAATCCCTTCGAATTTGGTTCTCCACCGTTTATCTGCTAGATATTACTTGGGTGGACTTGAAATCATATGGTCGATTCTTACGGTACTGATGATTGCAGTTCCGTCACATAACATCAATGGTCTCTATGCTATTAGATTCCTTCTTGGTTTTCTTGAAAGTGGATACTTCCCTGGGTTGGAGTGGTTGGTAGGCTCGAACTATAGTGCATCTGAACTTTCCAAGAGAAGTGCATTTTTTGCAATCGCTGGAAATCTTAGTGGTATTATCTCGGGACCTTTGCAACAAGGTATAATCAAACGGTTCGGACACTCAAGCATGCCGCCATTCAAATGGATGTTTGTGTTCGATGCTGTGATTAGTTTTCCTGTTGGTATTTATACCATGTGTGTTGATCCTAATACTCCATCTACTACTGACGCATGGTATTTTACTGAAGAAGACAAACTTATTGGTCTCGAACGGAGAAGAGTTATTGGTGCAGAATTGAACACCAGAACTCCTTATACGTGGAAAAAGATCAAAAGCTTCTTTGATACTTGGCATATTTATGTCTTTCCATTGGTATTTTTGGCTTACAATAACACTTGTGCAGCCATCTCTCAACCGACATTTACTACTTGGATGAAAATAGACTTACAAGCACCATCCCATATATATAATTCGTATCCGTCGATTCTTGCTGCGTGTGGAATTGTTCTTACAATCATCTTTGCATACATTAATGATTTCTTGGGAGGTAAGAAGAACTTTTTCTTTGTCATGCTCTACTTTCTGTGTTTGATTGTTGGATGTGCTCTTTTGGCGCACTGGGAGATACCAAGGGGCCTTCATTGGTTTAGTTACTTCTTGATTGGAATGCCCACTTCTTGGGGCCAGCCATTTATATTCTCGTGGGTCAATAGACTATTGTTCCATAATGATATGAAGAGAAACTTTGTCGTTGTCGTTACCAACACTATGGCTTATGTTACTGGTGCGTGGGTTCCAATTTTGGTATGGAATACCAGTGACAAGCCGAGATATTTTATTGGGTTTACGTATACTGCTTGTTTAGCTGCGTTCGGGATGGTGGTTACTGTCGTTGCTTATTACTTTCTGAAAAGAGATGAAGCTTTGGCACGGAAATTAGACGAAGAAAAGAGTTCTGTCGATCACATCGAAGAATCCACAGATGATGAATAAGAAAATGGAGAAGTTTGATTCTGAAGAGTTTATGTATTCATAATGGAAAATCTCTAGGAAACGGTCAATTTGATAGTTACTTTAATTTTGGAAAGTTATTATGGACTTGAGAGTTATTATAAATCTTCCTTTGTCTCTCCTCTAGTTTAGTACCACACTCAATAGTGTCTTCCTTTCATTTTTATTAGAAGAGTTTAGACAAATATATGAAATTTTTGCACCCAAAGTTTAAGAATGCCGTATGTTTGTTCTGAAACAATACGGGAACGATAGACAAGTATATTCTTAGTTCCGAGATCTTAAGTGAATGGGTTTTTCCAGGAAACAATATTCATCGATGATATTTTATATTTCAAGATTATACAACTAATGAAAAGTGATTTAAAGAACTAAGCAATTCAATTCAAAAGGCGTCTTTTCTTTAGTTGATTGGTACCATTAGTAGATTTGGCTTAATTTACTCTCTATAGGTATGCTAGGAATATCCAACAACAGCAATGAAATCATTAGTACTTTAAACAACTAATATTATACGGTACTCGAAATCTCTGATCTGAAGATCCTGATAGAATCCACGAGTTTTACACTATTTGATAGTCTATAGTGGTGATTCTTTTCTGACTACAGATATTCTATTTGTATTACAGTAAATGTCTTCCTATGTATAACTTTTAACAATGCACCTACATCATATGTCCTTGTTCTAAAATATCATTCCACGATAAGATTAGTTCGTCTAACTTCTTATCAACAGAAACATTCAGTCGTGGCATATAGAAATTTTTAGTACACTCCGATAATATCATTTACTAGAGATCACTTCTAGGAAGGATCTTCCCCTCGTAACGTATCACTACACGTTAGATTCGTTTCTTTAGTCTCGTCTTTCTCGTCTTGGTTCGTTGGTTCGTTTGTGCGGGAGGCCCGAATCTGTCGCGTTTCGTTCACTTCCGTTCGCCACCTTCCAAAATATTCCACGAAAAAAAGATCTCCAATCACTATTCTTTCTCCTGTAAGTCACTACACCATGTCAGATATAGTAAATAACCCGGCTATATTACTGGCAGACTTGTTGGTACCTAAGACTTATATTCTTAGACCATATGTTTGGCCATTTACCATAATTTATCCTATATTTGCCAACGTGTACTTGAACCATTATGATACGTATATTGGAGGATCGGAATGGACTTTTGTGTACTTGATGGGAATACTTTCGTTAAACGCTTTGTTCTTGTTGATGCCACATTGGAATCTTGATATTGATGCTAGATTCAACTTCTCTTCAGTGTCCTCCATTCCTGAAGCATCATACATCAAAATTGCACCAGCTCCAAACTCTGGAGTTGGAGAAATCTGCAAAATTGCTAGAGAAACCTTTCACGATGGTGAAAAACAAATCAGTTTCTTGTATCAAAAGAGAAGACACTTGTTCCATCCAGAATTAAACAAGTTTTCTCCTCCAGAATTCAAGTTTGATGAACAACCAGAATTAGAATACTTCCAATCCTCAAAAGGTTTGAAAGGTGATTTAGAAAAAGTTACAAGAAACTATGGTGCTAACAAGTTCGATATTCCAATTCCTTCGTTTATGGAATTGTTCAAAGAACATGCCGTCTCACCTTTTTTTGTCTTTCAGATCTTTTGTGTTGCCCTTTGGTGTATGGATGAACAATGGTACTACTCGTTGTTTTCCTTGTTTATGTTGGTTTCTTTTGAAATGAGTACTGTTTTCCAGAGAAGAACTACCATGGCTGAATTTCAAAGTATGGGGATCAAACCATATGAAATTTATGTCCGTAGAGACGATGAATGGGTTTTATTGGAAACCAGTGCATTGTTACCTGGCGATTTGGTCTCTATTACTAGAACTCAAGATGATAGTGCCATTCCTTGTGATTTGTTATTGGTTGATGGTTCTGCTATTGTTAATGAAGCCATGTTATCAGGTGAATCGACTCCATTGTTGAAAGAATCTATTAAATTGAGACCTGCTAAGGACCTTTTGGATATCGAAGGATTTGATAAGAATGCTTTACTCCACGGTGGTACTCTGGCTCTTCAAGTCACCAAACCTGAAAACCCTATTGTCCCAGTTGCTCCAGATAACGGTGCATTGGCCATTGTTGCTAAGACTGGGTTTGAAACTGCTCAAGGTTCTTTAGTCCGTATGATGATCTTTTCAAGTGAAAGAGTGTCTGTTGGTAACAAGGAAGCCTTTTTCTTCATCTTGTTCTTGTTGGTTTTCGCTATTGCTGCTTCATGGTATGTCTGGGTTGAAGGAACCAAAATGGGTAGAATTCAATCCAAATTAATCTTGGATTGTATTATTGTTGTTACTTCTGTTGTTCCTCCTGAATTGCCTATGGAATTGACTATGGCTGTCAATGCTTCTTTGGCTTCTTTGCTTAAACATTACGTTTACTGTACTGAACCATTTAGAATTCCTTTGGCTGGAAGAATCGATGTTTGTTGTTTTGATAAAACGGGTACTTTGACTGCCGAAGATTTGGTCTTTGAAGGTTTGGCTGGATTCAAAAATGATGATATTCATCATTTGTACCAATGTGACGAAGCTCCTGAAACTACCTCCTATGTCTTGGGTTCAGCTCATGCTCTTGTTAAGTTAGATGATGGTGAAGTTGTTGGTGACCCTATGGAACAAGCTACTTTAAAGGCTGCTCATTGGGAAGTTGGTGCTAAGGATACTGTTGAAAAGACAAACGAAAAGGGTAAAGTTGAAAAGATCAAGATTTTGCGTCGTTTCCAATTTTCGTCGGCTTTGAAGAGGTCTTCAGGTATTTCTCAAATCAATGCTGTTCCAGGCAAATATTTAGTTGCTGCTAAGGGTGCACCAGAAACTATCCGCAATATGATTACCGATGCTCCTGAAAACTACGAGGAGATTTACAAATCGTTTACAAGAGCTGGTTCCCGTGTTTTGGCCTTGGCTTATAAATACATTGATGCTAACTCCAACGTTAACAAAGTTACTAGAGAAGAAGTTGAATCTGAATTACTCTTTGCTGGTTTCATTGTTTTCCACTGTCCATTGAAAGAAGATGCCGTTGAAACTATCGAAATGTTGAATGATTCATCTCATCGTTGTGTGATGATTACTGGTGATAACCCATTGACTGCCTGTCACGTTGCTAAGGAAGTAGCCATTACTTCTAAGGAAGTTTTGATTTTAGATGCTCCTGAAGATCACCATGAAATCTCCGATGAACATAACTTAGTCTGGAGAAATGTCGACGAGTCCATTATCATCCCTTGTAGATCAACTGACAAGATTGATGTTGGTTTATTCCAAAAGTATGATGCTTGTGTTACTGGTTACGCCTTGAACTACTTGTGTGAACATGAGCAAATCTTGGATTTGTTGAAGCACACTTGGGTTTACGCTAGAGTCTCTCCTTCTCAAAAGGAATTTATCTTGACTTCGTTGAAGGATGCTGGATACAACACTTTGATGTGTGGTGACGGAACTAATGATGTTGGTGCCTTGAAGCAAGCTCACATTGGTGTAGCTTTATTGAACGGTACTGAAACTGGATTGAAGAAGATTGCAGAAACTAGAAAATTGGAAATTCAAAAGAACGTTTACGAAAAGCAAGTTCAATTACTCGCAAATTGGAATAAAGCTCCTCCTCCTGTTCCTCCTGTTTTAGCACACATGTATCCTCCAGGCCCTCACAACCCTAGATACTTAGAAGCTATGGAAAAGAGAGGTGTTGAAGTTACTACCGAAATGAGAAGAGCCGTTGCTGCTGCAACCAGTTTACCTACTATTACCAGAGCTCATCCAGGTGGAAATCCTAACTTGGCTGAGTCTCTTTTGTCCGCTTTGGATTCTGCTGATACTGGCGAAGATGAAGTTCCTGTTTTGAAATTAGGAGATGCGTCTGTAGCTGCTCCGTTCACCTCTAAATTGGCAAATGTTTCTGCTGTTACGCATATTATTCGTCAAGGACGTTGTGCTTTGGTCTCTACAATTCAAATGTACAAGATTTTGGCATTGAACTGTTTGATTTCTGCTTACTCGCTTTCTGTTTTGTATTTGGCCGGTATTAAGTTCGGCGATGCTCAAGCTACCGTCTCTGGTATCTTATTGTCTGTTTGTTTCTTGTCTATTTCTCGTGGTAAACCTATTCAAAAATTGTCAAAGGAAAGACCTCAAGATGGTATTTTCAATACCTACATTATGGGATCGATCTTGGGTCAATTTGCTGTCCATATTATTACCTTGATCTACATTACTCGTGAAATCTACATTTTGGAACCAAGAGAACCTCAAGTTGACTTGGAAAAGGAATTCTCTCCTTCTTTGTTGAACACAGGTATGTTCTTATTACAATTGGCCCAACAGGTGTCCACTTTTGCCGTCAACTACCAAGGTTTACCTTTCAGAGAAAGTATCAAAGACAACAAGGGTATGTACTATGGTTTATTGGGTGTTGCTGCTTTAGCTCTTATTGGATCTACTGAGTTGATGCCTGAATTAAACGAGGCCATGACGTTTGTTCCTATGGACTATGTCTTCAAGATCAAGTTGACTTCGTGTATTCTTCTTGACTTGGGTGTTACCTGGATGATTGAAACGACTTTGAAACATTTCTTTATGAATTCGGCGGCCGCTGATATTGCTTTGAGAGACTTTTAAGTGCGCCTTGTGTTGGTTACATAATTGTCACTTAATACGTTTGTTTTATAGATAGTGTAAATACACCTAAACTGAAAATAATATATTTTGAAGTTATATTTTTACGTAGTAGTTATTTATTAGTTATTTAACAACTTCAAATCTCGATCTCGATCTAAGACACCGACCTTCAATACAGTGACTCCGCTTCTTTTGAGAATAGTGAAGTAATTTTGATCAGTTTTACCGAGTTTCGACTCCACCTTCTTGAGGGTGTCGATAACCTCGTCACTATTCATGGGATAATCCAAACTGTCTTTTATTATGTCGATCAATTTCGAGAATGATATGGATACTTCGCTTCTTCCATCGATGTTGGTCATCTGGTACACTATATCGTAGATGGAGGCTGCTTTACCAACCAAATACTTGTCATATTTCAGCTCTGGAGTATCTTCCGAATCGACACTTTGCTGGTTACGAAGCTTTTCTTTGAGTTTTATTCTCTCCAACAAAGAAAGTCCGTTATTCTGTTGTTGTTGTACCTTTTCGTCACGTTGGTGGAATTGAAACTTGCACGGATCGTTTTTAAGGTCGTTAGCCAAAGATTTCTTTCGTTTTATGGGAGAGCTCGAGCCAGACTTTGGTTTAGTGACTTTCGAGGGCGATCTCGAAGTTCGTGCCTCGGATTCCGCTTCCTTTAGTATGAGTTCGACCGTCCTGTGTTGTAAATGACTATGCTGATTATTTGATATCCACAGATTCAATTTCGTATAAAATTCTTGCTTTCGTGTTTGGATCATCTTTGGAGTGAAGGTCCTAGAAAATCTAATATATATTTTGGCGTAGTCGTGGTAATTATCACCGGTTTTGTAAAGTCGGTAGAAATCTGGATCGATATTCATTATACACTCCAAATCAGAAACTTTGATGCGTGTAGATGCTAGCGATGCTGCCTGGTCTAGTAGCTTTACTAACAATGGATCGGCTGAATGGCTTGAATAGTGTAGATTGAGCATGGAATCTATGGCAGACATCTTTTGGTGTATTTCTACGAAGATATGTGGTGGAATTAATGGATGAGTTTGATACTCCATATTATGCAAAGATTGTAGATGATTAAAGATGAAAGATGGTTTATAAAAAGATGGAATTGGGTCGCTTGTTAAAGATTTCAAGATGTAATTGAATGAATATTATATGGTGATTAGGGTTGGTAGGGTTGGTAGGATGTAATATAACCGTCACTATCTGGTCAGTAACTGGAGTTATAGTGATGGATCTATTTGACGCGTATCATCTCATACTACTAGATATTTCACTTGTGCTTATCTGCAGTACACTCCAAAAAAATTATGCGCTTATCATGGTTTTACTCAGATGTTGAACGATCGTCAGACTAATTTATCACTACAATACGTGAATGAATGGGAGCCGATAGAGAAGATCATTTAAAGAAGGGGTCTAAAGTGACTCCATATGAGGCGATGGTGGCAGGTTCCATTTCTGGAGGAATTGCTAGGTACGTATATCTCACTAAGCTCTAAGATCTTGTGACTAACTTATCAGGGCAGTAATTGCACCTTTGGATACGTTGAAGATCCGTTTACAGCTCCAACAAACCCCCTATAAACATGGACTTTCGGCAAGACAATTGCTCTCGGAACTTCTCAAGAATGAAGGGTTTTTGGCGTTGTGGAAGGGGAACGTCCCTGCTGAAATAATGTATATACTGTATGGAGCGTGCCAGTTTGCTTCATATTCGTATTTCAGTACGATGTTGTCGGAACTTGACGAGAAATACAAACTAGATATAGGCAGCGCCAGTCACTCGTTACTTGTGGGTACTGCTGCAGGCTCAACCAGTACCGTGGTCACTTATCCGTTTGACTTATTGCGTACAAGACTCGCAGCCAACTCCACCAAAGAATTCATATCCATGACGAAATCTATAGGATCGGTGTACCAGAAAGAAGGAATTCCAGGTTTCTTTGCAGGGTTGAAGCCTGCTGTTTTATCGGTAGCATCTACGACGGGTTTATTGTTCTGGTCATACGAGCTAGCAAGAGACTTATCTGCAGATTACAAACATATCCCATTTATAGAAGGATTTTGTGGGTTTGCTGCAGGGGCGATTGCTAAGGGTTTGACATTTCCTTTGGATACGTTGCGTAAACGAATCCAAATGTATTCGGTGCACAATAAGAGTAAGGCTGTGAATTCGTTGTCATTATTCAGACACATTGTTGCCAGAGAAGGATTTATTGGTTTATACAAAGGATTTGGAATCAGCGTGCTTAAAACTGCTCCAACAACTGCGGTTACAATGTTCTTTTACGAATTTACCTTGACAAGTTTGAGAAGGAATAAAGATCAGAAGTTGAGCCAGTGAGACTACCCTGAACCATCAGTGAGACTAGACCTGAATCAACTACTTCGCATATTTCTCACCTTTATAATACTTTATCTCCAGGTCTATTCAGATTTTAAATAAATACTCATCGTCATCTTCGTCATTTGTTTCGGTTTTATCTCGACCGTTTAAAACATCGTAACTTTCATTCACATCGACAAAATTCGCATCGTCTTCCTCTTCTAGTTCGTTCAAGATGTTATCGTCATCGTCTGCATCTTCAAGCTGGACACCATAATATCTCAACAGTTCCTCCAGCAGGTTACCGTCTTCTTCGTCTGTGTAGAAATTGTTTCTCGTGGTTTCAATGGTCTCTGGGGTGTTTGTATGGCTCGAGTTGGTTGAGGTCATAGAAGGAATATCCTTAGAGTGTGCGTACAACGTCTGTGAGTTCGATAGAAGATTCTGTAGTCTCGTCAGTCGCTTGGGAACTGTAGATTTGCTGGTTTTGGGCTTTGGTCTGTTTTCAAATGAACCACGAACCTGTTGTGATTTACTTTGTGAGTTACTTTGATCCTTTTCTTCGTTCCGGAGTTGATCTCTAATATACAATGGAAGATTGTCGCCGACAACAGACACTCTTCTTTCCATTTTCTGGGTGTTTTTAATACTTCTTTTTGGCTTGATACTCATCTGGTCTTTTCCTATTGGTTCGCCAGTGGAATCCAGCAGTATTGGTGGTATTTTTATGGACACTTGAGGGGGTTGATGGGGTTGTTTCTTGCTGTTCTTACTTCCTAAGACGAACTTGAATCTATTCTGAACGTCTTTGAAACGTTCCTTCATTTTGGGTTTTACTACTTCAACTTCTTTCATCATATTGAGTTCGGCCCGAGTGATTACATTGATGGTGGTCGTACTAGCTGCCGCAGGTTTTGTCCGGTTGAGTTCTCGATGTATCCCAGACTCACTTAAGCCTCTAGGTTTCAGCTTCAACAAGTCCAAGGACATTCTTCTCTCAGTTTTTGTGAGTTTTGGCAACTCAGACCGTGAACTCGCCGTCATAGCCATGTTGGTGGACCTTGGTTCCTCTTGAACTTCAAACGATTGTAGTTTCAATGCGTCAAGCATATCTTCCACATCTCTGAGGATCAGTTTGTTTCTATTATTCCACAGATTGAAAGTCTCCGTCACGTTTAATACGTCTTTGTCCATCCTAAAGTACAACGAGTCAAATATCTCGTCCACTTTATACTTGAGAAATTCAATGTTGTTAGTTCGAAATTGTCTGGAGAGATGGTTCCAGTCGATCTGGCTGAAAAAGATTGTCATATCTCCAAGGCTCTCATTGTACTTGACAATGTACTCTAGCAATTGTTGCTGGTATTCTTTTGACCATTCCATCTAGATATTAGTAAAGTTCAAATGATATCACAGCATTCTAAGTCACTCATTACATCACTGTACCCATTCTCAACTATCAATCTTCGATATCCAGTGAAAATCAGGGAAAGTAGACTTCCATATGACTTTTAGTGATTCAAATAAGCTGGCTATTAGCAATTCGGAAGATCCTAGGAAGATCGACTGCACTTCTAAGCACTTTGTTGAGAATTCTGACATACCATTTCTTCTGTGCCATTGTTATACCAAGACGTCTCTACTGTAGACAGCATTGACTGGCTAGTTCTGAAACTCATTTGTCACTTGGTGTTATCTCGAGGTCCCATATACAGGAAATTACTTACTTCAGCTAAGATTAATATAGATGTAGTGGTGTAAAAATAACATTCTGATGTCTTTTAGATAAGAACTTAGACTAGTTCTTACCAGTAGATAAGTTTGTCTTCGATAGGAAGAAAGAAGCAAAAAAAATGGACGAGTCCGGAGTCGAACCGGAGACCTTTCGCATGCTAAGCGAACGCGCTACCAACTACGCCACACGCCCTATTTTATAACCGTTAATTTTACGTCAACAGTATGTTTTGTTACCTTAAAAGACGTGTCCCACACAATATGATTTATGTGCAGCCATTTAAATTTTTACACCCAACCTCATCTCTTGAATATATCTTGATAACAAAACCCCACACAAGTATGAAGGTTTTAGTAGCGTCAGATGACATAGGATGTGTAAAGGAAGTTATTTTTGCTAGGGGAACTGACACCTCCAAAAAAGACGCAATTCAACCAAAGTCTATCAAGAATTTCTGTGGAGAACCCGAGGCATCTTCAAAGACTAAAATCACAATGCTCGAAGAGTTCGACAACAAATTCTTAGTAGGAGCCAGAGTTGGAGGAGAAGTATCCATATACGAATTAACCGATAATGAAGTGGAAGACGAAGAAAAGTTTAAACTATTACACAACTACAAAGTAGAAGTTGTGAAGGAAGACAAACCGGTCGCCTTAATAACTCTTGAAGACTTGGATAGTATAATAATTGCATTTGAGTCTAGTAAAGTATTTCTTATACATTTGAACCAACAAGCATTTGATTTCGATCCTGTATTCATACAATTAGCAGTCACCAAACCTATCAACACTTTCGAAAGAAACCAATACGAAAAGGGTGTGTTTGCTTATGGAGGAAAAGAAAACGATGTCCATATCATCAGATTATACGAACAAAACGCTTCAGTCAAGATTTTCAAGAAAAAGGATTGGAGAAAGAAGTTCAGTCCAAAGACTCTTTTTACTGGAAAGAACGTCAAGAATGACCATTTGGACTTAAGAGTGCCTGTATCAATCAGTAAGATAAGATTCTTCAAGGAAAATCCTAAGGATGGTTATAAGTTCTTGACTGCTACAAGACATGGTCAATTACGTCTATATGATACCACTCATGGAAGAAGGCCACTTCACGACTACCAAGTTTGTGAAAAACCCATCATTGCATTAGCTTTTGCCAACGAAGAACAATCAGAAGTCATCATCACTGATACTCATAGTCTTATTGCCAAATTTTCGCTCTCCAAGATTGATGAAAAGGCATTCAAAACCAATTCCGCATCTGCGGGCGATATCATTCGTCCTGTTCCTAAGCTTTTGGGTAAATTCGCTGAAGGAGGTAATACTGGTGCTACATTTGCAGTAGAAACCGCAGAGGAAGAAATCGTAGCTACTGCTGGTTTGGACAGATACCTCAGAGTATTTGATATAGAGACTAGAGAGATCTTGGCCAAGGTTTACGTTGGTGTCGAAATCTCGTCTGTTGTCATTCTTGATATTGAAGATGAAATAGATGAAATCGAAGAGACTGGGGACAAGCCAGTCTTGCAAAGAAAGAGAAGAAGAGATATTCAAGAAGCTGAAGAAAGTGACGACGAAGAAATTTGGAGACAGTTGGATGAAAAAGACGGTAAAAAGTCCAAGACAAAATAAACGTAAATTCAAGATCTCGAAGATTGTTAGCACAGCTTGATAACTACCGATTGACGTCTACAGAATGATGTTTCATGGAATATTCTCTCGCAGATTGATGTCACATGGGGCCTTCTCTCACGGATTGAATTGTCTATGTAATATACAGATTAAAGTTTATAGATTCTATAGAATGGTTACTTTGTTACATGACCAGCATTGTTACCCTCGTCATCAACAACTCTGTTGCTGAAGGCTCTCGTATCACTATTTATAACACTCATACACTTCCATTCATTAAGGTAGTTACATTTCCATAACCTTACCTTTCCATCATCTCCTGCTGAGGAGAGGATTGTTCCTGTTAAGTTCCAATTGACTCTCCAAACTTCCAGTTTATGATCCTGGAGAGTTGCAAGCGTTTCGATCTTTAATCCGCCATTGGCCATTTCTTTAAGTTTGAATATTCTAACACACCCATCCTTGCATCCAGTAGCTATAAGATGGTGGTCTCGGCCCATGGATGGAGCCCAAGAAACCGATCTTATTAATCCGTTATGTTCAGGCAAGTTGCATAACTTTGTGTATTTCTCTTTGCTTCCAGAATCGGTTTCCCCGTCCCCGTCAAAGGTGTCTTCTTCAGATTCTCCGCTAGGTGTAGTTCCATAGATAAAACCTTGGTCAAGAGCAATAATCACGAACTTCTCCGTCTTGCTAAATTTTGCTGGACACCACTCTATACCAAAACTACTCTGTAGCGATTTGTCTGGTAATTTCAGGTATAATATTGGGATCTCTGTGGTCAATTGCCAGTTTGTTAAGTCACTTGGTTCCAAAGATTCGTAGATTCTAAAGATCCCATCTGAACCAACACAACCTAATTTCAATCCAAGGTGATTTGGAGCAAAAACCATGTCATATATCGGACCATACGATTCTATTGCTAGCGTCGCCAACTTAATCCATCTTCTGCCTGAACCATGTAATTCATCTGGTTGTTCCTGCCATATCTTAACAGTACGGTCGTAGGAGCATGATGCGAGGATTTTCGAGCTTGAAAACTCTGGATGTGCCCACGAAACCCTTCCAATCAGTGAATCGTGAGCTTTCCACAGGTCATTTAACACCCATGTAGATGTAGACGAGTCAAGGTCAAAGACTTTGATATGTTGGTCCGAGGACGCTGTTGCTATATGCTTTCCGTAAAAATCATATTTGACGTCGTGTATAAGTTCCTCGTGTCCTGTTATGAATGGTTTCATCGTGGGAAGTGATGGCTATTGAGTGTTTAGTGATAGGTAGTTTAGTGATAATTGGCGCGACATATAGGTCGTGTGAGGCACAATGTTACAGAGTAATTAGTAGAACCCAGACACCAATAGTGTAAGTGCCCAGTGATGGGAAATCTCTTGGTTGACGGCATGAATAAGTTTTATAAATAGTTAGTTAATTTCGGCTTGGATATGTTTTATATCCAGCCAATTGTCCCAAAATGTCTGGAACATTTTTAGATATGCTGGATTTTGCACCCAATCAGGAAGAGATTTGGTGAAGAGACTAGTAGAAGAATCTATAATTTCACGTATAATATTTCTAGTATTTCAAAATGAGAGTAGAGGAGGAATCTTTGACAATTTGAACTTTATGGAAGGCTTCAAAATAATGAAGAAGATCTATATGTAGAGTAAAATATGCAATTGGGTCCAAGGATGGATAGAAATATCTTTCTGACTCTACCCTATGCGACGATAAGCTTCCAACTCAGTTAAGATGTATTTATAACAAGAATTGTGAGATACTCCGGTTGATTTACAATTTAAGGTCCCATGACGAAGCGACACGTTTCAAAAAAATTCGCGACAGATTTTATAATTCGCGACATGTTTGCGACATGTTTGCGACATGCGGATTATTGTTGACAGAACTGTACAAATCACTAACGCGTTGATCCTAAACCACTCGTCACCAATGATAGAACTGAAGTACTTTAAGTTGGCGGTGGTCGCGGTTTCTTTGGCAGCGGTAGCACCGAACAGTCCTCTTCAAACTCTGATTGCATTTGGTGGTCTAGGATATGTTATAACTGTGACATTAATTCCACGAGTCTCCAGTAGCTTCATCAAAATCGGTCTCAAGGGTAAGGATTTATCAAAACCACCTCCTGTTAGTGAGATTGCCGAATCTATGGGTATGGTATGTGCCGTGACATATTTGTTTCTCATGTTTGCGCTTATTCCATTTGTCTTTTTCAAGTATTTAGTGTCGTTTGCCTCCATGTCAAATGATCCCAGCATGTCGGAGAATTATACGAGTCAATACGAATCCGTGTCCAACAACCGGATGTTTCCTCACAACAAGCTCGCAGAATATCTTAGTGCCATGTTGTGTTTGCAGAGTACGACTCTCTTGGGATTCCTAGATGATTTATTTGATATCAGATGGAGACACAAGTTTTTCTTACCAGCAGTTGCATCTTTGCCCTTGTTGATTGTGTATTATGTTGATTTCAGTGTTACTTCTATTGTGGTGCCGACATTTGTTACCAATTTCCCAGGTGGTGAATTCTTTGTGAGTACCTTGAACATATTCATTAGGTTGGGTAATCACATTGTCACAAAAGTCACAGGATTATCGTTTAGTACACTTCCTACTGATTATGTTGTTCCTACAAACTCGCCGAAATTATTGGATTTGGGAGTTTTCTATTATCTCTACATGTCAGCGATTTCGATTTTCTCCCCAAACTCAATCAATATATTAGCGGGCATAAATGGTCTTGAAGTGAGTCAGTCGGTAGTTTTGGCAGTCATCTTTCTTATCAATGATTTCTGCTATCTCTTTTCCGATAACATTTCTCAAGCTGCTCATGATTCTCATTTATTTTCGGTGATTTTTATCGTTCCGTTCTTGGGAGTTTCCTTGGGATTATTGCAATTTAATTGGTTTCCTGCTCGGGTTTTTGTGGGAGATACCTATTGCTACTTTAGTGGTATGGTGTTTGCAATTGTCGGTATTCTTGGCCATTTCTCAAAGACTCTTCTTATCTTTCTTTTACCTCAGATTTTGAACTTTGTATATTCGGTTCCACAACTTTTTTCAATCCTCCCGTGTCCTAGACATAGAATGCCAAAATTTAATGTTGAAGATGGTTTGTTATATCCAAGTTTTGGTGAATTAACAAAGCAGAGCACAGTTGCCACTGTGTTGCTTTCTCTATTAGAAACCTTCAAGTTGATTAAACTTGAAAGAGATCCAAAACTGAAAAATATTGTTCGCTTTTCAAATTTGACCATTATCAACCTTTTTCTTGTTTGGTTTGGTCCTATGAGAGAAGACAAACTATGCATATTAATCCTGGTTGTCCAGCTTATTACAGGTCTAATCATGATTTGTTTTAGACATACTGTTGGCCCTTGGTTATTTGGATATGATAATTTATCCTGGGGAGTTAAGTAGATCTGTATATATATTAATAGATAAGACCCCGAATAGATTTTCTAATATACCTCGAGTTATTTGTAAGATTGTAGATACTGGAAATACTCATCATACAAATGGATGCAAAATATTTAGCCATAATTTTGGTCACGTGCCACGCTCTCGCTACTGCCCCCGAAATTTCCAACTGTGACCGATCCAGCTTTGTTGATGTCGAATCAATTGTTTTAGATATCTCCATAACACATTAGTATAGATCAAGATGGCAGGCCCACCACCACCGCCACCTCCTCCTCCTCCATCGCTTGGAAATATGTCTCTGGGCCCCCCACCAGCTATGCCTCTAGGCAGAGATGCGTTGTTGGGTGACATCCGAAAGGGAGCAAGGTTGAAGAAATCAGTTACCGTTGATAAGTCCAAGCCAATGATAGAAGCGAACATGTCTCTGTCTGTATCTACCCCCCTGATGCCACAGTCTTCGCATTCCTCGATGTCTGCGCCACCAATTCCAAGTGGAGCTCCTCAGTTAGGGGACATTTTTGCTGGCGGCATTCCAAAGTTAAAGCATATCAATAAGAACGGTAATTCGTCTGGAATTCTACCTCCATCGGCGCCTAAAATCCCAATTCCTGGAAACAATGCTTCTCTGACACCAAATATGCCTTCGGTGCCATCAAGACCTCACGGCCGTAAAGCTCTGGGGAACTTCTCTACGCCGCCAATTCCTGGTGCTCCTCCTCCAATACCGGGAGCTCCTCCTCCAATTCCGGGTGCTCCTCCTTCAGTACCAAAGCTGCATCCAAGCAAACCAAAAAAGTCTTTGCATTTGAAGTCACCATCTGATAGTAATATTAAAATTGCTCCAATAACTCCACCTCCATTACCGACAATGTCTGCTCCCCCACCACCTCCATTACCGACAATGTCTGCTCCCCCACCACCTCCATTACCGTCAATGTCTGCTCCTCCGCCACCTCCATTACCGTCGATGTCTGCTCCTCCTCCACCTCCCTTGCCATCGTTCGGAGCTCCTCCGCCACCGCCTGCTCCTTCTGGATTAGTTTCTCAAAATAAGACTTCGCATCCTCCGTCTGCACCTGGAAGCTTACCATTCTTGGCCCAAATCAATGCTAAACGGGACGAACTGAATGTAGTAGACAAGGTGAGTAGTGTCAAAGTTCCCTCTCTACCAAGCAACTTACCCCCTGCTCCTCCTCATATTCCAAGCTCTCTTCCACCCTCAGCACCCAAAATAAATCATATTCCTCCCCCTAAGAGAAACGATGCACCACCAGCTCCTCCTCCAATTCCTCCTACGTTTTCTTCGAATCCCC
>Ga0065707_10000519_pt1 | contig 44472 bp, 40 predicted proteins | sample SwiRhicommuniRL3_FD_59094 | JGI IMG/M metagenome (GOLD analysis project Ga0065707, IMG submission 59094) | Switchgrass rhizosphere bacterial communities from Rose Lake, Michigan, USA - RL3 v2 (version 2) | ecosystem: Host-associated > Plants > Roots > Rhizosphere > Soil | place: East Lansing...
CCTAAATCGGACGGTCGCGATCAAGGTGTTATCTGCTTTCTTCAAAGATGATCCCGGTTTCAACAAGCGTTTTGCGCGCGAGGCAAAAACGATGGCGCAATTGCGTCATCCCAATATCATTACCATTCATGACTTCGGCGATCAGGAGGGACTACCCTACATCGTGATGGAATATCTGACTGGCGATACGCTCTCCCAGATCATTGCGAACCACGAACGTCTCTCTCTTGAGGAAGGTTTGCCTATTCTCCAGGACCTGGCTGCTGCCCTCGACTACGCCCATGGACAGGGAGTCATTCACCGCGATATCAAGCCATCGAACGTGATCGTTGAGCCCATTACCACACTGACTTCCGGCCGCACGCAACGCGCCATTCTGATGGACTTCGGCATCGCGCGCTTTATCACTGAAAACACCATCCTGACTGGGAGCGGCGATGTGATGGGCACCGCAGATTATATTTCCCCGGAACAAATCCATGGCATCACCGAATTGGACAGCCGCACGGACCAATATAGTTTTGGGGTGATGACGTATCAACTGCTGACCGGGAAAAAACCTTTTGAGCGCAACAATACCTGGGCAATGATCCGGTCCCACCTGGAAGAGTCGCCACCTGATCCCCGCGTTCATATTTCCATGCACGAGCATGTTGCGCTAACGATCCTCAAAGCCCTGGCGAAAAAGCCCGAAGAGCGATTTCCTTCAGTCGGAGAGTTTGTCTCTGAACTGGGTAAAGGCTGCTAGGTGCAGCAGAGCAGGGGCAATGTCAAATAGAATCCTTCACGAGAACAGTCAAATCAATGCTTGACTTTCGATTCATTCGTCTGTATAGTGAATACAACTTGTGGGATGTTATTTAATATTACTCTTTTCGTCGATCTGATCGCCATGGCCACGACCCTGTGGGGAGCCTTCTATCTGTTCGCGCGGGGGTTTCCGAGTTGGCTCACGTTGCGGGCGGTCATGGTTCTGCTGGTGCTCTCAATATTTTTCTTCGGCGCCTATAACAATCTATTCAATCAGGTGATCGGGACAGCCTCCCTGCGCGCAGTGCTCTTGATCCTCGGGTTGGGAACATGGTACAGCCTGACTTATCAGTTGATGCCCGAACCTGGCCGCGTACAACTCCGCTGGATGCAAATTGTCGTCTATCTTTTGGGTGGAGTCACGGCGATTATGTTGTTGACAACTCCAGACGCATTTATTGAAGAACAGGGCAATGCTGTATATGTTGCACATATGAGGCTCGGTTTTCCGTATCTTCTCTATGGGGCCTTTCAAGTTGTCATCGTCCTCGGAATTTTATATAACCTGCTGACCGGTGAGAGAATTGGCCTCACACGACAGGGAAAATATTTTCTGGTGGCATCTGTCTTCCCGGCCCTTGCAATCATTGGCGGGATCGTTGGCCTGGGAATTACCCCTCAAATGCCGAGACTTGTTCCAGATCTGCTTATTTTTAGTGGAGTATTTCTGCTTGGTATGTCTGTTGCCCGCCATCAAACCATGATCGAACGACGCACGACCATACAGGATCTTCCCATTTCTGCATTGGTTGTTTTGGGTCTGGCAATCTTATACGCTTATTTTGCACTGCAGTGGAATCTGCCGATTGAGAAGGTTGGTGCAGTAGTGGCATTCGCTGTCCTGACTCACTCCTTCTACGATTTGGCGCGTGAATTTCTGGAGCGTCAGCGCATTCGCCACGAAAGCACGTTTCGGCGGCAGTTGCGTCAATTGGAAAACCTGAGCACAAGCGAGGAGGCCCTCCAAATCCGCCTACAGGAAGGGCTGGACTTGTTATGTGAGACACTGGATTCTTCCGGGGGATTCATTGCCATCCGACGAGGCGAAAACTTTGTCGTGATTGCTACAAAAGACTCAGTTGCCACAAATAGTGAATTCCATCCCACGTTTGTGGCCTGTGAAGATATATCGCAGCCCAGAAGCGATCGACTTCCAGATATTGCCTGGATCGCTCCGGCGTTTGAAGGACAAACTCAGGTCGCAGTCATAGCCATCCGTCAGCCAAATGCCAGGCTGGATTATTCCGCCAGTGATCTGGAGCTGCTGGCTGAGATCGCAGATCAGGTGGGAACAATCATCTCTCTGAGCAATCTGACCGCAGGGCGCGCTGACCAGATCCAACAACTGGTAGACGAGTCTCAGGCGCAGGCGAACGAACTCAACTCGGTTGCAGGTGAAATGATCGCCGCAATCTCGACCAACTCCGATTCAGAATTCATCAGGACTGTTGAAGAGGGGCTGCGCCATTTATCCGATTACATTACGTTGGGACAACTGCCGCTTGCCAGCCAGATGAACATTACTGGCGAGTCTCATATTGAGTGCGGCAAACTACTAAACAAATTGCTGATCGATTCCATCGAATCGTTGCGACCCGCCGAAAAGCGACCTCCGGAACCTCTGCCCCGCGTTTGGTACAGTTACGCGGTTCTACATGATGCCTATGTGGAAGGTGTTCCGAATCGCGAGATCATGGCACGGTTGTACATTTCCGAAGGCACGTTCAATCGGACAAGGCGAAATGCCCTGCGCGGCCTCGCCCGAATGTTGATCGAGAAAAAGAACTAAATCCGCTGTTGATCAGCAAATAGATTGGTTTGCCCATCCCCGAGAATCTGCTCTCGGGGATTTTCCTTAATTGGCGCGTTTTGGCAGTTTTTTCTCTGGTTTTGGCAGTTTGAAAATGCGATAGTGGGGACAAGCAAAGGAGACACCATGTTACACGCTCAACCACCCACTCATAAAACCTATTTCATCGATCTGCCACTCACGCGCCTGCACATATTGGAAGCCGGCGAAGGTGCACCACTCATCATGGTTCCTGCCACGATTTCGGAACTGCACAATTGGCTTCCACTGGCGCAGTTTATGGCACAGTGGTTCCACGTCTATTTCTTCGAATTACCGGGCCACGGACAGTCGGAGCCGTTTCGCGAACAATTTTCCAGCCAGCGAGTCGCTGAACTGGTCGGGCAGTTGGCGGATGAGCTGGGATACGAACGTTTCAGCCTGATGGGATTTTCCTTTGGCGGCATCTTAACCATGCGGACGTTCCAGCTTTTATCGGCGCGGGTCGACCGCGTAGTGCTGATCGCTCCGTGCCTCGACCATCGTGCCCTGCCATTTTCTTCGTTCCGTGTGTCAGTACTGCATAGGTTCAATCAACTTCTCAGTTATCCAAAAGTTCAGAAAAGTTTTTACCAATTGATCCATAACGAATACACAGTTTCCATGGTCGTGAAAGTATTGCAAAAGATAGGGCACCTGGAACAAACAATGCCTTTGGAGAAAAAATTACTCAATACCACTCCAAACACGATCTCGGTATTAAACGCACAGATCAATGAGATCTTAACCACAGAATTCGAAGTGACACCTATCAAGCACGAGACGCCCTGCTACTTCGCCATGTCTGTTTACGATCCGCTGCTGCGTTTCGATGTCACGCTCAACATCGTGCACAACCACTTTGAGAATGTAAATGCTGTGCCGCTTCTCTATCCATTTCACCAGCCCCCGGGAGCATTTACTTATGAAGAATTAAACAGAAATTTTTATAAAACTGTGAATACGTTCATCGGCGCGAATGCCTGAACAAGGAGATTGCCATGAAAAAAAATATCAGTATATGCCTGCTCGTCATTATCCTCGTTACACTTTTTAGATTTCACGAAAGCATCATTAACACGCTTTCCTGGTTTGGTAGTCGCGATGCCATCACAACATCCATGGAACATTCGGGCATTTGGGGACCTGTGGTTTTGTTCATCCTATTTATCCTGCAGGTCTTCCTTGCATTTATTCCCGGTCAAGCCTTGATGGTAGCGTCTGGCTACTTGTATGGTTTTTGGGGTGGATTCCTGCTTTCCTGGTTGAGTCTGGTTGCAGGAGGCGAGATTGCCTACGTTCTGGCGCGCAACTATGGACGGCCTTTTGCAGAGAAATGGATATCACCCACAGTGCTTGAGCGCTGGAATAAAGCCGCAGCAGGTCAGGGAATTGCCTTCTACGCCATTTCTTTAGTGATGCCTCTCGTTCCCAACGACGCAATGTGTTATGTGGCAGGCTTGGGCACCATTTCACGGATCCGTTTTTCAATCGCCAATCTGTTGGGGCGCGGCATGGCTTGTATCATCACCAGCGCAGCCGGCGCATTCGGTGGGAATCTTTCGTGGCAGGGATGGGCGGTTTTGATCGCAATATTTGTCCTGGTCGGTATTGTCTGGCAGATTATCAAAAACAGTAAATCTCACCTTCTGCTTGCGTAGGAGAAGCATGATGCGCATTGCATACCTTACTCAATCTTATCCTCCAATGATCAGTGGCGCAGCGCTGGTCGTAGAGAGATTAGCAAAATCAATGGCAGAACGCGGGCACCAAGTGCTGGTGATCGCGGCAAGCGATAAAAACTATCCCTATACTTCGTATCAGGAAAACCTCACGATATTGCGCTTAAAATCAATTCACAATTCGTTGAGGGTTGGCCAAAGATTTCTGCTCTATCCGCGCCTCAAAATTCTCAAGGCTTTAAATGAGTTTTGCCCAAATATCATTCACACTCATGAACCCTTGCTCCTGAGTCAGTTGGGGCTGGAGTACGCGCACAGTACTCGTATCCCTATACTTCTGACTGTCCATCAGATTCCGTGGTTTGCCGCGAGCTATTTACCTAACGTTACTGGTATTCGATCGGTTTCGGAATCTATCCTGTGGGCTTATGCTCGCCGGATGCAGCGACAATTCACTTCCGTAATTACACCCTCGCGTACAATATCAGATTTGGTCACAAGGATGACCGGCATCCAGCCCAAGACCATTAGTAATGGTATCTCGTTGGAGACTTTCCACCCTCATCTTTCTTCAGACAATAATACTGCCCTCAGAAAAAGACTGCATCTTCCTCCACATGTTCCAGTCATACTGCATGTTGGCAGATTGGATATTGATAAAAACGTGGAACGCGTTGTTCAAGCAGCTGCGCAAGCCATGCAACAGACGGACGCTCATCTGCTCATCGTTGGAGACGGGAGTCAGAAGCATACACTCATGAAAATGTGTGAGACCCTGAAAATCGCTGATCGCGTCCATTTTCCAGGCTACCTTACCTTGCAAGAGGGATTGCCGGAGATATACAGACTTGCCAGCTTATTTATTACCGCATCGGAGATCGAGGTTCAAAGTCTGGTGCTTCTCGAGGCGATTGCCAGCGCACTACCAATTGTGGCTGTACGCGCCACTTTTGTTCCGGAAATCGTGCATGAGGGAGTCACTGGATTCCTGGTAGAGTCGGGCGATATCAATGGGCTGGCAAACGCAATTTTAACTCTTTTAAAAAACTCAAAGCAGAGGCGTGAGATGGGTAAGGTTAGTCGCATGCTGGCAGAAGCACACGATGTTCACATCAGCCTGGATTTGCATGAACAGTTCTATTCAGATTTTGTGAGACAGAAGGAAATCAGACCTGTTTTGGAAAAAGCAGGTACACAGAGTCGACTGACGCCCATAAAAGGATCGACAGAAATTAGCAAGTAATTGAGTATGGCGCGCCGCGGACTTCCCAGTCCTTGCCATTTGTATCCCCAGTCACTTTGACCGCCAACAATTTTGCCGGCACACCTGAGTTTGGGATCCAGATGCGATTCTTGATGGGAAGAATAAACAAGCCGTTATCGTCGCCAACCGGAGTGAAGGTTTCATTCGGCTGCTGATTGAAAACAGACAAGTTCAAGGATGTGCAAAGTTCATTTGCCAGTCCGATTACATTCTCCGAAGGCAAGCCTATTTCACTTATATTTAGAATCTGGCTACCATCAAAATCCCCATCTACTGCACCCTGCAAATTATGGCGTGCGATGAATTCAAGGACATTTCCCGCCGCGTCCTTGAAATACACCGAATCTGAATTCCAACTTTCGGAATTGAATTCATCTTTTCCAGTTTCGTCGTGCAATAAGGGAATCCGCTCGGAAATCCACTTTTTCGCAACACGGAATTGATTTTCAGGAATATTGAACGCAAAATGATACGCTCCATCAAAATCAGCCGGGGCCTGAGTAAATATCAACTCGGTCTGCCTGGCTTTCACTTCCAGGTTTGAAGAGGTCAGTATTACAGGTAATTCAAGGATATTCTCATAAAAGTGTTTTTGTGCACCTAAATCTACCGTCAGAAGTTCCAATTTCGTAATATTCATAAAAACTGATCACTGATCACTGTTTACTGGCTACTGACTTCCACTATTCCTCCCTCATCCATCTCTTCACTGCAGCACGCGGATGCTCATAATGGGACATTTTGTCAAGCAATACGTCCGGATCGGCATCAGAAAACAACACATCTCGGTGTTCCTGGAAAATAAAGCCTTCCTGCACGGCGTGGTCAATGGCAGCCAGCAAGGGAGCATAATAATTTCTCACATTGAATAAACCAACCGGTTTTTCGTGCGCGCCAGTCTGTGCCCACGTGACCGTTTCAAACAACTCATCAAAGGTGCCAAACCCGCCGGGCATGGCAATATAACCGTCCGCAAGTTCATGCATACGCGCTTTGCGGGCATGCATCCCTTCCACCACATCCATTTGGGTAAGATTCGTATGGGCCAGCGCCACTGTATTCATGGATGGAATGATCACGCCAACCACGTCGCCCCCTGCCTCAAGGACCGCATTCGCCACGACACCCATTAGTCCTGTCTTTCCGCCGCCATAAATTAGACGGATGCCTCGTTCAGCCAGAGTCTGCCCCATAAAACGCGCACCAGTAATATAATCCGCGTGAACGTTATCAGATGATCCGCAAAAAACACAAATTGATTTCATAACATTTGTCCTTTGTAAGAGAATTTCGCCCTTGTGAAGGTTTCATATGGAATTGAGTAAGATGCAATCCAGCCTCATAAGGCTGATTCTCCGCATAATTTCATAACACCCATTCTCAAAGGGTCGTTATTTTTTATAACAGCTAATTTATCGTGAGTTTTTTCCACACATAAGAGGGGTGTCGGTGTATAGCTCTCTCAAATGAGAGTTTTCTCTTCAGTGAAACTTTGTAATATTGTAACCGTCTTGTAAACAAATTCTAATCTTTTTCCTACGTGGACTTTCCCCCTTTTTGGTAGAATCATCCCATAGATTTAGGAGAAAACTACTATGGCAGGTATGGAGCGCTTTACACAACGGGCGAGACGTGTCCTCAGCCTCGCACATCAAGAGGCCGAGCAATCCCGCAATAATAATATCGGTACGGAACACCTTCTCCTTGGGTTAATGGATGAAGAAGGCGGTGTGGCAGGACGGGTCCTGCGCGAACTCGGTATGACGTCTGACCGGGTGCGCGAGGTGATTCGCCGTGTCACAACCAGCTCAACCAGTTTTGATCCCAATCGCGTTGAACTCGCATCTGAAACACAACAAGTGCTTGAGCATGCAGTGGATGAGGCGCGCCGGCTGGGTCATCATTACATTGGCACGGAACACATCCTGCTGGGGCTTGTGCGCGTGGATAGCACCGCGATGGAAGTGCTTCGCAGGCTTGGTGTAACTGCGGAACAGATTCGTCGGCAGACTCGCCGAGTGTTGAACGAGTCCGCCTCCTCTCCGACGCCCGCTGGCGGAAGCGCGGCGCGCGGTTCAGCAGCCAGCGGTGCGAAGACTCCGCTGGTCGATCAGCTTGCTTCTGATCTAACGACCAAAGCTGAAGAGAAAAAACTTGACCCCGTGATCGGGCGTCAAATGGAAATCGAACGCGTGATCCAGATCCTGGCTCGCCGAACCAAGAACAATCCCGCGTTGATCGGTGAACCTGGTGTTGGCAAGACGGCCATCGTCGAAGGTCTCGCCCAGCGCATCGTGGATGGCGACGTACCCGCTCCCTTGATGAACAAACGTCTATTACAGTTGGACGTTGGTTCCCTGGTAGCCGGCACGATGTATCGGGGTCAGTTTGAAGAAAGACTCAAACGCGTCATAGATGAGTTAAAACAATCTGGCGCAATTTTGTTTATTGATGAAGTCCATATGCTGGTGGGTGCCGGAGCCGCTGGTTCCTCGGTGGATGCCGCCAATATCCTTAAACCGGCTTTGTCGCGTGGTGAATTGCAGGTGATCGGCGCAACCACGATGGACGAGTATCGCAAGCATATCGAATCGGATGCGGCCCTTGAACGTCGCTTCCAGCCGATCCAGGTGGAAGAGCCTTCTGAGGAAGAAACTATCGAAATCCTCAAGGGGATACGCGGTGCTTATGAAGAGCATCATCATCTCGTTATTTCAGATGAGGCGCTCGAGGCCGCGGCCCATTTATCCTCCCGCTATGTAACGGAACGATTCCTTCCCGACAAAGCAATTGACTTGATCGATGAGTCGTCCTCGCGTGTGCGGATGTACAAGAGTGAAGCCGCCAAAGAATCGAAGGATTTATTTGGCAAACTCCGACAGGCGCGTCAGAACCGTTCTCTCGCACAGGAAGAAGGCAACAGCGAAGATGTGAAGGAATGGGAGGATCGTGAGATCGAATTGGGTGAGCAGATCGAACGCTTGCGCACAGGCTGGGATCGTGCCAACAGTCCCGTTGTTTCTGCGGAAGATATCGCCGAAGTCGTATCCATGTGGACCGGTGTTCCGCTCATGCAGTTGGCAGAGGAAGAATCACAGCGGTTGCTCAAGATGGAAGAGGAACTCCGCAAGAGCATTATTGGGCAGGACGACGCCATCATTGCGATTTCGCGTGCGGTCCGCCGGGCCCGGGCCGGGTTGAAGGACCCGAGGCGTCCGATTGGTTCGTTTATGTTTCTGGGACCGACAGGTGTCGGCAAGACTGAGCTCACCAAGACACTTGCCAAATTCATGTTCGGCAGTGAAGATGCAGCCATTCAGTTGGATATGTCTGAGTTCATGGAACGGCATACGGCTTCCCGCCTGGTCGGTGCTCCTCCAGGCTACATTGGCTATGAAGAAGCCGGTCAATTGACCGAGGCCCTGCGCCGTCGTCCATATTCAATTGTTGTTTTTGATGAGGTGGAGAAGGCCCATCCCGAAGTCCATAATATGCTTTTGCAGATCATGGAAGAGGGACACCTCTCCGACGCAAAAGGTCGCAAAGTGGATTTCCGCAACGCGATTATTGTCATGACGTCGAATATCGGTGCAGATATGATCAAGCGCCAGTCATCGCTGGGCTTTGCGCTCAAACGCGATGAAATCACGGAAGAGAAACTCTCTTACGAAGATATGCGCAAGAAACTGAATGACTCGCTCAAGCGTGCGTTCAGACCTGAATTTATCAACCGTGTAGATGCAGTGGTCATCTTCCGCTCACTCAACCGGGAAGATATTCAGAAGATTGTCTCACTCGAACTGGATAAAGTTGCGGAACGTCTCAAGGAACATAGCTTGGTGCTAACAGCTACCCCTGCCGCCCTTGCTTCCCTTGCAGAACAAGGCTACGATGCCGAGTTTGGGGCACGTCCCCTGCGCCGTATCATCCAGCAAAAGGTGGAGGATCCGCTATCGGATAGAGTGCTGGGCGGCGAATTCCAAGACGGAGATTCAGTGCTGGTAACTCTAAATTCAGAAGGCGAGGTCGTTCTCGAAAGAGTGATCGCTGAGCCTCAGACGGAAGAAGCTCCAGCGGTGTAATGTAATCGCCACGTTGTTTAGTAGGGACAGGTCTCAGGCCTGTCCCTACTTTTTTCGTAATCATTTCTTAATAAGTTTTTGGTATGCTGTGTTGTCTATGGTGTGTAAAAGACTTAGAAAAGGAGTAATCGTATGAACACCAATCTTCAAACCGCGACACTGGCTGGGGGATGCTTCTGGTGTTTGGAAGCTGTTTATGATGAGATCAAGGGAGTCCAGGGTGTTGAGTCGGGTTATGCCGGCGGCCACATGGACAACCCCACCTATCGCGCAGTTTGCAATGGCGATACAGGTCATGCCGAAGTTGTGCAGGTCCACTTTGACCCGAATATTGTTTCCTACCGGGATCTATTGAACGTGTTCTTCGCCATCCATGACCCCACCACCCTGAACCGTCAGGGCGCGGACACTGGGACACAGTATCGCTCCGCCATCTTCTACCATGACGATGAACAGAAGAAGATTGCCGAGGAGCTGATCAAGGATTTGAACGCTCAGAAAATTTGGGATCGGCCGCTTGTCACCGAAGTGACAAAACTCGATAAGTTCTACATGGCTGAGGATTATCATCAGGAATATTTTGCCAATAATCCCTATCAGCCTTACTGTATGGCTGTCGTCTCACCGAAGGTATCGAAATTCCGTAAGCACTTCATTGAACTGCTGAAGAAGCAGCCCGTGTAAGTAAGGCAGACCCTAAAGGTTTTAGAAACCTTTAGGGTCTTTTCAAAGGTCACAAGGCGAAGCTTGGATTCCTGATAAGACTGTATCCTGAAACTTTACAGAGGTATTCCTTAGTTCACTAATTCTTGCATTAACCTCGTCAGGCATCAGCAAAACATCCGCTTCATGGAATATCCAGTCGATATCCTCTTGATACTCGCGTACTCCTTCTCCCTGAACCAGTCCACCATCGATAAACCATAAATTGAAATTGATGGACATAAGCGCGTCCGGGTAATACTTTCCACCATGCTGCGCGATTAATTTCCCATCAATGAAATAACGGACTGTTCCTCTCATTACTTGTGTGACCAAAGTATGCCAGCCTGCCAAACTTCCTGAAATGGAGTTGCTGGTATTATCTGCGTTCCACGGTTCGATCTGCACAGTTTCCCAGGTCGTGACATAAAATGTCAACCCAGGTCCCCCCCAGCCGCCGTTGGGTAGATATTCATAATCCATCTCACTGTACTCTGGGTCGAAAGCCTTAATATAAGGTGTAATTGTATAAAACGTTTCCACAACCTGATCGCCATCGCTTCCTGAAGCAGGTTCATCGCTGAAGCGCACGCGGGCCGCGTAAGTCCCTTCCAGATATTTGCGCTGATGACAAATCTGAGTTTGAAAAGTATTTTCACCCGTGCCATCCGTAGAGGAGGTCATTCGCAAGAGACGATTATCAGCTGGGTCAGGATAATCGACAAACGACACATTCTCGGGGCGAAACGTAGCGCCGCTCACCCCCGGCCAACCCGAACCACTACGGACGATCCATCCATTTGCTGTCATTTCGTCAGTGGTGGAGTAAGAGAAATCATCAAAAAAAACTTGTGAAGATTCGCTACTTGAAGCAGGGGTTATTGCCACAGTTGGTGTGACTGTACTAGAAGCACAACTTCCCAAAATGAAGAGACATAGAACCGAGTGAACGATATATTTCATTCTTTTTCGTTCTTTATTTGCCGATTGTTTTCCTGAACAAATCAATAGTTAAGTTTACGCCATCTTTTGTAATTGCATGTCCAACGCCTGGCATAAGTTTATAGTCCACGTCAAAACCAAATTGTCTCAAATCTCTAACGAACATCTGGCTTGTTTGAACAGCAGTCGCGTTATCACTATCTCCAATCACAACCAGCATAGGAATCAGTTCAGCAAACATGTTTGGGTTTAAATAAAGACCTGCAGAGAGAATGGAGAGTCCCTTCACAGATTGGGGATAATGATACGTAAATCCCTGAATAAAATAGGCTCCCGCTGAAAAGCCGGTAAAAAACATCCTCGATCTGACGCGATATTCTTTTTTCACCTCTCCAATAGCACTCCAAACTGTACTCTCTCCAACATCCTGATAAAACCCGCTGGAATTACCCGGTAGGCTGGGGCATAGCAGAATAAATCCTTCCTTATCTGCGGAGGACTGCCATAAATTCCAGCAATCCAGGCCAGAGCCACCAGCACCGTGGATGCCAACAAATAAGGGCCATTCCTGATCAGCCGAATACGCCTTTGGTACATATAAATAATATTCCACTGGTTGGACATGTTTGTATTGCTGAGGGTCTTTTGGAGTAGAATTTTTGACGATAACCCACACGAATATTGCGGCTACAACAAGCAGACCCATACTCACCCATACTAGCCATGGCAATGGACTGGTGCCCCGTTTAGAAGCCCGAGGCACAGGAATCTTTGCCTCTGCGCTGTTTTGCTTGGATTGAATGAATTTCAAATCTCTTAATGCTTCTTGAGCCAGTTGATTCTCCGGGTTATAACGAAGACATACTTCCAATACGCGGATCTTGTCCGTATCTTTGGGCCACGTCTGTGCATACCAATGCCAGACCGCAACACTATGTCGGTCCTGCTTCAGGATCAGTTCCAGTAGTTCGCGGGCAGCCTCCATATTCCCCGATTGAACCAGCCCAATTGCCCGCTCCAAACGATCATCTGCCATGGCTGCCTCCCAACTTCGTCATCCATACGTTTTGATTGATTATACTTCCGCAAAATTCCTTGGCGAAATTTTTTTGTTATACTAGAGTTGCAATTTATGGATAAGTTACAAGCTACACACCCATCTTTTTACGTCCGCGACATTCCTATCTACGGGGATGCAATCCTCGCGCCCATGGACGGCTATTCCGACTGGCCGTTTCGTTCGCTGTGCCGCACGCTTGGGTCGGCAATGAGCTACACCGAGTTTGTAAAAGTCGAGAAGATTCTCAGCCGCTCGAAAGAGCCCGCCAAACGACTGTATTATGAAGAGGGCGAAAGGCCAATTACTTTTCAAATCTATGGCGATGATGCGGAGCTGATTCTGAAAGCTGCGTTACGGGTGCAGGAACTCCGTCCTGACATTATCGACCTCAACATGGGATGCCCCGCCAAAAGTATTGCGGACCGCGGTGCAGGCGTGGGAATGATGCCAACTCCCTTAAAGATCGCTCGCACGTTCAAAAATTTGACTACCGCGCTGAACGTCCCTGTGACCGGCAAGATCCGTTTGGGATGGGATCAAAATAAAAACTATAAATTGATCGCGCGCATCGTGGAAGAAAACGGCGGCTCCCTCATTGCCGTCCATGGGCGGACGAAAGAACAGCGCTACAGCGGCGAGGCAGATTGGGATGCAATTGCAGAGGTGAAATCGCTGGTCAAAATTCCTGTGATTGGAAGTGGTGATGTAAAAACGGTTGCTGATATCCAGCGGATGAAACTATATACCGGTTGTGACGCGGTGATGATCGGCCGGGCGGCCATCGCCAACCCATGGATATTCTCCGGCCTTGACCGGGAACAAGTCTCCCCTGAACAATTAAAAAAGACGGTGCATGACCATTTGGCCAAGAGCATAAAATTCTATGGTGAGGAAGATGGACAAAGACTGTTTCGCAAATATGCTGTGCAGTACTTATTATTGAGAACTCTGGATCGCGACGCACGCAAAGAGATCTTAAAAGAAAGACCGTCGGGGGAATTTTTGAACATGCTGAACCAAATTTACGCAGCCATTTAAATTTGGTTATATTCTACAAGTTTATCCACATCCTCTTTTAGCTTATTTTAGACATTACCGTAGGCATCCTCTATAGTCAGTGATCCGTTTCTTATATCGCTTAATTCAGCATCTTCAAGATCCGTCCTACTCGAACGAGTCCTGATGCTCGCCACGCCGCACGATTTCCTTCTTATAAATTTTCACGTCACCAGCTCTCGCCAGGTTCATCGACTCAACGATCATTGCTTTTAAATCATCATCTGAGACCGTGCTTCCCTCCAGATCAAGCAAAAAATCGTGACCTTCCACATAGCCACCGTTTTTGAAATCGACGCGGAAATCGAACTTGACGCGAAACTCTGATTGAGGATTGGGCTGATACACGAATTATTCATCCAGCGAGTTGGAAACTGGAAAAACCATACTCCATTAATTCAATCGCATTTCCATCCGGGTCATCGATCCAGGCCTGACGGGAATTGTCCATGCCCATGGTAATGGGAGAGACCTGCACGCCTTTGGCTTTCAGCATCTGGCAGAACTCATCCAGGCCGGTGACCTCGAGACAAAAATGTCGATAGCGGGTGCCGATATTCAATTCCTGCACGATCCCTCCCCACATTTCAACCGCCATGGCCTGGTCGAAGAATTCGAGGAAGGTTGTATCGCCGCAGGCGAAATAATATCCAAATGGTTTGCCTTCCTTGTTATCCAGGGTGAATTTAACGTTCAGCCCAAGTTTGTTGACATAGAAGTCAATTATTTTTTCAAGATCATTCGTGACAAAATTGAGATGTGCCAGTTTGCGAATCATAGTAGCCTCATTTCATGGATGTTCCATCGCGGTCAGCCATGGGCGGATTTCATAGAGGAGTAAGCCTGCCTGGACAGCGGGGTCAGCGGCAGCAAACGCCTCAAGTTCCTCCTGCGGAACATCTTTGGTTGCGACCATCATGCCACCTGCATCCTGCAGCAGGAACGGGCCGCCAATTTCGAGTTTTCCCTGCTCATGAAGTTTCAAATAATGCTGGACGTGTTCACCAACGCCATCCTGTTCACGAAAGTCAACGCCATTTTGCCATTTAGGACCGGGTCGATGAAAGACCACATAACGGACAGGGCGCGGGTTTGGATTGGGCATAGATTCCTCTCAAAAGTTATTGTTTCAAAAGCCAAGCGATCCGGTCATATGAATTCAAATAGTGAAAAAGCGTGACCCCACCAAAGATCCAGCCGACGGTCGTGGCACCAGCCTCAAAAAGACCCCACGTTGCAAAGCCGAAGAAGACCATCTCAATCAAGAAGCGGACGACACCTGATACGCGGACCCGCGGCGCTCCTCCATCATTCGGCACACGGAACACGCCCCAGATGACTGCCGCAAGAAGCGGTAAACCGATCGCCAGGATGTAACGGAAAATGCCATCATGCTGAGTCCAGCCCCAATAACCAATGAAATACAAAGCGGCCAGTTCCAGAAAGAATCGAAGGGCAAGGTTGACAGGGTTTTGTCCCATACTAATCCACGATTTCTTTCACGCGCCCCACCGCGCCGCTCTCCAGGCGAACCTTGATCCCGTGAGGATGGGTCGGGGATTTTGTGAGAATATCTTTCACAACACCCTTCGTCAATTTGCCCGTGCGCTGATCCTGCTTCAAGACGATGAGCACCGTCATGCCAGGTTTGATGGAAGAGCGAGTTTGTCCGTTCATATTTGCAGTATAGCATATGCAGTCAACAAGGCTTACGGACATTGCCGCGCGCCTTCCTGCGGCACGTACAAAGCAATTTCGGCAGCAGGGAAAACGGCTTCCTCTCTATAATTGCAGAGAATGGATTTCATAATCCGTAGAACCCAGACGTTGTTCTCCTCTGCAAAACTGCGATTCTTGGACAAGACATTGTAATTTAGTGGATCGACGACGATCAATGCAAAGCGCTGATGCTCCATATCCGCGCGAAATTTTTCAAGATAGGGCGTATTATCTGACATCGCGATTTCCATCAGGTCTTCCCGTTCATACTCAGGAACAAGCGCCACGTTATTCAACATATGCATGGAGAGTAACTGCCTCTGCGTAATAAAAAGGATCTCCCCACCGCGCGCATTGGCTTGATCTATATAGCCCTGAAGTTGTGTAAGGACAGTCTGGGTTTGCGCCGCATTGTAATTTACAGAACCAATATTGAACTGCAGATAGGACCAGGCAGGCATAACAATCAAAGAGATAATGAGCAACCAATGTAATGAGACGGGCCGCGCAACACCTTCATCCTCAGGTCGATAACGTGCAAATATCAAATAAGCAAAAATGATCAACAACAGGCTAAAGTACGCGTCCATATTATGGAGATTGGCCCCACCACCAATCTTCAGACTGACTACTAAGCCACCCAGGAAAAGAACAAGCAGGGCGGCAAATATGAGAGCCAGCCTCAACGGATGCCAGTCATTCCTTCGGGAACGAATGACAATAAACATTGCAATCCATATCGGCAGTGAGGCCAGTAAAGCTCCGGGCAATATTCCAAGAAAATAGGATGCGTTGGGCCAAAGCCGATACCACAACAGATCAGAGGCCAGGCTGGTATAAAAGATTCCGATATCAGGTACACCAGAAAGAGCCACATAAATTCGTTGACCGACAAGTGCGATCAGCGTGCCTGTGACAAACCAAAGGGCAGGCTTGAGAAGATAGCTCCAAAGGTTTTTGCCCCGATAGGGTACTTCCATCAGATACAAAACGGCCGCGATCATGCCGGGCATGGGATACCAGTTCAAGCGGCTCCATCCACACCAGATGGAGGCCAGGATCACAGCGACCCAGGTCCGCCGCTCATTTTGAGACGAAAACCCCAGCAAAAGAATGATGACCGGAATCGCCAGATGAAAATAGATGGGACCCATGAACAAAAACAGAAACATCCAGATACCCACCAGCCAGCGTGTCGCGCGTCCCGGAATGGAAAGCCGCGTCATCAACGCAGGGACAACGGCTCCCACTAAAACATAGCGGAGTGCCACCTGCCAGGCCCTGTGAACCCAAAGCGGCGCGTCGAACAAGTAAGGTGGCGCCAGGAGCAAATGTAGCGTGGGATGCAGGATTGGCCACGGATAACCATGACCATAAACCTTTTCAGAGAGGAACAGGGACGGATAATAATAGCGGCTCGTTTCCGACCATCCCATCGCAAAAGGATAATCAGTGACGCGCGGCCAATAGATCAGCAACAGATGTAAAGTCGATTGACAAAGGACAATTGCGATCAATGCAATCAACCAGGTTGTGTCCCTGTGGAACAATTTGATTCCCCACATCCCTATCAAACTGAAGGACCAGAAAATCAGGAAACGCATCCAGCCCAGCCCACCAAAGAATTCTTGGGCAAAAGGCAGCCTGAACACAAGTGAAAATCCAACTAACGCCAACGGTAACACAAATATGCTGATCCAATGCAGATCACTTGAAACGCGTTCAGGGAATTCTGCCAGGGAAAGGATTCTCTCGCGATAACGGGACCAGGTTGCGGCGAAGAAAAGGAACGAGAGCAATCCTATGAAACTCAGAAGCACAACCAATCCCATCCACGATTTACTGGCAGAAAGATCCACGCCTAATTGATTTGCACTTCCAAGGATTTGCGTAACAGAAAGGAATGCCAGCGCCGCGCTGAGAGCAAAGATGGAACGCCAGAAAGTGAGGCGTGAGGGTTGGATGATATTCATTAGCCCATCAATGGTTTGGACGCAATGACAAGGATTACTCCAACTGCATCTTCATCCATCCTGCCACTGACAAATTCCGGGCGGATGCGGGGCAAAAGTTTGCAAAACGCTTCTTCTTCGCGGGTTAATACTTTAATTTCAACTTGTTCAAAGCAGGCTCTGAATGCATTGCGATATTCCCATAAGCGATAACGGTTATGATTCGTCGAAGGATTCAACCATCTGCGCCAGGTACTCTCTGAAAAGCGCAACATCTCAAATGGATACTTGAAAAAATGATCGCGCAAATCCACATAATGGATTTGTAACCCATCCGGTTTTGTTAAACCTGCCAATGCGCGCGTGATCCCTTCCACATCGTCAACATGCTCATACACAGAACTGCTGATGACAAAATCAACAGGTTCGATCTCGTGGGTTACATTTATAGCGCGAATGTCCGCTTCCAATAGCGTGATCCATTCCGGGCGCGGACGAACGCCTTTGTTCTCTATGAGGAAGTATTTTTCTTCGGATGCAAACGTTCGAAGATTGTGAACTTCATCGGGAGGCGCATACTTATCACAAAGGATCACATGAGCAGCACCTTCCTTCAACAAGCCAAAGCCAATATCAAATCGTCCGCCATAGCCAAAGACTAAAACTCGTTTTCCATGAAACGAAAGCCCATGTTCGGTAAGCACCTCAACATATCGTTTTACGGCTGCAAACGGATTATCCGTTTCCAGGCCGGGATGAATAATAATATTCCGCAAAAGCAAAGCCCGCACCAATTTTTCAGGCAAAAAATGACGGATCAGGCGCGGAATAAGATAAGGCAGATTCAAATTATTTTCTCCAAAGTTATTGCTTCAAATATTGTTCACATCCAACCGGGTTTTGTTTCGGAACGAGTAGTTCCACATTCACATCTGTCGAGACATAGATTGGCTCATAAAAACACAAGGTCGGGTTGGAGACCCATGACACCCAGGCATCGTTCTCCTCTGAAAAAGGACCCCCCAGGTCTTCCCGGCGGCGCGTTTTCAAAGGCTCAGTAACGATCAGGGCAAAACGTCGGTTGGCAAGATCCCGGTAATACGGTTGAAAATAACTGGAGTTATTTCCCATTGCCTGATCCATCATATATTTCTTCTCATATTCAGGGATAAAAGGAATGGAGGGAACATAGCCAAAAACAAGCAATTGTCTTTGATCCATAAACAACACTTCCCCTGATTTGGCAAATTTTACGACTTCGTTTTTGGTCGTGGAAAGCACCTCAGCAACCTGATTTGCCTTTGGAAGCTCCAGGGAAGGATGATAGCCAGATCGAGGATGGAGAGGTGTAAATGGATAGATCACCCAAAACATTAAATACAGGATCAATCCAACCGCCCAAACAGGCCATTGGAGGCGCACGGGACTCTGATCCATTGACATTAGCCCGAGCACCATGACAACCAGTAAGGTAACCAAATACATATCCAAATTGTGGAGGTCGCCGCCACCACCAATTTTTGTACTGATCACCAAACCAATCGCAAAGAACCCGATCAGCGCGCCCCAGATGGTTGTCTTCTGAATCCAATCCAATNGCCAGCGGTGGNAGATCATCCACCATGCGAGAANGATCAGCAGAGGCAGCGTATATCTCAACGCCAAAAAGAGAACGCCCGGGCCAAGAGTATTATTTGGAAGAAGACGGTACCATAACAAGGGCTGGTTGGAAGTAATTGATTCACCCTCGGCAATGGATAAATATTGTCCGCTACTGGGGACTAAACCAAACCCCAGGCTTATGCAAGCAAGAATAAATGAAGGCAGAAGCCGACGCCACCAGGAACCTGTGCGCTTTGGATAAAACAAAACCAGATCGATGAGGACACCCAGCGCTGCAGGAGCAAAAGCCCAAGTCCAGCGGCTCAGACCTGCATATAAACCGGCAATTGCCAGTGAAGCGCCTCGTTTGACGAGAGACTCATCAAAGGCAAATAAAACTGCGATCGTGGAAGCAATGACAAAAGGAGGGTGAAGCGGCGCAAGCATCGTCAGAAATAAAGTCACCCATATCAAGGTTGCATAGCGTAATACCGAGGATGTCAACTTCCGTGTGAGCACTATTGCAAATATCAAGGCAGGCAATATTTGCAGGATCAAATTCCACAAACGATGCGCCCAAATCGGCAAACCCTGCCATAGGAATAGAGCACCCCACAGCCCGTAACGACCGGGAGTACTGTAGGGGTCTGGAATGTGTCCCTTATAGTTATAAAGGGATTGGGCAAAGACCAGAGAGTAATCATAAAATCGATTGCCTTCAGACCAGGAAAGCGAAAATGGATAATTAATAATAAAAAGTGAGGAGAAGGCCAGGAAAGATGTGAACACTAGTACACCCAGACTCAGCCCCAACGATTCACGCGAGACGAGATGGACTGATCTCGTTAAACCAAGATAGGCCACCATCCAAACCGCGACCATTAAGATCGCAAAGCGAATATCATCATAAATAATGTATGTTTCAGAGCCGACAAGATAGCGATAAAGGAGGGGGGTAAGACACAATAAGGCAGCAATAACAAAACGGACATTGCCCAATCTTTCACGTCCTGTGATTAAAGCGAAGCGTAATTTTTCCCCATAGGCAGCATATAAAATAAAAATGAGGGTCAGAATGACAATAAATCCTACTGCGGTCCCGGCCCTGTAAACAGTCGCGTTTGTAAAAAGCGCGCGCATCTCCTGGATCATGCGCGGGTAAAGGAAAAGGCCCAGCGTTAAGGCAAGCTCACTCCAACCAAACCGTTGTTCCCGTCCTGGCGCGATAATCAGTAAAATGATCTGGGCAAAACCGATCGCAAACAGCAACTGGGCCCAGGGTTGTGAGAAAATTGTCTGCCAGACGGAGAAAAGATAGATATAAGTAAAAACGAACAGCAGAGCAACGATCAATAGCCATCGGACAACAGCTGATATTTTAAAACTTCGTGCGAAACGGTTAAGGATCTCGACGCGCCACAAACCTGTCAGCAGGAAATCCAGGCCGAAAAGCAAAAGCAGAAGATAAAGGCCGATCGTAAATTTCCCCGTGAGAGAAAGCAACTTTGCCCAGTTCTGTTCAACTGTCCAAAGCACGGAAATCTCAGTCCATATCTCAATTATTATCCCGGCCAAACCGAGAGACATCAGGATAGCATAGTTTTTACTGTTCATTTTTGGCTTGTTCTTTTGGCTTGAGGAAGGCCGAGTATACAGGTAAGTATATCAATGGAATCAAATTGAACACGTAAAAAATGACCCGACTACCAATTAAGGCTGGGGCTAATACATCCTGAGGAATTTCGAAGAAACTCCAAAAGTACAATGCGCTTGTTTCTGTGATTCCCAATCCGCCAAACACAGATACAGGAAAATAAGAAACCAACTGCATCAAGGCGCTCACGAATATGACAGCAACAAAATCCAAGTGTAGATGAAAAATTGCCAGATTTGTATATATCCAGCTAATGGTAATGGCTAGATAAATCACTGAATACAAGAACAATCTGCCAAACAGATGCAGAACCTTGTCCTGTTTTATGCTCGCCAGGCTTCGGAGATGAGACATTCCTTTTTCAATCAATTTGATTTTGAGTGCTCCCACCCCATTTAAAGCCTTGTCGAGAATCGAAATAAACCGTTGGCGAAACAAAACAGTCAGAAAACATCCGGCTACTATAATTCCGATGCCTACAATCAAAATAAAGACTGCAACCTGAAGGACTCGTATCTGTGACCAAACTAGGCTACTTGAAATCAGGAGTGCCAGCCAGATTGCAGCTAGGTCTCCGACTTTGGTTAAGATGAAAATTGTTACTGAACGACTGATTTTGAGATCGTGCTCTATGCGTGTCGTGGTGATATAAGTCAAAATCCCTGCACCCGCCAAAAAGAAATTTGAAACCGCATTTTGCCAGACAACCACGTTTAATACTTGAGCATAAGTTAGCTCATCCTGCATCAGGACATGATATTGAAGTGCCTTGAGCAATGTCAATAAAAAATAAAGCACACCGGCCACTATGAACCAAAAAAGAGAGGCATTTTTGAGCGCTGAAATTAAGTTGGTTAGCTCTGACTTTGAAAGAACGTATAGGACCAACCCAAGAGCTAAAACAATTTTTGAGAGATTCCAGACAAAAGTTATACCGCTTTTACGGCTTGGCGTCGAAGTCATATCGTTTTAACGCGTTAAATATTCTTTCAGTGCGCTATTTTGAGTCTCAGTTAGTAGCAAATACGCTGCCTAAAATATCGTCTTTCAATTCCCTATGCTGGATTGATAAGAACATATTCCTCCATATTAATCTCACTAGGGAAGAAAGAAATAATTGGTTTCCATTTTTCCAAACGAAATATTTGTAAGAATTTTTGTTTGACTTAAATACAGCTCAGGAACATGATCAAATAATACTCTATGATCCTCATGGAAATCATTGGGATAATAACATCTCGCTTATTTGCAGAAGACACGAATTTCCTTACTATGCTTTATTTTGACCTACAATGAGAAAACCAAGGTAAAAGGTTGTTTTGAAGCTATACATCCTTTGTACAAAGGATGACCGGCTTGCTCCATGATCAAACATCCAGGAAGGAGTGAGATATCCCAGTATTGAAGTTAGTCTCGCCAGTGGGCCAATCACAAAGCCTGAAACAGGGAGGATCGTCAAAATTTCCAAGCCCGCATCCAGATAAACCTGAGAAACAGTGCGGGGTGTCGTGAAAAAGCTATGAGTGTAATCACCATTCCAGAAATGCATTCCCCAAGCCATGGCATTCGGTACACGATGGCAGACCAATCCTCCACGGCGCGTGACTCGTTTCATCTCCTCGACAAAGAAAAGCGCATGCTTAAAATCAAGCATGTGTTCCAAAAGATTAGATGCAAACGAAAGATCAAATGATTGGCTAGCAAAAGGCAAACGGGGGGCCATCGTTTGAACTTTGTTTTCTGCCAAAGAAAGCTCCTGCAGTAATTTCCATGAAATATCGGCGCAGAAATAATCCAAACGACTCGCCTGGCAGGCTGCCGCAAAAGGTCCCCGACCGGGTCCCAACTCCAATGCAGAACGAATATTTTGTTTATATCTTATAATAACCTTTAGTACATTGCTTGCTTCCCCATTTGCAATACTTGCGCCAAGGGATGTGGGGTGCTTTAAAGAGAAATTTTCATAAAAGGGCATTCTTTGTCAGATCCATAAGTATTCAGAATGAAAAACAAACCAAAAATTGCCATTTCTGCCCGAGGACTGGGAAGGGTATTCAGTGGACCAAACTCATATACTGAAAATTTCACACGTGAATTGATCCGTCAAGCACAAGATTTTGAAATCCATATTTATTATAACAGTTCAGAGTCTTTAGGGATCTTCAAAAATGCTGTGGAGCATGTTCTCCCTAGCTCAAATATTTTTATATGGGATCATGTTTTGTTGCCCCAACAATTGAGACGAGATGCAATTTCCCTAACAATATTTCCAAAAGGAACAATTTCGTTTGGGCTGGCTTGCAAGGCAATCCCTATTATGCTTGATCTTGGATATTTTTACAGTAAGCTCAATCCCTATCGTAAACTGAATACCATTTATATGAAGCAAGCCATGAAATTCTCGGCACACAGAGCCACTGGAATCTTTACAATTTCTGAATATACCCGGCAGGATGTAATTCGTTTGCTCTGTATACCTCCTGAAAAGGTGCTCAATATCCTTGGGGCGGCATCAGAAACTTATCATCCTGTTAAAGATTTGTCTTATTTGGACGAGGTACGAGCACGCTACGACCTTTATGAACCTTTCATTTTTTTTCCAACCAATATTTCGCCACGCAAAAACTTTCCTCGCCTGCTGGATGCTTTTGAATTAGTACAGAATCAAATTTCGCACCATTTATATTTCACTGGAAGCGTGGCTTGGAATACAGACGATGTTATTCGGCGATTAAATGGCTCGATTTCAGAGCGCGTTCATCAATTGGGCGAGGTTCCATTCGAAGATATGGCTGCCCTCTATACATTGGCACAATTTGCAATTTATCCATCCCTTTTTGAAGGTCTGGGGCTTCCTGTGCTGGAAGCTTTCCAATGCGGTGCTCCCATTATTGTTTCAAATGAGACCTCTCTGCCTGAAATCACAGGAAATGCTGCATTTATTGTGGATGGATATTCAACAGAGTCAATCGCTCAGGGAATCATCCGTTTGGCAACGGATGCAGAGTTGAGATCGCAGCTCAAGCGCAAAGGATTTGCACAAGCCAAACGGTTTACATGGAAAAAAACCGTAAGTAAGGCCATTAGTTACATAAAAACTCAGATGTTACTCCACGAATAAATATCCCCTAAACCCGGCCTCATTACATGGAAGAAAAAGCAGGGAGATATTTCTCGTTAATTTTCATCGCCAATGGAAAGCAAATATTCTCCGTACGAATTCCCAGCAAGCTCTTTTCCCAACTCGCACAATTGCTCCTTCGAGATATAACCCATTTGATAAGCAATCTCTTCAGGGCAGGAAATCATCAATCCTTGTCTTTCCTGGATGGTCTGAATAAACGAGGCGGCTTGCAGCAAAGACTCATGTGTTCCCGCGTCCAGCCAGGCAACGCCACGGCCAAATATCTTCGCTGTTAATTGGCCACTTTGCAAATAAACCTTATTTAGGTCAGTGATCTCAATCTCGCCACGTGCAGATGGTGTAAGAGACTCAGCAATTCTGACAACCTGAGTATCATAAAAATAGATTCCCGGCACAGCATAACTCGACTTAGGATGGGCAGGCTTTTCCTCCAGGCTTAATACCTTTTCATCAGAATCAAACTCAACGATCCCGTAACGCTGCGGATCATTGACTTTATAGCCAAAAATGATTGCGCCTTCCTTCAGGACGGCACAATCCTGTAATAACGAGATCATCCCTTCGCCATAAAAAATATTATCACCAAGCGTCAGGCAAACTGAACTATCTCCAATAAACTCACGACCCACCAAAAATGCATCTGCCAAACCACGTGGCTCGGCCTGCTCGGCATATTCAAATCTTACCCCCCATTGAGAACCATCTTTCAACAATTGCCTGAAGCCAGGTAAAGCCTCTGGCGTGCTAATGATCAGTATTTCACGTATCCCTGCCAGCATCAGCATGGAAAGCGGATAGTACACCATCGGCTTGTCATAGACAGGCAACATTTGTTTACTAGTGGCAATGGTCAGCGGGTAAAGACGTGTCCCCTTTCCACCCGCCAGAATAATCCCTTTCATTTTGACTCCTTCTTTGCACGCCACGCGTAATTCTTTTCGATCCAATCGCCATACGAACCGCCACTCGCCTGATCCACCCATTCAGGATTCGATAAATACCATTCGATGGTGTGACGTAAACCCGTTTCAAACTCCACCTCAGGCTGCCAGCCCAACTCACGCGTGATCTTGGCTGAATCGATTGCATAACGATGATCGTGTCCGGGACGATCCTGGACAAAATTGATTAAGTCTGAGTAACTTTCCAGTCCTTGTTCGCGCAATTGATGAACTTCAGAAGGCGGCGCAATATCATCGAGGATGCTACAAATTTGATTCACAAGATTAATATTCTTCTGTTCATTATTGGCACCCACCGCGTATACTTCACCCGGCGTTCCTTTTTCAAAAGCCAGCCTCACAGCTTTGCAATGATCCTCGACATAAATCCAATCCCGCACATTCGATCCATCGCCATACACTGGCAAAGGCTTTCCAGAAAGTGCGTTCAGGATCATCAAGGGAATCATCTTTTCAGGGAACTGATAGGGACCATAGTTGTTGGAGCAATTGGTGATGATTGTTGGCAAGCCATAGGTATGATGAAAGGCACGCACAAAATGATCACTTGCCGCTTTCGAGGCGGAATAAGGAGAATTTGGCGCATAAGGAGTCTCTTCGGTGAAATAGCCCTCTTTGCCTAACGAACCAAATACCTCATCAGTGGAAACATGCAAAAAGCGAAATGTTTTCTTCAACTCATCAGGTAAACCATTCCAATAAGCGCGCGCCGCTTCCAGCAATGTATACGTTCCCACCACGTTTGTTTGAACAAAATCATCTCCACTGACGATGGAACGGTCCACATGCGACTCAGCCGCCAGATGAAAAACTCCCGTCGGTTGATATTTCTCAAATAAGGAAAACGCCAGTTGACGATCTATAATATTCCCCTTTACAAATTCATAATCTGAATTGCCTTCCAGATCTGCCAGTGAAAACGGATTGGCAGCATAAGTCAGCGTATCCAGATTGATCACACGATATTGCCCACTTCCGACTAACATTCGCACCAGATTTGTTCCAATAAAACCATTCCCCCCGGTCACAAGAACAGTTTTCTTTTGAGTCATGATTATCCTTTCATCCATAAAGCCAGCATCGTGAGCGCGTAAATACGTTTGCCATGATCTACGCGTCCAGCGCGATGTTCTGCGAGCATCGAATTGACCATAGTACGATCAAACCATTGATTCAATAAACTTTCATTCGATGCCAACAATTCCTTCGACCAACCATACAACGGGCCGCGGAACCAGGCACTCAAGGGGATTCCAAACCCCTGCTTGCGATGTTTGCGGACGTTTTCAGGAAGAATATCCTTGAACGCCATTTTCAGGAGATACTTGCCGCTCCTGCCGCGGACCTTGAAATGATCCGGTACCCGCGCAGACCACTCGATCATTTTATGGTCCAAGAAAGGTGAGCGCGGTTCAATCGAGGCCGCCATCGCCATGCGGTCCGCTTTGACAAGCAGGTCGCCGGGGAGATACGTATGTAAATCGGTATAAAGCGTTTTGTCGAGGAACGAACCTTGAGCAGAATCAAACTTTTCAGAAAGCAAAACCTGCGCGTTATCAGCTTTGAATGAATATTCCCTTTTCCATAATTTTGCGCGCTGACGCGGCGAAAAGTACGAACCCCAGCGTAGAATGCTGGCCCGCGCATCGATTTCAGGCAATTGATCAAGGCGTTTCAGTCCATTTGCCAGACTCTGCCCAACAGGGCGATCAGACGCATCGGGGAGGAAACGCGTTAGTGACGGGACCAATTCACGGGTCAGGAAGTGAGGCGCCCGAAGATAGGTATTTGCCAGTGGATCCAGCCAGTAGCGCTGATAGCCGGCAAAATCCTCATCCCCTCCATCTCCATTGATGACCACGGTCACGTGTTCACGCGTCATCTTGGAGATGTGATAAAGAGGAATGGCGGAAGCGTCCGCGAATGGTTCTCCGAAGTGATAAGTAATTTTTTCAAGCGTGGATGGGATATCGCCGTACTTTAGAATAAATTCGTGGTGATCAGTGGAATACTTTTGCGCAACAGTACGCGCATATTCCAGCTCAGAGAAAGCCTCTTCCTCAAAACCAACCGAAAAAGTTTTGACCGGCGCATCGCTGAGTTCAGCCATGAGCGCGACAATGATGCTTGAATCGATGCCACCGCTCAGATGCGCGCCCAATGGCACTTCAGAGATCAGCCGCATTTTTACAGATTCTTTAAGAAGCGCGCGCAATTCTTCGATCAACTCATCTTCAGAACCACTATGCTTGGGTTGGTAGGCGTAATCCCAGTAGCGCGCTGTTTTCGCTGCACCATTTTGCCAAATAAGACGATGAGCCGGAGGAAGTTTAAAAATTCCCTGATACGCTGTAAGTGGATCAGGAATGTATTGCAGGCTTAAATAAAGATCGATCGCCTCGAGGTTGATCTCTGGCTTGTGAGGAAGCGCGGCAAACAACGCGCTTAATTCAGAGGCGAAGTAGAGCGTGCCATTTTGAAGGGTGTAATAAATTGGTTTCTTGCCCAGACGATCACGCGCCAAAAGCAACTTTTTTCTTTTGCGATCCCACAATGCAAAGGCAGCCTGCCCACGCAGATGATTCACGCAGTCGTCACCATACTCTTCATAAAGATGCAGAATACATTCCGTGTCGGAACGCGTCCGGAATTCGTGACCACGCTTGACAAGGTCGGCATATAACTCAGGGAAGTTGTGCGACTCACCATTGAAAATAATCCACATTGATTCATCTTCGTTGGAAATAGGCTGGTCGCCGCCTTTCACGTCGATAATGGCCAGCCGCCTCACCCCCAGGCCGACCCCCGATTCCATGTGGAAGCCGTCGCTATCTGGGCCGCGGTGCACAATGGCATTTGTCATCGCTTCAAGCGTTCGTTTTTCAGGTATTTGATGATCCGAATAGGAAATTCCGCAAATGCCACACATAGAGTTTATTTTACCTTTTCCAAGCAAAGCGCGTATTGTTGCGCAGTAGACTCCCAGCTATAGTTTTCTTCCACGCGGCGACGAGAGGCATCGCCCATTTGCTGACGGAGAGCAGAGTCCGTCAACATTTTTTTCAAAGCGTCCTGGAGTGCTTCAATATCTTCAGAGGGGACAAGATAGCCCGTTTGACCCTCAATGACAAGTTCTTCGTTGCCGGCAATACAGGTCGCGATGACAGGCAATCCACTGGCCATGGCTTCTAGGATTGCGTTCGGCATCCCTTCATGGCGGGATGGAAACAAAAACACATTGGCTCGCCGGTAACTTTCAATGATCTGTTCGCGCGACTGCCAGCCAAGAAAAAACACGCGGTCATCGATTCCAAGTTCCTGCGCCAGTGACTGCAAGGCCTGCATTTGTGGACCGTCACCCGCAATCTGCCATTTCCAATCTAAATCCTTTAAACCGCCCAGGGCATGCATGACAAGATCAAGACCCTTTTGATGAACGATCCGGCCTACTGAAAGCAATAGGGGAGGTGACCAAGTGCGTTCGCCTGTCTTATACAATTCAAGGTCTACACCATTCGGAATAATGGGAATTTCGAAGCTTGGGTCAAAAGTATGTGCCAGGTCACGAAGTCCATTGCTGTTGGCAACGACCGCAGAAGCATTCCTCCAGATCACACGCAGAAATGGAGCAATTAATTTATGATAAATGTGAAAATCATAGGGACGGAAGCCCGGTACATCTCCACCACGCAGGGAAACCACGTAGGGGATTCGATAAACCATTTTGATCAACCAGGCAATTGCGCCGGAAGGGACTCCGAAAAAAGCCAGGGTGGCGTTTGGTCTGAAGTGCGGGATCAGGCTCAAGGTCCAGAAGGAAGCGGAAAGGATAAAAATAATCTGTTCCAGAGGATTGGAGCGATCCTGACTGTGTCGAATGGCAGGAACCCGATAAATGGTTATATTCTCACTCTGTTCCCTGTGAGGAAGTTTCCCAAATCGGGATGTCACAATCGTGATTGCGTATCCCGATTTTTCAAGTTGATCCGCGATATGCGCGCTGGCATTCCCCGCACCGCCACCAATCGGTGGATATTCACTGTTAACAATCAGGATACGCATAAAAAAACTTAAGCACGCTTGTTTTTCATCTCTGAGATGTTGATCGTTTTCCGAATGGTGTAGGTTGGTTTTTGCTGTGACTCATGGTATGTCCGCGCCAGCAACTCAGCGATCAAACCCATGAGAATGGATTGAAAACCCATAATGAAAAACATCACGCCAACCTGCAGGAGCGGCGAACTGAAAGCAGGTATTGCAAAAAAGGTTCGGCGAATAAATAAATAGAGCAGGTCGATCGCGCCGATGATTATTAATCCTGCTCCAGCACCTCCAAACAAATAAATTGGTTTATTTGAATAACTGAGAAGGAACTTAACCGTGAACAAATCCAATATGATCTTTATCGTTCTTTCCAGGCCATAATTCGCTTTGCCGAATTTGCGAGCATGATGATGGACAGGCAGTTCGGTGATCTTCGCGCCCACAGAGTGAGCGAACACTGGAATAAAACGATGCATCTCGCCGTACAGTCGAAATCCCTCGAGCGCGTCCCTCCGATAAGCCTTGAGTGTGCATCCGTAATCATGTAAATGAACGCCGGTTGCCCATGAGATCAACCCGTTGGCAAGATTGGATGGAATGGTGCGCGTGAGGCGATTATCCTTGCGATCCTTGCGCCAGCCGCTTACCAGATCATAGCCTTCATCGAGTTTTGCAAGCAACATCGGGATATCCGCCGGGTCGTTCTGCATATCAGCATCCAGCAGGACAATAATATCGCCACAGGCATGGTCGAGCCCGGCAGCAATCGCAGCCGTCTGCCCAAAGTTACGCCGGAATGACAAAACACGAATATGCTCCGGATCTCTTTCAACCAATGCTTTCAAAACATCAAAACTTTTATCCTTACTCCCATCATCAACAAAGATAACCTCCCATGTACTTTTGAGGGGATTTAGCGCTTCATCAATAGAATCATAAAGGAGCGGCAGATTCTCTTCTTCATTATAGACAGGAATGATGAGAGAAAGATTCATGAAGTTCTCCTGAACACGTACAATGTATCCTCACATTTAGAAAGTTTTCCCATATCAAAGGGGATCTGTTCATAACCGGGTTGATCGAAAAATTCCTTGACTTCTTTTGTGAAATATGTGTTCCAAATAATAAGTATATCCGCGGAAGCACGCCATTGTTTATCAAGTTCTTCATTATAGAGGCCGAATTTAAGCAAATGTTCACTATCTCCCACTACATAACCACCGCCTGCGTGAATTTGAGGAGGAAATATTTTAACATCATTCGTATACAACATAAAAGCCAGGTGTCTGCCGCTCCCTTTCCAGTAAACAAGACTGCCCGGCGGAATCAGCCGAGATAGTGTTTTACCCGCTTCTTCATAATAGGATAAAAAATGGGTCGAACATTTCTCTTCACCTGCCGTATCGTTCAGGACGACAGGGAAAACGGTTCCAACAAACAAGCAACCAGCCAAAACCATATTTGCAAGTGGGTATGTTCCTGTTGATTTTTTTTGAAGCAGGAAACGATGAATTGCCCAAATAAAGAGGATCAATATCAATCCAAGCAGGACGCCGGCACCTGCGGGCACAATTCGCTTTTGAATTTCAGGTGCAAGATTAAACGTATAAGTAAGTACCTCTTTGAGGGAGGTTGCAGAAAATTCACCCCCTCTAATAAGTCTGTTCAGACGCGGCACCAGAGTATGATTCAACAGCAAGTCCCCCCATTGCTGGTAGTAATACAAACCTAAATTCGCCGCGAAAAACAGTGAGCTGACAATTAATACAAGTAAGCGTGGTTTTGAATGGTTCAAGCCATTTGAAAAAACAATCAGAATAAAGAAAAAACCTGCTATTGTATAGAATGCCTGATACGCCGAGAAACAATGCACACAAAAATCTGTGGGAAGGGAGGCCAGGGTGTGCAAAAGAAAAAGGGAGAAGAACGTTGCGCCCAAAAATACGGCCATTTTAAAGTGATTGCTGCTCTTCCACGAATCTTTTTTGGGCCACAAAATCAGGGCACTGAGACTTCCACAAAATACAAAAAAATGATCGTGTACCCCGGTTGCAAAGGATTGAAAACGGCTGAGTGTGCTTGCATCAAAAGTAAACTCAGTTCCAGCCAATGGGGCGGAGATACGATAATTATCCAGAAAAGGCGTCAACGAACGAGGCAGCCAGGGTGCCCAAATCTGTAAGATACCAGGCCAGTATGGTATATGAAACCCTATAAAAAGGATGGCACTGGTTGCTAAGGCCCATCCGCCCGCCCTGCTCCCATACTGCCAGAAAATGTATGCTACCAATAACGCTGGTACAACAGCCATGTTTTGCCGTGTCATCACGATCAGAATGGATAGCGCCGAGCCGAGGACCAATTGCCAGAGGGGCCGGTCACCACCCAGTGTCAGAACAAACAGCCATGCCAGCATACAGGCCACCAGTCCCTGGGATACGGCTTCGCTATACACTGAAATCTGTGCGAAGGCTAAAGCAAATACCCATACGGCTAGTGCCGCCCAGCCTTTCCCTCCCAATCGCCGCGCGGTGAGCCAGACTCCGATCAACATGAGGACACTGACAGCGATCGCAAAATACCGAGCCACAGCCAGACCCGGTCCAAACCACAATTGGATATAACCAGGTATTAAGAAAGACAGTGGAGCTTTGTTCGTCCAAAAGGTGTATTCCTGAAAGGGATAATAATCTCCCCGGGCGAACATATAGCCTTTATATAAATAGGAACCTTCATCACCTATGGAATCCAAAGAGTTCGCAAAATACCAGGATTGAGTAATATAGAAAAGCACTCCAACCACTGTGAGGATTTCAATGAAGTAAGGAAATTTCTTGATTTGATTCATTTGGAGAGACTTAAATTTTGTTCAACCGCCTCATGTCACTATCCACCATCATTGTGACAAGCTCCTTAAACCCAATCGCTGGCTCCCAGCCGAGAACGGAACGTACCTTCGACGGATTCGAGATCAATAAATCCACTTCAGCCGGGCGATAGAATTTTTCATCCTGCACTACAAAATCGTTGTAGTCCAGACCAACATGATTAAAAGCGATCTCGCAAAACTCACGGACAGAGTGAGTTTCTCCCATGCCCACAACAAAATTATCGGGCTGATCGTGTTGCAATATACGCCACATGGCTTCCACATAGTCACCGGCAAAACCCCAGTCCCGCTGCGCTTCAAGGTTGCCAAGGTGTAACTGTTTGGCATGCCCAAGTTTAATGCGTGCCACGCCATCTGAGATTTTACGCGTCACAAATTCCAACCCGCGGCGCGGACTCTCGTGATTGAATAAAATACCGGAAGACGCAAACATATTGAATGATTCACGGTAATTTACTGTGATCCAATGGCCATAAGCCTTTGCCACCCCATAAGGACTGCGCGGGTAGAACGCGGTTGTCTCGCATTGGGGTACTTCTACGACCTTGCCAAACATCTCGCTCGAAGAAGCCTGATAAAAACGGATTTTTGAATTCACAAAACGGATGGCTTCCAGCATACGAGTCACACCCAAGGCAGTGATCTCGCCGGTCAGCGCAGGTTGATTCCATGAAGTAGGCACAAAAGATTGGGCTGCGAGATTATAAACTTCGGCTGGTTCGTATTCTTCAAGCAAAGCCAGTAGAGAACCCTGGTCGTGCAGATCACCCTGGACCACTGTGATGTCATCCAGTAAATGCTCAATACGCTCGTTGGTCACAGTGCTGGAACGACGGGCAACTCCAATAACGCGATAGCCCTTGGAGAGCAATAATTCAGCCAGATAGGATCCATCCTGTCCGGTGATACCAGTGATAAGAGCAGTGGGCATGAAGACTCCTTGTTCCAAAATTCAACGACTGAATTATAAACTTACACAGGGTACTGTCAAGCGTGCTTTTCAGCGCGTTTCTGGTGCCACCAGCCTGACCCAAGGATCAACCCCCACAGACCCACGATCAGGCCGATCATGACAACAAACGGTAGTTGACCACCCCAGTGATAATAACGACTCAGATACCATTGCGTAAACACCAAAACAAACACGATTTCACACGCCAGTACAACCATGAACCAGACACTGCGGGTCTCACGCCACCAGACCCAGACATATCCGGCAAGAACCGATTGCCACAGAAAAAGGATCGTTCGATAGCGAGGATTATCGTACAGGTCTGCGCCACCTCGCAGGGAAGCCAGCAGGATCCAGATCCAGGCGAGGAGGGATAGCCATAAGATCAGATTGCGCGTCTTTCCGGATGCTGATCCGGCCGCGGCCCCAAAGGAGAGAATCAGCAACGGAAGGAGCGCATACCAACCGAGCCCCCGCAGAAACCCAATGATCGTCCAGATCGGCTTTGTTGGATGAATTAATGTTGCAGGCAAAATAGGCTGAAAGATCCCATAGATCGCGATAAAGGGTAAACGAATCCATCGCGGCCCTTCATCGAAGATTTTTTGTATCCAGCCTGAATCACGCTCCAACTGGTAAGCATCCCATTTGACGGCAGATTGTAGCCAATCATTGATCACGTGCAAAGGAGAGGTCGCATCGAATTGACTTGATCGGTTCAACGAAGCGGAAAGGATAAAAAGACCAATAATGAAGACAACCGCGACGGCCAAAATACCCGTCCGCGAAATTTCTCTCTTTTCATTTGTGAAGTAAACCCAACCTGCAAAAATAATAATGCTCACCAGTGCAACCGCAGGCGAAACAAGCAACATGCCAAGCAAACCGAGTCCAAGCCAAAAGAAGGGTTTAACTTTGGAGTCAGGCAGCTCGCTGCCTGTTACAGGCGCAACCCCCCTGGGGGCGCCCTGCACTCCAGAATTCACAAATCCCCATAAAGCGAACGCACTAAAGGTGAGCAGGTACGGCTCGCGCATGGCAGACGCGCCCAGCAAAATGCTTTCAGGGTAAAGCGCAAAGGTCCATGCAGAAGCCCAGGCTACTTTCTCGCCAAAAACTTGATTGACTGCCTTCCACAAAAATGGAACGCCCAACGCTGCGAAAAATGCCGAGAACAAAATCAGCATCAGGGGGCGCTGCGCATCTGGCGACAAATAACGATAAATCAACGCGTTGAACGCAAGCAATCCACCATATTGATCAGATGCATATTTTTCACTGAATGCGTCGATGATGGAATGTTCTGAAATCGCCAGACTCCAAGCCTGGTTATCGCGATTGTGCGCGTCAGTGAACACATAACCTGCCTGGTCGTCCTGATCGTTATGTCCATAAACAGGCAGAGCCAGATGTAATGTCGTTCCAACCCCAAGACGCAAAAAGAAAGCCAGAGCAATGATAAGTCCTAAAGTCTTGCCACCGTCTGCCCATTTGTGAGCCATTTTCAGAAGAACAATGGAGAGAAGAAAGAGAAGAGAAAAGGAGAGAAAGCTGCCATTTTGCATGGATGCAAACAATGCGCCTAATGCGAGAAAAACAGGGATAATATATAAAAAATCTTTGGCAGTTAAGTAAGCTGTTTTCATGGAAAATGATTCATGATCCTCTGCGCACGGGCCACCCAAGTATAACCTTGCACATCCTGCCGCGCCTGATTCCCCAACTCATCTCTATGAGCCTGGTTGCTAATCAATTTCTCGATCTCAAATCTCCAATCCTCAATATCATCCGGTTCACAAAAAACAGCAGTTCGTTCATTCAACACTTCACGAATCACCGGAAGATTGGAAGAGACAATTGCGCGTCCCGCCGCCATGTATTCGAACATTTTCATCGGGCTGGCTACGCTGGCTGAATCTGCCGTTCCGCTGGAACCCATAATGGAGCGGCGATAGGGCATCAGTAATATATCCGCGGCGGCTTGATAAAGCGGAAGGTCACTGTTTGGGATGAAGCCAGTAAAAGTGACGTTCTCAGACTTGGCTTTTTGCTTCCAAATTTCTATGTCTTCGGGCCGCCCACCTACCCACACAAAATTTGTCTGTGGAAACGATTTCGCCAATGATAAGAATAACTCTGCCCCGCGCCCGGCATATAAATGTCCTGTGCACATCACGGTGGGAGCTTCGCGAAATCCAATTTGACGGCGGGCAGTGACCGGGTCCGGCAGCGAGGCGAAGCGTTCGAGGTCGACGCCATTTGGAGCAATGACCACCTCCTCGGGATGAAACTGCATGTGAAAATCTCGTTGCAAAATATTCACCAGCGCGTCCGTGATCGAAACCAATCGCTTGCGTCCGCGCAGACTTGCAAACGCCTTATGCCACCCTGGACCGAAAAATCCCGTTGGTTGAATATGGATTTCGAAAACGACCGGCAAGTTGCTCAACAATCCAAAAACCGCCGATTGAGGAAACCAAGAATAAACCAAATCGGCTTTCCGCGCGCGCCCACGCCGGACAGCGTCCCAAGTGAACATGCGGCGGTTTGAGGACGAAAGCCACTCGATTGGAAAATCTTCCTGCAAGCCATAATGTTTTTTAAGATCAACAGATTTATTTTCCATGTTTGTTGCGGCGGGGACAAGTAAAGTTACCTGATGCCCAATTTGTACCAAAGCCTGACAGGCTTTCATCACCTGCAAACTATTGGCTGTATCGGAGGGAATTGTTGAGCCCGCAATGGCAACGATGTTCATGAGGCTTCTGCGCGTTTGATAAATGCTAATCCCCGTAAAACCATCCAGAGAATGGAAATGGCAAGGTAAGCTGAAAAAATTGCAGCGGCCGTCAAGTAATTACCGGAGGGCACCAGCAAAAAGATCAAACCAACTTCGATGGCTCCCACAATTCCTGCCACAAACAGCGGATATCTTGGATGACCCAACGCGAGCAATAATGGACGATTCCAATTGAAAATATTTGCAAAGCCATAACCGATCAGCAAAATAACAATGGCAGGATACGATGGAGCATACTTCGTGCCAAAGACCAGTGGTATCAGCCACCAGCCCAGAGCAATCAATCCGCCGCCGGTCAGAAGCGTCCATATGCCTGCAATCGAACTGACCTGTTTCAATAACTTGCGAGTGGCATCCCATTGGCGCTGGGCGATCGTGCGCGTGATCTCGGCATACGTGGGCCAGATAAATGGCTCAATCGGCAGCATCACCAGATTGATCAGGGTTAAGGCGAATTTGAAATATCCCACTTCTGTCCTTGAAAGAAAATAGCCGATGTAAATCGGAATATTATCCCGCGCGAATAAGTTGATAGTCCCATTGATGTTGGTGCTCAACATAAAACGCCCAATAGGTTTCCAATCGGACACAAGACCCAGTGGAACACGCGTCCACTCGCTTCCCAATGTGCGATTCACTTCCTGAAGTGCAGAAACCGTAACCATCAAACCTGCGATTGTTTTCCCAACCAGATAGGCCAGCAACACTCCAAATATGTTGGGCATCCACAACGAAATGATAATAATCGATATAAATGTAGCAACACTTTGATAAAAATTGGCACGCGCCACCCGCCCAAACTGATCCAGGGTTTGGAGTGTCCCGACTGACGTTTCATACACGAGATTCGAAAGTAAAAACAAGCCATAAAAAATGAAGAGCGGCCTGGTCGAAATATCTTTTGCAAGAACTGTGGCTGCCCACGAGGAAAGGACGACCAATACCATATACGCCACGGCGGATGTACTAGCCTCTATAATCCCGATGCCCTTGATGAGCGCCGCGGCCCGTTCTTTTTTTTCTTGTGTCAACGCTTCACCTGCATATCGAACCACCACCTCGCTCATGCGGAATGAGAGAAATCGGTTCACATTCGAAGCAAAGACCATAATGATGCCGGTGGCCAGACCATAACCGTCCGGGTCCAATAGACGGACGACAAAGATCATTTGCACGGCACTCAGCACTGCTGATACCGCACTGCTGCTAAACAGATAACTGCTGTTGCGAACCACGCGTTGCAGCAGAGGGTCATTACGCAGGTTCGAACGTAGTTTTTGATAAAGGGACATAAGATTGAACTATTGCGCCGCGTCCACGCGTTTGTAGACCTGGATCACAGATTGCCAGCGGCATTTCTCGGCCCTAGGAGCAGACATCACCTTTATATACTTTCCTGATGCAAGCATCTCATCGGTAAGGTAAACCTTTTCGGTGTTCTGCACCATGATGTAATCTGCTTCTTCAAGCCACTTACGCGCAAGCTCATCATTCCATTGACTGAAATGCAAAAATATATCTGAGTCTCCGCCAACAAAGTAGGAATGGACGTGGTTCAACTGCGGCGGATAGACGTTCACATTCGGCATATACAAAAAGATCGCGGGGATACGCCCCTCCCAGTAAATTTTGGACCCGGGTTCAATGACCTGACTTAACGCGGCTCCCGCTTTCTGATAGGAAGTGAACACATTTGTCCCTCCACAATCGAAGAAGTCGTTACCCAAGCCCAGGACTCTGGTCGGAGAAAGGATCAGCCCCAGGATCAGAAAAAGATTCAAGGCCAGGATGCCGGTCCGGCCACCCGCAAGCCGGCTGTCCTTGTAGCGGCGATAGACAAGTCCCAGCGCAAGGGCGCCAACGGCGATCACCAGCGCGCTGACCAGCAAAACGAACGTCAGGCGGAACAGAATGAGTTGGGGCACAAATGCCAGGTAATGAATCATCGCGCCCCAGATATACGTTCCATCCAGCCGTTCAATCATCGCTTTTGCAAAACCGGAACGGAGGTCCTCGTGCGAGCTGAATCCGATTCCCAGGATCAATAGAGCAATCACTATAAAGATAATTGTTTGCCTAAGACGGGTTAATTGCTCCAAGAGGATCGGCGCCGCGATGAGCAGCAGCATCAATCCCAGGAAATCAAAATAACCGACATACAACAGGATGCAGGAGATACAAAATTCACCGAAGAAAGCCACCTGGATATGGGCGATGTAAAGAACGATCAACAGCACACTTAAAAAAATGACAGCGCGCATCCGCTCGGAGATGGGATGAACCTTGCGAAAAGGCAATAGCAACCAGACCATCAGCGCGCTGACCAGCGAAACAAAATGCAGCCGAAAGGTCAGCAAAAAATACAGGATCATTCGGTATAAATTTGACTCTTCGGGTTCAGGGAGGGAAGCGCCGCCGGCATTCGGCATTTTCCAGACCCGCAAAAAGGAGAATGAAAAATCAGGGACGCGCATGGCCCAGAACTTTAGATTCTCCGGGAAATAAAATGCATTCCCTGCCAAAAACAGACTGCCCGCGCATAACATGGCAAGCAGACCCGCCTTCCAACCGTGCTGCCAGAAAATATAGAGAAATAAAATTGGCGGCACAAATGCCATGTTCTCGCGCGCCAACACGAGTGGAGCGGTCAATGCTGCGCTCAACAGAATCTGCCAGAGCGGGCGTTTCTCCCCCACGGCCAGGACAACGATCCAGACCAGCAACGCGGCGACCAATCCCTCCGAGATCGCCAGCGTATGAATTTTTATCTCCGCAGGATTGAGCACCATGACCCAAACGACACCCGCGGCCCACCAGGCATTTCCCCAGCGTTTTGCAAAGACCCACAGCCCCAGCAAGGTAAACAGGCTGAGGAAGATCATAAAATAGCGGCCCGTTTCCAGGCCGGGACCAAACCATTTTTGAACATAACCAGGGATTAAAAAGGAAAGGATGGCATGGTTTGTCCAAACGCCATAATCCGCAAATGGAGTCTGTAATCCGTTGACGAATAGATATCCCTTGTAAAGATACAAACCTTCATCCAGAAAGGATGTTGTTGTCCGGGCAATCTCTACAGATCGCAGAATATACGTGAGAAAACCAGCTATTGTAAGAAAAGCAGGGAGCCAGGCAGCCGAAGTGATTTTTCTTACCAAGACCGAACCGTTCTGCATCATGTGCCTACGTCGTAAGAATCTGGCTCGCCCACTCGCGTTCGGCGTTGTACCATTCGACCAATGTTTCGATCCCCGAGCGCAGGCTAAACTGTGGCTCCCAGCCAAGCAGTTCACCGGCCTTGGTGACATCCGCCCAGTTGGAGCGCATATCTGCCAGATCTGGAGGCCCGTACTCCACGATGGCCTTCTTGCCCACGATATCTTCAATCAATTTGACTAGGTTATTAATGGTGATAACCTCATGCCCACCCAGATTGATGATTTCATAATCCAGCGGCTTGAGCGCAGCAATCACGCCCCGCGCAATGTCGTCGATATACGTGAAGGCCCGCGATTGTTCGCCATTCCCATTGACACGCACCGGCTGTCCTTCGCTGATCCATTTTACAAAGCGGAAGATCGAGAGATCCGGTCTTCCCGCCGGACCATATACCGTGAAGAAGCGCACGACGGTAACATCGATCCCATACAGGTGATGGTAAGCATGGCACATCGCCTCGGCCCCCTTTTTGCTGGCCGCATAAGGCTGAAGCGGTTCGCTGCTCGAGGCGGATTCCGGGGTGGGATAAGGCGGGTTTTCTCCATAAATACTGGAGGTGGAAGCGACAATGAACTTCTTCGTCCCGGTCTGGCGACAGATCTCCAGCATGTTCAATGTACCGATCATATTGCTTTCCACATAGACCCACGGATCCTTGACGCTGGCGCGCACACCCGCCCGCGCCGCCAGGTTGATCACGCCATCAAATTTGTCAGCTTTGAACGGATCAAGGATCGATTTATTTGAAATATCCAGTCTGTGAAACGTGAACCCAGGCATGGCCTGTAATTTGCGCAAACGATATTCCTTCACGCGTGGATCATACGCATCATTCATATTATCGATCCCCACCACGCTATGTCCAGCTTTGATCAGCAGTTCCGAAGTTCGCGCGCCGATGAAGCCTGCTGCGCCAGTGACTATATATTGTGCCATTGATTTTTTCCTGTTTAATATGAGATCTTACAATCTCACAACTTTCTCGATCCCCTTCGCAAATTCACGGGTCGCATTCCGGCTATCAAAGACAAATTCAGAAGATTCGACAATTGCCTTGTAATCATAGACCTTATGATTGGTGATGATCACCACCGCATCTGCCGCTTTGACTGCTTTCATGACGTCACTGACGCTATCCATCTGCCAGCCATCGGTCTCGTGATGGATGTGTGGAATATATGGATCATGATACTCTACAAGTGCGCCTTTCTTTTGCAGCAAGCCGATCACATCCAGGGCGGGTGATTCGCGTACATCATCGATGTCCGGCTTGTACGCCGCGCCCAGCACCAGTATCTTCGAGCCTTTCATGGCCTTGCTGCGATCATTGAGGGCTTCCATCACGCGGCTGACGACATACCGAGGCATGTTCGTGTTGATCTCAGAGGCCAGCTCAATGAAACGGGCATTGTAATTGAATGACTTCATCTTCCAGGAAAGATACAGCGGATCAATGGGAATGCAATGCCCACCCAGGCCCGGACCCGGCGTGAACTTCATAAACCCGAACGGTTTCGTCGCGGCGGCATCGATCACCTCCCACACATCCACACCCAGGCGTTCGCACATGATCGCTAGTTCATTGACCAGGCCAATGTTGATCATGCGGAAGGTATTCTCGAGCAGTTTTGCCATCTCCGCCGCTTCGGCAGAGCTGACAGCGTGCACCGTTTTGATCGCACCTTCATACCAGGTGGTCGCGACTTCTCCGCATGCCTCGGTGATCCCGCCCACCACCTTGGGTGTATTGATGGTTGTAAAATCTTCGCGGCCAGGGTCCACACGTTCTGGAGAAAATGCAAGGAACCAATCTTCTCCAATTGTGAGTCCGCATTCGGTGCCAAGCTTCGGCAAAAGGACTTCGCGCGTCGTACCGGGATACGTAGTCGACTCCAGCACGACGACCATGCCTTTGTGCATGTATTTTGCCAGCTCTTCCGTCGCTGAAATAATGAATGACATATCCGGGTCACCGGTCTGCCGCAGAGGCGTGGGCACGCAAATACTGACGGCATCCATTCCCTGCAAAACAGAGAAATCGGTTGTTGCGGTGAGAAATCCTGACTTCACTAATTTTTCAACTGTTTCATCTTTAACATCTGGGATGTAGGAAACGCCTTGCTTAAGGGCATCAACCTTTCGTGCGTCGGGATCGACGCCGGTGACGCGGAATCCCGCTTCAGCGAAGACAACAGCCAGGGGCAAGCCAACATATCCGAGTCCCAAAATCCCAACGTGGGCTTTTTTTTCTTTGAGGTTCCTGATGAGGGTTTCTTTGATAGACATGTTTTCCTTGATCTCTAAACCGCAAAGGTTTTTCTTGTTCATTAGGTCCGTTTGACGGGGCGATATAAAACTTTACGGTTTGAATTTTCACTTGCTTCGGGTCTGCTTCTTTTTAGGCACTTTCCCCTCGCTTGTAGACTTTCCTAACTCGGCACGCGCCTCTCTTAGTAATTCAGGCAATTTGGCGAAGTCAGCCATGATCGTAGATTTCAGCGCGATTTGATGTAACGCCGCGGCGGGGTGGTACATGGCGATCACGAAGCGATCCTCCACTTTGCGCATCTGCCCATGGATCTGTGTGATCTTCGCGCCTTTGAAAAACAAATTCATGGAAAAACGCCCGAGGGTGACGATGATGCTGGGGTTGACGATCTTAATTTGATGTTGAAGATAATTGCTGGTACAGATTTCCACTTCATTCGGCAGCGGATCGCGGTTGCCCGGCGGACGACACTTGACGATATTTGTGATCCACACATCGGCGCGCCTGACGCCAGCCTGCCCGAGCAATTGATCCAGAAATTTCCCGGAGGCGCCCACAAAGGGACGGCCCTGCTCATCTTCACGAGCACCGGGTCCTTCGCCAATAAACATGATCTCCGTATGCGTTGGACCTTCACCGGGAACCGCATTTTTGCGTGAACGATGTAACTCGCATTTTGTACAGACTACAATTTGCCTGGCAAGCTTTTCCAACTGCGCTTCATCGCTCATTCTGTTCCTCCTTATCCAGCGTGGAACGCTCATCGTCAAAGGTCAGACGCTCCGCGTTCAACGAGGCCAGATTCATCAGGATCGCATCTTCGTCATTATCCCTATAGTAGTGCGGCCGGCGACCCGACTCTTCATATCCGAACTTACGATACATTTCCTGTGCAGCAAAATTACTTTCACGCACCTCTAAAAAGGAGCTGTGTGCCCCCTCATCCATCATCAGCCGCAGTGTATGAGCCAACAATTTCTTTGCGATGCCGCGCCGTCGAAAATCGGGATGAGTTGCCAGCGTCGCAACGTGAGCTTCGTCTATGATCAGCCAGACCACGATCATTCCCACGATCTTTCCATCGAACTCAGCCACCCAGCAGCGCGAGGCAGGGTTGGCGGTCAGTTCAAAGCGGAAGGATCGTTCGGGCCACGGCAGGCTGAACGATTTATGATCCAGATCGATCACGCTGGGCACATCTTCCACGGTCATTTTGCGGATAGCAAATTTCATGAGGGTATCGGTTCAGCAATATGTAAATAAATGGGCGCGAGCTTGGCTTCGTCATCCACTTGACCGGCCTGCCAGCGCACCCACGCCAGTTCCGCGAGAACTGCCGGACGGCGTATGGATTGGGCAGGTGACCCGAGATGAACGTCTGCCTTCTCAGCCAATTTTTGACGTTCTACAGAAGTTAGCTCGCCACACACAATGACTGGACTCTTTATTTCATCCATCAATACTTCGAGTGTCATCACTCGCGCGGGAACTTTGGCCTGCCAGCCGTTCTTCGAGTTTTTATACCAGCTGACGGCGAGTCGGCTGCGTCCCGCTTGAAGGACAGTCACCAGCGGCAGCCGGGAGGCAGGTTGGGCCGCGGCAAGAATATCCAGGGTGGGAATGCCGATCAATGGCAAATGTCGCGACAGTGCGAGTCCTTTTGCCAGAGATAGGCCCACCCGCAAGCTTGTAAATGAGCCGGGGCCCAGAGCCACGCCTAGCGCCTGGATATGATCCATCGTCAGGCCGCAGCGCTTCAACGATTCAAAAATTGCGGGGGCAAGTTCGACGGTATGCCTCTGGCTGCTGCGCCAGGCATATTCGCTAATGATCTGTGAGCCATCGTAAATCGCAAGACCCAGCTGCGCGGTGGAGGTGTCCACAGCCAGGATCATCAGTCGCCTCCGTAGGCGGCATGACGGATCACTTCCAGCAGGTCGTCATAATGTTTTCCACTTGCCTTGAATTTCATCTCACGTTCTTCTTCATTAATATATTCCAGACTAACCCACAAACGTTCGTTCGGGACGAGTCCATCCATGCGTTCGGGCCATTCGATGAGCAAAGGTCCTTGGGCCAGCATCGAGTCGAGGTCCAGTTCTTCGGCTTCGAGTGTAGAGTCGAGGCGATAAGCATCCATATGAAATAAACGAGCTTCGTCCCCGCGTCGATACACATTGACAATGATGAACGTCGGACTGGAAACCGAATCCAGGGAGCCCCAGCCCTGCGCAATGCCCTGGACAAACGTTGTTTTGCCGGCCCCAAGATCGCCCTGCAAACAAATCACATCGCCCACCTGCAACGCGCCGCCCAAACGCACGCCGATCCGACGCGTCTGCTCGGGGCCGCGACTGAAAAAATCCATTGTGTGAGCATCCAGAATGGACATCGCAGGGATTATATCAGGCAGATGAATTCTACTCCAAACCCAGGTAGCGGATAATTTTTTATACGAACACCCGTCCAGCCACACAGCACCCTGGGGTTTTTCTTGCTCTTTTCTCAATGAACTCGGTGGCCTCAGCGGCTAAAATTGTTCGGGCCCATCCGTCCAACCGCTCCCCAAACAGAAGTAGACTCTCAGCAGGCTTTCGGTTAAGATACGCACAAGCTTATTAAGGAGAGAGAAGATGGAACAGTATGTTGATCAATTTATTGCTTTTTTTATGGCGGGGACGCCCAAGCTGTTTTCCGCGCTTGTTATTTTTATCCTCAGCCTGTATGTTGCCCGGCTGATCAGCAATCTCCTTAGACGCGTACTCCAAAGACGACGAGCGCCGGCCGGCGTTGTCCAACTCCTTGGGCAATTGGCGCTCTGGTCCATTGTTCTCGCAGGTGTCATTACTGCCCTGCAACAATTCGTGGATGTGACTGCCTTCCTGACCGGGCTTGGGATTATCGGGTTTACAGTTGGCTTTGCCTTGCAGGACATCATGAAGAACTTCGCCGCCGGAGTCATCCTGTTGTTGCAGCAGCCCTTCCATGTGGGCGAAACGATTGGCGTGAAAGGCTTTGATGGAACTGTACTGGCGATCGACCTGCGCTCCACTGAAATGCGAGCAACAGATGGACGGGTGGTAATTCTGCCGAACGCAGATGTGCTAGCAAACCCCATTATCAACTATAGCCGCGCCAACCAGCGACGGGTCGAACTCAGCCTCAGCCTGTCTCACGCCGCTGAGCCCAGTCAGGTTCGACAAATTGTTCTGGACGCGATCCAAAGTGTTCCAGGATTTATGAGCGAGCCCGAGCCGGTCATTGTCTTCAACAGTCTGACAGACCATGCTATGGAATTAAATGTGAATTTCTGGGTGGATGTAACCAAGAACGATCCGTTCCATGCGAAAGATACTGTACTTCTAAACGTAATGTCTGTGTTCAATGAACAGGGTATCGAAATTCCCCATCCAGTGCAGGCAGTCTATTCGAGGTCATGAGGTAGACATGTATCGCTTATATAAGTGATTACTTGTCTTCTTGTGTGCTTTGGAGCCCCAGCTTGTCTCCGATAATGTGAGCAATCGTACGCCCGGCTTCAGGTCTCCCTGAGCGACGACAGTTCTCGATCACTTTCTTACGTTCCTCTGGCCGCGAGATCCAGCGGGTAAGAGTCCGCACAACTTCCTGTGGAGTGGGCGCCCAAACTCCCGCGCCTTCAGCCTCTACAAATGTGACGTTGCCATCCTCCTGCCCCGGTAACTTCGCGTACAAAATGATCGGCAATTCCGCGTTGAGCGCTTCAGCAATCGTGCCAGGACCTGCTTTCGTCACGATGAAATCAGAGGCGCGCATGAAGTCCGGCATGTCATGCGTAAAGCCGAAAATCATAACGGTG